>ENA-ORCV01000448-ORCV01000448.1-marine-metagenome-genome-assembly--contig:-NODE-448-length-29251-cov-4.200658_pt1 | contig 29251 bp, 31 predicted proteins | sample MGYA00237779_ERZ508509 | MGnify/ENA primary metagenome ERZ508509 (study PRJEB26180, sample SAMN06268772) | marine metagenome | isolation source: Bioluminescent Bay, La Paraguera, Puerto Rico | place... | reverse complement strand
TGGCCGCAAAGACCGCCGATCCCGCGCAAACCGCGCCGTCACAGGCCGAAACGCCCTCCGAAACGGCCCGGGAATCGGCCAGCGTCTGACGCACGGGCGACGCGCGGCTGTAACGCGCCTGAGATTGGGCCGTCATGTTTCATAAAACTGTCACGGGACAGTCATAGAGCGGCGTCGCGCGGGCGGGATTGTCGCGCGATTCTGGGAAGCCGCAGGGAAACGGCCCGCCAATGTCCATCAGCCTGATCGTGGCGCTGATCCTGCTTGTGATGATCGCAGCGGGATTCCGTCTGGGACAGGCGCGCGCCTGGCGGGCGGCCGACGGCCGCGCCGGCGCGCTGCACTCCCTGCCCGTCTATTCCGGATATTATGTGGCGCTGTGGACCGGCGTCCCGGCGCTGGCGCTGGTCGCCATCTATGGCGTGCTCGGCGACGGGCTGGTCAACGCGCTCGTGCTCGGCGGCATGCCGCAGCAGGTTCAGGACCTCTCCGCCGCGCGCCAGGAAACCTTCATGGCCGAGGCGCGCGCGGTCGCCGCCGGGCTCTACGCCGCGCCCAGCGCCCTGCACGCCCAGGCCGCCGCCGCCTTCGCCCGGCTGCAGGGCCTGTTCACCTGGGCCGTCGCGGCGCTGGCGCTGGCCATGGCGGCAGGCGGACTTGCGCTCGCGCGCGGCCATATCAGCCGCCAGTTCCGCGCCCGCAACCGCGTGGAAACGGCGATCGGCATCCTGCTGCTGGCCTGTTCGGCGCTGGCGGTGCTGACCACGGTCGGCATCATCCTGTCGCTGCTGTTCGAATCCCTGCGCTTCTTCGCGGCGGTGAACCCGGTCGAATTCCTGCTGGGCACGCACTGGAGCCCGCAGATCGCGATCCGCGAAGACCAGGTGGGCCAGTCCGGGGCCTTCGGCGCCATCCCGCTGTTCGCCGGCACCTTCCTGATCACTATCATCGCGATGACGGTCGCCGTCCCGGTCGGCCTGTTCAGCGCCATCTTCCTCGCCGAATACGCCAGCCCCACGGCGCGCAAATGGATCAAGCCGGTTCTGGAGATCCTCGCCGGCGTGCCGACCGTGGTCTACGGCTTCTTCGCCCTCCTGACCGTGGGCCCGGCCATCCGCGCCGCCGCCGAATGGGTCGACGCGGCCGTGCCCTTCCTCAGCTTCGCGGTGCCGACCCAGAGCGCGCTCGCCGCCGGGCTGGTCATGGGGGTGATGATCATCCCCTTCGTGTCCTCGCTGTCCGACGACGTCATCAACGCCGTGCCGCAGACGCTGCGCGACGGCGCCTACGCCATGGGCGCGACCAAGTCCGAGACCGTGCGTCAGGTGATCCTGCCCGCCGCCCTGCCGGGCGTGGTCGGCGCGATCCTTCTGGCGGTCTCCCGCGCCATCGGCGAAACCATGATCGTCGTGATGGCCGCCGGTCAGGCCGCGAACCTGACCGCCAACCCGTTCGAGTCGGTCACCACGATCACGGTCCAGATCGTCACTTTGCTGACCGGCGACCAGGAATTCGACTCGCCCAAGACCCTGGCCGCCTTCGCGCTGGGCCTGGTCCTGTTCGTCATCACGCTGCTGCTGAACGTGATCGCCCTGCGCGTGGTGCAGAAATACCGGGAAAAATATGACTGACGCCGCCCTGCCCGCCGGCGCGTCTGCGCCCGATCCGTCCGCCGCGATCAAGAAGCGGCTGGCCGCGCGCTATCGCGCGGAGCGGCGCTTCCGCGCCTACGGGATCGCCGCCATCGCGGTTGCCGTCGCCGCCCTGCTGGTCCTGGTCGGCAGCATCGTCAGCCAGGCCTATTCAGCCTTCTGGACCTATGAGCTGGCGCTGGACGTGACGGTCGACCCGGAGCGCATCCCCGGCGACCCGTCGAATCCGGCGGACATCCAGCGCGGCGATTTCGGCGTCATGCTGCAGAACGCGCTGCGCGGCGAATTCCCGGACGAAACCCGCAACGCCCGCATCCGCGAATTGCTGGCGCTCTCGACCCGGCTGAACAGCGCCACGCTCGGCCGCCGCGTGGCGGACAATCCGGCGCTGATCGGCCAGACCATCCGCTTCAAGATGCCGATCTCGGACGAGGTCGACCGCTATCTGAAGGGCCAGGCCACCGGCCGCGACTGGGTCCGGCTGGACGCCGCGCCCGCCGTCACGCCGGACGCCGACGGGGAGACCGCCGCCCTGCGCCTGTCGCCCGCCGACGCCGCGCGTATCGCGGACGCCGTTGGCGACGCGGAGCCCAGCGTCATCGTCTTTTCCAATGGCGGCGCCTGGCGCCTGTCCGGCCCCGCCGCCCAGACCGCCGAGGGCGAACAGCTGATCGCGCCCGGCGCGCCGGGGGTGGAGGACCGCGCCCTGATCCTGTCGACGCCGGAGGCCGACCGCCGCGTCTCCGACGCCCAGATCGCCTGGACCGAGACGCTGCGCGCGCGCGGCGACGTGAAGGCCGCGTTCAACACCTATCTGTTCGCCAACACCGACTCGCGGGAGCCGGAACTGGCGGGCGTCTTCGCCGCCTTGATGGGCTCCATCTTCACCATGCTGGTGACGATGGTGCTGGCCGTGCCGGTCGGCGTCGCCACCGCGATCTATCTGGAAGAGTTCGCGCCGAAGAACCGCTGGACCGACCTTGTCGAGGTCAACATCAACAATCTGGCCGCCGTGCCCTCCATCGTGTTCGGCCTTCTGGGCCTGGCGGTCTTCATCAATTTTCTCGGCATGCCGCGCTCGGCGCCCTTGGTGGGCGGCCTGGTGCTGGCGCTGATGACGCTGCCGGTCGTGATCATCTCCGGCCGCGCGGCGCTGAAGGCCGTGCCGCCCTCGATCCGGGAGGCCGCGCTGGCGGTCGGCGCCTCGCGCACCCAGGCGGTGTTCGGCCACGTCCTGCCGCTGGCCATGCCGGGCATCATGACCGGCTCGATCATCGGCCTGGCCCAGGCGCTGGGCGAGACCGCGCCGCTCTTGATGATCGGCATGGTCGCCTTCGTCGCCGACGCGCCGACCGGGGTGACCTCGCCGGCCACGGTGATGCCGGTGCAGATTTTCATCTGGGCGACCAGCGCGGAGCGCGCCTTCGAGGCGCGCACCGCCGCCGCGATCATCATCCTGCTGTCTCTGATGATCCTGATGAACGCCGCGGCGATCTTCCTGCGCCGCAAATTCGAACGCAGATGGTGATATGGTGGAAACGCCCACAATGAACGATCGCGAACCCGGCGGCCACGCCGCACCGCTTACGCCTCCCACGCCGGTCGTGCAGACGCACGACATGCACGGGCACCCGCTGGCCAGTCTTCCGGTGAAGGTGTGCACGCGCGACGTGGACGTCTTCTATGGCGACAAACAGGCCCTGTTCGGCGTGTCGATGGACATTCCGGACTGCAGCGTCACCGCCTTTATCGGCCCGTCCGGCTGCGGCAAGTCGACCTTCCTGCGCTGCATCAACCGGATGAACGACACGATCGACATCGCGCGCGTCGCCGGCTCGATCGAGATCGACGGCGCCAACATCTATGACCGCGGCATCGACCCGGTCCTGCTGCGCGCCCGGGTCGGCATGGTGTTCCAGAAGCCGAACCCGTTCCCGAAATCGATCTACGACAATGTCGCCTACGGGCCGAAAATCCACGGCCTGGTCTCCACCAAGGACGAGACCGACGCCGTCGTGGAGGACTCGCTGAAGCGCGCCGGCCTGTGGGCCGAGGTCGCCGACCGTCTGGACGCGCCGGGCACGGGCCTTTCCGGCGGCCAGCAGCAGCGCCTGGTGATCGCGCGCGCCATCGCGGTGAAGCCCGAAGTCATCCTGATGGACGAGCCGTGCTCGGCGCTGGACCCGATCGCGACGGCCAAGATCGAGGAGCTGATCGACGAGCTGCGGGAGAATTTCTGCATCATCATCGTCACCCACTCGATGGCGCAGGCCGCGCGGGTCTCCCAGAAGACCGCCTTCTTCCATCTGGGCAAGCTCGTCGAATCCGGCCCGACCGAAGAGATCTTCACCAATCCGCGGGACGAGCGGACGCAGGACTACATCACGGGCCGGTTCGGGTAGGGAGCGGATAGATGGCCGAACATATCGTCAAATCCTTCGGCGAAGAGCTGGACCAGCTCACCACCGAAATCGCGCGCATGGGCGGCATGGCCGAATCCATGGTCGCCGACGCGGTGCAGGCCGTGGTGCGGCGCGAACCGGACCTCGCCGAAAAGGTCGTGCAGCGCGACAAGCAGGTCGACGCCGCCCAGGCCGATCTGGAGCGCAAGGTGATCCGCCTGTTCGCGCTGCGCCAGCCGATGGCCTCCGACCTGCGCGCCACTTTCGCGGCGCTGAAAATCTCCGCCGAGCTGGAGCGCATTGGCGACCTCGCCAAGAACATCGCCAAGCGGTCTCTGGTGCTGGACGAGTCCGAGCCGCTGCTGATCGCGCGCGGCGTCGACCTGATGGGCCGCATGGTGCTCAGCCAGCTGAAGGACGTGCTGGACGCCTACGCCTCCAGCGAGGTCGCCAAGGCGGTCGACGTCTGGGCCCGCGACGAAGACGTGGACGAGCAGTACAATTCGATGTTCCGCGAACTCCTCACCTACATGATGGAGGATCCGCGCACGATCAGCGCCTCGGCGCATCTGCTGTTCATCGCCAAGAATCTGGAGCGGATCGGCGACCACGCGACGAATATCGCGGAGGTCATCCACTTCATCGTTACGGGAGAGCCGCCGACCAGAGAGCGGCCGAAAACCAACACCGTGCAGCCCGGCCCTGAACCCGCCGAGGAGGATGAGGCATGAAGCCCTATGTGTTGATCGTCGAGGACGAGGAATCTCTCGCCCAGCTCCTGGAATACAATCTGGAGAAAGAGGGCTACCGCGTCGCCGTGGCGCCGGACGGGGAGGAGGCGATGACGCTGGCCTCCGAGGAAGCGCCCGACCTGATGATCCTGGACTGGATGCTGCCCAAGCTGTCGGGGATCGAGGTCTGCCGCCGCCTGCGCAACCGCCAGGCCACGCGCAACCTGCCGATCATCATGCTGACCGCCCGCGGCGAGGAGGCCGAGCGCGTCCGCGGCCTGGACACCGGCGCGGACGACTACATCGTCAAGCCGTTCTCGATGGGCGAGCTGTTCGCGCGGGTGCGCGCGGTGCTGCGCCGCATCCGCCCCGGCCTTGCCGACGACACGCTGTCCTATGGCGACATCCAGATCGACCGCGTCGCCCACCGCGTGAAGCGCAATGGCGACGAGGTGCATCTGGGCCCGACCGAATTCCGCCTGCTCGACTATCTGATGCAGCACCCCAGCCGCGTCTTCTCGCGCGAGCAATTGCTGGACGCGGTCTGGGGCAGCGACGTCTATGTCGAGGTCCGCACCGTGGACGTGCATATCGGCCGGCTGCGCAAGGCGCTGAAAATGCCGGGCCTGCCCGACCCGATCCGCACCGTGCGCTCGGCCGGCTACGCCCTCGAAATGAAGAATGGCGGCTCCGGCTCCTCCGAAGAGGACAGCGCCAGCGCGGCCTGACCGCCGCGTCCGCCTGTAAAAGAAACGGGGACGGTCCCGATGGACCGCCCCCGCTCCACGCCCCCCTGATGGACGGCTTTTTGAAAAACGCCGCTCGGGCCTATTGCATCCGGCGCGAGGCCGCGAGGCTGTCCAGCACCGCGTTGGCGTCCGAATTGGTGCGCCGCACGCGCTTTTTCTGCGGCTGATAGGCCAGGCGCGCATGCGCCTCGCAATAGGGCGAGGCCGCGCTGGCGTGACGGCCGCAGAAGCGGAACTCCGGATCGTCCGGATCGCCGATCGGCCATTTGCAGATATGGGAGCCGAGCGTCAGCACCGTGGCGAATTCGCCATTGGGCAGTGGCGCGGGCTCCACCGGCGCCGGCGGCGGCGCGGCCGGGCGCGCGGCCGCGGCGGGCGGCGCGCTGCGCTGCGGCCGGGCGGCGGCCGGTTTGACGGTGCGGCGCGCGGGACGGGACGGCGTGGCGCGGCCCGAAAGCCCCAGCCGGTGCACCTTCCCGATCACCGCGTTGCGGGTCACCCCGCCCAGTTTCTGGGCGATCTGGCTGGCGGACAGCCCCTCCGCCCACAGCCGCTTCAACAGATCGACGCGCTCATCGGTCCAGCCCATGGAATACCCCCGGCTACATCTTGTGTGTCTTGGTCGCGCCGTGTTCCCGGCACGCAAGATACAGTAGCCGGGCGATTTCGGGCCACAAGATGCACACGCAGGCTTTCCACAGGTATCAAGATATAGTGGGTGGAATTTTGCAGACGCCGTCCGCGAGTCAGGCGCAATTCAGCCCGGCGCGCCGGTCTGGCCGATCTTGCGGTTGTCGCCGAGATCGCCGTCGGAATCCTTGCCGGTCAGCATCGCCTTGGCCCAGCCATAGGCCATGGTCACCGTCGCGGCGGGCGGGGCCCAGTACTCGCCGTATTCCAGCGCCACGCGGAACACGCAAGCCGCCGGGTCCTTCGGCCCTGCGGGAAACCAGCTGCGCTGGGTCTCATTCCACAGCTTTTCGATCAGCTCGCGGTCCCGGCTGATCGTCGCCGTCCCGCTGACCGAGACATAATCGCCGCCCTTGGCGAAGGTCAGGTTCACGCGCGGGTCGTGCATCGCCTCCTCGGTCTTGTGGGATTCGATGTGGGTCAGGAAATACAGATGGTCGTCGTCGCCCTCCAGGAACTCCGCCGCCATCGGCCGGGCGCGCAGCGACCCGTCGCGCTCCACCGTCGTCACCATGGCGATCTGGATGTCCCGGATCATCGCGAAAAGTTTTTCGCGCGCATCCTGCGGGTTCGTGTCGTCGCTCATGATCGCTCCCGGTTCTGATTACGGGGAGCAACGCACGCCGGTCCGCGCCGGTTCAGCGAACGCCCGCTATTCCAGGTTCAGGGGCAGGGCGCCCGCATCCGTCCGCGCGCGCGCGGCGATCCGCGCCCGCGCGTCCTCGTTCAGCGCCGCCTCGGCCTGGGCACGCAGCGCCGCGCGCTGGTCGCCGTATCCCGCCTGCGGCTGCGGATCGGCCGCCGCCGAGCGCAGCGCCCAGTAATAGGACTCCTCCACGTTCGCCGGCAGGCCGGCCCCGGCGAACAGCATGACGGCATAATAGAACTGGCCCTCGGCGTCGCCGCGCCCGGCCGCCTCGCCATACCAGCGCACCGCTTCGGCCCGGTCCTCCGCAACGCCCGCGCCCTGCCACAGCGCATGGGCGTACAGCGTCGCGCCCGCCGCGTGCCCGCCCTCCGCCGCCTGGCGGAACAGGCCGGCGGCGCGCGCCAGCCCGTCCGGCGCGGCCTCGTCGTCGGCCCACAGAATTCCGGCCTGATAGGCCGCCTCCGCGTCGCCGCCGGCCGCGGCGCGCTCCAGCTGCTCGCGGGCGGCCTCGGCGTTTCCGCGCTCCAGCTCCAGATACGCCAGCTCGATCTGCGCCTCGGAATCGCCGGCGTCCGCGAGCGGGGCCAGCAGCTCGCGCGCCCCCGCCGGGTCGGGCGGGCCGCCGACGCCGCGCGCCAGCATCTGGCCCAGCAGCAAATCCGCACCCGCCGCGCCGCGCGCCTGCGCCCGGCGCAGGAAGCCGCGCGCGTCGGAGGGGGCCAGCCCCGCCTGGCTGTCCGCCGCCAGCCGCGCCAGGCCCAGCATGCCGTCCGTATCGTCCAGATCCGCCGCCCGCTCGTACCAGGTGCGCGCCGCCTGCATATCCACCGGCCCGCCCAGCCCGCGCTCCTGCAGCAGCCCGGCCAGCACCATGGCCTGCGCCTCGCCGGAGGCCGCCGCCACGCCCGCCGCGTCCCGCGCCGTGAAATAGTCCCGCGCCGCATAGGCCAGCCGCGCCCGCTCGAACGGCGAGGCCTGATTGTCCTGCGCGTAAGCCGGCGCATAGACTGGCGCGATGGCGGCCAGCACTAGCGCCGCGGCGGCCAGCAGCCGGCTCACGCCGCCTCGGTCGTGGTCTCGATCGCAGCTTGGAGCGCCGCGACCCCCGCCGCCGGCCCGTCCGGATGGCGCCAGACAAAGCCCGACACCGCCAGAAAATCCGCGCCCGCGCGCACCAGCGGCGCGCAATTGTCCGCCGTGATCCCGCCGATGGCGACGCAGGGAAGGGTGAAAATCTGTGACCACCATTCGATGATCTCCGGCTCCGCGCGCACGGTTGTGGCCTTGGTTTCTGTCGGGAAAAAGGCGCCGAAGGCGACATAGTCCGCCCCCGCCTCGCCGGCCTCGATCGCCGCGTGGCGCGAATTGCGGCAGGTCGCGCCCACGATCCGCCCCGCGCCGACGATGCGCCGGGCCTCCTCGATCCCCGCATCCTCCTCGCCCACATGCACGCCGTCGGCGTCCAAATCCGCAGCCAGGTCCGGGCGGTCGTTGACGATGAAGCTGACCTCGTGCCGCGCGCACAGCGGCGCCAGCTCGCGCCCCGCCGCCAGCACGATCTCGTCCTCTGCGCCTTTGAGACGCAGCTGGAACGCCCCGACATGGCCGGTCGCCAGCGCCGCCTCCAGCTGCTCGGCAAATTTCCCCGTGTCGAATTCGGGCGGGGAGATCAGATAGATCTGCGTGCTCACTCCAGATCCTCCGGCGCGAAGCGATAGGTCGTGTTGCAATATTCGCAGGCCGCGCTGATCGCCCCGTCCTGCGCCATCGCCTCGCGCTCGGCCGCGGGGAAGCTGGCCAGCACCGTCTTCACCCGCTCCGCCGAGCACTGGCAATAACGGCGCAGCGGCGCCGGATCGAACAGGCGCACCCCGGTCTCGTGGAACAGGCGGAACAGGACGCGCCCGCCGGACAGGTCCGGGTCCACCAGCTCCTCGTCGCTCAGCGTGTCGAACAGCGCCCGCGCGGTGTTCCACGCCTCCGCCGCGTCGCCGCGCGCCGCATCGCCCGCGATCTGCTGGATGATCATGCCGCCGCCGCGCCAGTGCGGCAGGCCCGCCGCCTGGAACCGCGCCACCGCGATGCGCACGCGCGTCGGCACCTGTTCGGACTGGCGGAAATAATATTCCACCGCGTCGGACAGGCTGTCGCCCTGCAGCTCGACCACGCCCTGATAGCGTTCCTTCTCGTCCAGCGGGTCGATGGTCAGGGCCAACGTGCCGGTCCCCAGCAGGCGCGACGCGCCCCAGCCATCGCCGATCTCCGCCCGCCGCGCCGGGTCGACGCGGGCGTAGGCGCGCACCGCGCCCTCGGTCCGGTAATCCGCGACCAGAAAGCTGACCGGGCCGTCGCCGCTGGCCTGCACCACCAGACGGCCCTCGAATTTCAGGGAATGGCCGACCAGGGCGGCGGCGATCACCGCCTCGCCCAGCAGGCGCGCCACCGCGTCCGGGTAATCGTGCGCGCCCAGGATTTCGTCCAGCGAGTCCGCCAGGCGCGCGATCCGGCCGCGCACCGGCTCGTCCTCGATCTGGAAGGCCGCGACCGCGTCGTCCGCCGCGCCCAGCGCGTCCAGCCGCGCGCCGCCCGTGATCGGGCCCCCGGCTACCCCGCCGCCGCTCAAGCCTCCGCGCGCCCGGCCTGACCGAGCGCCCTGTCCAGGATGTCGATGGCCTGGCGCGCCTCGTCGGGCGTTGCGATCAGCGGCGGCGCGAAGCGCAGCACATTGCCCCCGGCCACGCCGATCAGCAGCTTCTCGTCCCGGCAGGCCTTCTGGATGTCCTTGTTCGCCACGCCGTCCTTCAGCTTCAGGCCGACCAGCAGGCCCTTGCCGCGCACCTCCTCCACCTTGTCCGGATGCGCGTCCTTCAGGCGGTGCAGCTGCTGGCTCATATAGTTCGCCGTGGCGTTCACCTGCTCCATGAACGCCGGATCGGCCAGGATGTCCCAGACCGCGTTGCCCACCGCCATGGCCAGCGGGTTGCCGCCGAACGTGGTGCCGTGCGCGCCGAACTGCATGCCGCCCGCGGCCTCCTCGGTCGCCAGGCACGCGCCCAGCGGGAAGCCCGCGCCGACGCCCTTGGCCACCGTCATGATGTCCGGATCGGCCTTCCCGTCCGCCCATTGATAGGCGAACAGCTTGCCGGTCCGCCCGGCGCCGCACTGGACCTCGTCATAGATCAGCAGCAGGCCGTGCTCGTCGCACAATTTGCGCAGCGCCTTCAGATATTCCAGCGGCGCGGCGCGCACCCCGCCCTCGCCCTGCACCGGCTCGATCAGGATCGCGCAGGTCTCCGGCGTCACCGCCGCCTTCACCGCCTCGATATCGCCGAAGGGAACCTGGTCGAACCCGTCCATGCGCGGTCCGAACCCGTCCAGATAGGCCGCGTTGCCGCCGGCGTTGATCGCGGCATAGGAGCGGCCGTGGAAGGCGCCCTCGAAGGTGATGATGCGAAACCGCTCCGGCTCGCCTTTTGCGGCGAAATATTTGCGCGCGGTCTTCAGCGCCGCCTCGATCGCCTCGGTGCCCGAATTGCAGAAGAAGACCCGGTCCAGCCCCGTGGCCTCCACATATTTTGCCGCCAGCGCCTGCTGGCCCGGAATGCGGAACATGTTGGAGACGTGCCACAGCTTTCCGGCTTGCTCGCTCAGCGCCGCGGCGATCTGCGGGTGGGCGTGGCCCAGGCTGTTCACCGCGATCCCGGCGATGAAGTCCAGATATTTCTCGCCGGACTCGGTGTAGAGCCACACGCCCTCGCCGCGCACGAAATCGATCGGCGGCGGCGCGAAAACATCCATCAGGGGGGCTGGCACTTCGGTCTCTCCGGGGTTGGCGCGGGGATGCGTTCAACACCCCGGCGGGGGAAGCGTCAAGCGAGCGTCAGCTCTTCAGACGCCAGCCCGATCGCAGCAGCGCCCAGGCGCCGATCACCGCGCCCAGCGCCCCGGCCAGCGCCACCGCGGCGCCCACCGCCACCGGCCCGTCATTGTGACCGGTAAAGCCATAGCGGAAGCCGTCGATCAGATAGAAGACCGGGTTGAAATGATTGGCGACCTGGAACGCCTCGGGCAGGCGCTGGATCGAATAGAAACTGCCCGACAGGAACACCAGCGGCAGCATCACGAAATTCTGCACCGCGGCCATGTGATCGAACTTCTCCGCCCACACCCCGCCCAGAATGCCGAGCGCGCCCAGCAGCAGGGAGGCCGTCAGGCCATAGAACAGCACCGCCCAGGGATGGGCCGGCATGATGTCGATAAAGGGCGCGATCGTCGCCGCGGTGACCAAGGCCACCACAACCCCGCGCGTCGCCGCGCCCAGCGCGAAGGCCGCGGTCAGCTCGGTCGCCGACATCGGCGGCATCAGATAGTCCACGTCCGTGCCCTGGACCTTGGCGATCATGATGGAGGAGGAGGCGTTCTGGAACGCGTTCGACAGGATCGCCATCATGATCAGGCCGGGCGCCAGGAATTCCGGATAGGGCACGCCGTCCACGGCGGGCCGCGCCCCGGCCAGGGCGATGGTGAACACCACGATGTACAGCAGCGTGGTGACCAGCGGGGCCAGAACGGTCTGCAGCGCCACTTTCAGGAAGCGCTGGACCTCTTTTTTGTACAGGGTCCAGAAACCCAGCCAGTTGACGGCGCCGAAGCGGCGCGGCGGCGTGATGGTCCCGAATGCGGTCTGAAGCATGGGCGGCTAGGTAGGCCCGCCGGCAGGCGGCGGCAAGCCGCGTACTGAATCTCAGGCAAGAAAATGCGCGGCGGACCGGGGCCCGCCGCGCGTCAACAGGCTCAGATGGCGAATTCCTCGCCGGCGGGCGCCATTTCCTTTTTTAGCAGCGCCTCCAGTTTCTGGGTCGGGTGGTTGGTGTAGTCGCCGGTCATCTCCTTCACGACGCGGCGCGTCACTTCCTCGTGCAGGTCGTCGCGCAGACGGCCCATTGCGCGCGGCGGCGCCATCAGGACCAGCCGGTCGAACTTTCCCTTCATCGCCGCCTTGTTCAGGTCTTCGGCGAAATCGGCGACGAAGCGCGCCTCGTTCTGATCGTGGAAATCGGCCTCCTCCATATTGGAGTTCGGCGCGCCGGCCGGCGCGAACGCCTTGCCGGGACCGTCGGTCTTGATCTCCCGGTCGGGCGGATTGTCGAACGTTTCCTTGTCGACCAGGTGCAAATCCGGTGCATCGGCGAACCCCTTGTCCTCGAAGACAAGCGATTTTGTGCCGTCCAGCACCGCCACCCAGGTCACGCGTTCGGCCGCCATCTTGGTCATGGTCTTCCTCCGTTATTCAGCCAGAGGTTCAACCGCCCGCCGCGCGGGGCGGTTCCGCCAAAACGTCAGAGCCGGAAGGTGAGGCCCCCAAACGCAAACCGCCCGGCGCATGCGCGCCGGGCGGCCTGTGCGATCGGTGCGGAGGGTCCGCCTAGCCGGGCTTGCGGAAGACGAAGACCGACCGGTCCGTCATGCCGCGAATGCCCGGATCGAACGGGCCCAGGCTGTAATCGTCGTCCGGGTTGGACAGCATGTCGGTTTCCTCGACCAGCTCGAAACCGGCGGCCGTGACCTCGTCGCGGATCACCTGCGGGTCGATCCGGTGCATGTCGTCGGTCGTCGACGTGCCGGTGCCCGCCGGGGCGTTGTGGTCGATGATGAAATACGTCCCGCCCGGCTTCAGCGCGTCATAGATCTTCTGGTTGAAGCCCGGGATATCCACCGTGTTCGTGGAGACGTGCAGGTCGTGATAATACAGCACGATCAGCGCCTCATCGACGTCCGACGGAAGCGTCATCTCGTCGTATTCGCCCTGGTGATACGCAACATTGTCGTGCGCCGCATCGAAGGCGCGGCTGGGCTCGCCCGCGAACCGGTCCGTATAGGGCAGGTCATAGACATCAACCTGACCGTCCGGCCCCACGGCCTCCGCCAGCATGGTCGTGTAATACTGGCCGAAGCCGGCGAACTCGATCACGTGATCGCCCTCGTCCACGCTCGCCATCATCAGCATTTCGGCCGGATGGCGGCCGGCGTCGCGCTCGACCATTTCCGGGCTGCGCTCGGCGGACTCCACCGCGCGGCGGATATTGTCCGGCGTGTCCGACGGCATGGCGTAGAGCTGGGCGGTGTCCATGCCGCCGTCGTCTTCGGCGACCATGTCGGCGGCGTCGGTATCGGCGTCCGCCACGTCCATGTCCTCGCCGTCCGCCAGGGCGCCGTCGTCCATGGAGTCATCGGTCATTTCGGCCGGGGCGTCGGCCTCCACCGTCACGTCGGCGTCGTCCCCGCACGCGGCGAGCGACAAAGCGGCGATTGCGGCCGAGGCCGCGAGCAATGCGCGCATGAATTTTCCTCCCGGTGAGCGGCCGCGTTGAGCGCACGGCCATGATTGCCCGCGATCATACAGCAATCGCGCGCGCTCCACAGGAAATTGTTACGATTTGGAGAGGGTCCGGCCCTAGCCGACCTCTTCCATCACCGCGTCGGACACTTCGGCGTTGGTGGTGACGGTCTGGACGTCGTCCAGATCCTCCAGCGCCTCGATCATGCGGAACAGGCTGGCGGCCTTTTCGGCGTCCAGTTCGATGCGGTTCTGCGGGCGCCAGATCAGGTTGGCGGACTTCACATCGCCGAATTTCCCTTCCAGCGCCTCGACCACCGCGCCCAGATCCTCGCGCGCGGTATAGATGACGTGTTCGCCCGGCTCGCGCTCGTCCTCGTCGCCCTCCTCGAAGGCCACGTCCTCGGCCCCCGCCTCGATCGCGCCCTCGAACACCGTCTCGGCGTCGCCGACGCTTTCGTCGAAGCGCACCTCGCCGACCTGGTCGAACATGAAGGCGACCGATCCGGTCTCGCCCATGTTTCCGCCGTTCTTGGAGAAGGCCGCGCGCGTGTCGCTGGCCGCACGATTGCGGTTGTCGGTCGACACCTCCACGATCACGCCGACCCCGCCCGGGCCGAAGCCCTCATAGCGGATGTCCTCGTACGCCTCGACATCGCCGCCCATCGCCTTGTCGATGGCGCGCTGGATATTGTCCTTGGGCATGGACTGGCCCTTGGCGTTGGCGATCGCCAGGCGCAGGCGCGGATTGAAGGCCGGATCGCCGCTGTTGCCCATCTTGGCGGCGATGGTGATTTCCTTGCTCAGCCGGGAAAACAGCTTGGCGCGCGCCTTGTCCTGGCGGCCCTTGCGGTGCTGGATATTGGCCCATTTCGAATGGCCGGCCATCGACGCCCCTCCACATGCGGCAGGGCCGCGCGCTTGCCGCCGCGGCCGCTTCCGGAAATCCAGAAATTACGAAGGCGCTGCAATAGCGTGCGCCCGGCCAAGCCTCAACAGGCGAGCTTCAACAGAGCCGCGTCAGCACCCCATGCCGGGATCGTCGCCGCCGAACGAGGCGGCGAAGGCCGCATCGGCCTGTTCCAGCACCATCTGGTCGGTCATCTCGTCCGGGCTCAGCTGCTCGGGCGCGCGGGGCGCCGGCAGGCCCTGCTTGATCATCATGCCGACGAACGCCGTCTCCACCTCGTGCGCCAGCTCGGTCACCACGGCGCGGAAGGCGGTGGACCGCTTGGTCTCGCTGGCGCTGCTGATGTCCGCCAGCGACTCCAGCTCGGACTCCAGCGTCATGGCGGAGGCGACGCCGTACATCCGGCCATTTTCCACATCCATCAGCACTGCCGCGCCGGCGGCGCGCGCCGGGTCCGCCGGGTCCTCGCCCTCGAACATCGGGAACGTGGTCAGGCGGTCCATCGCGCGCGGGCCGCTGTCCTCGTTCGCGTCATAGGCCATCTCGTAGACGACCAGATAATCCACGTCCGCCGCCGCGCTTTCGGCGCGCAGCTCGGCCACCGCCGTCGCCGGATCGGCCGTGTCGGTGCGCAGCACCGCCACCGTATGGCCCACCGCGTCGCCCAGCAGGTCGAAGGAATCGTCCCACAGCACCCCTTCCTCCGCCGGGATCGCGGTGACCCGCCCGGCCTCCATCCGCGCGATGCCGACACAGGTCGGGAATTCCACCGCCGGCTCTTCTTCGGCGAAGGCCGGGGCGTCCAGCGTCACGTCGCCATTCTCCTGCCCCAGCGCCGGCGCGGCGCAGAGCGCCCCCAGCGCAAGCGCGGAAACCGAAGCGGCGGCGGAAATCGTCGTGCGGGTCGTCATCGTGGCGGTCCTGTTCGCTGGCGTCCGGATGCAGGGCGCTGGTGCAAAAGCCCCTGTGCGCCCGCTGCGTTCCCCCGAAAACATAGGAAGCCCCCATCCCGAGGGACAGGGCGCCGCCCTTAGGGGCGCGTCTGGGACAGCACGCCGCCCAGCCGGATCGGCGCGCAAGACACGGCCAGCCCCGTGGAATCGTCTGTCTCCACATACAGGCCGCACACCGTGCCCTCGCCGTCCGCCGGCTCGAACCGGCCCGAGCGCATGCGGCTGGTGAAGCGGGCCAGCGGCTGCGATTTCTCCATGCCCAGCACGGAGTCGTAATCGCCGCACATGCCCATATCGGTGATGAAGGCCGTGCCGCCGGGCAGGACCCGCGCGTCCGCCGTCGGGGTATGGATATGGGTGCCGACCACCACGCTGGCCCGACCGTCGCAGAACACGCCCATGGTCTGCTTCTCGCTGGACACTTCGGCGTGGAAATCGACGATCAGCGCGTCGCACGCCTCGCCCAGCGGACAGGCCGACAGCTCGCGCTCCGCCGCGTCGAACGGGTCGTTCAGCGAATCCATGTTTATGCGGCCGTGCAGATTGACCACCAGCACGCGCCGCCCGTCCGACGTCTCGTACATCTGCGCCCCGCGCCCGGGGGCGGCGGCCAGCGCCGGATAGTTCGCCGGGCGCAGCAGGCGGTCTTCCCGCTCGATAAAGGTCAGGGCCTCGGCCTGGTCCCAGGCGTGATTGCCCAGCGTGATGACGTCGGCCCCAGCGGCGTAAAGCTGGCCCGCCACCTTCTCGGTGATGCCGAAACCGCCGGCCGCGTTCTCGCCGTTCACCACGACGAAATCGAGGGCCAGCTCCTCGCGCAGATCGGGCACATGGCGTTCGAACGCCGCCCGCCCCGACTTGCCGACAATGTCTCCAAAACACGCGATCCGCATGCAACGGACCTAGGGCCAAGCGCCCCGGGAGTCGAGCGCCTGGCCTCAGCGCCGGCCTCAACGGCCGCTCTGCAGCGCCTCGGCCGCCGCGGCGTTCAGGGCGTCCCGAAACGCCCCGGCATGGGTCACCAGCGCGAAATGCCCCGCGCCCTCCAGAACGGTGAAGCGTTTCACCGGCGCATCGAGCTGATCGAACCAGTCGCGCGCCACGTCCGTGGGCGTGAACAGATCCTCCCGCCCCTGAATAACAAATACCGGGACCTCCAGACGCGCCGCGCTGGAAAACAGATCCTCCTGCGTCTGGGCCGGGAACAGCGTAATGCCCGACAGGGTCATGCCGCCGCCGATCGCGTCCTGGTCTTCCGGCGCGACGGCGGCCTGCGTATGGGCGACGATGCCGTCCAGCCACGCCGCGTCGGCCGGGCCCAGCATCGCCCGCAGCCGCGCGTTCACGGCCAGGAAGTCCTGCACATCCTTCGGGTCGAACGGGTCCAGCGCATCCAGCGCCGCGAGCGTTTCGGCGTCCCCGCGGCTCTCGGCGTCCCGCCGCACCAGATCGTATTGATAGCGCACCGCCCGGTCCCAGCCGCCGACCTGGCCGGTCCCGACATAGGCCGCGAACAGGTCCGGCCGCCGCACCGCCATTTCGGCGGCGATCACCGATCCCCAGGAATGGCCCAGCAGCAGGACCGGCGCGCCGAACCGCTCGCGCGCATACTCGGCCAGTTCGATCCCGTCCCTTGCCAGCCGGTCCAGCGTCAGGTTCGGCGTGTCCTCGCCATGGCGGCCATAGGTCCGGCCCGCCCCGCGCTGGTCCCACTGGATCAGGGTGAAGTCGCGCTCATAGAGCGCGTAGTCGGCCACAAAGGGCGACTGCACATCGCCCGGCCCGCCATGGATGAACAGCAGGACCGGGTTGGCGGGGTCGTCGCCGCGGATCGTGACGAACTGGTCGATCCCGCCCAGCATCAGGAACCGCTCTTCCTCGACCCTGACTGATTCGGACTGGGCCGGCGCGCCGGTCGTGGCGGCGCACCCGCTCATGAAGGTCAGGAGGGCGAGGATCAGTCCGACCCGCCCGGTCAGGCCGCGCATGCGGAGGCTCCCGTCCGTTCCGCCCGGCCTCAGCGGCCGCTGGTAATGCGGGCCGGGGGCACGCCCGACGGGCTGGCGGGGCCGCCTTCCAGCACCGCGTCCGCGTCGTCCGCAGCGTGGTTCGGGCCGCTGACATACACGTCGCCGGAATCGGACTGATAGAAATGATAGCCGCCGGCCGGGCCGTCGAAACTGTAGTGGAAATCGAATTCCGGCGGCTCGGGCGCCTCGGCCATGATCCGTTCCAGCTCGGCTTCCAGGCGCGCCATCTCGCGCTCCTGGGTGCGCTCCAGCGCCGCCAGCTCGTCGCGCGCATCGTCCAGCGCCTCCTGCGCCGCGTCGATGCGGTCCTGGCTGACGCCCGGCCGCGCCGACAGCGCGGCGAGACGCCCTTCCAGCTGTCCCACCCGCCCGGCCATGCGGCCGACCTGTCCGGCCAGCCGGCCCATCTGGGTCATGGCGCGGCTGTGCTCGGCGCCATAGTCCGCGAACTGGCGGCCGACGGCGGTCCAGTACCGGCCCATCTCCTCCCAGTCCTCGCCGTGCGCGGCGTTCAACGCCTCTTCCCGCGCGCGTTCGCCCTCGGCCAGCGCCTCTTCCCGCGCCGCCCGAGCTTCGGCCAGGGCGGCCCGGCGTTCCTGCTCGGCGTCGGCGAGGGCCTCTTCGCGGTCGCGCTCGGCTTCGGCGATCGCGCGCCGGCGCTCGCGTTCGGCTTCGACAAGCGCGTCCTCGCGTTCGCGCTGAGCCTCGGCGATGGCCTCCTCGCGCTCGGCGACGGCCTGCTCCCACTCGCGCCGCCATTCGGCCTGCGCTTCTTCCCAGTCGGCCTGGGCGTCCTCCCACTCCTCGCGGAAGGCTTCGCGCTCCTCCCGGCTCATGCCGGGATGGAAATCCGGATAGGCCGGCGGCTCCGCCGCCTCCATGACGATCTCCGGCGCGGGCGCGGGCGGCGCGGGCGGCGGCGCAGGCATGATGCGGACCGGCGCGCGGGCCGCACTCGCCTCGCCGGCGTCGGCCAGCGTCACCGGGCGCGGCTCGGCCTCCGCGGCCGGGTCGGAGCCGGCCAGATCCGCCGGCAGCGCGGCTGCGGCCGCCTCCACGGGCTCTGCGCGGGAGTCTTCGACAACCTCTTTCACGTCCAGGGGCGCGGCCTGCGGCGCGGCCAGGGCGGCGGAGGCCATCGCGCCCGCGGCGGCCAGCAGCGCGCCGGCGGAGACCGCGGCGAATTTCGCCGCCCCGCCACCGGGCCGTTCGGGCGTCAGGATGGCGGACAGGCGCGTCTTCACGCTGCCTTTATGGTCCAGCCGCAATTCGGCGGCCGGCGCGGCCAGCGGCGCGCCGCCGGTTTCGCGCAGGGCGGAGATCAGCAGCCGGGCGTAGCGCACGCGCGCCTCGCGCGGCTGGTCGGCGGCCACCGCGGCGTCGGCGGCGATTTCCGCCGCCTCGCGCCAGCGCGCGACCAGCGCGGCCACCGCCGGATTGATCCAGAACGCCGCGGCGCACAGGCCCAGCAGCGCAGTCATCTCCGGGTCGCGGCGGCGGATATGGGCGGCCTCATGACGCAGGATCATGTCCAGCTGCTCCGCCGACAGGCCGGGCAGCAGGCGCGCCGGCACCAGGATGCGCGGCGCCGGCAGGCCCAGCGCGCAGGGCGGCAGCGGCTCGCCGGTCACCAGCGCCGGATAGGGGGAGGCGGCGTCGAGGCGGCTGGCGCGCCGGGCCGCGGCGCGGATGCGGCCGCAGGCGGCCATGCAGCGCGCGCCGAAGGCGAGCGCCCCGGCTGCATAGATCGCCAGCGCCGCGGCCGCCATCGCCCCCCAGGGAATCTCCCGCGCAATCTCCCGCACCGGCGCGGCCGTTTCGGCCGATTCCGCCGCAAACGACGGATCGGCAAAGGCCATGGGCGCGGATTGCGCGAAGCCGGCCGAGGCGGCGGGCGCGTAGGCGGCAGAGGCGGATGCGGAAGCGGACGCGGAAACCGACGCGTCGGGCAGCACGGCCGGCGCGATCTCCGCGGCCCCGGCCAGCAGCGACAGCTCCGGCGAGCGCATCAGCGGGCGGACCTGGTCATAGGCCCAGCCTGCGGCGCGGCCGAACGCGGCGGGGTCCGCGACGGCCAGCAGCGGCGCGGCCGGCGCGAACGGGGCCAGCAGGACCGGCGCGGCGATCAGGCCGAGCGCGCCCAGCCAGTAGGCCGGCCACGCCGCCAGCGACGGCGCCCGGCGCGCGGCCAGGCTCGCCGCGGCCCAGACCAGGACCGCCCAGACATTCAGCTCCAGGATCAGGCGCGCGGCGTCGCTCATTGTCCGTCCTCCGGTCCGGTCTCTACGTTAGTCCCGGCGTCGGCTCCCGCGTCGGCCAGCAGGCGCTCCAGCTCCGCGGCCTCCTCGTCGCTCAAGAGGGATCCGCCGGTGAAGGCGGCGACCGGCGGGGCGTCCACCTCCATCACCCGGGTCAGGAAGTCGCGCGCCATGCCGGCCAGCGTGGCGACCTTGGGCGCGGCGGACGCATAGACCTTCACGCCGTGCCGCTCCCGCGTCGCCACCAGCCCCTTCTCGATCATCCGGTCCAGCGTCCGGCGCGTGGAGCTGAACGTCCAGCCGAGCGCGGCCCCGGCGCCGTCATGCAGTTCCCGGGCGCTCTGTTCGCCGGCGGCCCAGAGCCGCTTCAACAGGGCCAGTTCGGTGGGGGACGGGGCGGGCGCGTCGCGCATCGGCCAATTCTCCGCAGTGCATTGCGCGCTGTCTTGCGACAGGGATCGCGCTGTTGCGACATGTGTCGCATATCAGGCAGGCAAACGCAAGCCGCCCGATTGTGGCGAAAATTGGGTGTTGTTTTTCAGTAACATAGGGACGCATGCGGCAGCAAAAGGCGCCGATCGCGGCGAACCGTGCAGCCCCCTTCGGACTTTCTCGCGCCCCTGACCGGATCGCCCAAGGACGGCGCCGGCGGGATCAACGAAGGACGGACCGCCAGGTCCGCCGCAACCGAAGGAACGTACCCATGAAGACGATCGCTCTGACCGCAACGGCCGCCGTGTCGGTTCTCGCCCTGACGGGCGCGGCCCACGCTCAGTCCCTGACCGCCGATCCCTATGTCGGCGCCGGGGTCACCGTCATCGACGGCGCCGCGGAGCTGAACGCCGCGACCGGCCGCGCCGGCCTCAATTTCGGCGACTATCTGGGCGTCGAGGCGGAAGCCAGCACCGGCATCACCGACGACTATGTCGGCGCCGCCAATGTCGACCTGGACCATCTGGCCGCGGTGTTCGGCCGGGTCCGCGCCCCGCTGACGCCCAGCCTGGAAGCCTTCGCCAAGGGCGGCTTCTACACCGCCCAGGCGGATGTGGAGCTGGCCGGCGCCGAGGCCACGCTGAACGACGATGACTTCGCCGCCGGCGCCGGTCTGGAATGGGCCGTGTCGGGCCCGCACGCCCTGCGCGCGGACTACACCAATTACGGCCTGGACGACGACGGCCATTCGGGCGCGCTGTCCTACGTGTTCCACTTCTAGAGGCTGCCGCGTCTGGAGGTTCGCTGAGCCGGCCCGTGCTTCCCGGCAGAGCCGGCGCAGCGAGGAGCGCCCCGCGGAGTCATCCGCGGGGCGTTTCCATGTCCGGTCCTCATCGCGCTGGACAAAATTATTGTATTTCGATAATTATCTCGCGTTTTTCGATAAAACGGGAGTTTGTCGATGCGTGCGATCCATATCCTGCCGGCTTTTGGCCTGCTCGGTCTCTCCGCCCTCCCGGCCGCCGCGCAGACGCCGCTGCCCGCCCCCGCGGACGCCGCGATCGGGGCGGCGGAGACCCGGTTCGAGCCCGGCCAGCGCTGGGCCTTCACCACCACGGTCCAGCGCGACGACAGCCGCCTGACCGCGCGCTTCGATCCCTCCCTGCCGGAGGGCGCGCGCTGGACGCTGATCGAACCGGTGAGCGAATCCGAACTCGACGACGTGGAGGAGGAAATCCTGGACAGCCTGCGCCAGACGCCGGAGCCGGACATCCGGCTCCAGCTCGGCCCGTCCGGGGAGAAGCACGGCCTGCGCGCCTTCGTCGCCGAAGAGATCGCCGAAGACTTTGCCGCCGAGGGGGCCGCCGGCGAGCCCGGCCATTACCGCTTTACGCCCCAGGGCGATGTCGGCCTGGCCGCGCCGCCGCCCGGTCCGCAGAACGCGATGGACGAACTGGAAGGCCAGCTGGTGCTGGCCGGCGGCATGCCGGTGCGGGTGCGCATCTTCGCCGCCGAACCGTTCAAGCCCAACGCGGTGTCGAAGATCGAGACGCTGGATCTGTACTGGGATTTCGGCGAGATGGCGCCCGGCGGCCCGATCGGAATCGTCCGCACCGACTCGGCCATTCGCGGCGGCGCGCTGCTGCAGAAATTCGACAGCCGCACCATTGTCCTGAACAGCGAATTCGAACGGGTCGACATTCCCTAAGGGTCTGGCCCTGACGGTCTGGCCCTGAGAGGGCCCTGAGAGGGCCCTGACGGCGCCCGGCTGCATCTGATGGCGGAAATTTCCAAATTCCGCACTTGCGACGCATTCTCAACTATGCGACAAACGCCCTGCCTGCTTCGCCGCTCTTCCGGCGAACGCGCCCGGCCGGTTCCGCCTCCCTCGGTCCGGCCGGGCAAGGCAGGCGCGAACCGCAAGGAGCCCGCTTATGGCGCTGGCCGAACCGCTGAGTTTCGCTGAACCCGTTGGCCCGGAGCCGCAGGACGGACGCCGGGCGGGGGTGGAATGCGCCGCCCGCGACTGGCTGGAGACCCAGGCCCGCGTCGCCGGTTTCTGGCGCGACATGGTGGCTGACGCCGACGGCGACCTCGCGCTGGTGCGGGCGCTGGAGGCCCACCGCGAATTCCTGCTGGCCGCGGCCGAATCCCGCGGTCGCTAAAGGCCCGTCAGAGCAGACCTTTCAGACTGCAGGATTATTGATTGCCCGGAGGGGTCATCATCCGCTGGATGCCTTCGGTCATCTCGCGGCCTTCGCGGCGCATCTCCTCGGCGGTGTCGCCGGTGGTGCAGACCTTTTCCTTGAAATTGCTGCCGGTGACCGTGCGGTATTCGCAGATCAGCCCGCCCTCGTCGGCGGCGGCGTCGATCTGCGACTGGGTCAGCACGATGTCGCTCGGGCTGCCTTCGCCATCGGCGGCGCAGGCGGCGGCGAGCAGGGCAAGGCAGGCGACGAACAGTCTGGTCATAAGGGCTTTCTCCTATGATCTGCCGTCGACGATAGTTTCTTTTCGCACCTGCACAAGATTGCGCCGCCGCATGGCTGACTTGCATGAAAAGGCCGCTATCGCGATATAGGGCGCGGAAGGCCGGCGGCGGACGGAGTCCTCGCCAACCCGGTCAGGTCCGGAAGGAAGCAGCCGTAACGAGTTTGCTCCGGGTCGCTGTCCGGTCTTCTGCTATCTCCCTCATGATTGCCCGCAATCGCCCTGTCTTTTCCCCGCTTCCTGCGCCGCGGGCGTAGCCCCGTCCGGCCCGGGCGGTCATAATCGCCGCCCATGGACGACGCCCCCCAACCGGACCCCGCGCAGGACGAGCTGATCCCGTCCGCCGCGCCCGCGACCGCATCAGGCTCTGGAACCGGCGGCGACTATCAGGTCCTGGCGCGCAAATACCGCCCCTCGACCTTCGGCGACATGATCGGCCAGGACGCGATGGTGCGCACGCTGCGCCACGCCTTCGAATCCGGACGCATCGCCCACGCCTTCATGCTGACCGGCGTGCGCGGGGTCGGGAAAACGACGACCGCCCGCCTGCTGGCGCGCGCGCTGAACTATTCGCGCGACGGGTCGGACCGGCCCAGTATCGAGCTGGACCCGGCCGGCGAGCATTGCGCCGCCATCATGGCCTCCCGCCATCCCGACGTGATCGAGATGGACGCCGCCTCCCATACCGGGGTGGAGCAGATGCGGGAGCTGCTGGACGGCGCCCGCTACGCCCCGGTCCAGGCGCGCAACAAGGTCTTCATCATCGACGAAGTCCACATGCTGTCGAACAGCGCCTTCAACGCGCTCTTGAAGACGCTGGAGGAGCCGCCGGGCCATGTGAAGTTCATCTTCGCGACCACCGAGATCCGCAAGGTTCCGGTCACGGTCCTCTCGCGCTGCCAGCGCTTCGACCTGAAGCGCGTGGACGCCGGCGCCCTGGCCGATCACCTGTCGGGCATCGCGGAAAAGGAAGGCGCGAAAATCTCCGTCGGCGCGCTGCGCCTGATCGCCCGCGCCGCGGAGGGCAGCGTGCGCGACGCCCTCTCTTTGCTGGACCAGGCAATCTTGCAGTCCGACGAGGGCGAGGAAGTCAGCGCCGAGCGCGTGCGCGACATGCTGGGCCTGGCCGACCGCGCCCGCGTGCTGGACCTGTTCGAGGCCGCCGCGAAAGGCGACGCCAAATCCGCCATCACCGAACTGCGCAGCCAGTACGAGGCCGGGGCCGACCCCGCCGTCGTGCTGGGCGATCTGCTGGAATACGCCCACGAGGTCAGCCGCGCCCAGGTGCTGGGCGACGACGCGACCTTCGACATGGCGCCCGACCAGGCCGGCCGCCTGTCGGACCTCGCCTCCGGCGTCAGCGCCGCGACGCTCGCCCGCATCTGGCAGATGCTGCTGAAGGGTCATGAGGAAACCCGCCGCGCGCCGGACCCGCTGGCCGCCGCCGAAATGACGCTGATCCGCCTGGCCATCGCGGCGAGCCTGCCCTCGCCCGAGGAGGCCGCGGCCCTGCTGCAGGGCGGCGGCGCGGCCGCATCCGCCCCCGCTTCCCCGGCGTCTTCGGGCGGCGGCAATGGCGGCGGAACCGCGCGCCTGCGCGCATCCGAATCCGGCGCAGCGCCCGAGCGCGAACCGGACAGCGCGCCCCAACCGGCCGAGGCCTCCGGCGCTCCGGCCCCGTCCAGCTTCGCGGACGCCGCGGCCCTCTTGGAAGAGGCCCGCGACCTGCCCCTGAAATCCGATCTGGAGCGCTTCGCCCGCCCGGTCAGCTTCAAGCCCGGCCGCATCGTGTTCCAGCCCGTCGAGGGCGCGCCCTCGAACCTGTCCCAGCGCCTGTCGAAGAAGCTGGGCGAGTTGACCGGCCAGACCTGGGCCGTCGGCGCGGACGAAAAGGCCGAGGGCGGCGAAACCCTGACCGAGCGCGCCCAGCGCCTGGCGGAAGAGGCGCGGGAAAGCGCGCTGGCCACCCCGCCGGCCCGCGCCCTTGCGGAACACTTCCCCGGCGCCGAACTGATCGAGGTCCGCCCCCGCCCGCGCGGCAAGGTGGTGCAGGCCGATTTCGGCGGCGACGCAAACGACGACGAGGACACCGAATGAAAGACATGATGGGCATGATGCGGCAGGCCCGCGACATGCAGAACAAGATGCAGGAGGCCCAGGCCCGGCTGGACAGCGTGGAGGTCACCGGGCGTTCCGGCGGCGGCGCGGTGGAGGTCACCCTGACCGGCAAGGGCGAGGCGAAACGCGTCGTCATCTCCCCCGAGCTGTTCACCGAGGACGACAAGGCGGTGCTGGAAGACCTCGTCGTCGCGGCCTTCAACGACGCCCGCGGCAAGTCGGAGGAAGAGGCCCAGAAAGTGATGCAGGACGCCATGGGCCCGCTCGCCGGCCTCGGCGCCATGTTCGGCCAATAGGCCATGGCCCCGGGCGGCGCTGATCCTGCGCCTTCCACCCCCACCGCCTATGTCTGGACCTATCGCGTCCGCCCCGAATGGCGGGACCGGTTCCGCGCGGCCTATGGCCCGGCCGGCGCCTGGGCGGAATTCTTCCGCGGCTCGCCCGCCTATCTGCGCACCGATCTGCTGGAAAACGCCGACGGCTTCGTGACCATCGACTGGTTCGCGGACCCGGACTCGCGCGGCGCGCTGGTCGCCGCGCATCAGGCGGACTACGCCGCGCTCGACCGCGAATGGTCGCAGGCCACCACCGACGAGACCTTCATCGGCGCCTTCGCCGCCGTTCCTGGCGCCCCGGCCGCCTAGTCCGGCAGGGCCAGCGCCACGATCTCCGCCGGGCTGGCGCCGTCGCCGACCGCCATCACCACATATTGCCGCCCGCCCCACACATAGGTCATGGGAAGGCCGGTCTGCGATCCGGGCAGTGCAATATCGCGCAGCAATTGCCCCGTCGCCTTGTCGTGGACGTGCAGATAGGGCGCGCCGCCCGTCCCCTCGCCCGCGAACAGCAAGGTCGGGGTGACCAGAAGGCCGGAGCGGGTGGCGATCCCGGTGCGCGCCAGATTCATCGTCGCCAGGTCCGGATGATTGGCCACGGCCTCCGGCGTCATGCCGTTGGCGGCCTCCCACACATGCTCGCCGCTGGTCATGTCGATCGCGGTGATCTTGCCGTAGGGCGGTTTCTCGATCGGCAGGCCGCGCACGGTCAGCGGCGGTCCCCCGGCGGCCAGATACGGAATGTCCGATCCTTCCGGCGCGCTCTCCAGCGCCGCGATATAGATCTGGTTCATGGAGGCGACATAGGCCACGCCCGTGCCGGGGTCGTAGGCGCCGCCCTCCCAGTTCGCCCCGCCGGTCGGGTGCGGCAGCATCAGCGTCCCGCGCGTGCCGTCTTCGGCGTCCACCAGCGACGGCGGCGAGAACAGCCCGCCCATCCGGTAATCGCGCACGATCTCCAGCGCCTCGGCCCGCAATTCCGGCGTGAAGTCGATCAGCATATCCTCGGTCACGCCCTGCGGGGCGAAGGGCGCGGGCTTTTGCGGGATCGGCTGGGTCGGCCAGGTCTGCTCGCCCGGCACGTCGGACGCCGGCATCGGCGTCTCCACCAGCGGCCAGACCGGCTCGCCCGTATTCCGGTCGAACGTATAGAGCATGCCCTGCTTGGTCGGCTGCATCACCGCGCGGATCGCCGGTCCGTCCGCCTGCGGAATGTCGCCCAGGATCGGGATGCCCGGCGTGTCCCAGTCCCAGATATCGTGATGGATCAGCTGCTGCGCCCAGCGTAATTCGCCCGTCGCCCCGTCCAGGCTGACCAGGCTGGACGAATACAGATTCTGGCCGTGCCGCTCGCCGCCATACAGGTCGCTCGTCGCCGCCTCGACGGGCAGGAAGATCGCGCCCGTCTCCGGGTCCGCGCTCATCGGCGCCCAGACCCCGGCGTTGCCGGTGTAATCGGCCGACCCGTCCTCCCAGGTCTCGTATCCCGGCTCGCCCGGCGCCGGCACGGTGTGGAAGGTCCACAGCAGCTCGCCGGTGCGCGCGTCGAACCCGCGCACGTCGCCCTTCACATTCTGACGGCTGCGCGGACGCACGCTGACCAGATGCGCCGGCCCCACGACCACGACGTTGCCCACCACCAGCGGCGGCGATTGCGAGCCGATATCGGGCAGGGCGCCGTCCGCCGGCGTCCCGCGCAGCCCGTCCATCAGGTCGATCTGTCCGTCCGCGCCGAAGCCCGTGGCCGGCAGGCCCGTCGCCGCGTCCAGCGCGGCCAGGTGAAAGCCCGGCGTGACGGTGAAAATCCGCGCCGGTTCATTGTCGCCGCCGGCCCAATAGGCGACCCCGCGCCCCGCGCCCTTGCGCGGCGCGTTCTCATAGCGGTCCTGCGCCTCCTGCGGGCGCCACATCCACAGCGTCTGGCCGGTCGCCGCGTCCAGCGCCACGACATTGCGCGTCGTGCCCGCGGTGACATAGAGCACCCCGCCGACCATCAGCGGCGTGGTGATGTTGCGCGCCTCCGGCGCGGGGCCATAGCTCGCCCCGCTCCAGCGCCAGGCGATCTCCAGCTCCCCGACATTGTCCGCGTCGATCAGCCCGGCCGGCGCATAGGCCTGGCCCAGATTGGACCCGCGATAGGCGGTCCAGCTGACCGCCTGCGCCACGTTGCCGATATGGGCGTCCGGGTCGATCACCACGCCCGCCGGAATCTGCACCTCCGCCCAGGCCGCGGCCCCCGGCCCGCCCTCGCCGCCGCCCGCATCGGCGCCGGCCGTGCGCATCAGGAAGGCCATCATGTCGGCATAGACCGCCGCGTCCGGCTTCACGCCGACATCCGGCGGCATCAGCGCGTACAGGCGGGGGTGATAGGCGTCCAGCAACTGGCCGCCGCCCTGCGTCAGCAGCAATTGCGCGGCCTGGGTCGGGCTGTGACAGCGGGCGCAGTTCGCCGAAAAGGCCTGCGCCCCGCGCGCCGCCTGGGCGCGGGAGAACGTCCCGTCCAGCCGCTCCAGCGCCCCATCTTGCGAAGCATCCTGCGCATAGGCGGCCCCGGCCAGCAGGCCCGCCGCCGCGGCCATTCCGAACATGCGCGCGCGCATCATGGCGCCCCTCCCCCGTTTTCTTTTCTGCTTAGCATGGGCGGCGGAGACCGGCGACCGGCGGTCGTCTTCACGCCCCGCCCTGTGCGCCTGCCCTGTGCGCAAGGGCGGCGCGGCCCTACATTGCCGTTCGCGAAACCCGATTCCCGCTTCAGACTCCGCCTCTATGTCCCACGCCTCCGCTGGCCCCGAAATCGAGCGCCTGATCGCGCTGCTCGCCAAGCTGCCCGGCCTCGGGCCCCGCTCGGCGCGGCGCGCGGCGCTGCATCTGATCCGGAAGCGCGAGGCGCTGATGGCGCCGCTGGCCGCCGCTCTGGCCGAGGCCGCCGAGCGCATCACGATCTGCGAGACCTGCGGCAATATCGACGTCGCCAGCCCCTGCGCCATCTGCACCGACGCCCGCCGCGACGAGGCTGTGATCTGCGTGGTGGAGCAGGTCGGCGACCTCTGGGCGCTGGAGCGGGCCGGCGCCATCTCCGGCCGTTATCACGTTCTGGGCGGCGCGCTGTCGGCGCTGGATGGCGTGCGGCCGGAGGATCTGTCCATCGAAAAGCTGCTGGCCCGCGCCGCGCGGCCGGAGATCACGGAGGTCATTCTGGCGCTGTCGGCCACCGTCGACGGCGCGACCACAGCGCACTACGTGATCGACCGGCTGGAAGGCGCTAATGTGCAGGTGACTTCGATTGCCCGCGGCGTGCCCGTGGGCGGGGAGCTGGACTATCTGGACGACGGCACGCTCGCCGCCGCCGTAAAATCGCGCAGGCCGTTCTGACCCGTTTCCGATCAAATTGGACGGACGGCCTTCATTACGCCGCAACTCTTGCCGACCACTGTTCGGGCGGCGCCGGGATGCCGCTTTACAGGGACTGAGGTTTTTTCATGTCGGACACCGCGCGCACCGGGAGCCCCTCCGTTCTGGGCTCCGACATCACCGTCACCGGCGACATCCATTCCAAGGGGGCCGTGCGGATCGAGGGCGTGGTGGAAGGCGACGTGCGCGTGCGCACGCTGACCCTCACCCAGGGCGCCTCGATCAAGGGCGGGGTGGAGGCCGACACCGCCGCCATCCAGGGCGAAATCCAAGGCACGCTGAAGGCGCGCGAGGTCACGCTGGCCGCCTCCGCCCGCGTGCGCGGCGACATCACCCATGAGACGCTGTCGATGGAGGCCGGCGCCCGGTTCGACGGCGCCAGCAAGCGCCGCTCCGCCGCGCCCAAGCCGTCCGCCCAGACCCCCGCGGCTCCCGCCGCGACCTAGACCCCTACTTCCAGAACCCTATTTCCAGGGGTCGGGCGGGTCGTTCCGGTCGAAATCGTAGTCCAGGATTTCCAGCACGTTTTCCGGCGGCCGGCCCAGCGCCACGCGCGGCCCGTTCACCACAATCGGCCGCTCCATCAGGCGCGGATGGTCGTGCATCGCGGCCAGCAGCTTTTCCGGATCGTCCTCGCCCGCCAGGCCCAGCTCCTTATACTCGGCCTCCTTGGTGCGCATCAGTTCGCGCGGGCTTTTCATCCGCATCGCCTTCACGAAGCCGCGCAGCGTCTCCACGCTCGGCGGCGTCTTCATGTATTCGACGATTTCCGGCTCCACCCGGTGCTCGCGCATCAGCGCCAGCGTCTGGCGCGATTTGGAGCATTGCGGGTTGTGATAGATTTTCGTGCTCACCGCACCGGCTCCGCGTCGCCGCTCTGACGGGCCTCGATCTCGCCGGCCTGCTCCAGCAGCGCGCGCGCCAGATCCAGATGCATCGGCTCGGCCATCACGCCTTCCACCGCGATCGCGCCCTTGGGGTCCTTGGTCTGGCTGAACGCCGCCACCACCGCGCGCGCCCATTCGATCTCTTCTTCCGAAGGGGAGAAGATGCGGTTGGTCGGCTCGATCTGTGCCGGGTGGATCAGCGTCTTGCCGTCGAATC
>ENA-ORCV01000444-ORCV01000444.1-marine-metagenome-genome-assembly--contig:-NODE-444-length-29596-cov-4.399878_pt1 | contig 29596 bp, 24 predicted proteins | sample MGYA00237779_ERZ508509 | MGnify/ENA primary metagenome ERZ508509 (study PRJEB26180, sample SAMN06268772) | marine metagenome | isolation source: Bioluminescent Bay, La Paraguera, Puerto Rico | place... | reverse complement strand
GGAGCAGATGATGATGCAGTTGTCCGCGCGGTCGCGGACCACCTCCATCTCGTACTCCTTCCAGCCCAGCACCGACTGTTCGATCAGCACCTGGTCGGTCGGCGAGGCGCGCAGGCCGCCCTTGACGATCTCCTCGAACTCATCGGGGTTGTAGGCGATGCCGCCGCCGGTGCCGCCCAGGGTGAAGGAGGGGCGGATGATCGCGGGAAGGCCGACGTCGGGCAGCGCTTCCATCGCCTGCTCGAAGCCGGCGGTGTCGACGCTCAGGCCTCGCTCGCGAGCGAGGAGCTGGGTGAGGTCGAGGGGGAATCCGTAGGTGTCGTAGAGGGTGAAGGCGGCGATCCCGGCGATCTGCTTCACCGATCCGGAAATCGTTTCCGCCGGTCTCTCGCCTGACGAGGCGAAGGAAGCCGGTTACGATATTATCTCGCAGGTCTTTCCGTTCTCGGCGAATGGCCGCGCTATGACCATGGAAGCCGAAGACGGGTTCATCCGTTGCGTCGCGCGCAAGGACAATCATGTCGTTCTCGGCGTTCAGGCGGTCGGCGGCGGCGTTGCGGAACTTTCCGCGGCGTTCGGGCTGGCGCTGGAAATGGGCGCGCGGCTTGAAGACATCGCCGGCACGATCCACGCGCACCCGACGCAAGGGGAGGCTTTCCAGGAGGCGGCGCTCCGCACGCTCGGTCACGCGCTGCATATTTGAACTTGAATGCCGCTCATTCCGGCCCGACCGCGAAGGCGGTCAAACTATAATCTGCGCGCATTCGCGCGCGGGGCCGGAATCTCCCCGTCAACGACCTTGGCGCTTGGCCTAAAGATATCCCGACTTTCGCCGGGATGAGCGGCGGATTGCGCTAGCCTGGCGGACCCGACGCAAAGCTTTCAACAAGGCTGCCCGCAATCAGTCGCCAGCCGTCGATCAGCACGAAGAAGATCAGCTTGAACGGCAGCGAGATCACGATGGGCGGCAGCATCAGCATGCCCATGGCCATCAGGATCGATGAAATCACCATGTCGATGATGAGAAACGGGATGAAGATCATGAACCCGATCTCGAAAGCGCGCCGCAGTTCAGAAATCATGAAGGCCGGCACCAGGACATGTAGCGGCGTTGCTTCCGGCGTTTCGGGGGTGACTTCCGCCATGTCGAAGAACAGGGCGAGGTCTTTTTCCCGTGTTTGGCCGAGCATGAATTCTTTCACCGGCGCAGCGGTTTTCGGGAAGGCTTCCGCGACCGTGATCTCTTCATTCATCAGCGGCTTTATGCCGGCGTTGTAAGCCTCGCCGAAAGTCGGCGCCATGACGAAGGCGGTGAGGAACAGGGCGAGCGAGATGATCACCGGATTGGGCGGGCTCTGCTGAATGCCGATGGCGGTTCGCAGCAACGACAGGACGACGACGATCCGGATGAACGAGGTCATCATGATCAGGATCGACGGCGCCAGCGACAGTACCGTCGTCAAAAGGATGAGCTGAACGATACGCCCGGTCAGCCCGGTGTTCTCGTTCCCGCCCATGTCGAGGGTCAGGGTCTGCGCCGCCGCATCGCCGCCGCCGACGAGGGTCAGCGCGAGCGCCAGGACGAGGATGCCGGGAAGTCTTTTCATGCGGCGTCTTTATTCGCGGATTTGGCGGCGAGGTTCAGATGCGCCCTGAATGCGCCGAACGGATTGGTCTGAGCCGCTGCATCCGGCTCTTCCATCGTCGGCGGCGTTTCGAGATCGCGGGCGATCACGGTTTCGCTGGCCGGCCCCAGAATGATCAGATGCTCGCGCTCGTCGCATCTGATGATGGCGACGCGCCGGCGCGCATCGACCGCGAGGGTTTCAACGACCGAAAGACGCCGCTTGCGAGCGAAACCGCCTGAAGCGGAAACGAAGCCCGCCTTGCGCGCGGCGAGGGCGGCGACGCCAATCAGCCCCATCACGGCGATAAAGGCGAAGAAAATGCGAAGCGCTTCGGATGCGATCATGACCTGAACCCTTGCCAATAGCTCTAGGCAAAATTTACCGGGTCCATGCTTAACGGCGTCTTAAATGGGAAGCCGTCTCAGGCGGCGCTTTCATAGACAGCGCGCAGATCGTCGAAGGAGAGGAATTCGCCGCCGAGTTCGCCGGAGAACCAGGCGAAATAATCGCGCGATATGGCGAGCATGCGGTCTGCGTCGCCCTTGCTTCGGGCGTAAGGATTGGCGCCTTCGGTTAAGCTTGTTGAATGAAGCGTAAATGTCAGCACCGGCGTGTCGTCGGCGACGAGACGGCGCGTCAGGCCTTTGAGGTCGTTGAGGCTTGCGCCTTCCGGCGAGAGGCGCATCGGCGTCGTCATGGGCGGAGGCTTTCGCCGCGCTGCGCTGAAGGCGGATTGCTTCCGGCGCTGTTTCAAAAAGAGACTGGTCCTGTTGATGGCGCGGGCCCCGCAAAGCGGCGTCACATGAATTCGCCAGTCACCGTTTTTAGGGCCGCCATTGGCGATAAAGGGCGCGTTGGAAAGTCCGGAGAAATCGGCGCCGCCCAGGGAAGAGAAGTCGAAACCGGCGCTGGGGCTGAAATCATATTCGACGCCGATCCGGGCGAGGAGTTCGTAATCCTCCGGAGCGACGCCGTAACGGCCGGCGCGGTGGGAGAGGGCGCGTTCGCCGAACGCCTCTTCGAAGGCGGCGGCGAGGGTTTGCAGCTTTTCAAGATGTGCGGCGCGCGGCAGGTTTTTCTGAAATGAGAAATACTCGCCCGGGAAATCGCCCGGCGGCGTCGCCCACTGATGCAGATGAAGGCCGCATTCGGCGAGCCCGGCCTCGCGCAAGCCGCGGAAATAGGCGGCCGTCTGTTTGTCCTTCAAAAGCGGATAGGTGAGCAGGTAGAGCGGTTCGATTTCCGCTTCCGCGCAAGTCTCCTGAAAACGGTCGATATCGGCAGGGTCGCAGCACGCGAAGCTCATATCGTCAAAGCCGTTCCAGTCGAACCGTTCCTCGGTGTCGACTGTGACGATGAGTTTCGGTTTCCGCTCGCGCTTTAACGGCGCCGGCGCAGTCTTGAGGGCGGCGCGCGCTGCAGATTTTTCGACAAGGTCTGAAAATATCGCCGCCATGCCGTCCGCGGTTGCGTCCCAGGAGAAACGCTCCGCATAGCTCCTTGTCACTACGCGATCCGGCGGCGCGGCGAGAATGTCTTTCAATGACATCGCGACCGCGCCGGCGCTGCGGTCCAAAGCGAGCTTACCTGCTTCCGGCGCGCAGATCACTTCGCCAGAGCCCCATACCGGCGTTGCGACGCATGGGGTTCCGCAGGCCATTGCTTCGAGAAGCACATTCGGCCAGCCTTCCCGGGAAGAGGCGAGCGCCAGTACGTCCGCCGCGTTATAGATCCAGGGAAGGTCTTCATGAGGAACGGCGCCGAGAAAGCGCATCCGCCCGCCGATCCCTGCTGACGCTGCGCGCGCCTCAAGCGCCGCTCGTTTTTCGCCGTCGCCGGCGATCAACAAGGTTGCGTCCGGAATATCCTTGATTGCATCAATGACGAGATCGTGGCCCTTGCGGTCGATCAGATGGCCGACGCTGGCGATGACCGGCCCGGCAAGGTCCATTTCCTTGCGGATTGCCGCGCGGTCGAGCGGCCTGAACAATTTGAGATCGACGCCGTTGCGCAAGACGCTGATCTTTCCGCCGGGCGCGCCGAGGCGAACGAGTTCCTCCTTCAGTGCGGACGCGACCGTAACGACCCGGTCCGCCCGGCGCGCGGCGTTGAGGATTTTCTTTCTGGGACCGGCATAGCGCGGAATGAGATTGATGTCGGTGCCCCGCGCGGTGATGACCAGCGGCTTGTTCAGCCTTCCGGCGACCTCGGCTGCGGCTGCGCCGTCGGGATAGAAGTAGTGCGCGTCGATGAGATTGAAGTTCCACCCGCCATCAATAAGCGTTTGAGCGGCGTCAAGAAACGTGCGCGCCAGCGACGCCGGCGCCACATGCATCGCGGTTTTCGGCGGGATCAGGTAACGCGGGTGATAAACGTCGATTTCATATCGGCGTTCTCTTTCTGCGACACGGGCGAAGCGCGCATAGGCGCCGAATGTCTCGTTCCGGGACGGAAACCACGGAACCGGCGCGATAACTTTTACATCGGCGTCGTGCCGTTTCAAAAAAGCGCGCAGACGGTTTTCGACGAATACGCCGTGGGCGGGCGTTTCCGCATTCGGGTAGAGCGTCGTGAAAACCAGAATTCGCATCGTATCGCCGGGTTCGACTGTTCAGCAGCGGGCCGCGCCGCGATTTCAGAGGCTCGCGTTGCATGAATCGTGACGGCCCCAACCTGGGCGATCGTCTTTAACCATTTGTTAGGCATGAAAGATGCTCCGCCCGCGCCAGCGCCGCCATGGGGAGCGGAATGGAACAGACCTGATCCCCTGTAGCGGCAAGCCGTGGCGAGGTGTTGGGGGATGGCGTTCGCAGATGGAGTAGCCGTTGCGCTTGTCGGGGCGTTCGCCGCCGTCAGGTCTGGCGTCTGGCTGTTAAAGCCAGCTGTTGATGAGGGCGTCGGCGTTGCCGGGGACGATCACGCGGCGCGCCTCGTTCCGATGCGCGCGCCGGTTTCGGGAGCGCTTGATCTGAATACGGTTGACGCCTCAGCCGTGTCGCGCGCCGCTTCGGCGATTACGCATGCGGATATTTCCGTTTTCAAGCGCGCCGTCGATATCGCCGCCAGCCTTGGGCTTGCCTTATGTTTGGCTCCGATCCTGTTGCTGACGGCGATCGCCATCAAGCTCGAAAGCAGGGGGCCGGTCTTCTACCGTCAGAAGCGCGTCGGTTTTGAAGGACGCATCTTTGAGGTTTACAAATTCCGGTCCATGGTTAACGACGCCGAGCGTGACGGGCCGCAATTCGCCGCTGTCGGCGACAAGCGGGTGACGCGGGTGGGCAAAATCATCCGCAGGCTGCGCATTGACGAGATTCCGCAGGTCGTCAACGTGCTGCGCGGCGAGATGAGCTTTGTCGGTCCGCGCCCCGAACGGCCTGAATTCGTCACCGATCTCGAAAAAGCGATCCCGCACTATCACCAGCGCCATCTCGTCAAACCGGGCATTACCGGATGGGCGCAGGTTAAGTATGAATATGCGGCGACCATCGAGGGCGCGCAGGAAAAGCTCCGCTACGACCTTTACTATATCCGGCACTTCACGCCGCTTCTCGACCTGCTGATCATCCTGATGACGGTGAGAGTCGCACTGTTCGGGCTCGGCAGCCGGTGAGCGGGGCCGGCGCCCGACGAATCAGCGATGCGCGGTTTTTTGCAAGCCTTTCCGTGGGCGACCCAGATGCTCCGGGCCTCCGGCCTGGGCGGGTCAGCAACCGTCTGATTTCATTAACCTTCACGGGGGATTTTTATCCCCAGTCCGGGGCATGGCCCGCCATGGCAAAGAATTTGCGAAGACATTAAACTAAAAGCGGGATTCTCGCCCTATAACGCCCGAAGTGGCGTTTTCTCGGACACTTCAAGGATGGAACCATGACCCGATTTTTTGAGATTTGCCGCAACGCCGCGCTTGTCGTCGCCGCCGTTATCATTACCGGCTGTTCTTCGATTGGCGGCGAAAACCTCGCCGCGGCGCCGAACACCGCTTCGGAAGCCGCAACCGCGGCGCCCGACTATCTGATCGGCCCGCTTGATCAGCTTGAGATCTTTGTCTGGCGCGCCGAGGAACTCTCGACCAATGTGACGGTTCGTCCGGACGGGCGCATCTCGACGCCGCTGGTCGAGGACATGGTCGCCTCAGGCAAGACCCCGTCGCAACTTGCACGGGATCTTGAAGGCGCGCTGAAGCAGTATGTGAAAGCGCCGGAAGTCACGGTGATCGTCAGCAATTTCTCCTCGACCTTCGATCAGCAGGTGCGTGTTCTCGGTGAGGCGCAAAAACCGCTGGCGCTTCCGTTTCAGGCCGGCATGACGGTGCTCGACGTGATGGTTGCGGTTGGCGGACTTACGGAATTCGCCGCCGGTAACAAGGCGGTGCTGATCCGCGGTCAGGGCGCCGACCGCCAGTCCTATCGCCTGAAGCTCGATGATCTTCTGCGCAAGGGCAATATTTCGGCAAACGTGCCGGTGCTGCCGGGGGATGTGATCCTGATCCCGGAAAGCGCCTTTTAGGAAAAGCTTAAGGGCCCGAGGAAGGACGAACAGTAGTGTTTCAGATTTCGGAATTGCCTCGCCCGGTTGTCCGGCAATTAAACGGCCTGTGGCGCCGGCGGTGGATCGTCATCGCCTGCGCCTGGGCCTTCGCTTTGCTGGGCTGGTTCGCGCTGTGGCTTATTCCGGATAAATATGAAGCGCGCGCGCAGGTTTTCGTGCAGACTGAAACCATTCTCGAGCCCGTCTTCAGCGGATTCACGGCGCGACCCGACTACAAACAGCGCGTTGAAGTCATGCAGATGCAGCTTCTGACGCGTCCGAATGTAGAGGAAATTATTCATCGCGCGGGACTCGACAAGACCATCAAGGCGGGATCGCAGATCGAACGCCGCGCCAAGATGGAAAATCTCGTCAACTGGGTTGCGGGTCAAATCAAGATCGACAGCCCGCGCGACATGTATTTCGACATTTCATACAAGAACAGCGATCCGGAGATCGCGCGCGCCGTGGTCGACGCCGTGCTCAATATGTTGATCGAGCAGGATCTTGGCGCCAGCCTCTCCGAAAACGAAGCCGCGCGGCGCCGGCTTAACCTCCAGATCGAGCAGTTCGAAGAGAAGCTGACGGCGAACGAGCGGGCAGTCGCTGCTTTCAGGCGCGAACATGCAGCGGAGCTCGCCTCGACGCAAGGAACGACCCGCCGCCGCGAGATCAAGGAAAACGAACTCGAGCGCGTGACCCACGAACTTGAACAGACCAAGGGCCGCGTTCTCACCTTGCAGAACATCCTGTCGGCGACGCCGCGGACGACATCAGGCGATGAACTCGACAAGCTCAAGGTGCAACTCGCCGACCTGCGCAGCAAGTATAAGGAGAGCCATCCCGATATTCGCGGCGTGCTGGCGCGCATCGAACAGCTGGAGGCGGGCGACGGCTCGATGTCCTCCAATCCCGAATATGTGCGGCTGAATTCAGAATTGCGCGTCGCTCAGGCCTCGATCGTCAATCTCGAGCGGCGCGAAGACAATCTGCGCAAGGAACTTGAAGCGCTCGATCTCGCCGCCGGCGAGGCGCCCGCCGCCGAAGCGGAACTGCAGCAGATCATTCGCGAGTATGAGCAAACGCAGAAGACCTATGAAGAACTGCTGGCGCGGCGCGACCGGCTGGAGCTGACGAAGAATCTCGGGGCTGCGGGGCGCGGCGTTGAGTATCAGGTTTTTGAAAGGCCCGAGCGGGCGCTTGTGCCGTCCGATCCGCCGCGGATGCTGTTGATCATCGGCGTCTTCATTCTTGCTGCAGGCGGCGGAGCCGGCGCTGCGGTGCTGCTGACGCTGCTGGACAAGAGCTACACCCAGCCAGGCGAGTTGCAGGAGGCGTTCGGGCTGCCGATCTTGGGCGCGCTGAGCGAAACGCCGTCGCTCGCCATCGCCAATGAGCGCCGCCGCGACATCAAGCGGATCGGCGGGCTGATGGCGGCGCTGTTCGTTGTCGGCGCGTGTTACACCTATTTGACGGTGTTGCGACTGCCGTCGGACATTCCGGCGGACCGTGCGGCGAGCGCCGATGTAATGAAGGAGGCGCTTTGATGAGTGTTGTTGAGAAAGCCGCCGCTCTTAAAGAACGTCCGGCCGAGGCGCCGGCGAACGATGCGTGCGGTCGCCCGCATTCGTTTTCGCTTGATCACGCGCGCCTCGCCGAGCTCGGCATGTACCGTCCCGATGCGGCGTCCAGCCAGCTTGCGCTAGAACTGCGTGCGGTCAAGCGTCGGTTGTTGAGACGGCTCGGTTATTTGCGCGCCAGCGGCGAACGGCAGGCCTATCGCATGCCCGGCCGCCAGCGGAATCTCATTCTCGTCACCTCGACCCGGGCCAGCGAGGGCAAGACGTTCAGCGCCGCCAATCTGGCGCTCAGCCTTGCATTTGAAGACCAGATCGAAACCTTGCTGATCGACGCCGATATTCCGAGGCCGAAAGTGCGCTCCCGGTTCAGCCTACCTTCAGGGCCGGGGCTCACCGACAAGCTCGTCAACCCGGCGATGAACCTTCACGCCATGCAGCACCGGGTAGTCGGCGCGCCCCTGACCATCCTGCCCGAAGGGGCCAGGATCGACCGGGTCTCGGAGTTGTTCGCCGGGGAAGAGTGTCAACGGCTTCTTACGGCGCTTTCCACGGAAATACCGGACAGGCTGGTGATCATCGATGCGCCGCCGGTCCTGGCGACCACGGAAGCGGTGATTCTCGCCAAATATGTGGATGAAATCATCTTCGTGGTGGAGGCGAACGCCACGCCGGAGCCGGCCGTCGCCTCGGCGATTGACGAGCTGCTTGACGTCAATCCGAATGTCAGCCTGATGCTCAACCGTTGCCTCTTCGGCTCGGGCGGCTCACATTATGGTTCATATGATTATTACGGGCCCGGGGATACGGCGGATGAGCCGTCGGGCGCGAAAGCGGAGGGCGCGTCCCATGGGACATAAACAGATCGGCAGATATTCGGCGCGGAGCCTCAAAAGGGCTTTGATGGCGGGGGTGGGCGCAGGCCTTATCGGCAGCGCCGCCACGGCGCAGGTGACGAGCCCGGAACCGCCGCTCAAAATGCAGACCGATTATTTCGGTTATGCAGCGAGCGTCTCGACGCGGGCCACCTACACCGACAATGTCAACCTTCAGAACAATGGGCTACGGGAAAGCGAGTACATCCTTTCGACGGCGCTCACCGGCGGCGCGATTGTCTCGACGCCGCGCGTGACGGCGCTCGTTCTCGGCGACCTCGACCTCGGCTACATGTTCGACCGCGAAGATTTCGTTGTCAGCCAGAACATCGGCGTGACCAGCACGTTCACCGCGGTTGATAACTGGTTTTACGTCGACGTTTCGGGCCAGACCGCGCGCCAGCTTGTCGGCGACAACGCCCGCTATTCCGGGAACATCACCAGCGCCCGCGGCCAACAGGCGAATGTTCATTCCTACGCAGCAAGTCCTTACATTTACCGCCGCATGGCGGATCAGTCCGCGGTTGAGTTGCGTTATAGATTTTCGCAGGTGTTCGTCGATGACGACGACAGCATCTACAATCTCTTCAACGGCAATTTCCTCAACGACTCGCAATCGCAGGAAGTCTTTGCAAGTTATGAAAGCGGCGCAAAGCTCGACCGCTTCCGCTTCCGCATCGGCGCTTACGGCAACAAGACCGAAGAAACCGGTTCCGGCGTCCTGCCTGAGTTTGAATACAAGCAGGGCTCGGTTTTCGGCGAAGCCCAGCTTGCCCTGTCGGATCGCTTCGGGCTCAGCGGCGCAGCCGGTTATGACGAGGTTGAGACCGATCAGGCGGCTTCTCTCTTCTTCAATGACGACGAGCTTAGCGGCGCATTCTGGCGCGCCGGCTTTACGGCGCGGCCGAACAGGCGTTCGCGCGTGCGTTTCGAATATGGCGAACGCTATGGCGACGACTTCATCGACGCTGATGTGTTTTACGAGCTTTCAAAGCGCCTCGTCTTTACGGCCGGCGCGTCCCGCAGCTTCCAGACCCGCGCGCAGGGGATCAATTCCCAGTTCCGCGGCGTGCAGACCCAGACCCTCGATTTCGCCGACCGGTTGCGCGAAGGCGCGGAACTCTCGCCGCGCAGCGTTATCGAAGCGGCGAACCGTTTCTCCAATGTACTTTCCGGCCGCGCGACGCAGACCATCGGCGTCGCCGTCACCGATCAGGCCTACGCGGCTTTGTCGGCGCTGTATGATCGCACCGAAATCACACTTCGCGGCAATTACTCCGACAGCGATTTCGGCTTCCGCCAGGTGGAAAACTATGGTCTCCGCCTCGATCTCCGGCACAAGCTTTCGCGCCGGCTGACCGGTTACGCCGGTGTCGATTATCGACATATCGATACGGCCGTCAGCACCGCCGCCTGTGAGGCGAATCCGGTGTTCTTCGGCCTCGATATAACCGATCCGATGTTCGACGCAGTCGCCGATTGCGCGTTCGTGTCTGCGCAGAACGGCGTTACGAATACGGTCATTGGCAGGGTCGGCGGCTCGTACCAGCTTTACAAGAATGTTTCCGTTTTTGCGGAGTATTCGCATGCGGAACGTTTCTCTCCGGTCGACACGCTTGAATATGCAGAAAACACGGGGATTGTCGGTATAACGCTGGATTTCTAGTTATGTATGAAGAGTATTTCGGCTTGTCGGGTTCGCCCTTCAGGCTCAATCCAGACCCCAGGTTTTTTTTCGGCAGCCGCAGCCATAACAAGGCGATGGCATATCTTCATTATGGATTGAAACAGGCTGAAGGTTTTATCGTAATTACCGGGCCGATCGGCGCCGGCAAAACAATGCTGATCGGCCAGCTACTTGACCAGCTCAATCGTTCTAACGTTATCGCGGCGCAGCTTTTGACATCGAATGTAGAACCGGACGAGCTTCTCGGCCACATTCTTTCCGCGTTCCGCATTGAACCGGAAACCGAAGGCCGCGCCGGCCAGCTTGAGGCTTTTGAAGATTACCTTTTCGATCAGCTTAACCGTGGCCGCCGGGTGCTACTGATCATGGATGAAGCGCAGAACCTGCCTCACAAAACGCTCGAAGAACTGCGCATGCTGTCGAATATTGATTATGACGGCACCCCGCTTTTTCAGGTGTTTCTTGTCGGCCAGCCGGAGTTTCGCGACATCATGTCAGCGCCGGACATGGAGCAGCTCAAGCAGCGAGTGATCGCTTCCTACCATCTAGAAAGCCTCACAGTAGAAGAAACGCGTGAATATATTCTGCATCGCCTTTCCGTAGCTGGATGGAAAGAGGATCCAGTGCTCGACGATGCGGCGTTTGAGGCGATCTTTGCTGAGACAGCCGGCCGACCGCGCCGCATCAATACGCTGTGCAATCGCCTGATGCTTTATTGCGCGCTCGAAAAGCGCCATGAAGTCGACGGCGCTGTCGTTGAAACCGTCATCACTGAATTGCGCGAGGAAAAACTGGAATCCGGCGAGGCACCGAAGCCCGATGTCATGCCGGCCGTGCGCAAGGTGGAAAAGCCCGAACCGAAAAAAGTCAAACAGGAACCAAAGGCCGACAATCAAAAAAAAACCAGCGGCGAGAGTTACGTTGAGGAGCGTCAGATGACGAAGCAACCCGAAACCCTGGCCGCCGCCGGGACGATGAGCGTGCTTGACCGCTTGCGGGCGCGCCGCGCCGGTGAAGCGCCGGCCCCGGAAAAGCGTGATGAAGATGCGGACGCGGATGAAGCGCCGCCGCAGGAAGCGACCTTGACCGATGTCGCGACCGCAATCGCCGCCGCTTCGGCAGGCGAGGGAGTGTCAGAGGAAACGCCGAACGCGGAACCGGATGACAAGGATAGCGGTGCGGAGGCGCCGCTATTGGCGAAGAAACCCGCTGAATGGCGCAAGTCCATGATCCATTCGATCAATGAAACCCGCGACGAGCTCAAACAGGCGCATTCAAGCGTGCAGCGTCTCCGGCTTTCTCTCAAGGATATGAAAAAGCGCCACGAAGAGAAAAACCAGGCTGTTTCGGCAAGTCTTGCGCGCGTCGAATCGCTCATCGGCGCGCTTCGCGACGCCTGGCGCTGAGCGGCGTTGCGGCAGGAAGGCGGCGGACGCCCATGAACGCCCTGCAGAAAACCGAAACTCCGACAAGGCCGCGTTTTGCGATGTCGGTGGATGTCGAAGACTATTTCCAGGTCTGGGCGTTCTCAGACGTTATCAAACGCGGGAGCTGGGAAGGCTTTGAGTATCGCGCGGGCGAGGCGACGCGGCGCTGTCTCGATCTCTTCGACCGCCACGATGTTAAAGCGACGTTTTTCACCCTTGGCTGGATCGCCGAACGCGATGCGAACCTGGTGCGCGAAATCGTTGCGTGCGGCCATGAACTCGCCAGTCACGGTTACGACCACACGAAAGCCGATCAGCAGGATCGCGCGGCGTTTCTGGACGACGTTTCGCACACGAAGAAACTCCTAGAAGACATCTCGGGCGCGGCCGTCAAAGGATATCGCGCCGCCGGTTTTTCCATCGGTCCGTCGACGCCATGGGCTCATGAAGCGCTTGCCGAGGCGGGATATGTCTATTCCTCAAGCGCGCATCCGATTGCGCACGATCACTATGGCGATGCGGAGGGCGAACAGAACCCTTATATGCCGCTCAAAAACGCCGGTTTCATCGAAGCGCCTGTGGCGACGGCCACGTTGTTGGGGAGACGGGTGAGTTGCGCGGGCGGCGGCTGGTTCCGCGCCATGCCGCTGCCGCTTTCGACGAGATTGCTCAGGCAGGCGGAAGGAGCGCTCAAAGGGCCGGTAATCTTTTATTTCCATCCATGGGAGATCGACCCCGGCCAGCCGCGCATCAATAGCGCGTCCCTGCGATCAAAGCTGCGACACTATCTTAATCTCGGCGGTATGGAGAAAAAACTTTCTCGCGCGCTCGGCGCATTTGCATGGGGGCGGGTCGATGAGGCGCTGGGTTTTTCCGGAACAGGGGATACGGCATGAGCATCGCCGCCTGTAAAGTCGCGGCTGAACCGGACGCGGCGTCCGCGCCATTGCAAATCGTTCAATGCGGCGGTGAAGCGCGCGCGATGTGGGACAGTTATGTCGCCCGTCATCCTGAAGGAACCTTCTTTCACCGCTATGGATGGGCTGACGTAATCGCCGACGCGTATGGCTACGAGCCGCTTTATCTGATGGCGAGACGAGGGGGCGAAATCGCCGGGCTGTTGCCGCTGATCGACGTCAAGGCGCCGCTGCTCGGACAGTCGCTCATCTCAACGGCGTTTACCGTTGGCGGCGGTCCGATTGGCGACGATGATGAAGCCGTCAACGCGCTGGCGCAGGAAGCTGTCCGTTTCGGCGAGGAACGGCGCGTGCGCTATGTGGAATTGCGCGGCGAGGGCGCACCCTTGGACGGGTGGGCGCAAAAGCAGGGCGTTTATGCGGTCTTCCGCAAGGCGTTGCCGGCGGATGAAGAAGAAAACTTCAATATGATGCCCAAGCGCCGGCGGGCTGACATTCGCAAGGCGTTGAAAAGCGAACAGTCGGGTGAATTGCGCGTGCGCTGCGATAATGACCCCGATGCGTTCTACGCCCTCTATGCCCGGGCGCTACGCGATCACGGCACGCCGATATTCCCGAAACGATTTCTCAGCGCGTTGACCAGCGCCTTCAACGGCGACATTGAATTCTCTTTCGTTGACTATCAGGGAAAACCGGTCGCCGGTCTTCTTACTTTTTATGATCGAGAGAAGGTATTGCCTTATTATATCGGGGCCGCTCCGGAAGCGCGGACCTGCCGCGCTCCGGACCTGATCATGTGGTCGTTAATGCGCCGGGCTGCAGCGAGAGGCGCAACGCTTTTCGATTTCGGGCGCAGCAAGGTCGGCAGCGGTCCTTATCAGTTTAAAAAACTGTGGGGCTTCGAAGCGACGCCGCTTTCCTATCAATATAAGTTGATCGCCGCTGCCGAAACGCCGAACGTCAATCCGAACAATCCAAAGTTCAATATGTTCGTGAAAGGCTGGCGTCGCCTGCCCCTGACTGTCGCCAACCGGGCCGGTCCGCTTCTGGCGCGGAATTTTCCATGACCGGGCGTTCGGAAGTTTTGTTTCTCGCCCACCGGATTCCTTATCCCCCGGACAAGGGCGACAAGATCAGGTCCTGGCGGCTCCTGTCTTATCTGGCCGAACGCTACGATGTGCATCTGGCCTGTTTCATCGATGACGAACGCGATCTCGTGCATCGCGACTTTCTGCGCGGCATGTGCAAATCGGCGTCTTTCGTTCGGCTGCATCCGAAGCGCGCGACAATCAAGAGTGCATTCGGTCTCATGGCCGGCAAGGCGCTTTCCATCGCTTATTACGACCACCCGGAGATGCGCCGGGCCGTGGCGGCGGCGCGCGCAAGGCCGCTTGCGGCGGAAATCGCATTCTCATCGACCATGGCGCAGTACATTAAAGAGGCGCTCCCGGGACGCCCCCGGATTATTGATTTTTGTGACGCGGATTCTGAGAAGTGGCGCGAATATGCGGGACTTTCGTCGCAGCCCATGCGTGCGGTTTACCATCGCGAAGCCAAGCTTCTCACCCAAGAAGAAAATGCGATCGCCAACTGGTGCGATGTTAGTTTTGCAATTACGCCCGCCGAAGCGATCCTGTTCAATCGCCGCCCGCCGATCCGCAAAGAGGTGCGGTGGTTCTCGAATGGCGTTGATACGGATTATTTCAATCCGGCAGCCGCGTTTAAGCCCGTAAGCAGCGCCGCCGACATTGTCTTCACCGGCGCCATGGATTACCGGGCGAATGTCGATGCGGTGTTGAGTTTTGCGGAAACGGTCTGGCCGCTAATCCGCAACGCCGAGCCGGAAGCGCGTTTCGCCATTGTCGGCGCGCGGCCTGATGCGAAAATTCGCGCGCTCGACGGAACCGCCGGCATCATTGTGACCGGTCGCGTCGAAGACGTGCGGCCTTGGCTCAAAGGGGCGAAGGCGGTCGTTGCGCCCCTGCTGGTGGCGCGCGGTCTTCAGAACAAGGTTCTTGAAGCAATGGCGATGGCGAAACCGGTTGTTGCGACGCATGCTGCGGCGACTGGCATCGTCTGCGAAGCAGGAGAACACTTGTTGATCGCGGATCATCCTGAACCGCTGGCTGAAGCCGTGGTTTCCCTGTTGCACGACGCGGCGAAAGCGGAACGTCTCGGCGCCGCGGCCCGCGCTTTATGCCTTGAACGGTATCAGTGGCCGCAGCAACTGCACCGGTTCGGCGATGCGCTCAACAACGCCATTTCCTCGGCGCGGCCTGCCGGCGGCCCGGCCGCGATCCTGTCCTCAGCCTGAAATTCCATGGATTTCCGCCCGCTTGGCTTACTCTCTAACAGAGGGTAAACTTCGCGCTCGTTGGGTTTTGACAAGAGGGGGGTCTTATGACTCGCATTTTTCTGCCGCTGGCTATCGTTGCGGTAATCTATTTCGGGCCGATGTTCGCTCAGGAATCAAAAGGGGCGGCTACCGGGACGAAGATGGAGATGGTTTCCGGCGAGTATTTCATCGGCAACGCCGTTGATTGCCTGCGCGCCCTGAAAGCGCCAATCGGCGATGACTGCGCTTCGGACGGCGTACTCAATAGCTCGACATCGGTTGGTACAATGATGTCCTGGGCGTCCATGCTCTCGGTCGGGGCGGCCCTCCTTGGCATTATCGGCCTGTTGCCCTTTATCGGCCGGCTCACCAGTCTGGTTACGATCGCCGCCGGCGTCGCGGCGATGGGTTCCGTCGGATATATGGCGTTGACCTTGATGGCCGTTGATGGCGTCGGTCTGCCGGGCATGCAGTGGGGCGCTTATCTCGCCGCCGCCGCCGGCCTCCTCACGACGATTTCAGGGCTTTCTGGATTGCGCGGCCGTTAGAAACGCGCGCGTTCTCAATGCAAAAAGGCCGCACTTAAAAAGTGCGGCCTTTTTTGATTCAGTACTGAAGTTCCGGTTAGCGCAGCGGCGAACGGCCGGAGCTTAAAAAAGACGGCGTGTCGTTTGCGGAGGCCCGAACCCCTTCATCGTCGTCCATGGAAGTGTTGACCGGACGCGGCGCAGGCGCAGATGACGGACGCGACCGGCGGAAGTCTTTCGCTGAAGCGTCGGAAAGCGGATCGTCCGAGTGACGGCAATTGCCCTCGAAATGAGCGCCGGTTTCGACGGATAGCGAACTGTGAAGAATGTCGCCTTGAATATGCGCCGTTGAAGCCAGTGATACCGAACGGGCGCGAATGCCGCCTTCGACGCGGCCGCGAACGGTGATCGTTTCGCAGATGATCTCGCCCTTAACCTGCGCCTTCTCCCCGACGATGAGGGAGCCGGCTTTAATGTCGCCTTCAAGCGTGCCGTCGAACTGGATCTCGCCAGACGAATTGACATTGCCGCGCATGACGACGTCGGCGGAGATGATGGAGGGAACGCCGGATGGCTTCATGGAACCTGCCCTTTTTGAAGATGAAGCTTGCATTGCGCTTTGCTGGGCCTGCGTATCCTTGATGGGATTGCCTTGCGCTTTTGCGTCTGCGGATTTGTTGGTCTTAGCTTTCGAAAACATATCTACCTGCCTCAATAAATCGACGCGGATTAACCGGCCGTTTTTTGAATAGGACCTCATAGTGAACGTGCGGTCCTGTCGATCGGCCGCTGGAGCCCAACTCGCCTACTTTGTGGTGAAGGCTGACCTTCTGCCCGCGTTTCACCGTGATGCGGCTCATATGCGCGTAACGCGTCATGAACCCGTTGCCGTGATCGATCTCCACGACACGGCCGAAGCCGGATCTCGTTCCGGCGAATATAACGACACCCGCCCCCGTAGCCGTAACCGGCGAGGCCCAGGGCGCAGCAAAATCAATGCCATGGTGGCTTGAGTGTTTGCCGTTGATCGGGTCGCGGCGAACGCCGAAACCGCTGGTGAAGCGGCGGGTGACTGTCAGCGGAGAGGAAAGAGGCAAATGGTTGACGGCGTCCTGCAGGGAGTCGAGCTCGTCGATCATCGTCGCGGCGCGATTGGCGTGCTGATAAAACCTTATCGGCGTGCCGTCAGGGGCGGCTGGCGCAATGAAGGGGCCGCCCTGTGCGAGCGTGATGTTGGTGATTTTCGGCGGCGTCAGGATCGCATCCGCAGCGACGCCTGTGCTGTCAATCACCTGGCGAAGCTCAGCGATCTTCTTTGACGCCTTTTCCTCAACGGACGCGAGCAACAGTAATTGCTCCGTATAAAGCTCAGCGGCCGCTTTCTCCATCGACTGAATGGCTTCTCTCGCGGCGTCGCCTTCAGTCTGGACCGCGCGGCTGCGGGCGGAGGATTCAAGAGCGGCTTCCTTGCGCAGCACGGACAGTCGCGATTGACGTGGGGTCGGCTCGCCCGGCGTCACATCGATCATCACCCGGTTGCCGTTGGTCGGCTTTTGCCCATTGGGACCGCCGGCGGCGGAAAGACCTTCGACCTGATCGGCGAGACCCTGATCGATCGCCGATTTGCGCTCGACCATGTTCGCGAGCATCCGGTGGCGGGACCAGATGTCGTCCATGGTCTCGTCGAACTGGCGCTCGATGGTGGTGTTGAGATAGTTAACGTCGTCATACGCCTTCTGGGCGTCATGGATGCGTTTTGACATATTCGTCTGCATCACAAGGCGCTCTTGCTCCTTGGCGACGATAATCTGCTCTTTGAAGACGACGTTCACCGAAGCGTAGGCGACCCAGAGAATCGCGGCCAGCAGCACTATCGCCAGCGCCACCTGGGTCTTCGCGGACATCGAGATAAAATGCACGACGCCGTCGCTGCGATGGTAAATTTGCCGCTCCTTGAAGAGGCGGCTCAAGATACGCTTCATCTTGCCGGTACGACGGCTCATTCAACAAACGCCCCTTAGCGCGCACAACAACCCGACTATGCGCTGCCACCCCTTAAAATATAGCAGCGCAAATTCATACATTACGCAACAGTTATGTGATGGTGTAACGTGAATTTTTTTTATCCTAGCGGCTGAGCCGTCCCTTATCCAGAAGTTGTTTCAAATCGGTTCATAGTAAGCTCGCGTCAGTCCCGCCCGGTCCCGCGCGTCATGGTTGAAAGGCGGCTTCAGGACGCCCTTAAAATAGCGCGCCTTAAGGTCCCGAAAGGTGCTGATCGGCTCGAGGCTCTTTGCCTTGCAAACGGCGTGAAACCACTTTTTTCCACAGGCGACATGGCCGACCTCGTCGCGATAGATGACTTCAAGCGCCGCGGCGCTCTCCTGGTCGCCTGCGGCGTGCAGTTTCTCGATCATGCCGGGCGTGACGTCTAATCCTCTCGCTTCCAAAATGAGTGGCGCGACTGCTAGGCGCGCCAACAGATCGCCAGCGGTGTTTTCCGCCGCTTCCCAGAGGCCGTCATGGGCGGGCAAGTCGCCATAGGCGCCGCCGAGAGCGGCGAGACGGTCTTCGATCAGGGCGAAATGGCGCGCCTCGTCAGCGCCGACCGCGAACCAGTCCGCCATGAAGCTGGCCCCATCGAGGCCCAGCGCCGCGGCGTCTCCGGCGAAGCGCGCGGCCATATCGAAAGCGAGGTCGATGGCGTTGAATTCGATATGGGCGATGGCGTGGAGGAGGGCGATGCGACCATCGGTTGTACCAAGGCGGCGGCGCGGAACCTCGCCCGGGGGCACGAGACAGGGCAGAGCTGGTCTTGAGGGCCTGTCAGGAGGAGTGCTGGCGCCGCCTGTCGGCCGGCTGTCGGCAAGCGCTTTGGCGGCTCGACCGGCGGCGGCCAGCTTTTCCCGTACCGGTCCGGCCTCCAGCACCGCCACTGCCGCCTCGGCCATGCTCGCCAGCGTATGGGTCAAAGGGCTTTGACCGCCTCGAGCACGGCTTCCGCATGGCCCGGGACTTTCACTTTGCGCCAGATTTCGCGAATGACGCCCTTCTCGTCGATCAGGAAGGTTGAGCGCTCAATACCCATGAATTTCCGGCCATAGAGGGTCTTTTCGACCCAGACCCCGTATTTTTCGACGACTTTGCCGTCTTCATCAGATCCGAGCAGCACCTTTAGCCCGTGTTTTTCGCGGAATTTTGCGTGCCGGTCGGTGCTGTCGCGAGAGACGCCGATGACAGCCGCGCCGGCGCGCTTGAATTTCGCCAGATGATCGGTGAAGGCGATCGCCTCCTTGGTGCAGCCAGGCGTCAAATCCTTGGGGTAGAAGAAGAGAACCACCTTTTCACCCTTGAAGTCCTTGAGCGCGATTTTGCCGCCTATATCGCTGGCAAGAGTGAACGCCGGAGCCCTGACCCCCGTTTCAAGGAGTTTCGCCATCATCAAATCCCGTTTTTTGCGTTATAGTCGCAGGGGTATACGCGGGAACGGCGCGCGAGGCCATATCGCCCAAGCGTGATATGGCGGCGCTCTTGCAGGGCGTCTGCGTTGTCTTTACGCGTGTGGGTTGGACGTCTGCCGGGGGCGGGGGCGTTTGTCAGTATAGGGCGGCCGGCGACGGTCTTGAGTTCGGCATGAAAAAACGCGCCGCGAGGACCGCGGTAGTATTACTGGAGATTGCGGCGGTTCTCATCGCCGTTCTCGGCGCGGGCGCGGCGTTTTTATACTGGCGGCTCGAACAGGGACCGGTATCGCTGGCGCTGTTCAAACCAAGCGTCAATGATGCGATTGAGCGGCGCTTGCCGGCAAACCACAAGAGCGACATTTACGCGATCGTACTGGCGCGCGGCTCCGGCGAAGGCGTCTATGCGCTGCGTATCGCGGGGTTGAGAATCGTTGACGGCGAGGATCGCGAAGCGGCGCGCGCCGGGCAGGTCGATCTCGAATTCGCGCTCGGCGATTTCCTTGCAGGCAAACTTGGGCCGCGGCGCATAGAGGCGTTGGGCGCACGGTTCAGCATTGTGCGCGATTCCGCGCAGAATGTGAAAATCCCGCTGGTTCGGCGGAAGCCTGCAAAATCTCCGACGGCATTCCTGGCGCCGGTGTTCAACGGAAAACTCTTTCGAAGCGCGTTCAGCAGCGCCGAAATGAGTGATGCGGAAATCGTCTTTCAGGATGTTGCGTCCGGCCGTTCTTGGACGTCGCAGAATGCGGATGTGTTCATCCGCCGCCGGGCGGCGACGCTGGAGGCGGGTGTCAGGGGCGATATCGATCTTGACGGCGCCGCAGCCTTTGTCGACGCAACCGCGCAGTATACAGAGCAAAGCGGCGTCATCACGCTCGACATCGACGGTGAACGGTTTCCCATCGGCGACCTGTTGACGATGTTCTATGGCGAGGATGCTGCGGTTGTCGACGCGCCGGTATCGGGGAGCGCCGTTATCGCCCTGACGTCGGATGGCGATGTTCTGTCGTCGAGCTTCACGGGCCGGCTTGAGAACGGCGTTGTAAGGGCCGGAGATAAACCAACGCCGTTTCAGTTTATTGAATGGGAAACCCTTTTCGATCCGAAAAAGAACGAGTTCACGATTGAACGCTTCGCATTCGACGCCAATGGGTCAAGCGGCGTTCTCCGCGGCGCGGCGGCGCTGTCGTTCGGCGAGGATGTGCGCGATCCAAAGTCGGTGAGCTTCAGGCTGGAAGGGGAGACGTTGACGGTTGCCGCCCCGGGGTTCTTTGCTGAGGCGTTGCCAGTCGATAAAGCGGCGATCGCCGGGGACTATACCGTCAATGAGCAACGGCTGACGCTCAGTTCTATTGATGTGTCATTGCTCGATATCAATCTTGCCGGTGACTTTTCAATGATGGTTCCCCATCGCAATGAAAAAGGCGAAGCGCCTTCAAGCGAAATTTTTTCCGAACTCGCCGTTGCGGGATCTCTCAATCCGGAACGGCTATTGAAGCTGTGGCCATATGGGCCGGCGCTCGGCGTGCGCGACTGGGTCGAGGACCGCCTCGAGACGGCGTCGATCACAAACATCACCGCAAAAATCGATTTACCGCTTGGCGCCATTAAGCCGGGAGAGGGGCTGCCTGAGGACGGCCTGCTGATTGAATTCGACGTATCGGATGGAAAAGCGTTTTATGTAAAACGCATGACGCCGCTTACGGCCGCGTCCGGACACGGCGTCGTCAAGGGCAACAGTTTTCTTCTGAAAGTCGATCGCGGCCGCATCGGCGAGGTTACGGTTTCAGACGGGGAAGTCGATTTTCCCGTCTTCGTGCCGAAATGGCGGCCGACCTATTACCGCTTTTCGGCTGTCGGCGATTCTGAAGCGATGCTGACGGTGCTCGATCAGGAGCCGTTGCGGCTGTTGTCGAAAATCAACCTCAAGCCGGAGCAGTTTCGCGGCGAGGCGAAGGCCCGCTTCGAGATCATGCGCCCGAACAAGCGCGACGTGCCCGCGCAAGATTATCGCTATTACGGCAAGGCGACATTCGAGAACATGCTGATCTCGGGCGTCGCCGGCGATGTCGATCTTGTCGGCGGCAGGGGTGATGTCGACCTTAAGCCGCGCTCGGTGACGATTTCCGCCGACGCCAGCGTGTCCGACGCGCCAGTGCATTTCGTATGGAAGCAGAACTTCTTCCGGGAAGACGGTCCGTCAAGTTTCGAAATTGCAGGCATGGTCGACGCCTCGACCGCCGATCTGTTTGGCGTTTCTTCGCGCCAGTATCTGCGCGGACCGGTGGAGTTGAAAGCCCGTGCGCTCGGCTCACTCGGCGCCTTCTCGTCTCTTGATGTCGAGGCGGATTTTTCAGCCGCGGCGGCGTCAATTGACGCGATCGGCTGGCGCAAGCCAGCTGGCGCTCCGGCCAGCGGCGGCTTTCATGCGGATTTTTCCGAAACCCGGACGAGCATCGACAGCATCAACATTCAGGGCGAGGGCATAGACATAATCGGCAAAGTGGCGTTTGAGAATGGCGGGATCGCTGAAGCGGCGTTTCCGAAATTCTTTCTCGACGGCGCCGCCGATCTGTCAATCAACACCGGACGCAGTGCGACGGGCGGGTTAGCAGTCACAGCAGTCGGCGATTATTTCAACGCCGGAGCCTTTGTCGAGGAGTCACTCAAGGGAAATGGAGACAAGGAAGGCGATGATAGCGCTTCTCCCGGCGCCGGCGTTAGCATCACCGCGCGAATCGACGCCTTGGCTTTGCGCGAAGGGATCCAGTACAACAATGCGAGCCTCGATCTGTGGCGCGATGCGGGAAGGCTGGAGAAGCTAGATTTCTCGGCGTTCGACGCCAATGACGCGCCGTTCATCGTCAGGCTGGACAATCCCGGCGACGCCTCAGGTGAAGGACGATCGATTACCGCAACAACGAGCGCGATCGGCGATCTTCTGAAAGGCGTGTTCGGCGTTTCTTCGATTGGCGGCGGAGAAGGCGTAATTAAAGTCAACCTTGCTACAGCAGCGGACAAAGGGCTGTCCGGTTCAGTTCTGGCGAAGAATCTTCATGTGTCCGATGCGCCGTTGCTTGCGCGGGTTTTCTCCGCTGGTTCGTTTGACGGCCTGAACAACCTTATGAATGGAGAAGGCATCGATTTCTCTGAGGCCGCCGGAAATTTTGAATTACGCGAAGGCGTGCTTTCAATCGATGAGTTTCGCGCGACGGGGACCTCTGTCGGATTAACGGCGGATGGGGCGATGGCGCTCGGCGCGGGCGGAGAAATCAGTCTTTCAGGCGCTGTCGCGCCAGTTTATCAGCTAAATTCCGTGCTCGGCGCGGCGCCGGTTATCGGCGACATTCTCGTCGGCAAGAAAGGCGAAGGCGTGCTCGCCGTGTCCTACGCTGTCAATGGCCGGCGGACGTCGCCGAATGTCGTCGTCAATCCGCTCTCGGCGCTGACGCCCGGCGTGTTCCGGCAGATCTTCGAGCCGCAAAACGCGACGCCGAAGCCGGTGGAAACATCAGCGCCTGCGGAAACTGAAACGCCGCAATAGCCGGGTGCGCTAGACGATCCGCACAATCGCGTGCTTTTTCTTTCCGATTGAAAGCTTGATTGCGCCGTCCTGAATATCGCCCGTCTCGAACGGCCGTTCCTCGCTGACGGGTTTATCGTTGAGCTTTAAGGCGCCGGCTTTGATATGCCGCCGCGCTTCGCCTTTCGAAGCGCAAAGCCCTGCGGCGATGAACTGATCGATGACGGCCGCGCCCGAGGCGATGTCGCTTTCGCTGAGCTCGATAGTCGGCAGGTCGCCGCCGAGACCGCCCTTTTCAAACGTTTCCTGCGCCGTTGCGGCCGCGCGTTCGGCCGCCTCGCGCCCATGCAGCAGCGCGGTTGCTTCGGTTGCAAGTATCTTTTTGGCCTCGTTGATCTCGGCGCCTTCGAGCGCGGCGAGACGGCGCACTTCATCCATGTGCATGGTCGTGAAGCGCGCCAGCATCTTGCCGACATCGGCGTCTTCGGTGTTACGCCAGTACTGCCAGTAATCGTAAGGCGCGAACATATCGGCGTTGAGCCAGACCGCGCCGTCCTCGGTCTTGCCCATTTTCTTGCCTGATGCGGTGGTCAGGAGTTCGGTCGTCAGGCCGAACACTTCCGCACCGTCCTTGCGGCGGCAAAGCTCTACGCCGTTGACGATATTGCCCCACTGGTCGGAGCCGCCAAGCTGCAGCGTGCAGCCATACCGGCCGTAAAGCTCATGGAAATCGTAGGCCTGCATCAGCATGTAGTTGAATTCGAGAAACGTCATCGGGCTTTCGCGATCGAGGCGCAGTTTCACGCTGTCGAACGTCAGCATCCGGTTGATGGTGAAATGGACGCCGTAGTCGCGCAGGAACTCCACATAGCCGAGCTCCGAAAGCCAGTCGTCATTATTGGCCATCACGGCGTCTTCAGGGCCGCCGCCAAAGGTGAGGAACTTTTCGAAGACGCCCTTGATGGAGGCGATATTGGCGTCGATTTCCGCATTGGTGAGCAGCGCGCGCTGGGTGTCCTTGCCCGAGGGGTCGCCGACCTTGGTGGTGCCCCCGCCCATCAGCGCGATCGGCCGGTGCCCGGTCTGCTGCAGCCAGTACAACATCATGATCTGGATGAGGCTGCCCGCATGAAGCGATTTCGCCGTGGCGTCGAAACCGATATAGCCGGTGATCGTCTCCTTCGACGCTTTTTCGTCGAGCCCTTCGAGGTTGGTGCCCTGGGCGATGAAGCCGCGTTCATCGAGAACGTGCAGGAAGTCTGATTTATATGTCATCGTCTCGGTCTTGCCGCATGCCGGTTTTGGAAAGAGCGCCCCGTAGCATGGCCCGCCCGGATTTCCAATGAATTGCCGCTTTCCGGTCGGGCGATTAAGATTCCCTTTAGACAAGCGGGCAAGGCTTGGCGTTGCGCGAACGCTAGCAACAAGGGAAAGGCGGCCATGGCCGACAGACTGACAGCCATCGGCATGATGAGCGGCACGTCGATTGACGGGGTGGATGCGGCGATCCTGGCAACCGACGGCGAAGATCGGGTGGAGCCCGGCCCGGTTCTCCATTTGCCCTATGACCGCGAGCTCAAGATCTGGATCCGCCGGGCGATCAAGGCGGCGCTGGAAGGCCGTGACGGTGCGGCGGAAATCGGCAAGGCGGCGGGAGAGGTGACGGCGGTCCACGTCGCCGCCGTAGAGGCCCTCCTGGAAAAGGCCGGTCTCAAGCGCGCCGATATCGACGTCATCGGCTTTCACGGCCAAACGATTTTGCATCGCCCCTCGCGCGATCCTTCGGTGCACGGGCGGACCTGGCAGATCGGCGACGGGGCCGTTCTCGCCCGGGAGACGCGTATCGATGTCGTCAGCGACTTTCGTCTCGCGGATGTGGCGGCGGGCGGGGAGGGTGCGCCGTTCGCGCCGATCTATCACCGCGCGCTGGTCGCGGCGATGGCGCCGCCGCCGGACCATGCTGTGGGCGTCATCAATCTCGGCGGCGTTGCAAATATCACTTACGTTCCGAAAGATGCGCGCGGCGTCGACCTCATGGCGTTCGATTGCGGGCCCGGCAACGGACTGATCGATGAGTGGGTAGAACTCAAAACCGGCGAGCATATGGACAAGGATGGCGCGCTGGCGCTTTCCGGCGTTATCCACGAAGACAGTCTACGGATGATGTTGCTGGCGCCTTACCTGAGACGCACGCCGCCGAAATCGCTCGACCGTTACGACTTCAAGCTCGAATATGTAAAAAAACTTACGCCGGCTGACGGCGCAGCGACGCTGACGGCGTTCACCGCCGCCTGCATTCATCAGTCCGAGAAGTTTTTGCCAGAGCCCGTCGGCGAGTGGATCGTGTGCGGCGGCGGCCGGCATAATCCCGCGCTAATGAACGCGTTGCAAGAACGGCTCGACGCGCCGGTCTGCGTCGCTGAAGAAGCGGGGTGGCGCGGCGATGATCTGGAGGCGGAATGTTTCGCCTATCTTGCGGTGCGCAGTCTCAGGAAGCTGCCCTTAAGCTATCCGAAGACAACGAGGACGCCCGCACCGACGCATGGCGGAGTCTTTCACCGCGCGGAAGTATAGACCGCGAGAGCAAAATCACGGTGTCGTTAACCAATACCCCCTTGCAATCGTCCGCGACTGCCCCCAAAGTTATCCTCAGGTATTAGCAATGAAAAGGAGGTGATCCGATGTCTAGCGATTTCATGAAGCCTAATGGGTCTTTGCGAAAGGTACGCGCGTCGGAGCAGCCTCTGCTTGCGGACTGATCGCCGGATTTGACGTAATAAATCTCGTGACCCTTCGGTAGAAGGAATCGCGATCCTTTGAATAAAAGGATTTGGGCCGCGCTTATGCGCGGCCCTTTCCAATTCTACAGGCGGCCGCTTATGGCGAAGCGGGCGCTTAACGGTTTGCCGGTTGAAATATTGTTATTGTTATGGGCGTCGGGGAAGTAGTCCTCGTCAAACAGGTTCTCGATGTTGACCTGCAGGCGAAGTTTATCGCTCACATCATAATAAACGGCCGCATCGACGCGAATGAAATCCGGCACTTCGACTGAATTGTCTTCTGTAACGAAATAGCTGTCCTGATAGGTGGCGCCGAGACCAAGACCCAACTTCTGCGTCGCCTGGAAAATATTCCACACGGAGAACATGTTTTCGGGCGTCTGGCGGGGCTTGGCGCCGTCATTGCCGCTTCCGTCGACGCGTTCAACGCTGCCATCCATGTAACTGTAGCCGGCGGTCACAAACCAATTTTCCGTCACATCGCCCGTCAACTGGAACTCAACGCCCTTTGTTTCAGACCCTTCGATTATGATCAGCTGTTCGGGGGCCTCCGGGTCGACCGAGGTGAAGCTTTGGCGGTCAAGGTCGAATAACGCGGCGGTAAAGCTCAGGTCCGGCGTGATATCCCATTTTACGCCCGCTTCCTTGTTGGTGGTGAATTGCGGGCGCGTGCTTTGGGAATCAAGGTCCAGCGACAGAAACTGATCTCCCGAGCGGGGAAGAAATGTTTTACTGTAACTGAAATAGAAGGAGACATCATCGGCGGGTTTGAGTATTGCGCCGAGGCGCGGCGTGAATTCGGAATCGGTACGGCTGAACCGGCTGCTTCCCACGATGTCGTCTACGTCAATCTCGAAGCGGTCATAGCGAACGCCGCCAACAACTTTCAACCAGTTCGTCAGGTCAATCTGATCCTGCAGATAAATTGACACAAACCGGACGTCGGATCGCCGGTCCCGGACGGGCGTGGAAAACGCGAATTCAGGAATTACAAGCGGATCCGTGAAATCGATGATGATTTGATCGTCGGCGCTGTCGGTGAAATAATTGTCATTGCGCGAATTGGCGGTTTCCTGGTCGCCATATTCGGCGCCGAAGAGAATGGTGTGGCCGACGGGGCCGGTTTCAAATTCACTGATCAGATTTGTCTGGAGAATGAGATTTCGCCGCTGAGTCGCATCCTGATAGCCGTCCAGCGTAATTTGGCTGGGAGTAACGGTGTTGTCGAAATCGGCCGCGTAAATGTTCTGGTACAACTTATCGTAGTTGGCGTATTGCACGGTGAAGTTGCCGCGCAGCGAGTCGGAAAATGTGTGGTCAACCCGCGCCCGCGCGATATGCGCCTCCAGCGTCGTCAAATTGCCGTCAGCTGATCCGAAAAAACTGTTGTCATATCCTTCGAGCGGCCTATCCGGGCCATCGGCGACCGTGACCGAAGGCACGCCCCGGTCAACGGTGCGATCATCGTTCAGATATTCATAGGATAATAGCACTTCCGTGTCGGGCGTCGCCATGAAGGCGAAGGTGGGATTGACGGCGAAACGCTCGCCATCGAAGAAGTCCCGGTGATTGTTCATGCCCTCATACATGGCGTTTACGCGAAATGAGGCGTCTTCACCGACGGCGATATTGGCGTCGCCGCTTATCGAGTGCGCGCCGAACGTGTCGACGCTGACAGCGTAGCCGGTGAAAGATTCATTGAATTCGGGACGCTTGGTGACGCGGTTGACCACGCCGCCGACACCGCCCCGGCCGAATAGCAGCGCGTTGGAGCCGCGCAAAATTTCGATCTGCGAAAGATTGTAGAGGGGGCGATAATACTGAACGTCGTCTCTCAATCCGTCGAGAAAGAAGTCCGCTGTAGATTGGTTGCCGCGGATAATTATCGAGTCCCTATGACCTTCCCCCTGACTGATCGAAAGGCCTGGCGTGTAGCGCAGCACGTCTCCAAGATTCGCAAAAGCCTGGCGGCTGATCTGTTCGCTGTCGATAATCGACAGGCTTTGCGGCACGTTGATAATCGGAGTCGGCGTTTTGACGGCGTTCAACTTGTCGAGCGAAAGATATTTTCCCTCAACGACGATCCTGTCCGCGGATGCGTTCGCAACCGGGAACTGGTTTTGCTCTGGAAAGTTTTCGGGCTCCGCGGCAAGACTCGTCGAAGCGGCGATGATGGCGGCGAGGCTGGCTGCGCCGAGGATGCGGATACGTAACATGGCTGATTGTCTTTCCGGATTCTGGCGAGCGCTCGGCGCCTCCAGTTGAGAATGAGAAGCATTAATCCCGCCTTATTGAATATGAGAATGACTGTCAATTTCATTTCTGTCGCACCGACAACCCGTCTTCCGGAGGGCGGGGCCGGCCGCAGATGCCGGTAGTCAGGCCGCAATCGGGCCGAGGGGAGGGTTATCCTTGCGCCTTGTTGATGGCTTATACTGGGATCGGGTTTTGATTCTGGAGCTAACGATGGTCGAAAAGTTGAGCGAAACCGCGCGGGCGGCTTTTTTTGCTGCCCATCCCGGCTGGGCGCCCGTGGACGGCCGCGACGCTGCAAAAAAAGTCTTCCGGTTCAAGGATTTCAACGAGGCTTTCGGCTTCATGACGCGGGTCGCGCTCGCTGCCGACAAGGCCGACCATCACCCGGAATGGTTCAACGTCTATAACCGTGTCGAGATCACGCTGACCACCCATGACGCCGGCGGGCTGAGCGAGAGGGATGCGGCGCTGGCGGCCTTCATCGATAACGCGGCGGCGGAAGGCCGATGAGCGGCCTGATTATCGTCCGCGGCCATAAAACCGCCCCGGGGGCGCCTTCTATGCGCCCGGCGAAACGCTTAATAAGAATATGAAAGCACGAGGGAATTTGGAAGATGGCGACAATCGCGCTCGTAGATGACGACGAAAACATCCTGACATCCGTATCCATGGTACTCGAAAATGAGGGCCATACGGTCAAAACCTTCGAGGACGGCGCCGCGGCGCTGGACTTCATTAACGCGACGCCGCCGGACCTCGTCGTTTCCGACATCAAGATGCCGACCATGGACGGTATGGAGCTCCTGCGCCGCATTCGTCAGAACTCGGCCTTGCCGCTGATCTTTCTCACCTCGAAAGACGAGGAGATCGACGAAGTTCTCGGCCTCACCATGGGCGCCGACGATTACGTCAAGAAGCCGTTCTCTCAGCGCCTGCTGATGGAACGGGTGAAAGCGTTATTAAGGCGCGCCCAGGCCGACGTGACGCCGACCAAGGAAGACGAGAAGAAGATCCTGCGCCGGGGCAACCTCACGCTCGATCCGCTTCGTCACGCCTGTCTCTGGAAAGAACAGCCGGTGGTGCTCACCGTGACGGAGTTTTTGATCCTGCAGGCGCTCGCCATGCGGCCCGGTTTCGTAAAAAGCCGCGATCAGCTAATGGATGCGGCCTATGACGATCAGGTTTATGTGGACGACCGCACGATCGACAGCCACATTAAGCGCGTGCGCAAGAAATTCCGCGCCGTCGACAAGGAGTTCGACGCCATCGAAACCCTTTACGGCGTCGGCTATAAATACAAGGAAGACTAATCGGCGATGACCGCAGAGGCCGGCAAGACGCGCAAGCGACGCGCGCGTGTAGCGTTATCGCGCCTCACGGTTACGATCGTGCTCGCCAATCTTATCGGTCTCGTCATCCTGCTGCTCGGCTCGTTCGCCCTGACGCAATATCGCGACGGTCTCGTTCAGGCGAAACTGGAGGGCGTGCGCGCGCAGGCGCAGATCATCGCCGACGTGCTCGCGCAAGTCGCCATCGACGAGACGTCGTGTCAGCCGGTCGATGAAGCCGACATCGCCGCGCAAGGCGAGGAGACGACCCTTTGTTCGCTGGCGCTTTCCCAAACGGACGTGCGCGAAGTATTCAACCGGGTCTGGGACAGTTTCGAAGGCCGCGTACGGATTTTCAACGCGCCCCAGACTTTTGAAGATCCGCCAGTCGGCAATGCAAGCGCCTTGCTGATTGAAGACGTTGTCCTGCGCGAGGACAAGATAATCGCGGAAACCCTGCCGCCGATCGATCAGAAAAAAGCCGCCGAGGAATTCACCATGCGCGGCTTCTGGAAATCGGTGCTGCGCTATTTTTCGAGAGACTACCGCGCCCAGGCGGCGCGCCGCACGATCGAAGCGGAACTGAATGAGGCGCTTGCTTCTTCGCCTTTCGCCGAGGAACGCGGTGCGGCGTCGGTGCGCCTCAATGAGGAAGGCGAACTCGTCGCATCGGTAACGGTGCCGATCCGGCGCGTGCAGGCGATTTATGGCATGGTGACGGCGGAAAGCGGCGGCATCGATACGC
>ENA-ORCV01000442-ORCV01000442.1-marine-metagenome-genome-assembly--contig:-NODE-442-length-29818-cov-4.269998_pt1 | contig 29818 bp, 25 predicted proteins | sample MGYA00237779_ERZ508509 | MGnify/ENA primary metagenome ERZ508509 (study PRJEB26180, sample SAMN06268772) | marine metagenome | isolation source: Bioluminescent Bay, La Paraguera, Puerto Rico | place... | reverse complement strand
CCCGATAGCGGCCAGCCGGTCGTGCAGTTCAATTTCGGCCTGTCCGGCGCGCGCACCTTCGGCGAAGTCACCGCCCAGAATGTCGGCCGGCGGTTCGCGATCATGCTGGACGGGGACGTCATCACCGCTCCGGTGATCGAGAGCGCGATCACCGGCGGGTCGGGCATCATCCGCGGCAATTTCACCATCCAGACGGCGCAGGATCTGGCGACGCTGCTGAACGCCGGCGCGCTGCCCGCGCCGCTGACGGTGGTGGAGGAACGCACCGTGGGCGCCGAGCTGGGCGCGGACTCGATCAAGGCCGGCGAGTTCGCCGCCGTGGTCGGGCTGGTCGCCGTCATCGTCTTCATGCTGTTGGCCTATGGCCTGTTCGGCTTCCTCGCCGACTTGGCGCTGCTGGCGAACGTGGTCCTGATCGCCGGGGCGCTCAGCCTGTTCCAGGCGACGCTGACCTTGCCCGGCATCGCCGGGATCGTGCTGACCATCGGCATGGCGGTGGACGCCAACGTGCTGATCTTCGAACGAATACGGGAGGAAGGCTCGCTCGGCCGTTCGACGCTGAACGCGATCGAGACCGGCTATTCGCGCGCCGTCTCCACGATTTTCGACGCCAATATCACGACCCTGATCGCGGCGGCGCTGCTGTTCCAGTTCGGTTCCGGGCCTGTGCGCGGCTTCGCCGTGACGCTGGGCATCGGCATCTTCACCTCGGTCTTCACGGCCTTTGTCGTGACTCGGCTGATGATTGCGACCTGGGTGCGGATGCGCCGTCCCAAAGCCCTGCCGATCTAGCGGGAAGTCGAGACCATGCGCCTGTCCCTGATGAGCTATTTCCCGGTCACGACGTCGGTGCCGTTCATCCGCGTGCGCTTCTTCGCGTTCGCCTTTTCTGCGGTCCTGCTTCTGGCCTCGCTGGGCGTCTTCTTCGCCAAGGGGCTGAATTTCGGCATCGACTTCCAGGGCGGCACGCTGATCGAGGTGTCGACGCCGCAGGAGGCGGACCTGACGCTGATCAGGGACACGGTCGGCGGCCTGGGGCTGGGCGACGTGCAGGTCCAGCTGTTCGGCGCGGCGAACGACGTGCTGATCCGTATCGAGACCCAGCCGGCGACCGAGACTCTGGGCTCCGAAGAGGCGCAGCAGGCCGCGGCCAATTCGGTCCAGGATGCGCTGTCCACGGCGATCCCGGGCGTGGAGTTCCGGCGGACGGAGGTGGTGGGGCCGAAAGTGTCCAGCGATCTGGTGCGCGCCGGCGTGCTCGGCGTTCTGCTCGCGCTTGGGGCGATGCTGCTCTACATCTGGTTCCGGTTCGAGTGGCAGTTCTCCATGGGCGCGGTGCTGGCCCTGACGCACGACGTCATCGCCACGATCGGCATGCTCGCGGTCACGCAGTTCGAGTTCAATCTGGCCTCCATCGCGGCGATCCTGACCATTGTCGGCTACTCCATGAACGACACGGTCGTGGTCTATGACCGCATCCGGGAGGATGCGCGGAAGTACAAGAAGACGCCGCTGCCGGAGCTTCTGAACCTTTCGATCAACCAGACCCTGTCGCGCACGATCATGACGTCGTTCACGACGCTGATCGCGCTGTGCGCGCTGTTCTTCCTGGGCGGCGCGGTGCTGCGCAGCTTCTCCTTCGCGATGATCTGGGGGATTTTCATCGGGACGTATTCCTCCATCTTCATCGCCTCGCCCTTCCTGCTGCTGACCGGCATCAAGCGGACCGCGCCGGGCGAAGAGGTCGCCACGACCTGAATTCGGCAGCGCGGCGGACCCGACTCGCCGTAATCTCCGCCCATGCCCGAGACCTTCGATCCAGCTTTGCTGGAAGAGCGCATTGCGCGCGCCGATCCGGACCGGTTCATGGCGGCGCGGTTCGCGCCCCGGGCGGACCGGCCGCGCCTGATCGCGATCTATGCGTTCAACTATGAAATCGCGCGGGTCCGCGAGCGGGTGACCGAGCCGGCCATCGGCGACATGCGCCTGGCCTGGTGGCGCGAGGCCATCGACGAAATCTACGATCCCATCCGCACGGTGCGCTGGCACGAGGCCGCGCGGGCGCTGGAAGACTCCTTCGAGGGCCGTCCGCCGCCGCGCCTGTGGCTGGACCGGATGATCAACGCGCGGGGCCGGGATCTGGATGCCGAACCGTTCACCTCGCTGGAGGAGCTGTCCGACTATGCGGAATCCAGCGCCGGGGCGCTGATGCGCGTGGCGGCCTGGCTGCTGGCGCCGGACGAGGATCTGTCGTCCGAAGCCGAATCCGCGATCGCGCACGCCGGCGCCGCCTGGGCCCTGACCGGCATGATCCGCGCTTTGCCGGAGCATATGGCGCAAGGCCGCCCGCTGCCGGTGAACCTGGCCGATCTGACCGGGGTGGGGGCCACAGACGCCTCCGCCTGGGCCGCAGCGCTGGAGCCGGTGGCCGCGCTGGCGCGGGAGCAGCACCGGCTGGCGCGGGAGCAGTACGGGGCGGTGCCGGCGGCCTGCGCCCCGGCCTGTATCTATGCGGCGCTGGTTCCGGCCTATCTGGACCGGATCGCCAGGCGGAAAGACCCGCTGCGCCAGCCGGCGGACGTCGCCAAGCTGAAGCGGCAGGCCATCCTGGTCGCCGCCGCGGCGCGCGGGCGCATCTGAACGGCGCCCGAGGGCAGGGCCGGGCTTTTCCTTTTCGCGGCAAGATGCTTGATGGGCGCCATGGCCGAAGCAGATCAGAAACACGCCGGCGCGGCGCCCGCCGCGGCGAATGAAGACCCCGCGAAACGGGGGCCGCGCCTTGTCGTGCTGAAATTCGGCAGCGCCATGGTGGGCGGCGAAGACTATCCGCATGAAGCGGTCCACGAAGCCTATCGCTGGGTGCGGGAGGGCTATGACGTCCTGATTGTCGTGTCCGCGCCGGAGGGCGAGACCGACACCCTGTTCAAGCTGGCCGAGCAGATGGGCCATGGCGGGCGGTCGCCGCACCTGCCGCGCCTGCTGCGGATCGGGGAGCTGCGCTCCGCCGCGCTGCTGGCGCTGGCGCTGGAGCGCGCCGGGCTGAAGGCCGCGGTCATGGACCCGCACGAAATGGATTTGCGCAGCGAGGGCGATCCACAGGACGCGACGCTCACCTCCTGCGACGCAGACGCGCTGCGCGCCGCGCTGGATACGACCCATGTCGTCGTGGCGCCCGGCTATTTCGCGCTGGGCGCGGGCGGCGACCTGGCCATGCTGGGCCGGGGCGGGGCGGACTATACGGCGGCGTTCCTTGGCGAACGCCTGGGCGCGGACCGGGTGCGCCTGATCCGCCCGGCCGGGGTGCTGGACTCCCAGCCGGCGCAGGCCAAGGCGGCGTCCCTCGCCGCGGCGTCGGGGCGGGAGCTGGAAGTCGCTGCGCCGGCGCGCGCCGCCGCGGGCGACGCGGCGACGCGCAGGCTGAAAGTGGCGCTGCTTGGTTGCGGCACGGTCGGCGGCGGCGTGTTCCAGTTCCTGGAGCGCCATTCGGATCTGTTCGAGCCGGTCGGCATTCTGGTCCGCACCGCGGATTCCAGCCGCTACAAGGACGTGCCGGCGGCGCTGCTGACGCAGGACCCGACCGACCCGGCGATCCTGTCGGCCGATGTGGTGATGGAGCAGATCGGCGGGCTGGACCCTGCGACGGATCTGGTCTGCGCGGCGCTGGCGCGCGGTCAGGACGTGGTCACCGCGAACAAGGAAATCTACGCCCGCCGCTTCGCCAAGCTGATGGAGGCGGCGAAGGCGGGGAATTCCGAGCTGCGCGCCTCGGCCAGCGTCGGCGGCGGCGTGCCGGTGATCGAGGCGGTGGACAAGGCGCGGGCCGAGGGGCGGCAGTTCGTCGCCATCGAAGGCGTCGCCAACGGCACCTGCAATTTCGTGCTGGACGAGATGGAGGCTGGCAAGACGCTGGACGAGGCGGTGAAGCTGGCCCAGGAGGCTGGATACGCCGAGGCCGATCCGACCGCCGATGTGGACGGCTGGGACGCGGCCTCCAAGATCGCCATCCTGGCGCGCAAGGGCATGGGGCTGGAGCTGAGCCCCGACGACGCGGAGAAAGACTCGCTGCGCAAGGTGACGCTGGCGGACATCCAGAACGCCGCGGCCGAGGGCAAGCGCATCCGCCAGGTCGGGCATATCAGCATGGAGGGCGGCCAGACCCATTATTCGGTGAAGCTGGACCCGCTGCCCACCGACGCCTTCCTGGCCGGCGCGCGCGGGCCGGAGAACCGCTTCGTGCTGAAACTCGCGGACGGGTCGGAGCAGCGGATATCGGGCCTGGGGGCCGGGCGCTGGCCCACCGCCGAGGCGATGTTCGCCGATCTTCTGGACCTTCACCGCTTGCGCGCGCAGTAGCCCCCGCCTAAGCAACCCGCGCAATGGCCTCACCGGATTCCGTCACCGCAACCGCGCCCGCCAGCATTGGCAATATCGGCGTCGGGTTCGACATTCTCGGCCAGTCCTTCACGGCGCTGAAGGACACGGTCACCGCGCGCCGGATTCCCGAGACGGGCGTCCGCCTGGGCAGCGTCGACGGGCTGGTCAGCAAGCTGCCGGACGAGCCGCAGCGCAACACCGCGCTGCGCGGGGCGCTGGCCCTGCTGGAAGACGCGAAGGCCGATTTCGGGGCGGAAATCTCCGTCACCAAGGGCGTGCCGCTGTCGGCCGGGCTGGGCGGATCGGCGTCGAGCGCCGTGGCGGCGGTGGTGGCGGTGAACGCGCTGCTGCCCGAGCCGTATTCGACCGCACAGCTGTTCGAGTTCGCGCTGGAGGGCGAGACGGCCTCCAGCGATCCGCCGCCGCCGGATAACGTGGCCGCCGCCCTGTTCGGCGGGATCGTGTTTATCCGCCCGGGCGGCGATCCGGAGCTGGTGGAGATTCCGCCGCCGTCCGGTCTGGTGTGCGCCGCCGCGCATCCAGACGCGGAGCTGGATACGCGGCTGTCGCGCTCCATCCTGTCGCGCACCGTGCCGCTGGCGCGGGTAGTGGAGCACAGCCGGGACCTGGCCAGCTTCATCATCGGCTGCTGCCGCGACGATCTGGGACTGGTGGCTGACGGCCTGCGCGACTGTCTGATCGAGCCGCAGCGGGCGGGGCTGGTGCACGGCTTTACCGAAGCCAAGGCGCAGGCGATGGCGGCCGGGGCGCTGGGCTGTTCGCTGTCCGGGTCGGGGCCGACCGTGTTCGCCTGGGCGCGGGAGGCGGACGGCGAGGCGGTGGCCGCCGCGCTGAAATCCGGCTTTGCGGAGGCCGGGGTCGGCAGCCGCGTATACGCCGCGCCGCTGACCGGAGCCGGGGCGGAGATCGTATCGTGAAGTTCGTCTCCACGGCCGGGGGCGCGTCGGTCGGCACGATCAGCGAGGCGATGCTGGCGGGCGCGGCGCCGGATGGCGGCCTGTTCATGCCGGACGCCCTGCCGCGTTTCCGGATTTCCGATTTCGACGGGCTGAGCGCGCCGGCGGACGTGGCGGCGAAGCTGCTGTCGCCGTTCTTCGCGGGCGATCCGCTGGAAGGCGATCTGGCGGAAATCTGCGAGGCCGCGTTCGGGTTTCCCGTGCCGCTGCGCGAGCCGGTGGAGGGGCGCCCCGACATGTGGGTGCTGGAGCTGACGCACGGGCCGACGGCAGCGTTCAAGGATTTCGGGGCGCGCTTCCTGGCCGAGAGCCTGGACCGGCTGGGCGATCCGGAGCGGCCGTTCCTGGTGCTGGTGGCGACCTCCGGCGACACCGGCGGGGCGGTGGGCCAGGCGTTCCAGAATGCGCGGACGGCGCGGGCGGCGATCCTGTATCCGAAGGGGCGGGTGAGCCCGCTGCAGCAGCGGCAGCTGTCCTGCTGGGGCGACAAGGTGGCGACGTTCGAGGTGGAGGGCGATTTCGACCAGTGCCAGGCGCTGGTGAAGTCGGCGTTCCGGGACGAGGCGCTGAACGCGGCGTTCCGGCTGACCAGCGCGAACTCGATCAATCTGGGGCGGCTGCTGCCGCAGATGGGTTATTACGCCTCGTCCTCCCTCGAAGTGTTTCGGAAAACAGGCGCTTACGCCAATTATGTGATCCCGAGCGGCAATATGGGCAACGGCGTGGCCTGCATCCTGGCGCGCGCGATGGGCCTGCCGATCGGGGAGGTGGTGCTGGCGGTGAACGCCAACCGGACGCTGGCGGACTTTTTCGAGACCGGCAAATACGCGCCGCGGGCGTCAGTGGCGACGGTGGCCAACGCGATGGACGTGGGCGACCCCAGCAATTTCGCGCGCTTTGCGGCGCTGGACGCCGAGGCGCAGGGCGAGGTCTCGGCGATTTCCATCGACGACGCGACGATCCGGGCGCGGATCAAGGCGGATGCCGAGCAATATGACCAGGTCTGGTGCCCGCACACGGCGGTGGCGGCCGAGGCGTTCGAGCGCCTGCCCGCCAGCGAACGGGGCAAGCCCTGGGTCGTGGTCGGCACGGCGGACCCGGCGAAGTTCGCGGAGATCGTGGAGCCGGAGATCGGCCGCGAGGTGGATCTGCCGGCGAGCCTGGCCAAGGTCATGTCCATGGATTGCCGCGTGCGGCCGCTGACGCCCGATCTTGATGCGCTGCGCGACGGGCTGAAGGCCGCGTTCTGAGCGGTCCTCACGCCGCGCTCCAATCCCTCAGGATGTCATCGAGGTCTGAGGCCGGTTCGTCCGGCGCGTGCTGGACCGCGCCCGGGGTCTGCGAAAATTTCGGGACGGGGCCGGGCTGGGTGACGCCGCCCAATTCGATGAAGGCGGCGCGGGCGGCGTTGTGCGGGTGCTCCGGCGCGTCGGTCATGGACAGGACCGGGGCGTAGCAGACATCGGCGCCGGCGAAAGCGGCGTCCCATTCGGCGCGGGTGCGCGCGGCGATGACCGAAGCCAGTTTCTCCTTCAGCTGCGGCCAGCGCGACTGATCGTGCTGGGCGGCGGGGTCGAAGTCCGGATCCTCGATGCCGGCGGTCTTCAAGAGGGCGGCATAGAATTGCGGCTCGATTGAGCCGAGCGCGATCCACTGTCCGTCGGCGCAGCGATAGACGTTATAGAAGTGCGATCCGCCGTCGATGATGTTGGCGTCCCGCTTATCCGTCCATGTGCCGCGCTGGAGGTGGCCGTAGAGCATGCCCATGAGGCTGGCGGCGCCGTCTGACATGGCTGTGTCCACGACCTGGCCCTTGCCGGTTTCGCGGGCGTGCAGCACGGCGGCGAGCAGACCGAAGGCCATCAGCATGGCGCCGCCGCCGAAATCCCCGACCAGATTGAGCGGGATCGCCGGGCGATCGGCGGGGCCGATGGCGTGCAGCGCGCCGGACAGAGCGATATAGTTGATGTCGTGCCCGGCCTGCTGCGCCAGCGGGCCGGTCTGGCCCCAGCCGGTCATGCGGCCATAGGCGAGGCGCGGATTGCGGGCGAGGGCGGGTTCGGGGCCGAGGCCCAGCCGCTCCATCACGCCGGGGCGGAACCCCTCCAGCAGGATGTCGGCGGCGCCGATCATGGCGAGCGCGGCGTCGCGCCCCTGATCGGTCTTCAGGTCGAGGACGACGGAGCGGCGGCCGCGATATTCGACGGCGAATTTGTCGTAGGCCACGCCCGGCCGGTCGATCCGCACGACGTCCGCGCCGAGATCGGCCATCAGCATGGCGCAGAAGGGGGCCGGGCCGATGCCGGCGAACTCCACCACGCGCAGGCCCTTGAGCGGTCCGGCGGCGATCATCTTGCCTCCAGCTTTTCGCGGCGAACGGCGACCCCGGCGGCTTCGCGGTCCCATGTGTCGGCCGTCACGCCTTCGCTGCGCAGGCGGTGCTTTTCGATCTTGTGGGTGGGGGTGCGCGGGAATTCGGACACCACGCGCACATAGCGCGGCAGCATGAAATGGGCGAGGCGGGGGCGGAGGAAGGCCAGCAGCGCGGCCGGGTCCAGTTCCGCGCCGTACTTCAGGATCAGGACGGCCAGAACCTCGTCTTCGCCATCGGGGCCGGGCGCGGCGACGACGGCGGCCTCGGCGATGGCGGGGTGGAGGGCGATGGCGCTTTCGACTTCGAAACTGGAGATATTCTCCCCGCGCCGGCGCAGGGCGTCCTTGGCGCGGTCCACGAAGCAATAGACGCCTCTTTCGTCCCGCCGGAACAGGTCGCCGGTGTGGAACCAGCCATTGCGCCATGTGCGGGCGGTGGCGGCGGGGTCGTTCAGATAGCCGTGGCTGATCGTCCAGGGATCGTCCATGCGCAGGACCAGTTCGCCGGGAGCGTCATCGGCTACGGGCATGTCGTGCTCGTCGACCAGGCGCAGCTCCAGACCCGGGCGGGGATAGCCGCAGGCGCCGGGGGGCAAAGGCTCCGGCCCCGCGAACAGGGGCACGGACAGCTCGGTCATGTTGAACTCGGTGAAGACGTCGACGCCGAAGCGCTTGGAGAAGGCCGGGGCGATCTCGTCATAGGGCGCGATCAGGACGGAGCGGAGCGAATGCTCTTGGTCGGCGGGCGAGGGCGGTTGCGACAGAAGAAAGCGCGCCATGGCGCCCAAGAGGCCGGTCGTGGTGACGCCGTGCCGGTTCACGATGTCCCAGAACTCCGGCGTGCGGAAGGATTCGGCCATGACGACCGAGGCGTCCGGATGCAGCAGGGCCCAGAGCAGGCCGTAGACGCCGCCGACATGGTGCATCGGCAGGGCGGTGAAGTTGCGGTCGCCTGCGCCGATATTGCGGAAGCCGCGCGCGGCGGTGGCGCTGTGCCGGTAGGAGCAGAGCACGCCCTTTGACGGGCCGGTCGTGCCGGAGGTGAAGATCACCATGTGCGTGTCGTGCGGGGCGAGGGGGCGGGCCGGGTCGGGGGCGGCGTCCGCCGGGCCGTCGAGCGACTCTTGCCCGATCAGGTCCACGCCGGGCAGGGCCGGGCGCTCGTCCCCGATGACGGCGATGCGGGCCAGCGCCGCGCGGTCCAGGTCCGCGAGTCGGTCGATCAGCGCGCCGTGGGCGATCATCAGCGTGGCGCCGGAGGTGGCGACGGCGTGGGCGAGGACGCCGCCGCGATACGCGATGTTGAGCGGGACATAGACCGCGCCCAGCCAGTTCAGCGCCAGGAAGGTGAGAACGGCGTGCGGGCCGTTGGGCAGCCAGGACAGGACATAGTCGTCCTGTTTCACGCCGAGGGCGGACAGCCCGGCGGCGCGGGCGCGCACGCGCTGCTCCAGCTCCGCAAACGACCATTCGGGGCCGCCGGGAAAGACGATCGCCGTGCGGTCCGGCGTCTCACGGGCGCGGGCCGCGAGCAGGTCGCGGATGACGCAGATGTCGTTCTGGCCGGTATCCGGTTCGCCGGTCATGCGTCCTCCCCGCTGCGGCGTCCTGTTCTAGCGTGCCCCGGTTCTAGCGTGCGGGCGGGCGAGCGTCATCGGCCGCTCCGGCGAGACGGGATGCGAAGGGTGAGGGAGCGGAGCGCCTGGCTCTGATCCGTGTTTTGAGGCCTTGGGTTTTGAGGACCAGGGCCGGACGCTCCGCGCGTGGATTTCCCGAAGGCTCTCGCCCCGCGTTTCCAGTCCGGGGATTTGGCGCGGTCTGGCGTTTAGTGCCGCCCGCCTCCCCGAAGGCCGCGCCGGACTCGGCGGAAATCACCCGCTTCGCCGGACGCGCCACGCGATCCCCCCGCCATAGTGATTAGCTACGTCCCTCGGGCGGGGAGACGGGGGGAGTATGGGGCGCCGCGCGGGGCGTGGGATGACGGGGCGGGTTTCCCCGCTTTTTCCTGTTCTCTCCCTCAGGGTGAGGGAGATTGTTGTGCGGGGTGATATCTGGGCCCCGGATAATCGCTGCGCGATTTCCGGGGAACGGCGTAGGGCGCGATTTCGGGGGACCATCGAATGGGGGCGATTTCCGGGATGGGCCGTTGGAGGGGCTGGAGAGATGGGTGACGGGGAGCGGAGCGGGCGGGCCCTTGGCCGGGCTGTGGCGCGGGGCCTGCGCGGGCGCTGTCCGAATTGCGGGCAGGGGCGGCTGCTGGCCGGCTATATCCGGCCCGAACCGCAATGCGCGGCGTGCGGGGAGGATTTCCGGCCTTACGGGACCGCCGATTTCGCGCCCTATCTGGTGACGTTCGCCATCGGGCTGACCTTCATTCCGCTGGCGCTGGTCATTTCGCTGACCACGGATTTCGCGGGCTGGATCGTCTGGGCGCTGATGGCGGGCGCGGCGCTGACGGCGGCGTTCCTGCTGCCGCGCGCCAAGGGGGCGGCGATCGGCCTGTTATGGGCGCTGGACGTGCGGAGTTGATTCGTAGTTGGCTAAAAGCCGTTTGGGGCTTTGGCCGTTTTCCACTCCAACTGAGAATTGTAACAATTCGTGAACCGCTTTGGCGGTGGGCCAAACAACGCTAATGCGTGCCTAACAAGCCTCAAACAAGCGCTGTGGGACCGAATGTAACTTCTGGCGTTACATTCGTCGTTGGCTCTGCACATAGGGGGGCTTGACCGAGGCCTAAGAAACCCGCTCCATAACTTAGTTGATTCGTCCAGTGTTCGATTCAGCGACATCCGGCTTTATTCGGGCAATTACGCCTGCATTTCGGAGTGTCGCTCTTGGCTGGGCTTTCCGAGGTCTTTTCCGCAGTAGCGAAGCTGCCTGTTTGGCAGCAGCCTCCCGCTATATTCGCAATGACTTTTTGCGCCGTCCTTGGACCGGGGCTTGCCTACTGGATTCTCCATTGGCTGCCCCGTCGTCGTAAGTGAAATTCTTTGGCTCTCCCACAACCAGTTTTTCATCCAAAGCTCTTGCAATCGGGGTGATTCTGGCTTTTATGCCGCACACGCGCCGCGAGGTTCGCAGGCGCGAAGGGAGATTTGTCGTGAGCGACCGCTTCGACAGCATCACGGACGGCGGCGAGCGGGCGGAAAGCCTGCGCGGCGGCGCTGTGCTCCTTCTCGGCCTCGTACTCCTTATTAACGCCCCGAGCGGTGCGGCGATGGAGCCTGCGATCTAGCCTGAGAGCCAGACCAGTAACCAGACAGCGGCCCGCCCGGAGCTTCCGAAGGCGGGCTTTTTCGTGATTGGACCCATAGAAATTCAGACCTGATGGGAAATTCAGACCTGATGGCCGACAAAAGCAAAAATAGCGACGCGATCACCAAGGGAGACGCCAAGGCCCCGGCGCGCGCCATGCTGCGCGCCACCGGGCTGGGCGACGACGACTTCAAGAAGCCGCTGATCGCGGTGGTGAACACCTATTCCAACGTCACCCCCTGCAACATGCATCTGGGCGACCTGGCCGCGCCGGTGCGCGAGGGCGTCCGGGCGGCCGGCGGTGTGCCGATCGATTTCAACACCATCGTCGTCTCCGACGGGATCACGATGGGCGGCGCGGGGATGCGCGCCAGCCTGATTTCCCGCGAGTGCATTGCCGACAGCATCGAGCTGGCCGTTCGGGGCCATTCGCTGGACGGGGTGATCGTTCTGGTCGGCTGCGACAAGACGATCCCGGCGGCGGCGATGGCGCTGGCGCGGATGAATATTCCGGGCCTGGGCTTCTATGGCGGGTCGATCATGCCGGGCCACGGCCTGGGCAAGGATTTGTCGATCCAGGACGTGTTCGAGGCGGTCGGCGCGCATGCGCGCGGCGTGATGTCCGACGAGGATTTCCGCACGGTCGAGACCAAGGCCTGTCCGGGCGCGGGCGCCTGCGGCGGCCAGTTCACGGCCAATACGATGGCGATGGCGCTGTCCATCCTGGGCCTGTCGCCGATGGGATCGGGCGACGTGCCGGCGATCCACAAGGACAAGAAGGCCCAGGGCGAGCGCTGTGGCCGGATCGCGGTGGACCTGGTGAAGCAAGGCGTGCGCCCGCGCCAGTTCCTGACCGAGGAGTCGCTGCACAACGCGGTGATCGGGGTGACGGCGAGCGGCGGGTCGACCAATGCGGTCCTGCACCTGACCGCCATCGCGGCGGAAGCCGGAACGCCGTTCAGCATCGACACGTTCGATTCGGCGTCCGACGAGGCGCCGGTGATCGTCGACCTGAAGCCGGGCGGCAAATATCTGGCGTTCGACCTGTTCAAGGCGGGTGGGACGCGCCTGTTCGGCAAGCGGCTGAAGGACGCCGGCAAGCTGAAGGATACGCCGACCGTCACGGGGCGCAGCCTGTTCGAGGAGCTGGACGCGGCGGAGGAAACGCCGGGTCAGGACGTGGTCCTGTCCTTCGACAAGCCGCTGAAGGCGACCGGGGGCCTGCGCGTGCTGTACGGCGACGTTGCGCCGGAGGGCGCGGTGCTGAAAACCGCCGGTTACGCGACCGAGGTCTTCGAGGGACCGGCGCGGATTTTCGACAGCGAGGAGGAATGCTTCGCCGTCGTGGAGAAGAACGGGATCTCCGAAGGGGAGGTCATCATCATCCGCAACGAGGGGCCGCGCGGCGGACCCGGGATGCGGGAGATGCTGGCGGTGACCGCCGCGCTGGCCGGGCAGGGCCTGGCCGGGAAGGTGGCGCTGATCACCGATGGACGGTTTTCCGGCGCGAGCCATGGCTTCGTTATCGGCCATTGCTCCCCGGAGGCGGCGCGCGGCGGGCCGATCGGCAAGCTGCGCGATGGCGATGTGATCCGGATCGACGTTAACGCCCGGCGCATCGATACGGACGCAGACTTGGCCGCGCGCGAATCGGCGCCGGACAAGGGCGCTGCGGCCAAGGAAGAAGCTTTCGGCGGCGCGTTCAAGAAATACGCCCGCCTGGTCAGCTCCGCCTCGCGCGGCGCTGTCACGACCCTGATCGAGTAATTGAGGAAACGACCGTGGCAATCACCATCTATACCGACGACGACGCCAATTTCGATCTGATCAAGGGCGATCCGATCGCCATCATCGGCTATGGCAGCCAGGGCCGCGCCCACGCCATGAACCTGAAGGATTCCGGCGCGGACGTCATCGTCGGCGTCCGCAAGGGCGGCAAGGGCTGGAACCAGGCCCAGGAAGACGGGCTGGAAGTCGCCGAGGTCGCCGACGCGGCCAAGCGCGCCCGCATCGTGATGATGCTGACGCCCGACATGAGCCATGAGGACCTGTACACGACCCAGATCGAGGACAATCTCGAAGAGGGCGACGCGCTGGTCTTCGCGCACGGCTTCTCGATCCTGTATGGCCGCGTGAAGCCGCCCAAGGGCGTGGACGTGTTCCTGGTCGCGCCGAAGGGCCCGGGCGCGCTGGTCCGCAGCCAGTACGAATCCGGCCGCGGCGTGCCGTGCCTGTTCGCCGTCGAGGTCGACGCGACGGGCAAGGCCAAGGACCGCGCGCTGGCCTATGCGAAGGGCATCGGCGGCGGCCGCGGCGGCGTGATGGAGACCACGTTCCGCGAAGAGACCGAGACCGATCTGTTCGGCGAGCAGGCCGTGCTGTGCGGCGGCGCGACCGAGCTGGTGCTGGCGGGCTTCGAGACGCTGGTCGAGGCCGGCTACCAGCCGGAGATCGCGTATTATGAGTGCCTGCACGAGCTGAAGCTGATCGTCGACCTGCTGAACGAAGGCGGTCTGGCGAAGATGCACGAGTTCATCTCCGAGACCGCCAAATACGGCGATCTGGTCTCCGGCCCGCGCGTCATCAACGCCGACACCAAGGCGCGGATGAAAGAGGTCTTGACCGACATCCAGAAGGGCAAGTTCGCCCATGACTGGATCGTCGAGAACCAGGCCGGGAAGGTCCAGTACGACCGGATGCTGCAAGCCGATCTGGATCACCAGATCGAGGAAGTCGGCCGCGGCCTGCGCTCGCGCATGTCGTGGATGAAAGAGAAGGGCAACGCCCCGGCCTGACGCCGGAGCGGAGCCGGAATCCTAAGGAAACGGTCCCATGACACGTCCGATGACCGCACAAGAGCCGAGTGACGCGACGCCGATCGCGCAAGGACACAATACACGCCCGAAAACGGGTTCGCATGTCCTTGTGGAGGCGCTCGAACAGCTCGGCGTCGAGGTGGTCTTCGGGTATCCGGGCGGCGCGATCATGCCGATCTATGACGCGCTGCCGGGATCGAAGCTGAAGCACATCCTGGTCCGGCACGAACAGGCCGCGGCGCTGGCCGCCGACGCCTGGGGCCGGATGACGGGCAAGGCCGGCGTGTGCATGGCGACCTCCGGCCCCGGGGCGACCAATCTGGTCACCGGGATCGCGAACGCCTTCATGGACTCGATCCCGATGGTCGCCATCACCGGCCAGGTGCCGCAGGCGATCATGGGGACCGACGGCTTCCAGGAAGTCGACGTGTTCGGCATCACCATGCCGGTGGTGAAGCATTCGGTGATCCTGCGCGATCCGTCCAAGATCGCCGAGACGCTGGCCGAGTGTTTCCACATCGCGGAGTCCGGACGGCCGGGTCCGGTCCTGATCGACGTTCCGAAGGACGTCGCCACGGCGGTGATCGAATCCAGCCAGCCGGCGGTGCGCCCGACCGTGCGCGCGCGCGTCGCGGCGGACGAGGCTTCGGTGAAGGCCGGAATCGACATCATCAATTCGGCGAAGAAGCCGCTGCTGTATGTCGGTGGCGGGGTCGCCCGCGCCGGGGCGGTGGAGGAGCTGCGCGCCTTTGCGAAGGAGACCGGGATTCCCGAAGTCTCCACGCTGCAGGGGCTGGGCTGTCTGCCGACCTGGGACGACCAGCATCTGGGCATGCTGGGCATGCATGGCGGCAAGGCCGCGAACATGGCGGTGCAGGAAAGCGACCTGCTGATCGTGTGCGGGGCGCGCTTCGACGACCGGGCGACCGGGCGGCTGGACAGCTTCGCCCCGAACGCGCGGGTGGTTCACCTGGACCGCGACCCGGCGGAGATCAACAAGCTGCGCAACGCGGACGTCGGCATCCAGGGCGACCTGGCCAAGGCGATGCAGGGCCTGTCCGCCGCGCGGCCCGAGATCGACGCCTGGTGCAGCCATACCCAGGACGAGAAGGTCACCCACGCCATGCGCTATGACGCGCCGGGCAAGGGCGTCTTCGCGCCGCTGTTCCTGAAGGAGCTGTCCGAGGCCGCGGGCGACGATTTCGTCGCGGTCTGCGATGTCGGCCAGCACCAGATGTGGGTGGCGCAGCACTGCCGCTTCAGCCGTCCGCAGGCGCATCTGACGTCCGGCGGGCTGGGCACGATGGGGTACGGCGTCCCGGCCGGGGTCGGCGCGAAGCTGGCCGAGCCGGAGGCGACGGTGGTCACCGTCACCGGCGACGGGTCGGTGATGATGAACATCCACGAGCTGGCGACCATCCGGCGCTACCGGGTGCCGCTGAAGATCGTGCTGTTCGACAATTCCACGCTGGGCCTGGTGCGCCAGTGGCAGGAGCTGTTCTTCGAGGAGAATTTCAGCGAGGTCGACCTGTTCGACAATCCGGACTTCGCGGAGCTCGCCGAAGCGTTCGGCATCGAGGCGTTCACGGTCACCAAGCGCGACGACACGGACTCCGCCATCGACCGGCTGCTGTCCTGCAACGGGCCGATCCTGGCGCATGTGCGCATCGACCCGATGGAGAACGTGTGGCCGCTGGTCCCGCCGGGCCGCTCCAACGCCGAGATGATGGAGGCGTGACGATGGATTTTCGAATTACCATCGACTTCGAGAATGACGAAGGCGCGGTGCGCCGCATTCTCGGGGTCATCGAGCAGCGCGGTTTCGAGATCGTCTCGATCGCGATGCCCGGCGCCGAAGGGACCGTCAGCATGACGGTCGGACTGAAACCCCGCGGCGAGGGACGCAGCATCGAGATTCTCGGCCGTCAGATCGCCCGCCTGCACAGCGTGCAGAATGTGCAGACGACGCAAGGCCAGACTGAATTCGAAAGAGAGTGTGCGTGATGAGTAACGAAACCAACCAACCGGCGCGCGTCAGTGTCTTCGACACGACGCTGCGCGACGGCGAGCAGGCCCCCGGCTTTTCCATGACCACCCGCGACAAGCTGGTGCTGGGCCGGGCGCTGGCCGACATGGGCGTGGACGTGATGGAGGCCGGCTTCGCCGCCGCCTCTCCGGGCGATCTGGAGGCGGTCCGCGCCGTCGCCAGCGAGATCGAGGGCCCGACCATCTGCAGCCTGTCGCGCGCCACCGAGGGCGATCTGGACGCCGCGGCCAAGGCCCTGGAGCCGGCCAGGCGCTCGCGCGTCCATATCTTCCTGGGCACCAGCCCGACGCACCGCGAGGCGAAGCTGAAACTGTCTCGCGACCAGGTTCTGGAGCGGATCGACTTCGCGGTCGGCTATGCCTCCAAGCTGTTCGACGAGGTGGAGTTCAGCGCCGAGGACGCGCTGCGCACCGAGCGGGACTTCCTGGTCGAGGCGTTCGAGCGCGCCGCCGCGGCGGGCGCGGTGGTGCTGAACGTTCCGGACACGGTCGGCTTCACCACGCCGGACGAGATCTATGACGTGTTCAAGATGCTGTCCGAGAAGGTGAAGGTCGCCGACGGCGTGATCTTCAGCGCCCACTGCCACGACGATCTGGGCATGGCGGTCGCCAACACGGTTTCGGCCGTGCGCGCCGGCGCGCGCCAGATCGAATGCGCGATCAACGGCATCGGCGAGCGGGCGGGCAATTGTTCGCTGGAAGAAGCCGTCATGGCGCTGGCCACGCGCAAGGACGTGTTCAATGTCGAGACCGGCATCGATACGCGGAAGCTGTATCCGGCGTCCCGCCTGCTGTCGCGGCTGACGCGCAATCCGGTGCCGCGGAACAAGGCCATCGTCGGCAAGAACGCCTTCGCCCACGAGGCCGGCATCCACCAGCACGGCATGCTGGCGGACCGCCGCACCTATGAGATCATGAACCCCGAAGACGTCGGCCAGCCGTCGTCGAGCCTGGTCCTGGGCAAGCACAGCGGCAAGCACGCCATCCAGGAGCGGGCCAAGGCGCTGGGCTATGAGCTGGACCAGACGGCGCTGGACGCGATCTTCCCCGAGTTCAAAGCGGTGGCCGACCAGTGCCGCGAAGTGACCGACGAGCAGCTGATGCAGCTGATCGGCGGCAACGCGGTGTCGAGCAAGAAGGCCTCGCCGTGGAAGCTGCGCCGGGTCGAGCTGCGCGCGGCGTACGGTTCGCGCACCGAGCCGTTCGCGCGGATCGAGCTGGATCACGATGAACGCGGACGCGTATGCGACGTAGGAATCGGCGGAGGTCCGCTGGATGCCGCGTTCGATGCGATCCAATCCATCGTCGGCATCACCGCCAGCGTGCAGGAGCTGGATATCACGCACGTAGCGGACCAGGACGAGGGCGCCTGCCTTGGCTATATCGAGCTGAAGGTGGACGGCCGCACCTATTCCGGCAGGGCGCGGGGCAGGGACGTGATCCCGACCGCCGTCGACGCCTATGTCGTTGCGATCAACCAGGCGCTTTCGTCGGCGGAGTCCGGCAAGCGCGAAAAGGCCGACGCGGCCTGATTTCAAGGAATACCTTCAATGCCGATCGATGAAGTCGAGCACATCTGGCAGAACGGCAAGCTCGTCCCGTGGAAGAGCGCGACCGTCCATGTCATGACGCACGCGCTGCACTACGGAACGTCCGCCTTCGAGGGCATCCGTGTGTACGACACGCCCGAGGGGCCGCGCGGCTTCCGCCTGACGGACCATGTCCGGCGCCTGTTCGACAGCGCCAAAATCTATCAGATGGCCATTCCGTTCTCGCAGGACGAGGTCGTCGCGGCCTGTAACGCGGTCATTTCGGCCAACGGCCTGCGCGCGGCCTATATCCGGCCCATCGCCTTCTACGCCTATGGCGAGATCGGCGTCGTTCCCGGCAAGGGCGCGAAGGTCGACTGCGCCGTCGCCGCCTTCCCCTGGGGCGCCTATCTGGGCGAAGCGGCGCGGGCGCAGGGCGTGGACGTCTGCGTCAGCTCCTGGCGCCGGGTCACGCCGGACACGGTTCCGGCGACGGCGAAGATGGGCGGCAATTATCTGTCCGGCCTTCTGATCAGCCGCGAGGCGAAGGAGCTGGGCTATGCCGAAGGGATCGGGCTGGACCATAACGGCCTGATCTCCGAAGGGGCGGGCGAGAACCTGTTCCTGGTCAAGAACGGCAAGCTGATGACGCCGCCGTCGGCGGCCTCGATCCTGAACGGGATCACGCGCGACACGGTCATCAAGCTGGCCCGCGACGCCGGATACGAGGTTATCGAGCAATCGCTTCCGCGCGAGGCGCTCTATCTGGCGGACGAGGCGTTCTTCACCGGCACGGCCGCGGAGATCACCCCGATCCGCAGCGTCGACCGCCGCCCGGTCGGCGCCAATGGCCGCGGGCCGGTCACCGAACAGCTCCAGGACATCTTCTTCGGCCTGTTCGATGGCCGCACCGAAGACACATACGGCTGGCTGGAGCCGATGCAGCAAAACACAACAGAGACACAAAATGCCAAAATCGCTGTTTGAGAAGGTCTGGGAACGCCACCTGGTCAAGGAAGAGGCGCCGGACCATCCCGGCATCATGTATATCGACCTGCACCTGGTGCATGAGGTCACCTCGCCGCAGGCCTTCGCGGTGCTGGAAGAGCGCGGGCTGAAGGTCCGCCGGCCGGACCGCACGTTCGCGACCATCGACCATTCCATCCCGACCCTGCAGTTCAAGCAGGGCGTGGAGGAGCCGCCGTATTTCACGCCAGAGGGCAAGAGCCAGGTCCAGACCCTGCAGGCGAACGCCAAGAAGCACGGTCTGCCCCTGTACGACTGGGACAGCGAGCAGCGCGGCATCGTGCACGTGATCGGGCCGGAGCTGGGCCTGACCCAGCCGGGCATGACCGTGGTGTGCGGCGACAGCCATACCTCCACCCACGGCGCGTTCGGCGCGCTGGCCTTCGGCATCGGCACGACCGAGGTCGGCCACGTTCTGGCCACGCAATGCCTGCTGCAGCGCAAGCCGAAGACGATGCGCATCCATTTCGACGGCCAGCTGGCGCCGGACGTAACGGCCAAGGACATGGCGCTGGCCATGATCGCCACGATCGGCGCGTCGGGCGGCACCGGCTATGTGCTGGAGTTCGCCGGGCCGGCGATCGAGAGCCTGTCGATGGAAGGGCGCATGACGCTGTGCAACATGTCCATCGAGGCCGGCGCGCGCGCCGGCATGGTGGCGCCGGACGAGATCACGTTCGAATTCCTGAAGGGCCGCCAGTACGCGCCGAAGGGCGCGGCCTGGGACGCGGCGGTGGAAGACTGGAAGAGCCTGCGCAGCGACGAGGGCGCGTCCTTCGACAAGGAAGTGCGCATCGACGCAAGCAGGATCGGCCCGATGGTCACCTTCGGCACCTCGCCGGACTACGGCATCGCGGTGAACGAGAACGTGCCGGCGCCGCAGGGCCAGCCCGATCAGGACTCCCTGAAATACATGAAGCTGGAGGCCGGGGCGCCGATCCAGCAGGCCAAGGTCAATCGCGTGTTCGTCGGGTCGTGCACCAATTCGCGCATGTCCGACCTGCGCGCGGCGGCGGACATCCTGCGCGGGCGCAAGGTGGCCGACGGCGTGGTGATGCTGGTGGTGCCGGGATCGGAATCGATCCGCGTCCAGGCGGAGGCCGAGGGCCTGCACACCGTGTTCGAAGAGGCGGGGGCGCAATGGCGCCTGCCGGGCTGTTCGATGTGCATCGCCATGAATGGCGACAAGGGCGAGCCGGGGGAGCTGGTGGTGTCCACCTCCAACCGCAATTTCATGGGCCGTCAGGGCAAGGACGTGCGCACCGTGCTGGCGAGCCCCGCAACGGCCGCGGCCAGCGCCGTCGCCGGCCATATCGCCGACCCGCGCGACTATGCGCCGGCCGCAGCGGAGACGAAGAATGTCGCTTGATCCGATCCAGACCCTGCGTTCGCAGACCATCGCGATGCCGCAGGAAAATATCGACACCGACCAGATCATTCCGGCGCGCTATCTGACCACCACGACCCGCGAGGGGCTGGGCAAGGTGCTGTTCTATGACTGGCGCTATGACGTCGACGGCACGGTGAAGGCCGAGGCGGTGCTGAACAATGTCGACCCGGAGGGCCACGCCATCCTGGTCGGCGGGCACAATTTCGGCTGCGGATCCTCGCGCGAGCATGCGCCCTGGGCGCTGGCCGATTACGGCTTCAAGGCGGTGCTTTCCACGAAAATCGCCGACATCTTCAAGTCCAACGCCATCAAGAACGGCATCCTGGCCATCGAGGTGAGCCCGGAGGCGCACGCCTGGCTGATGGACAATCCGGGCGCCGAAATCGAGATCGACCTGGAGGAGAAGAAGGTCCGCCTTCCCAACCAGATGGTCGAGAATTTCGAGATCGAGGCGTTCGGCCGGCGCTGCCTGCTGGACGGCGTCGACCCGCTGGGCTTCCTGCAGAACTCGGCCGAAGAGATCGAGGCGTATGAAGCGCGTACCGGCAAACACGCCGCGTAAAACAAAACAAACCGAGGAAACGCCGTGAAGATCGTATACCTGCCGGGCGACGGCATCGGCCCGGAAGTCACCGATGTGTGCCGCGCGATCATCCAGAAGCTGACCGCGCAGGCCGGCGTCAATCTGCAGACCGAGGACCATGATTTCGGCGGGATCGCCATCGACAATCATGGCGACCCGCTGCCCAAGGCCACGCTGGAGGCCTGTCAGGACTCCGACGCGGTGTTCCTGGGCGCGGTGGGCGGACCCAAATGGGACAAAGGCGGGCCGCGGCCCGAGGCCGGGCTGTTGGGCCTGCGCAAGGCGCTGGGCCTGTTCGCCAATCTGCGCCCCGTGGCGGTGCAGAAGGGGATGGAGCATCTGTCGCCGCTGAAGACCGAACGGGTCGCGGGCGCCGACATCCTGATCATCCGGGAGCTGACCGGCGGGATGTATTTCGGCGAGAAGAAAGAGGGCGACGAGGTCGCCTCCGACCTCTGCATCTATTCCAAGGAAGAGGTCGAGCGCGTGGCGCGGGTGGCGTTCGAGGCCGCGCGCAAGCGGCGCGGGCTGGTGACGTCCATCGACAAGGCGAACGTGCTGGCCAGTTCCCGCCTGTGGCGCAAGACGGTCGTGGCGCTGCACGAGGCGGAATATTCCGACGTGAAGCTGACGCACGAACTGGTCGACGCCGCGGCGATGAAGCTGATCCAGGCGCCGACCTATTACGACGTGATCCTGACCGAGAATCTGTTCGGGGACATCCTGTCGGACGAGGCGAGCGTGATCCCGGGGTCTATCGGCCTGCTGGGCTCGGCGTCCCTTGGTTCCGGCGGGCCGGGCCTGTTCGAGCCGATCCATGGCAGCGCGCCGGACATCGCCGGGCAGGACAAGGCCAATCCGCTGGGCGCGGTGAACTCCGTGTCCCTGATGCTGCGTCATGGCCTCGACATGCCGGAGGCGGCCGACCGCGTGGACGCGGCGATCGCCGGGGCGCTGAAGGACGGCGAAACGACGCCGGATCTGGGCGGCTATCTGACCTGTTCCCAGCTGGGCGAAGCGCTGCTGGCGCGCGTCTAGCCTCCGGGCGATTGCGGACAATTATCGGCGGGGCGTTAGGGGCGGCTTCACGCCCATGCGCCTAGCGTCCGCCCTCCCATAATTTAGGAGGGAGGGCGCGATGCGAATGCATCAGGTCTGGTCCTTCATCCGGGTCGGCGCGGTGGCGGGCGTGTTCGCCGGGATCGCCTTTGCCGACCAGGTTCAGGAATTCGGATTCCGCACGGCCGGCTGCCCCATCAAGGGCAATATCAGCGACGCCGGGCGGCGCATCTATCATGCGCCGGGCCAGCGCTATTACGACGCGACGGCCGTGAACTGGCTGCGCGGCGAACGCTGGTTCTGCAGCGAGGCGGCGGCGCGCGAGGCCGGCTGGCGCAAGGCGCGAATCTGACCCCGGCAATTGAACCTTTTGCGCCGCTGCGGCGACTATCCCTGCAAACGCCGGGAGGGCGCCGGGCATGGCCCGCAGCGAGACGCACCGCGTCTATGACGAATTGCTGGTCACGCTGGTGCAGGCGGGCGACCGCGCGGCCGCGGCGCGCCTGGCCGCGCGCTGGCAGCCGCGCCTGATCCGCACCGCGCGGCGGCTGCTGCGCGACGAGGAGCAGGCGCACGAGGCGGTGCAGGAGGCCTGGGCCGGCATCGTGCGCGGCTGGGCCACACTGCGCGATCCGGCGCGGTTTCCGGCCTGGGCGTTCGGCATCCTGCACCGCAAATGCGCCGACCGAATCCGCGGCGAGCAGAAGCGGCGCGCGCGGACCGCGCCGCAGGAGGCCGCGCCGGAACCCGAAGCGGCGGCAAGCGGCGAGGACCGGCTGGCCATCGCGCAGGCGCTGGACGGCCTGACGCCGGAGCACCGGGCCGCGGCGGTTCTGTATTTCGGCGAGGGACTGACCCTGGCCGAGATCGCGGAGGCGACCGGCGCGCCGCTGGGCACCGCGAAATCCCGCATCTTTCACGCACGCCGCCAGTTGAAGGCGGCCCTGACAGGAGACGAGCCATGAGCGATATCGACACGCGGCTTCGCGAAGCGCTGAGCGCGGAGGACGAAGCGTTTCTGCGGCGTCTGGAGACCGAGCGCGGGCTGTTCGCGCAGCTGGGCGAGGTCTTCAAAGGCCCGCTGGCCTGGATCACCTGGGTCTGCAACGCGCTGGTGCTGGCCGCCACGGCGGTGGGGATCTGGGCGATCATCGGCTTTCTGAACGCCGACACGGTTCCGGCGATGCTGCGCTGGGCGGCGCTGGGCTGGGCGGCCTGGACGATCCAGGTCGCGCTGAAGCAATGGCTGTGGGACCGGGTGAACACGCTGAACGTCCTGCGCGAGCTGAAGCGGATCGAGCTGCGGGTGACGCAGCTGGAGACCGGAGTCTGAGCCGGGCGGTGGGACTGGCTGTGGGACGGGCGGTGGGATGGCCGCGCGCGGCGCGGTAGACTGCCCGCAAGACCAAGCGGGGAGGAAGACCGTGCCGGACGACGCGTTCGCGGGCGAGATGCTGCCGGTTCAAGGCGGCGAATTCTGGATGGGGTCGGACGACCATTATCCGGAGGAGCGGCCGCGGCGGCAGGCGCGGGTCAGCGATTTCCTGATCGACCGCACGCCGGTGACCAACCGGCAGTTCGCGGCCTTCGTGGAGGCCACGGGCCACGTCACGCTGGCCGAGACCGCGCCGGACCCGGCGCTGTATCCGGAGGCGGACCCGGCGCTGCTCATCCCCGGGTCCAGCGTGTTCACCGCGCCGGACGTACAGCCCAAGGCCGCCAATCCGATGTTGTGGTGGCGCTATCAGCCGGGGGCGGACTGGCGCCATCCCGAGGGGCCGGGCAGCAGCATCGAGGGGCGGAAGGACCACCCGGTCGTGCATGTCGCCTTCGCCGACGCGGAAGCCTATGCGGCGTGGGCGGGCAAGCGCCTGCCCACGGAAGCCGAGTGGGAGCGGGCGGCCTGGGGCGGGCGCGAGGGCGCGGCCTATGCCTGGGGCGACGAGCTGGCCCCCGATGGAAAGATGATGGCCAATTACTGGCAGGGCACGTTCCCGAGCCAGAATCTGTGCCTGGACGGGTATTTCACGACCTCGCCGGTCGGGCATTTCCCGGCGAACGGGTTTGGCGTGTACGACATGATCGGCAATGTCTGGGAGTGGACGACCGATTGGTACGCCCTGCCCAAGGACTCCAGCAAGCCGTGCTGCGCGCCGGACCTGAAGCGGGACGCGGCGGACGCCAGCCGCGATTTGAACGATCCGGGGCGGAATTTCCCGCGCAAGGTGATCAAGGGCGGGTCGCATCTGTGCGCGGAAAATTATTGCCGGCGCTATCGCCCGGCGGCGCGCTATCCGCAGACGGTGGACACCTCCACATCGCATATCGGCTTTCGCTGCGTGCGCGATGTGGAGGCGGTCTGACGCCTAAAGACTAGGGCGCGTCCTTGAAGAAGGACTCGGTCGCCGCGACGTGCTGGAGCCGGCAGAACTGCCAGGACTCTTCGGCGGTGTTCCAGAGGCCGTCCGCGAAGCCGGCGCAGTCGGCGGGCTTGGGCAGCGGGTATTCCTCCAGCGGGTCGTTCACGAGGTTGTAGAAGGCGCAGGCCTCGATTGCCGCGTTGCCGTCACAGACCAGCTTGTAGTCGCGGTTGCGGACGCCGACCTGTTCGGCGCCGGCGGCCATCAGATTGCGCGACTCGGTCAGCAGGAAGCCTTCGTTCGGGTCGCGGACGTGATCGGCCTGGCCGAACAGGATCGGGGACAGGGAGACGCCGTCCACCGCGACCTCGCCGGTATTGTCCGCGTCCGGCACCATCGCCGGAGACTCCAGCCCGCCCAGATTCAGGACGGTCGGGAAGATGTCGACGGCGTGGACGAATTCGTCGCTGCGCGCGCCGGCCTGGATGTTGGGTCCGCGCACGGCGAGCGTGACGCGGGCGCCGCTTTCATAGACGGTGCCTTTCCCGCGGCCGTCGCGGGTGATGTACATATTGTCGATGAAATCGAGGCCGGGCCGGCCGTACATCGGCGTGCCGTTGTCGGCGATGATGATGACATAGGTGTTGGGGTCGAGCGCATCGACAGCGTCCAGCACCTTGCCGATCACGGTGTCGACCGAATTGGTCATGGCGCGCATCGACGCCTCGCCGCTGCAGTCGCCGAGGTCGGCGCTTTCGAAGACGCCGTTGCACGCCTCCATCTCCTGCCGGCTGACATCGTCCAGCGTGTCGGCGTTCGGCACGATCATCTGGGTCGGGTCCGAGGAGATCGTGGCGTGCGACAGGTTGAAGGCGACCCAGGCGAACCAGGGCTTGTCCGGATCGGCCTGTTCTTGGGCCGTGATCCAGTCGATCGTGTCGGCGGCCTTCACCACGGGCGCGTAGGTCGTGGGCGCGATGCCGGGCAGGGAGCGCACCGGCGCCTCCTCCGTCCGCCACATATCGTCGGGCGAGCTGTCGTCCTGAATCTCGTAATCGTAGTCCCAATAAGTCAGCGGCGCGGCGTGCATATTGCCTTCGAACAGGTCGAAGCCGGCCTGTTTCGGCTTCATGCCCGGATAGGGCGGCTGGTTGCTGGGGATGCCGGCCATGTGCCACTTGCCGAACACGCCGGTGGCATAGCCCGCATCCTCCTTCAGATTGCGCACGAAGGATTCGTGGGTGGAGGCGAGCGGGTCGGCATAGGTCAGCACGCGCGTCTTGGCCGAGAACAGACCGGTCAGCATCGAGGCGCGGGTGGGCGAGCAGAACGGCTGGGCCCAGGCGTTCGAGAACACCATGCCGTCTTCGGCGAATTCGTCGAGGACGGGGGTGGAGGCGGGGTGGCCGGCGATGCGGTCCGCGTCCGGGTGATCCAGCCCGTCCGGCCCGTACCGGGCGGACAGGTCTTCGATCATTCCAGGATACATGCCGGTCGTCACGTCGAAGCCGATATCGTCCAGGATGATCAGCATGATGTTGGGGGGCGCGTCCTGCGCGCGGGCAGCGCCGGCCGTCAGGCAGGCGGCGATGGCCGCCGCGCTGGCCGTGGCGAGGATTTTCGCTTTCGATTTCGGATCAGCGGACATGTGGCGGGCCTCCCTCCGGCGGTCTTGTTGCGCCCTGCGTTTCGATGCGCGGGCGGTTTGTTCTGCTTGTTTTGCGGCCCCATTGGTCGCGCGCCGGCGTCGCATTAGCCAGCGGGGCGGGGGTGATAACTGGGTATCAAGCCAAGCTTATAACTGGCTTATGGCCGGGTCTGGCCGGAGCCGTGGACGACGTATTTGAAAGTCGTGAGCTGTTCGGCGCCAACGGGGCCGCGGGCGTGGAGGCGGTTGGTGGAGATGCCGATTTCCGCGCCCATGCCGAACTCGCCGCCGTCCGCGAACTGGGTCGAGGCGTTGTGCATCACGATGGCGCTGTCGACATGGCGCAGGAAATGCTCCGCCGCGTCCTCGTCGTCGGTGATGATGCTTTCGGTGTGGTTGGAGCCGTATTCGGCGATGTGATCCACCGCGGCGTCCATGCCGTCCACCACGCGCACGGCCAGGACCGAGTCCAGATATTCGGTGCGCCAGTCCTCTTCGGTCGCCGGGGCCATGTCGGGATAGATGGCGCGGGCGGTGGCGTCGCCGCGCAGTTCGCAGCCGGCGGCGGTCAGGTCGCGCGCGATGGCGGGCAGCATGGTTTCGGCGGCGGCGCGGTCGATCAGCAGCGTCTCCGCCGCGCCGCAGACGCCGGTGCGCCGCATCTTTGCGTTCAGCGCGACGGCGCGCGCCATCTCCAAATTCGCGGCGCTGTGGATGTAGAGGTGGCAGATGCCCTCCAGGTGCGCGAGCACGGGCGCCTTGGCCTTTTCCTGGACGGCCTTCACCAACCCCTTGCCGCCGCGCGGGATGATGAGGTCGATCGCGCCGTCCGCGCCCTCCAGCAGGGCGTCGGCGGCGGCGCGCGAGGCGGGGGTGAGCTGGACGCAGGCCTCCGGCAGGCCGGCGCCCGTCAGCGCGCGCTGGACGCAGGCGTGCAGGGCGGCGTTGGACCGCGCGGCGTCCGACCCGCCGCGCAGGATGACGCAATTGCCAGAGCGCAAGGTGAGGGCGGCGGCGTCCACCGTCACGTTCGGCCGGGATTCGAAGATCATGCCGATCACGCCGATGGGCGTGCGGACGCGCGCGATCTGCAGGCCGGACTTCACGCCCCAGCGGCCGATCTCCGCGCCCAGCGGGTCGGCCTGGGCGGCGATGGCGCGCGCGGCCTCCGCGATGCCGGCGATGCGGGCGTCGTCCAGGCGCAGGCGGTCGATCTTGGCCGCGCCCAGATCGTTCTTTTCGGCGTCCGCCACGTCCTGCGCGTTGGCGGCGAGGATTTCGGCCTTGGCCTTTTCCACCTCGTCCGCGATGGCGGCGATGGCGGCGCTGCGCACGCCAGCGCTGGCGTTCGCCAGCACGCGCTGGGCGGCGCGGGCGTCGCGCCCCATGCGCGCGAGCACGTCGCGGGCGTCTGTGGCGGAGGTCACGTTAGAATCCGGCATCGTCGCGGCCTTTCAGCACCAGGTCGTTGCGGTGGATCAGTTCCGGGCGGCTTTCATAGCCGATCAGATCGGCGATTTCATCGCTGCGGCGCCCGGCGACCCGCTTGGCCTCCGCCGCCGACAGGGAGATCAGGCCGCGCCCGAGCTCCACGCCGTTCATGTCCACGACCGTGACCACCGCGCCTTTTTCGAACACGCCCTCCACGCCGACCACGCCGGCGGGCAGCAGCGACTTGCCGGCGTTCAGCGCCTTGCTGGCGCCGGCGTCGACGCGGACCCGGCCGGCGGGCTTCAGCGCCGCGGCGATCCAGTGTTTGCGCGCCGCGCCGGGATTGGTGGAGGGGCGGACCCAGGTGGCCTGGCCGCCCTCCGCCACGCTCAGCAGCGGTCGGTCGCGCAGGCCGGCGGCGATGGCGGTGGCGCAGCCGGCGGAGGCGGCGATGCGCGCGGCTTCCAGCTTCGAGCGCATGCCGCCGGTGCCGACCGAGGAGCCCGCGCCGCCGGCCATGGCCATGACGTCGTCGGTGACCTCCCCGACCTCGCCCACGAACTGCGCGCCGGCCTCGGCGGGGTTGGCGGTGTAGAGGCCGTCGACATCGGTGAGCAGGACCAGCGCGTCGGCGGCCAGCATCTGGGCGACGCGGGCGGCGAGGCGGTCATTGTCGCCATAGCGGATCTCGTCCGTCGCGACGGTGTCGTTCTCATTGACGATGGGGCAGGCGTTCAGGCCCAGCAGGCGCTCCATCGTCGCGCGGGCGTTCAGCCAGCGGCGCCGGTCTTCCGTATCGAAGAAGGTCAGCAGGATCTGGGCGATGGGCACGCCGTGGGGGGCCAGCGCCTCCTCCCACGCATGCATCAGGGCGCTCTGGCCCGCGGCGGCGCAGGCCTGTTTCTCGTCCAGCGTGCGGGGGCGGTCCAGGCCCAGCCGGCCGGCGCCCAGCGCCACGGCGCCGGAGGAGACCACGACGACCTGTTTGCCCTGTTCGCGCAGGGCGGCGATGTCCGCCGTCAGGCCCTGCAGGAAGGCGGCGTGGGGGGTGCGCGTTTCGGCGTCCACCAGCAGGCGCGAGCCGACCTTCACCACCGCGATGCGGGCGGCGGCGAGCGGCGTGGGGCGGGCCCCGGCGCCGGTTCCGGCGATGGCTGTCTGCACGGTGGTCACGTCGCACTCTCCAGATCCAGCGTCATGTAGACGCTGTGCGGGTCCAGCACATAATCGGCAAAGGGCTGACAGTCGATAAAGCCGTGCTTTCGATAGAGCGCGCGGGCGGCGTCGAAATAGGGTGCCGAGCCGGTTTCCAGGCTGACGCGCCGGGCGCCGCGGGCCCGCGCATCGGCCAGAATATGGGCCAGCATCGCCGATCCGACGCCGCGATTGCGGCCGGCCCGGACCGTGTGCATCGACTTTACCTCGAAATGGCCGCGGCCCAGCGATTTCAGCCCGCCCATGCCGAGAAGCGTCTCGCCGTCCCAGGCCGTCCAGAACCGCATGTCCGGCCCCTGGAGGGCGGAGGTGTCCAGCGCGTGGCAGCTTTCGGGCGGGCTTTCGCCCCAGACTCCTTCGAGATGCGCCGCGATCAGCGCCAGCACGCGCGCGTCGTCCAGCCCGCCGGCCCGGATCTGCATGGTTCCGATTCCGCCTGTTCCAGGAGGCGCGCGATGTACACCAAAACCGGCCGCGCGTCGCCGCAGGACGCACACCGGCGCGGAGAAGGTTTGCGATATTCGGCACTTGACCGGCGGGCGGCGACCAATCACATTCGCCGCGCTCATTGAGACCGGCTGAGGGATCAGGCCCAAAGACGCCGGGGCAACCACCGAACCGATCGGAAAGGTGCCACATCCTACGGTGTTCCCTTGGAACGCCGGCAGATGAGCGAAGGCCGGAAACGGCCTTTCCTCAACTGGTCTCCATGGCGCGGCGTCAACAGCATGGGGACCGGAATGGTCTGCACGGACAGTTCAATCGATGCACGGGCCGCCGCGGGCGCGCCCGAGTTCGTCCGCGACGTCACGGCCGATGTGCCGGAAGGCTGGCGCGGCGAGCTGGGCACGGTGTTGCCCGAAGGCGTCCTGACCGGCCGCGTTGCCGGCAATACGGCCGGCGGGGTGATCTGCATCCTGGGCGGGATTTCCGCCACGCGTTTCGTCGCGCAGGAGCGGGACAACAAGGGATGGTGGCCGCGCGTTGTGGGATACGGCCTGCCCGTCGATCTGGACCAGGTGGCGGTGTTCGGATTCGACTGGCCGCCCGTCGACCCGAAAGAGGCCGTGATCCTGACCCCCGCCGATCAGGCGCGCCTGCTGGCGCTGGTGCTGGACGCGGCGGGGATCGAGACGCTGAGCGGGCTGGTCGGCTGCTCCTATGGCGGGATGGTGGCGCTGGAGTTCGCGCGGCAGTTCCCGCAACGGGTGGAGAAGATCGCCGTGGTGGCCGCGAGCCACCGGCCGAGCGTGATGGGCGCGGCCTGGCGCGGCGTGCAGCGGCGCATCCTGGAATTCGCGATTGCGTCCGGGCAGCCGGAGGAGGGCGTGTCGCTGGCCCGGCAGCTGGCCATGACGACCTATCGCGCGCCGGAAGAATTCATGGTGCGGTTCAACCCGGTGGGCGAACATCACGAGCGGTTCGGCGCGGCGTCCGAGGTTTGCCAGTATCTGATGTCGCGGGGCGAATCCTATCGCGGCAAGATGAGCGCGGAGCGGTTCCTGTCCCTGTCGGCGAGCGTGGACCTGCACGACACGCCGCCCGAGGCGGTGACGACGCCGACCTATCTGGTCGCGACCAGCACCGACTGGCTGAACCCGAAGGAAGACGTGAAAGAGCTGGCCAAGCGGCTGGGCGGACCGTCCGCCTATCGCGAGATCGAGTCGCCGTGCGGGCACGACGCCTTCCTGGTGGAGCAGGAGCGGATTTCCGAATTGCTGGCCGAATTCCAGGCC
>ENA-ORCV01000441-ORCV01000441.1-marine-metagenome-genome-assembly--contig:-NODE-441-length-29858-cov-3.923743_pt1 | contig 29858 bp, 28 predicted proteins | sample MGYA00237779_ERZ508509 | MGnify/ENA primary metagenome ERZ508509 (study PRJEB26180, sample SAMN06268772) | marine metagenome | isolation source: Bioluminescent Bay, La Paraguera, Puerto Rico | place... | reverse complement strand
GCGCCGGTCCTCGATCATCAGCTCCTCCAGCCGGCCGTCGGCGCCGACCGAGCGTACGAAGATGGTGAGGTCGTCCGACGGGTGGGTGAAGGAGCCGGGCTTGATCAGGCTGGCCACCATCTCCACCCGCGCCTGGTGCAGGGTGCGGCGCATCTCCCGGTGGCTCATCGGCTGCAGCCACAGCCCGATGGCCAGCTGCACCACCATCACCCCGGCGGCCAGGCGCAGGACCGGCGACAGCGTGCCCCAGCGGCTGAGGCCCGAGGCGCCGGCGACGACCAGCTCGCTGTCCGAATGCAGGCGCTGCAAGCCGTGGATTACGGCGATGAACAGGGCGACCGGAAGCACCAGCGCCAGCAGCTGGGGCAGGGTCAGCACCACGATCCGCATCAGCAGGAAGAACGTCTCGCCGTCCTCGATAATCAGGGACAGGCTGGACAGGGTCTGGGTCAGCAGCGCCAGCACCGCCAGTGCAAAGCACGCGATCAGCAGCGGTCCGAGCAGCTGCACAAACATGTAGCGCTGAAGATGCTGCATTTTCCCCCGGAAGGCCCTGCACTTCTAACGTCCCTTGTGATCGGATACCACATGGGCGCCCGCGACCAAGCGCCCCCGGGCGCCTTTCAGGAGAAAATGCGTGTTGAAAATCCGTTTTGTGGCCCCGTCCGACGCCAAAGGCGCGCTGGCCGCGCTCGCCTTCGAGGATTCCGACCTGTCGCCGGCGGCCAAGGCCCTGGACGAGGCGTGCGGGAACGCGCTGACCCGGGCCATGGAAGGCGGGCGGTTCACCGGCAAGGCCGGCCAGTCGATGGAGCTTCTGGCCCCGACGGGGCTCAGCGCCAGCCGGATTCTGCTGCTCGGCGGGGGCAAGGCCAAGGAATTGAAGCGCGACGGGCTGGAGCGGGCGGCCGCCGGCGCGGTGAAATCGGTGCTGCTGACCGGTGAGAAGGAGCTGACCCTGCGCCTGGAGGGCCTGCAGATCGACGCCGACGACGCGGCCTTCGCCGGTCTGGCGGCGACGATGGCGGCCTACCGGTTCGACGCCTACCGCACCAAGCTGAAGGCCGAGCGCAAGCCGAGCCTGGAGACGCTCTATATCGCGCTGGACGATCCGGACGCGGCCGAAAAGGTCTGGGACAAGATCAAGCATGTCGCCAAGGGCGTCCGTCTGGCCCGCGATCTGGTCAATGAGCCGGCGAATATCATCTATCCCGAAAGCTTCGCCGAGCGGGTGAAGGGGCTGGAGGACCATGGCCTGACCGTCGAGATTCTCGGCGAGAAAGAGATGGAGAAGCTGGGTATGAACGCCCTGCTGTGCGTCGGCCGGGGCAGCCGGCGCGAATCCAAGCTGGCGGTCATGCGCTGGGACGGCGGCAAGGACGGCGAAAAGCCGATCTGTTTCGTCGGCAAGGGCGTGTGTTTCGACACCGGCGGCATTTCGCTGAAGCCCGGCGCGGGCATGGAGGACATGAAGGGCGACATGGGCGGCGCGGCGGCGGTGACCGGCGCGATGCGCGCCATTGCCGGGAGGAAGGCCAAGGTGAACGCCGTCGGCGTGATCGGCCTGGTGGAGAACATGCCGGACGGCGACGCGACGCGGCCGGGCGATATCGTGGTTTCGGCCAACGGCCAGACGATCGAGGTGCTGAACACCGACGCCGAGGGCCGTCTCGTGCTGTCCGACGCGCTCTGGTACGCGCAGAAGAATTTCGATCCGAAATTCGTCATCGACCTGGCCACGCTGACCGGCGCGATGATCATCGCGCTGGGCAACGAGCAGGCCGGGGTGTTCACCAATTCCGACGGGCTGTGGGACCAGCTGAAGAGCGCCAGCGAGGCGGGCTCCGAGGCGGTCTGGCGGATGCCGCTGGGCGCCGCCTATGACAAGCTGATCGACAGCGACAACGCCGACATGAAAAATATCGGCGGGCGCGGGGCGGGCTCCATTACCGCGGCGCAGTTCCTGAAGCGCTTTATCGACGAGGGCCGCGACTGGGCGCATATCGACATCGCCGGGGTGGGCATGAAGTCCTCCCGCGACGATCCGCGCGAACCGGTCTGGGGCACTGGCTGGGGCGTGCGCCTGCTGGACCGGCTGGCCGCCGCCTGCGAGGACTGAGACCGGCCGGGCGATGGCGGAAATCTGGTTCTATCACCTGGAGCGGACCACCATCGACCAGGCGCTGCCGGCGCTTCTGGAAAAGACGCTGGAGCGCGGATGGAAGGCGCTGGTGCGCACGGTCTCCGACGATCGCGTGACGGCGCTGGACTCCCATTTGTGGACCTGGCGCGACGAAAGTTTTCTGCCGCACGGCGCGGATAACGCCGCCCACCCCGAACGCCAGCCGGTCTTGCTCTCGGCCGGCCAGGGAGCCCCGAACGGGGCCGACGTCGTGTTCCTGATCGACGGGGCCGAGGCCCCCGACTGGGAACATTTTGCCCGGTGCGTGCTTCTATTCGATGGAAACGACGAAGAAGCGCTGACCGATGCGCGAAAGCGCTGGACAGAGGCGAAGGCGGCAGGGGCCGCAGTCTCCTACTGGCGGCAGACGGAGCGGGGCGGATGGGAAAAACAGGCCTGATCCTGACGGTGATGGGCGGCGCGGCCGCCCTGTCGGCCTGTGCGACCGAAGCCGAAATCGCCCCGGAAGCCGAGATTGCGCCCTGCGGGTCGGAGCAGTTCGCCTATCTGGTGGGCGCTTCGGAAGCGGAGGCTCGCGCGGCCAATCTGACGCTGCCGCATCGCATCTATGGCCCCGAAGACCTGATCACAATGGATTACAATCCGGAGCGGCTGAACGTCGTTCTGGACGGCGACGGCATGGTGGCCGAGGTCAAATGCGGCTGATCACGGCATCCGCCCTCGGCGCCTTCGCCGGCGCGCTGATCCTGGCGGCCTGTTCCTCGGCCGCGGGGCCGGTGGACCTGGCCGAAAACGCCTCGGCTGCGCCGCCCCGGGTCTGCGCCGCGGAGCAATACCAGATTCTGGTCGGCGAACTGGCCGGCGAGGTCGACACCGCCACGCTGCCCCAGCCGGTGCGGCTGCTGGGCATGGAGGACGAGGTGTCGCCGACGCCCGATCCGGCCCGGCTGACCCTGACGACCGGCGGCGACGGCCGCATTTCCTCGGTGGTCTGCAACTAGCAGGACCGTCCGCTCCGCCGTCCGTCAGAGCACGCATTTTCAACGTCACGAATTGCGGTCATTCTGCTTAGCGCCGCCAACGCGCGCGGGGCGTGCGGGCGGCGGGGTCGATGACATGGCAGCTTCGCAAAATACGTCCGTTCCGCCCTGGGCCGCAGGCGCCGAGGCGCGGATGGACGAGGTCTTTCCCATTCTGAACGCCGAGGAGATGGCGCTGTTCACGCCCTATGGCGAGACGCGGGTCCTGAAGGCCGGCGAAACGCTGTGGGAGATCGGCGACCGCGAGGCGGGACTCTACCTGCTGCTGTCCGGCGAAGTGGAGATCGTGGGGCGCGGCGTGCGCGCCGAGCATTTGCTGGTGCGCCTGACGGCCGGGCAGTTCACGGGCGAGATTTCGACGATGGCCGGCGACGCCGCGCTGGTGGAGGGGCGCGCGGTCAGCGACGGCGAGGCGGTCTATGTGTCGCGCGCCGATGTTCGCCGGCTTCTGGTGACCGAGCCGGAGCTGGGGGAGAAGGTGCTGATGGCCTTCACCCTGCGCCGGATGCGCATGGTGGCCGAGCATCTGGGCGACGTCGCGCTGGTCGGCGACCCCGACGACCGGGAGGTGGCGGTCCTGCGCACTTTCCTGTCGCGCAACGGCGTGCCGTTCGAGGTGCATGAGGCCGCCGCGACCTGTCAGGCGCTGGCCGAACGCGGCGCGAAGGATCTGCCCCAGCCGGTGGTGATCTGCGGCGGGCAGACGCTGTCGCGCCCGACGCTGCGGCAAGTGGCGGAGTGCCTCGGCATCGCCGCCGAACTCGCACCCGGCGCCCGCTACGACCTCGCCGTGATCGGGGCTGGGCCGGCGGGCCTGGCCGCGGCGATCTATGGCGCGTCCGAGGGGCTGTCGGTGGTGGTGCTGGAGGCCTGCGCCCCCGGCGGCCAGGCGGCGACGAGCAGCCGGATCGAGAATTATCTGGGCTTCCCCACCGGCATTTCCGGACAGGCGTTGCTCGGCCGCGCCTATCTGCAGGCCAACAAATTCGGCGCGCGCGTGGCCGTGGCGCGCGGCGTCACCGCCATGGCGCCGGGCGATTCCGGCTATGATTTGACGCTGGACGGGGAGGATTTGCTGAAGGCGCGGTCGGTCGTGATCGCGTCTGGCGCGATCTACCGCAATCCGGGCATCGACGGGCTGGAGCGGTTCGAGGAGTCGGGCGTCCACTACGCGGCGACCCATATCGAGGGCCAGCTCTGCCGTGGCTCGCGGGTGATCGTGATCGGCGGCGGCAATTCGGCCGGACAGGCGGCGGTGTTTCTGTCCCGGCACGCCAAACAGGTCAGCATTCTGGTGCGCGGCGCGGGCCTTGCCGAAAGCATGTCCGACTATCTGGTGAAGCGGATCGACAGTCTGGAGAATGTCGAACTGCTTACTCATACCGAGGTCACGGCCATGCACGGCGAGCGCAAGCTGTCCGGCGCGACCGTGAAGAACAACCGGACGGGCGAGGCGCGCGAGATGGACGTGGACCACGTCTTCATCTTCATCGGGGCGCAGCCGGCGACGGCGTTCGCGGCGTCCAGCCTTGCGCTGGACGAGCGCGGCTTCGTGCTGACCGGCGATGCGCTGGATCAGGCGGCGCTGGACAATGGCGGCTGGCCGCTGCCGCGCCGTCCGTTCCTGCTGGAATCCAGCGCGCCGGGCGTGTTCGCGGCGGGCGACGTGCGCGCCGGTTCTGTGAAGCGCGTGGCGGCGGCGGTGGGCGAGGGGTCCGGCTGCATCGCCTTCGTGCACCGGGTGCTGGCCGACGCGGCCGCGGCCGCGCCTCAGGACGCCCGCGCGGCCTCATAGGCTTCGGCGGCCTCCAGCCAGGCGGTCTCCAGCCGGTCCAGTTCCTCCGATGCGCGGGCGCGCTGCTGGGATAGCTCAGCGCCGGCGGCGGGCTGTTTTTCGAACAGGCCCGGCGTGGTCAGCAGGCGGTCAAGCTCTGCGATCTCGGCCTGCTGGGCGGCGATGGCCTTTTCCAGACGCTCGGCCTCTTTCTTCAGCGGCGCGATTTCCGCGCGCTGGGCGGCGGAGGCCTTGCGCTTGTCGGTCTTCACGTCCGGCTTGGCGGGGGCGGATTTTCCGCCCGTGGAGGCGGCGGGCGTCAGGACCTGTTTGCGGTAGTCGTCCAGATCGCCGTCGAACGACCCGGCGGTCCCGTCCGCCACCAGCCACAGCCGGTCAGAGATCGACTCCAGAAAGCGCCAGTCGTGGCTGATGGCGATCACCGCGCCCTCGAACCCGTTCACCGCGTCGGCGAGCGCTTCCCGCGAATCCATGTCCAGATGGTTGGTCGGCTCGTCCAGCACCAGCAGATGCGCGCCGTGGAAGGTGACGAGGTGCAGCAGCAGCCGCGTCTTCTCCCCGCCCGACAGGTCGCCGGCCGGGGTCTCCCCCTTGTCGCCCGGGAGGCCGACGGCGCCCAGCCGCGCGCGGCGCTGGGCCTCGGTCGCGTCCGGCATCAGGGCGCGGATGTGCTCATAGGCCGATTGCTTGGGGTTCAGCTGGTCCAGCGCGTGCTGGGCGAAATAGGCGACCTGCATCTTCTTGTGCGCGCCGACCCGGCCGGACAGCGCCTCGATCTGCCCCGTCATCAGCTTCACCAGCGTCGACTTGCCGGAGCCGTTGCGGCCCAGGATCGCGACCCGGTCGTCGTTGGAGATGACGAAATTGAGGTCCTGCAGGACCGGCGCGTCCTCCGAATAGCCGGCGCTGGCCTTTTCGATCTTGATGAGGGGGGAGGGCATGCGCCGCTGCGCGAAGGGCAGCAGGAAGGGGGCGACCGGCCGCTCTACGCGCGTGGCCACGATCTCCATCTTCTCCAGCCGCTTCACCCGGCTCTGCGCCTGTTTGGCCTTGGACGCCTTGGCCTTGAAGCGGTCGACGAATTCCTGGAGGTGGCGGCGCTCCGCCTCCTGCTTGGCGCGCAGCTTCAGGTCCAGCCGCTGCTTCTCCGCCAGCTGGCGCTCGAAGGCGTCGTAGCCGCCCTCATAACCGAACAGCTTGCCGTCCTGCAGGTTGAAGATGCGGTCGCAGGCCTCGTTCAGCAGGTGCCGGTCGTGGCTGACGATCAGCGCGGCGCCCGGGAATTTCGCCAGATGCCGCGTCAGCCAGATGGCGCCTTCCAGATCCAGATAATTGGTCGGTTCGTCCAGCAGCAGCATGTCCGGCGCGGCGAACAGGCTGGCGGCCAGGGCCGCGCGCATCCGCCAGCCGCCGGAGAATTCCCGGCACGGGCGGGCCTGATCGGCGGTGGAAAAGCCGAGGCCCGACAGGATCGCCCCGGCGCGCGCCTCCGCCGAATGGGCGCCGATATCCGCCAGCCGGGTCTGGATCTCCGCGATGCGTACGGGATCCGCGGCGGTCTCCGCCTCCGCCTGCAGAGCGCTGCGCTCCTTGTCTGCCTCCAGCACGAAGTCCAGCAGGGTGATGTCGCCGCCCGGCGCCTCCTGCTCCACCGTGCCCAGCCGGGCGCGGGGGCGCAGGCGGATTTCGCCGGCGTCGGGGGACAGCCGGCCCTCGATCAGGCGCAGCAGCGTCGTCTTGCCCGTGCCGTTGCGGCCGACCAGCCCGGCCTTGGTCCCGGCCGGAATATGGGCGGTGGCCCCGTCCAGCAGGGTGCGGCCCGCAATCGTGTGGGTGACGTCGTTGAGGTGCAGCATGGGTGTCCGCGCGGCTCTTCGCAGGCCGCCCGGCCCGGGTCAAACGGGAGTTTCGCTATCCCTTTCGCGTTTCCAGCGCCCGGCGGGTCAGGACCAGCGCGGCGGACAGGCCCGCGCCGAACAGCAGACCCTCCATCCCGCCCAGCAGCGCCTCGCGGATGCCGTCGAAGCGGACGGCGGCGAAGAAGGGCGCCAGCCGGTCCATCGGCGCGCCGCTGGCGGCGATGGATGCGCCCAGCCCGTCCAGACTGCCCGCCAGCAGCGTCCCGCCGGCCAGCACGATCGCCATGCAGGCGATGGCGCAGGCCATGGTGGCGCAGGCGATCGGGGCGGCGACAGGATTGCGCCGGGGCATCTGGCCGCCGGCCCATAGGCCGAGCGCGACCGCCGCGCCGATGACCGCGCCCTCCAGCCCGCCGGTCATGCGGACGGGCGTCGTGCCCAGCAGCAGCGTGAAGGCGTCCAGCCCCAGAAGGCTGGTCAGCGCGCCGACCGTGAAGCCGCCAAGCGCCGCCCCGGCGGCGGGCCGGAGCGGACCGGCGCCAGCCAGCGATCCGGCCGCCCAGCCCAGGGCGACGCCGAAGCCGCCGGCGGCGCCGACCGCGACGTTCAGGACGACCAGCAGAGTCAGCACCGACGCCCCGCCCACGGCAGGCGCGCCGGGGCCAAAGCCGATGACGCCGCCATAGAAGAGGCCGCCCAGCACGCCCGCAGCCGCGCCGCCAAGGGCGCCGGCGGCGGTGAGCGCGACGATGCGCAGCCAGGCCGGGCGGAGGGATGGCGCTGGCGGCAGGGGCGCCTCGCTGCGTCCATCAGCGGATTCGACCGCCGCGACAAAGCGATAGCCGTGTTTCGGGACGGTCTTGATGAAGCGGGGCGCGCGGGCGCTGTCGCCGAGGGCGCGCCGCAGGGCGGCGATGCACTGGGTCAGGGCCTCGTCCCCGACCGGCACGCCGGACCAGACTTCCGCCAGGAAGCGGTCCTTCTCGATCAGGCGGCCGGGCGCGCGCAGCATCAGGACCAGGGCGTCGAAATAGCGGGCGTTCAGCTCCACCGGCCCGTCCGGGCCGCGCAGCTGGCGCTCGCCTTCGTCCAGAATGAATTCGCCGAACCGGTACATGACGCCGCCCAGAAACCGACCCCTGCACAGGGATGGCGGGAAATTCCCCCGCAGCCAAGGGCGCGGCGGCCGGTTCAGAAATTCCTCAGGCTTTGCTCATGCGGCCCGGCGCATTCCGCGCCATGCCACGGACGGCGCGGAAACAGGGAGCGCAGCATGGAATTGCAGACCGGCCGGACGGCGGGGGCGAAGGGGAACGAGGTGCGGATCGCGGGCTGGTCGCTGGCGGCCGGGCTGCTGTTGCTGCCGCTCGTCGCGATGCAGTTCACCGAGGAGGTGGCCTGGGGGCCGGAGGATTTCGTCTTCGCGGTTGTGCTGATCGGCGGGACGGGCGGCCTGCTGGAGTTGGCGGCGCGGATGTCCCGCAACTGGTTTTACCGCGCCGGGGCGGCGCTGGCGCTGGGCGCGGGCTTTCTGATGGTCTGGGCGAACGCCGCCGTGGGCCTGATCGGGTCGGAAAACGATGACGCCAACGCGCTGTTTTTCGGCGTGCTGGCGGTGGGTCTGGCCGGCGCAGGGCTGAGCCGGCTGCGGGCCGGGGGCATGGCGCGCACCATGGCGGCGATGGCCACGGCGCAGATTGCGGTCGCGATTCTGGCCTTCGCCGCGGGGCTGGGGAACGGCGGGGCGCTGTATCCGGTGGACATTCTGGGCGTGACCGCGGTGTTCGGCGGGATGTGGGCGCTGTCCGGCCTACTGTTCCGTCAGGCGGCGAGGGAGGCCTAAGAGGGGTGCACTTCGCAGCGGCGTCGGTTTCGCCCATGCTCCGGCGGCCGGAGGGAGGGCGAGGATGACGGACTTGCTGGACGGGGCGGAGCTGCGGACCTTCCTGCCGACGCAGGATTTCGAACTGTCGAAGCGTTTCTATAGCGCGCTGGGGTTCGAGCAGGTCGCCGACGGGGAGGTCGCGATCTTCAACACTGTGGGGCGCTGCGGGATCATCCTGCAGCGCTATTACCAGAAGGACTGGGCGGAAAATTTGATGCTGTCCCTTCTGATGCACGATCTGGACGCCTGGTGGGCGCGGACCGAACGGGCCGATCTGGCCGGCGCGTTCGGCGTGCAGCCGCCCAAGGCGCCGAAGATGCAGCCCTGGGGCCTGCGCGTGGGCTTCGTCCATGACCCCTGCGGGGTGCTGTGGCACATGATCCAGCGGCCGCAGGCCGCCGGCTGAGCCGCCCAGGCGCGCTTGCCACCGTCACGAAGCGTTGCTATCGCCCGCCGCCACAACATTATTTCGAGTTTCAGGAGCAGTTTCATGGCGCTGCAGCGCACGTTCTCGATCATCAAGCCGGACGCGACGCGTCGCAATCTGACCGGCGCGATCAACGCCAAGATCGAGGAATCCGGTCTTCGCATCATCGCCCAGAAGCGCATTCTGATGACCCGCGAGCAGGCCGAGGGCTTTTACGGCGTCCACCGCGAACGCCCGTTCTTCGGCGAGCTGGTCGAATTCATGATGTCCGGCCCGGTTGTGGTGCAGGTGCTGGAGGGCGAGGACGCCATCGCGAAGTACCGCGAAGTGATGGGCGCGACCAATCCGGAAAACGCGGCGCCGGGCACGATCCGCGCCGAATTCGCCGAAAGCGTCGGCGAGAATTCGGTTCACGGCTCCGACGCGCCGGAGACCGCGGCGGAAGAAATTCCGTTCTTCTTCAAGGACGAAGAAATCGTCGGCTGATCGCCGGACGGTTTCGAGGGACGGAGGGCGGCCCTGCGGGGCCGCCCTTTTTCTTTGCGGGTTTAGGGCGCGGGTCTAGCGCGGCCGGGCCGGGAAAAAGCCGCCGGCCGCCGCGACGATCCAGCCGATTATCATCGTGGACCCGCCGATCGGCGCGGCCATCGGGAACAGATGGGCGCCGGTGAATTGCCGCATCGCCAGATCGCCGGCGAACAGCGCGACCCCGACGGCCATGACGAGGCCGGCGGCCGTGGCGGTGCGGACGGCGTCGCGCGCGGCGACCAGGGCGATGATCGCCGGGGCGTGCGCCAGGCACATGGCGGAGGCCGGGCCCAGCAGCGCGCCGCCGGTTGCGTGCGTCGCCGCTGCGGCCAGCGCCACGCCGGCAAGGCCCATCAGGCCGGCAAGAAGAATGAGAAGGGGGCGCAAGAGATCGGACATGGCGTGATCCTAAGCCCCCTTCATGGCGTCCGACAGGACCGCATTCGCCGCAGCCCCTTAGCGGGCTCCTAGCGGTTCAGCACGTCGTCGCGAACCGACTCCGCGACCTCCGCCGCGCGGGCGATCAGCGGGTCGGCGACGCCCAGATCCTTCAGCGTCGCGCCCAGATGGCCGACGACGATGTCGAAATGCTCATCGTTCAGGCCCTGCTCCTTCACCAGGCGCTCATGCGCCCTGCGCATGGAGTCGCCGCTATAGGCCGGGGCGCCGCCGAAAGCGTAGGTCAGGAACATCTTCTGCTTGGCGCGCTGCTTCTTCATGTCCGTGCCGGCGAAGAAATGATTGATCCGGCCGTCAGCCATGACGCGGGCGTAGAAATCCTCCACCGCCGCATCCACGGCGGCGCGGCCTCCCAGCTCTTCGAAAAGCGACATCACGCATCTCCCTTTTGCGCTCTAATTGTTGTATATCAGATGCAACAAATCAGGCTCGCAGGGAAGACCGATGCGGCTCACGCAATTTTCCGATTTCGCGCTCAGGGCGTTGATTTATCTGGCCGTTCGGGACGAACCGGCGTCCTTGCGTCAGATCGCCGCGGCGTATGCGATCTCCCACAATCACCTGGTGAAGGTGGTGGGCCTGCTGCAACGCGCGGGTTTCGTGGAGACGCGGCGGGGTCCCGGCGGCGGCGTGACGCTGGCCCGCCGGCCGGAGGCGATCAATCTGGGCGACGTGGTGCGCGCCGCGGAGCCGGATTTTGCGCTGGTCCCGTGCATGGAGGGCGGGGCGGGTGGCTGCCGCATCGCGGGCCTGTGCGCGCTGACCGGCGTGCTGGACGACGCGCGCGACGCCTTTCTGGCCGAAATCTCGCGCCACACGCTGGCGGACGTGACGCATAATCGGGGGGCGCTGGCGCGCCGGCTGACCCCGCCCGCAAAAGCGCAGGCCGCCCTATAGCGGCGGCGGCATGAAGAGGGGGGAGCCTTTGAGGTCCGTCCCCTCCAGCACGGCGATGTCGCGCCGCACGGGCGCGCGACCCTCCACCACCATGCGGATACAGGCCGGATAGAGCAGGTGCTCGGCCGCCAGCACGCGCTCGGCCAACGTTTCGGCGCGGTCGCTCGGCATGACCGGGACGGCGGCCTGGCCGATGATCGGGCCGGCGTCCATTTCCGCGCGGACATAGTGGACGGTGCATCCGTGCAGCTTCACCCCGGCGTCCAGCGCGCGCTCATGCGTGTTCAGCCCCTTGAAGGCGGGCAGGAGCGAGGGGTGGATGTTCAGGATCAAATCCCGCCATTCCTCGACGAATTCGTCGGACAGCAGGCGCATGAAGCCGGCCAGGCAGATCAGGTCCACGTCCGCCTTTTTCAGCTTGGCGTCCAGCGCCGCCTCGAACGCCTCGCGCGTCTTGGCGCCGGTGCTGTCCACCGTCTCGGCGGCGATGCCGGCGCGGCGCGCGATGTCCAGCCCGGCCGCGCCCGGCCGGTCGGACACGACCAGGCAGACCTCCGCCGGGAAGGTCTCCTGTTCGCAGGCTTTCAGGATCGCGGCCATGTTGGAGCCGCGCCCGGAGATCAGGATGGCGAGCCGCGTGCTCATTCGGCCTTTGCGAGCGTCCCCAGCCGCCAGGCCTGTTCGCCCGCGTCGGCCAGCTTGCGCAGGGCCTCGTCCGCGCGGTCGGGCGCGACGACAAGCACCATGCCGACGCCCAGATTGAAGGTCCGGCGCATCTCGTTTTCCGCGACCCCGCCGGCCTCGCCCAGCCAGGCGAAGAGTTTCGGGCGGGTCCAGGAGTCGTAATCGATCTGGGCGGAAAGGGTCTTGGGCAGCATCCGCGGGACATTGCCGGGCAGGCCGCCGCCGGTGATGTGCGCGCCCCCCTTCACCATCCGGGCCCGCATCAGGGGCAGGACGGACTGCACATAGATGCTGGTCGGGGCCAGCAGCGCATCGCCCAGCACGCAGTCCGAATCGAACGGCGCAGGCCCGTCCAGCGGCGGCGAGTCGATGGCCAGGATGCGGCGGACCAGCGAATAGCCGTTGGAATGCGCACCGGAAGAGGCGAGGCCGATCAGCACGTCGCCGGCCTCCATCGCATCGGTCTTCGGCAGGATGTCGCCGCGCTCCACCGCGCCGACGGAGAAGCCGGCCAGATCGAACTCGCCATTGTCGTAGACGCCCGGCATTTCGGCGGTTTCGCCGCCGATCAGGGCGCAGCCCGCGTCTCGGCAGCCCGCGGCGACGCCCGCCACGATCTCCGCCGCCCGGTCGGCGTCCAGCGCGCCGGTGGCGAAATAGTCCAGGAAGAAGAGCGGCTCGGCGCCCTGGGTCAGGATGTCGTTGACGCACATCGCCACCAGATCGATCCCGACGCCGCTATAGCGCCCGGCCTCGACCGCCAGCTTCACCTTGGTGCCCACCCCGTCGGTGCCGGACACCAGCACCGGATCGTGGTACCCGGCGGCTTTCAGGTCGAACAGGCCGCCGAATCCGCCCAGATCGGCGTCCGCGCCGGGGCGTTTTGTGGAGGCGGCCAGCGGCTTGATCAGGTCGACCAGCCGGTCTCCGGCCTCGATATCCACGCCTGCGGACTTGTAGGTGAGCCCATTTTGGCCCGATTTCTCGTCCATTTACGGATCCTTCGGCCTGCGGAGGGATTGATTCCGCGGCGCTGCGCGAGCGCCGAAACAAGCTTATCCAGCCTGCGTGCGCAAGCTACCGAAACGGCCCCGCCGGGGTATAATCGCAGGGCGCGCGGAATGAGGACGAAAGGACGGCTCGTGAACAGATTGGTCATGGCGCTGGCGGCATTGTCGGCAGCCGGTTCGCTCTTCGCCGGAGCCGCCCAGGCGCAGGAAGACGCCTTCACGGTCGGGGGCGTTCCCATCGACGCCACGGCGGAAAACGCCGCGGTCGCCCGCGAGCAGGCCATCGCGGCCGGTACGCCCCGGGCCCTGCGCCGCCTGTTCCAGCGGCTGGTCCTGGCCGAGGACATGTCGCGCGTGCCGGAAATCTCCTCCGGCCAGGCCACCAGCATGGCGATCGGCTTCCAGGTGGATAACGAGCTGCGCAGCGCCACGCGCTATCGCGGCGACCTGACCGTCAGTTTCGAGCCGGAAAGCGTGCGCCGCGTCCTGCGCAATTACGGCGTGCCGTTCGTGGAGAGCGCCGCGCCGCCGACCCTGGTCGTGCCGGTCTACCGCGTCGGCGGGCAGGCCTCGCTGTTCAACGCCAATCCCTGGGCCGAGGGCTGGGACGAGGCCCGCTATATCGGCGGCTTCGCGCCGGTCGTCGTGCCGACCGGATTCGGATCGCGCGCCAGCATGATCAGCCCGCAGGCGGTCGCCAGCGGCGATCTGGATACGCTGTCGCTGATGGCGGATTCCTATGGCGTGGACCGGGTGCTGCTGGCCGTCGCCGAGCCGCAGGGCCAGACGCTGAACGTCGATCTGACGCTGGTCCGGATGGAGAGCGAGTTCGACGTCAACGCGCTGACCCCCTCCGCCCCGGAGGAGATTCCGGGCGGGCTGCGCGGCGACGCGGCGCCGGCGGCGGAAACGCCCGATCCGTTTTCCCAGTCGCGCCGGCCCGAGCCGGTGTCTCTGGGACGGATCCAGGTCCAGGCCTCCGAATCCCAGACCCCGTTCCAGCTCGCCGCCGACCGGGCGCATGAAGTGCTGTCCGAGGAATGGAAGCAGCAGACCGTGATCCGCAGCCAGTCGCGCACCGACATGCAGCTGACCGTGCTGTTCGACAATATCCGCGAATGGCACAGCCTGCGCAGCTCGCTGAGCGGCTCGCCCTTCGTCACGGACGTCCGGCTGGACGCGCTGGCGCGCGACGGCGCCTATATGCAGCTGACCTATCGCGGCGTGCGCGAACAGCTGGCGGCGGACCTGCTGCGCCGCGGCGTGCGGCTGCGCAGCGATTTCCGGATGGGCGAGGTTGCCCAGAGCCTGAGCCGCGCCGGGGGCCTGGACACGCTGTCCGCCCCGGCGCCGGGCGCATTCCCCTCCGGCGCTGGCGCCAGCATGCCGAGCCAGCCGCCCGCCGCGTTCGGCGGGGTGCCGGCCGACGAGGTCCTGCGCCGGGACGAGCCGGCGCTGTCCGGGGACGGTCCGGGAGATCTATGACGAGACAGCTTCGGCTCGCCTGGCCGCCGCAACTGGACTTCACGCCGGAAAGCTTCGTGGCCAGCGGCGCCACGCGCGAGGCGCGCGAGGCTCTGGCTGGCTGGCGTGAATGGCCGTCGCGCGCGCTGGCGCTGGTCGGCCCCGAAGGCGCCGGCAAGAGCCATCTGGCCGCGATCTGGGCCGGCGAAGCCGGCGGGGCGGGCGAAGACAGGCCGGTCCTGGTCGAAGACGCCGACCGGACGGCGGGCGAGGGCGACGAGATGGCGCTGTTCCGCCTGCTGGAGCAGGCGGCCGCGCACGAGATTCCGGCCGTCCTGCTGACCGCCCGCCGCCGCCCCGCGGACTGGGGCGTTTCGATGCCGGACCTGGCCTCCCGCCTGCGGGCGCTGGCGTTCGTGGAGCTGGAGGCCCCGGACGACGCGGCGCTGTCGCAAATCCTGCGCAAATTGCTGCGAGACCGTCATTTGCGCGTGGACGACCGCGTTATCGACTATGTGGTAAAGCGGATCGAGCGGTCCGCCCCGGCGGCGCGGCGCGCCGCCGACCTGCTGGACAGGGCCGCAAGCGAGCAGGGCCGGAACGTCACAATGCGCCTGGCGTCGGAGGTATTCGCCGCCGGCGAATTCGAGACGGACGACGAGGGGCTGTCGGCATGAGCGAGGCTGCATTCGAACTGGAGCGGGCGCCCGACGCCCAGCGCAAGCCTTCGCCTTTGCTGGAGACGCCCGAGCGGTTCCTGAACCGCGAGCTGTCCTGGCTGGAGTTCAACTGGCGCGTGATGGCGGAGGCGCAGAACGAGGCGCATCCGCTGCTGGAGCGGCTGCGCTTCCTGTCGATCTCCGCCAGCAATCTGGACGAATTCTACATGGTTCGCGTCGCGGGCCTGCGCGCGCAGGTGCGCAAGGGACTGGCGACGCCCAGCGCCGACGGCCTGACGCCCGCCCAGCAACTGGACCGTATCGCCAAAGTGGCCACCGACCTGATGGGCGCGCAGCAGGACAGCTGGGCCGCGCTGCGGCAGGATCTGGCGCGCGCGGGCATCGTGGTGATGGAGCCCGAGGCGCTGAGCGCCGACGACCGGGCCTGGCTGCGCAACGAATTCATGATGCGGGTCCTGCCGGTAATCACGCCGCTGGCCATCGACCCGGCCCACCCGTTCCCGTTCATCCCGAATTTCGGCTTCAACATCGCCCTGTCCCTGGCCGGGGCGCACGGGCGGGAGGCGATGAACGCCCTGATCCCGGTGCCGAGCGGCGTGGAGCGGTTCATCGAGCTGCCCGATTCCGGCGAGACGACCGACGACGGCCACGGCGTCCGCCGGTTCATCACGCTGGAAAACGTGCTGGGCCTGTCGACCGACCTGCTGTTCCCCGGCTTCGAACTGCTCGGCAAGGGCATGTTCCGGATCATCCGCGACTCCGACATCGAGATCGAGGAAGAGGCCGAGGATCTGGTGCGGGAGTTCGAAACGGCGCTGAAACAGCGCCGCCGCGGCAAGATCGTGCGCCTGAAGATCGACAAGTCGATGCCGCAGGCCCTGCAGGAAGAGATCATCCGCGAACTGGGCGCCGAGCCGCAGGACGTGGTGCCGATTGAGGGCCTGCTGGGCCTGTCCGAGGCCTCGCAACTGATCCTGGACGACCGGCCGGACCTGACCTTCAAGCCCTACGAGCCGCGCTTCCCGGAGCGGATCAAGGAGCATGACGGCGACGCCTTTTCCGCCATCCGGGCGAAAGATTTGCTGATCCACCACCCGTTCGAAAGCTTCGACGTCGTGGTCAGCTTCCTGCGCCAGGCGGCGGCCGATCCGAACGTGGTCGCGATCAAGCAGACGCTGTACCGGACCAGCAAGGACAGCCCGATCGTGCGCGCCCTGATCGCCGCGGCGGAATCGGGCAAGAACGTCACCGCGCTGATCGAGCTGAAGGCGCGGTTCGACGAGGCGGCGAACCTGAAATGGGCGCGCGACCTGGAAAGCGCGGGCGTGCAGGTCGTCTATGGCTTCGTGGAGTACAAGACCCACGCCAAGATCAGCCTGGTGGTGCGGCGCGAGGGCGGGGAGCTGCGCACCTATACCCACTGGGGCACGGGGAATTATCACCCGCTGACGGCCAAAATTTATACCGATCTGTCGCTGTTCAGCGCCGACCCGGCGCTGGGCCGGGACGCGGGCCGGGCGTTCAACTACGTCACCGGCTATGCGCGCCCCTACAAGCTGGAGCGGATCGCGCTGTCGCCGCTGACCATGAAGCCGACCATCCTGTCGCTGATCGACGACGAGATCGCGCATGCGCGCGAGGGGCGGCCGGCCACGATCTGGGCCAAGGTCAATTCGCTGCTGGACCCCGAAGTGATCGACAAGCTGTACCAGGCGTCGAACGCGGGGGTGCGGATCGACCTGATCGTGCGGGGAATCTGCACGCTGCGCCCGGGCGTTGAGGGCATGAGCGACAATATCCAGGTGAAGTCGATCGTGGGGCGGTTCCTGGAGCATTCGCGGATCGCGTGCTTCGGCAACGGAGAGCCCATGCCGTCCCCCAGCGCCAAGGTCTTCATCAGCTCCGCCGACTGGATGCCGCGCAATCTGGACCGGCGGGTGGAGGCGTTCGTGCCGCTGCTGAATTCTACGGTTCACCGTCAGGTGCTGAATCAGATCATGGTGGCGAACCTCAATGACGATTCGCAGAGCTGGGTCATGCAGCCGGACGGAACATATGAACGCGCACCGACGGCGGACCCGGACGCCCCGTTCAGCGCGCACAATTATTTCATGAACAATCCCAGCCTGTCGGGCCGGGGCGAGGCGCTGGCCTATGACCCGCCGCCCGTGCTGACGCCGACCGGACTGCGCCGGCATGTCCCCGCCGAAACTTGAACTCCGCCGCCGGCCGGCGCCGCGCCGCGCGCCGGCGATCGCCGCCGAGGAGGCCAGCGCCCAGATCGCGGTGGTCGATATCGGCTCGAACTCCGTCCGCCTGATTATCTACCGGCGGGAGGGGCGGGCCTTCTGGCCGATCTTCAATGAAAAGCTGCTGGCTGGGCTCGGCCGCGGCCTGCCGGAAACCGGGCGGCTGTCCGAAGAGGGCGTGGAGATGGCGCTGCGCACGCTGCGTCGGTTCGAGATGATCACGCGCGCCCGCGGCGTGGCCGATATCGTGGCCTTCGCCACGGCGGCCGTGCGCGACGCCGAGGACGGTGAGGAGTTCGTCCGCCGCATCCGCGAGGAATGCGGCATCGTCGTCAATGTTCTGTCGGGGTCGGAGGAAGGGCGGCTGTCGGCGCTGGGCGCCATTGCCGGCGGGGCGGACAGCGCCGGGATGGTGGGCGACCTCGGCGGGTCCAGCCTCGAACTCTGCCCGCTGCAGGGCGGCGCGCCGCAGGGCGGGGTGACGCTGAAACTGGGTCCGCTGGCGGTGCTGGGCGACGGCCAGCAGGACATGAAGAGCCTGCGCAAGACGATCGACGCGGCGCTGAAGACCGCGGGCGGGCTGTTCGACGAAGCCGGCTCCGATTTCTACGCCGTTGGCGGGTCGTGGCGGAATCTGGCGCGCGTGGACATGAGCCTGCGCGATTATCCGCTGCACGTCCTGCATCACTACGAGATGACCCGCGCGCAGGCGCGCAAGACCTCCGAATTCGTGGCCAGCCAGAGCGCGGACTCTCTGGGCGCGATGCCGGACGTGTCCAGCCGGCGGGTGCCGCTGCTGCCCTACGCCGCGCTGCTGCTGGAATGCATTCTGGACCACGGCAAGTTCGACCGGGTGGTGATCAGCGCCTATGGCGTTCGCGAGGGCGCGCTGTTCGACCGGATGAGCGAGGAGACGCGCGCGCGCGACCCGCTGCTGGCCGGGGCGGAGGCGTTCGCGCGGCGGCTGGCGCCGAACTCCAATGTCGGGGAGGCGCTGGCCGAATGGGTGGAGCCGGTGTTCGCCTCCGGCGACGTCCTGGACCCGGCGCGGGAGGCGCTGCTGCGCCGCGCGGGGGCGATCCTGGCCGATATGGGCTCGGCCATGCACCCCGATCACCGGGCGGAGCTGGTGGCCGATCAGGTCCTGTATTCGCCGATCGCCGGGATGGACCATTGCGAGCGCGCCTATCTGGCGACCGCGCTGTTCCACCGCTATGGCGGGCCGTCCGACCCCCCGGCGGATTTCGCGCCGCGCGATCTGGCCGCGCCGGAAGTGCTGGAGCGGGCGCGCGGCGTCGGCCTGGCGCTGCGCCTAGGCTGTGTCATCTCCGGCCGGTCGCCGGATCTGCTGGCGCTGACGAGGCTGGAGATCGAGGACGGGCGGCTGGTGCTGACGGTGCGCAAGGCGGGCGAGCCGCTGGCCACCGATCAGGCGGAGAAACGTCTGAAACAGCTGGCTTCGGCGCTGAACCTGTCGCCGGAGATCGTCACGCCGGGCGGGTGATGACCTCGCCCTTGTGCAGGCCGAGGACGGTCTCGCCGCGCTTCAGCTTCAGGGCTTCTTCGCCGAACACCTCGCGCCGCCAGCCCTGCATGGCCGGCACGTCGGCGTCGTCGCTGGCCGCGATCTCCTCCAGGTCCGAGACGGTGGCCAGAAGGCGCGGGGCGAGGCCGTTGGCCTGCGCCACCTGACGCAGCAGGACTTTCAACAGCTCCACCGTCGGCCCGATATTGGGGGGCAGGACGCGCGCCTTCTCCACTTTCGGGGCGTAGGCGGCCGGGTCCTCCAGCGCGGAATCCAGCGCCTCCACCAGCGACTGGCCGGCGCGGGAGCGTTCGAAGCCTTTCGGCACGCCGCGCATGCGGCCGAGCGCCTCGACGCTGCGCGGCTGGGCCTGCGCGACCTCGTAGAGCGCATCGTCTTTCAGGATGCGGCCGCGCGGCACGTCGCGGCTCTGGGCCTCCCGCTCGCGCCATGCGGCGGCGGCTTTCAGCGAGGCCAGGAATTTCGGATCGCGCTTGCGCAGTTTCAGACGGCGCCAGGCCTCGTCCGGCGTGACGTCGTAGAGGCCCGGACTGGCGAGAGCCTTCATTTCCTCGGTCAGCCAGGAGGCGCGGCCGGAGCTTTCCAGCTTATCCCGCAGCACCGGATACAGGTCGCGCAGATGGGTGACGTCGGCGAGGGCGTAGGACAGCTGGGTGTCCGACAGGGGGCGGCGCGACCAGTCGGTGAAGCGCGGGCCCTTGTCGATGCGCCGGCCGAGCACATTGTTGACTAGCGCGTCATAGGCGATCTGGTCGCCATAGCCGAGCGCGGCCGCCGCGGTCTGGGTGTCGAACACTGGGGCGGGCGGGGCGCCGGTCAGGTGGAAGAAGATTTCCATGTCCTGACGCGGGGCGTGAAAGACCTTCAGCCGGCTCTCGTCGTTCATCAGGGCCAGGAAGGGGGCGAGGTCGATCCCCTCGGCCAGCGGGTCGATCATCACCTCGACCCCGTCCGCCGCCGCCTGGATCAGGCAGAGCTGGGGCCAGTAGGTGTTCTCCCGCATGAATTCGGTGTCGACGACGATGACGTCGCTGCGGCCGAGATCGGCGCAGACGTCGCGGAGGCGGTCATTTGTGGAGACAAGCGGCATTAGCCGCGCGCTATAGCGGATCGGCGCGGCCCTGTCGCGGGCCGTTTCCTGCGCATGGCTCGCCTTGACAGCCGCCTCAGGGCGGGGTTTCACGCGGCCTCCAAGAGACCACCGGAATCGTCAGGCTTCCCATGCATCCCTATCGCACCCAGACGTGCGGCGAATTGCGCTCCGCGGACGTTGGCTCGGAGGTCCGGCTTTCGGGCTGGATCCATCGCAAACGCGACCATGGCGGCCTGCTGTTCGTGGACCTGCGGGACCATTACGGGCTGAGCCAGATCGTTCTGGAGCCGGAGAACCCGCATTTCGCGACCATCGAGCGCATTCGCGCCGAAAGCGTGATCTGCGTGACCGGCAAGGTCGTGGCGCGCACGGTGGAGACGGTGAACCCGAACCTGCCGACCGGGGAAATCGAGGTCTACGCCGCCGATATCGAGGTGTTGTCGGAGGCCGCCGAGCTGCCGCTGCCGGTGTTCGGGGAGCCGGAATACCCTGAGGACGTGCGGCTGAAATACCGCTTCCTGGACCTGCGGCGGGAGACGCTGCACGCCAATATCCTGTTGCGCACGCGCATCATCGCGAAGATGCGCGAGCGGATGGGGCAGGCGGGCTTCACCGAATATTCGACGCCGATTCTGACCGCCTCCAGCCCCGAGGGCGCGCGCGACTTCCTGGTGCCCTCGCGCCTGCATGCGGGGCATTTCTATGCGCTGCCCCAGGCACCGCAGATCTACAAACAGCTGATCATGGTGTCCGGCTTCGACCGGTATTTCCAGATCGCGCCATGCTTCCGCGACGAGGACCCGCGCGCCGACCGTCTGCCCGGGGAATTCTACCAGCTCGACCTCGAAATGAGCTTTGTGGAGCAGGACGATGTGCTGGGCGCAATGGAGCCGGTGCTGCGCGAGGTGTTCGAGGCGTTCGCCGACGGCAAGCCGGTGACGCAGGACTTCCCGCGCATCCCCTATGACGAGGCGATCCGCAAATACGGCACGGACAAGCCGGACCTGCGCAACCCGATCGAGATGCAGGACGTGTCGGAGCATTTCCGCGGCTCCGGATTCAAGGTGTTCGCCGGCATTCTGGACAAGGACGAGAAGAACCAGGTCTGGGCCATCCCGGCCAAGACCGGGGGCAGCCGCGCCTTCTGCGACCGCATGAACAGCTGGGCGCAGGGCGAGGGCCAGCCGGGCCTGGGCTATATCTTCTGGCGGGAAGAAGGCGGGGCGCTGGAAGGCGCCGGGCCCATCGCCAAGAATATCGGACCCGAGCGGACCGAGGCGATCCGCACCCAGCTAGGCCTGGAGGCCGGTGACGCCGCCTTCTTCGCCGCCGGCGACCCGAAGGCGTTCCGTGGCTTCGCCGGCGACGCCCGCACGCGGGCGGCCGAGGAGCTGGGCCTGGTCGACAAGAACCGGTTCGAACTGTGCTGGATCGTCGATTTCCCGTTCTATGAATGGGACGAGGAGAACAAGCGCGTCGATTTCGGCCACAACCCCTTCACGATGCCGCGCGGCGGCTTGGAGGCGCTGGAGAGCGAGGACCCGCTGTCCATCAAGGCCTATCAGTACGACATGGTCTGCAACGGGTTCGAGATCGCCTCCGGCGGCATCCGGAACCACCTTCCCGAAACCATGGTGAAGGCGTTTGAGATCGCCGGGCTGGACCGCGCGGCGGTCGAGGAGAATTTCGGCGGCCTGTATCGCGCCTTCCAGTACGGCGCCCCGCCGCACGGCGGCATGGCTGCGGGCATTGACCGCATCGTCATGTTGCTGGCCGGCGCGAAGAATCTGCGCGAGATCACCATGTTCCCGATGAACCAGCAGGCCGAAGACCTGCTGATGGGCGCGCCCGGAACGGCCGAGCCGAAGCAGCTGAAAGAGCTGCACATCCGCGTCGTGGAGCCGCCGAAGTCCGAAAAGAAGGACTAGCGTGGCCGGCGGCTGGCGTCCGCCCGCGCGGAGCGAGGTTCCGCCCTTCATCGTCATGGACGTGATGGCGGCGGCCGCGCGGATCGAGGCGGAAGGCGGCCATGTCATCCATATGGAGGTGGGCCAGCCCGCCGCGCCGGCGCCGTCTACCGCCATCGCGGCGGCGCGCGCGGCGCTGGACGGGCGGATCGGATATACCGACGCGCTGGGCGCGCCGTCCCTGCGCCGCCGCATCGCGCGCCATTATGCGGAGGCGTATGGGCAGGAGGTCGAACCGGCGCGGGTGATCGTCACCACCGGGTCGTCCGCCGGGTTCCAGCTGGCCTTCCTGTCCATGTTCGAGCCGGGCGCGCGGGGGGCGCTGGCCAATCCCGGCTACCCGCCTTACCGCCACATCCTGACGGCGCTGGGCTGCGAGCCGGTGCTGATCGGAACGGGGCCGGAGACGCGCTGGGCGATGAGCCCGGAGGCGCTGCTGGCCGCGCACCGGGACAAGCGGCTGGACGGCCTGCTGATCGCGAGCCCGGCCAACCCGACCGGCACGATGATGGACGCGGCGTCCCTGGGCGCGCTGATCGGCGCGGCGGAGGATGCGGGCATCCGCGTGATCTCCGACGAGATCTATCACGGCCTGGACTATGCATTTCCGGCGGTGACGGCGGCCTCGCTCTCCGCCGAGGCGGTCGTCATCAACTCTTTCAGCAAATATTTCTGCATGACCGGCTGGCGGGTCGGCTGGATGGTCCTGCCCGAGCCTTTGATGCGCCCGGTCGAGCGGCTGCAGCAGAATTTCGCGATCAGTGTGCCGGAACTTTCCCAGATCGCCGCGGAGGCGGCGTTCGACGGGCGGGCGGAGATGGAGGCGGTCAAGCGTGGTTATGAGGTCAATCGGCGCATCCTGACGGACGGCCTGCCGGGGGCGGGGCTGGATTCCTGGCTGCCGGCCGACGGCGCCTTCTATCTCTATGCCGATATCTCGAAATATTCGGACGACAGCGAGGCGTTCGCGAAGGCGATGCTGGAGGAGGCGCATGTCGCCGCCACGCCGGGCGTCGATTTCGATCCCGTGGACGGGCGGCGCTTCCTGCGCTTTTCCTATGCCGGGTCGGCGGAGGACATGCGCGAGGGCGTGGCGCGGATCGGGCGCTGGCTCGGCGGGCGCTAGAGCGGTTTCGCGAACAGCAGGTCCGAATAGGTCCCGCCGCCGACGCTGAAGGTGCGCGTTCCGGCGTCTTCGAAGCCGCTCTTGCGGTAGAAGGCGATGGCGCGGGCGTTGTCGTCCTTCACCCCGATCAGGACGCGCCCCGCCATGCGCGCCTTCGCTTCGGCCAGCGCGGCGTCCATCAGGGCGATTCCGGCGCCGGTCCCGTGAAAGCGGGACAGGACATAGATGCGCTTGATCTCCAGATCGTCCTTGCGCGGCTCGGCGACCGGCATGTTTTGCGGCGGTGCCAGCATGGCGTAGCCGACCGGGGCGGCGCCGGGCTCGGCCACCGCCAGCCATAGCGCGTAGTCGGGGGAGGCGAGCCACTCCGCGTACCGCCCGGCGGCGTGTTCGCGCGCGCAATGGGCGAGGATGTGCGCGCCGTCCACCAGGCCCGCGAACGTCTCCAGGAAGGTCGCCGCACCGACGGCGGCGAGCGCCGCGTCGTCGCCCGGCCAGGCGCGCTTGATGGAGACGATCGTCATTGCGGGGTGAGGGTGAGGATTCGCGCGCCCTCCGGCGGGGCGTCGGCCGACAAATCGGTGCGGATTTCGAAATATTCGCCGTCCGCCCAGGGCTGAAGCAGGTCCTTGTAGTGCGGCGAGGCGCGGTGGCCGGACTGGCCCATCGGCATGGCGAACAGCGAGGCGTCGGGGTCAGCCAGGTCATAGATCACGCGCAGGCTGGGTCCGTGCTGGGAGGCGTAGCCGCCGCCATAGGAGAAGCCCGCCTCGTTCAGCGTCGTGCCGTTACCGCCCGCCGCGACGCGGGCGGAGAACAGGCCGTCCAGCACCGGAAACACGCTGAACGGCGCGTGCGGGAAATAGGCCTGGTGCGCGGCGCCCCAGCGCCAGGAGTCCATGTCGCGGCCATGCTCGGCGGTGAGCGCTGCGACGGCGTCGTCCAGCGCCGGTCCGGCGATGTCCGCGCAGGTCTCTGTCGCGTCGGTGCCCGTGTTGTCGCACCAGGCGGCGCTGTCGCCGCTCAGGACATGGTCCATGAACTGGGAGCGGGGGGAGGCGAAGCGGGCGTAATTCTCCCCGAACTCGTCGCCATAGACCGCTCGCGCCATGGCCTGCATCCAGGCGGCGTAGATCAGCGCCTCCGCCGAGTCAGCCGCCATGTCCCCGTCCCAGCCGCGCATCCGTTCCAGCGCGTTCTGGCCCGCGTCCGTACCGGGCGCGGCCTCCAGCAGGACGGGCAAAGCGCGCACGGCGGCGAGGTCCACCGTGTCTGTCTGGATCGCGGCGAAGCTCTGCGGCGTATGCGACTGCGTTTCGGCCAGCAGCGCCTCGGCCCGCATGGCGCGGAAGGGCGGGGCCCAGTCCCCGGTCAGGGCGTAGGGGTATTCGTCCGGCGTCAGGCGGTTATTGGCGTTGACGATCACGCCGTCCGCCGGGTTGTGGGCGCGCGGCAGCTCGGCGGTCGGGATGGCGCCGACCCAGTCGCCCGCCGCGTTCCGCACCGGCACCCAGGCGGGGGACAGGATGCCGATATCGCCGTCGGCCGCGGCGAACATCACATTAACCATCGGGGCGTAGAAGCCCGCGAGCGCGGCCTGGAACTCGCCCCAGTTCCGCGCCCGGTTCAGCGGCGCGGCGGCGGCGGCCGTGCGGTCCGCCGCGTCGTCCAGCGGCCAGCGCAGCACCGCGACCTGACCTTCGGGCGCCAGCGTTCCCTGCGCGAATAGCTCCGGCGGCAGGACCGGCCCGTCCGCGGTGCGGCGCAGGCGAACCGTGCGATCCTCGCCGAATCGGACGGGGACGGTCTCCTCCCATTCCTCGATCACCGCGCTTTCGGGCTGGAAGACGAGGTCCGCGACGTCCGCCCCGGTGATCGTCATGCCCCAGGCGATGTGGTTGTTGCGGCCGATCACGATGGCGGGCGCGCCCGGCACGGCGGCGCCGACCGTCGCGCCCTGCGGCGTGCGCACGGCGGCCAGATGCCAGGTCCCCGGCGCGCGGTGGTTCAAGTGCGGATCGTTGGCGAGGAGGGGAAGACCGGATGCGGTGTGCGCGCCCGACACGACCCAGGCGTTCGACCCATCGCGCGGTGCGTCCGAGACGTCGCGTCCGCCGGGGGGCGGCGGGGCGGGTGGTGCGCCGGACGCCAGGCCGAGGTCCTGCGCGCTCAGCGTGACGGGCGCGTCTGCTGGGTAGGGTGGCTGGAATTCCGCGATCTGCTCCTCGGTCAGGATCTGACGCAGGAGCGATGCGCCATAGGCGCGGAAGGCCTCGCCGTTCATCAGGTCCAGCGCCAGACCCTTATAGATCAGCAGCGAGTCCTCAGGCTTCCATGCCTGGGGCGCGACGCCCAGCATCAGGAATTCCAGCGGCGGGACGAAGCCGCGCGAGGCCATCGCCGCGTTCACGCCTGCTGCATAGGCGGCGAAGGGCGCGAGTTCCTCCGCCGTCATCGCAGCGGCCAGCGCGTCCGCCGAGGCGCCGAGGCCATAGGTGCGCATCTGGGCGTCGCTGTCGGCGGCCAGCGCGCCGAGCACGCCCGCCATCTCTCCGCGCAGATACCAGCGATTGACGTGCATCTGCCACAGCCGGTCCTGGGCGTGGACGAAGCCCATGGCGAAGGCGGCGTCGTGATCGGTCTGCGCCGTGATATGCGGCACGCCGCGCGCGTCGCGCAGGACGGTCACCGGCGCATCCAGCCCCGCCGCCTGCAGCTCGCCCTGGGTGCGCGGCAGCGCCTCCCACGCGCGCCACAGCACGGGACCGACGGGCAGCCACGCGATCAGGAACAGGACCAGCAGACCTGCCGCGATCCAGCGCAGCACGGTCAGCGCCGCCCTCACGCCAGCAGGTCCAGCGCGGCGGCGGTCATCGCCTCCGCGCCCTGCGCCACGGTGGGGCGGGGGACGGGGGCGAAGAAGGGCGAATGCAGGCCGGGCAGCTTTTCGCCCGTGCGCTGGGCCTCGGCGTAACGCCCAGGATCGACGCCGCCGAGCCAGAAGATGAAGGAGGGGATTTTCGGCTCGATCTTGCCGTAGCGGGAGAAATCCTCCCCGGCCATGACGGGGCGAATCTTGCGCACGCTGTCGGCGCCGAAACGGTCTTCGAACAGCCGACCCAGCCGGCCAGAGAGGTCGTCATTGTTGAAGGCGGCCGGGGTGTGCTCGTCGCGCACCACGACCTGGGGCAGCCGGTCGTCGGGCAGGCCGGCGGCCCGGCCCAGATTGACCGAGATGCGGCGGATCGCGCCCAGCATGTGCTGGCGCACCGCTTCGTCATAGGACCGGACCGTCAGCTGCAGGTCCACGCGGTCCGGGATCACGTTGTGCTTCGCGCCGCCCTGGATGGACCCGACGGTGAGCACCGCGGGGTCCTGGGGGTCGATTTCACGGCTGATCAGGGTCTGCAGCGCCATGACGATCTGGGAGGCGAGCACGACCGGGTCCTTCGCGCCGTGCGGATAGGCGCCGTGGCCGCCGACGCCCAGCACCGCGATGTCCACCGAGTCGACATTGGCGAAGGTGAAGCCGGGCGTGTAGCCGATGGTGCCGCTGGGCAGCTCTGCGTTCACGTGCAGCGCCACGTTGAAGTCCGGGCGCGGGAAGCGGGTGAACAGGCCGTCCTCGATCATCGCCTTGGCGCCGCCGCCGCGTTCCTCCGCCGGCTGGCCGATCAGGACCAGCGTGCCGGCCCAGCGGTCGCGCAGGGCGGACAGCCGCCGCGCCGCGCCGACAAGTGAGGCCATATGCACGTCGTGGCCGCAGGCGTGCATGACGCCGACCGTGTGGCCCTCGTCGTCCGTGGTCTCGACCGTGGAGGCGTAGGGCACGCCGGTGCGCTCGCGGACCGGCAGGGCGTCCATGTCCGCGCGCAGCATCACCGTCGGGCCGTCGCCGTTGTGCATCAGCGCGACGACGCCGGTGCCCCCGACCTTCTCCGTGATGTCAAAGCCTGGCGCGGCCAGTTCCTGCGCCATGCGCGCGGCGGTCTCTTCCTCGTGGAACGACAATTCGGGATTGCGGTGAAAGTGCTCGTACAGGTCGAGCAGATAGGGCTCGTCCGCCGCAATGTCCGCCGCCAGTTCGGGCGCGATTCCACGGTGCTGCTGCATACGGGCAAGTCTCCGCCGGGCGCGCGCCGGTTCCGCGGCGCGATGTCCTGCATCCTCCTTCCCAAATTCGCGCTGGGCCGTCGAGGCGCCCTCCGGCGGATGGTGAAGCTTTGCAGCGATGTGACAGATGTCGCGGCAAAATTTCCGCCTTGCGACATATGTCGCATAAGAAATCGAATAACATCAAATACTTATTGGTGTTCAATATGAAATTATTGTTTCTCGATAAAAATTTTCTTGACCGCCGACCGGGCGGGCGTATTTTCCGCGCCAGACGCCGCTTCGCGACGCCGCCCGCTTGAGGGCGGGCCAACGCGCGACCGGCCTTGAACACCAGGCAACGCGCCGCAGGGCGGCCGTTGCGGCAACACGCGGGCGAGGCCCGCCCATTGGAGGAGACGTACCCATGTCGAAGTCCACGATCAGTCTGAAAAGCGTTGTCGTCGCGGCGCTGGCCGCCACGTGCGCCGTCGGCGCCGCCGCCGGTTCCGCTTCGGCCGAACAGGCCGGCGAGGCGGGCGAAGTGACCCTGACCTATCATTTCGACCGTTCGCAGCTGGCCACCGAGGACGGCGCCGCCGAGGCGTATCGCCAGCTGATGGACCAGGCGCGCGAGGCCTGCCGTTATCCCGCCGGCCGCACGCCGGAATCGAACAAGGTCGACCGGCAGTGCGCCGCCGATCTGGTCGCCAAGGTGGTCGCCGCGACCCGGGCGCCCGCTTTGTCGGAACGCCACGCCCGCGCGGCGGGCCACGCCCAGCCCCGGGGCTGATATCGCGCCGGTAATTGCTGCGGTCCCGCGGGCGGCGGGGCCGCAGTTGCGCCGGCCGGCCCCGTCCGCCCCTTTCCAATTCAGCCGCCGGAGATCGCCATGACGACGACGTTCACAGCTTCCGCCTTTTCGCTCGCTTTGGCCGGTCTGGCCCTGAGCGGTTTGGCGCTGGCCGCCCCGGCGCACGCCGAGACGCTGGAGATTCGCGATTTCGTCGGCCGCGTGGAGGTGCGCACGGGCAATTACGACCGGATTGAGGCGCGCGTCACCGGCGGCGAGAGCCTGGGCGAGGAGATCGGCGATGCGCGGATCGACCGCCAGGGCGGCGATGTCGTGATCGACGGCGGCAATGAGCGGCGTTGGGGCTGGGTCGACTGCCGCGGGTCCGGCGCGAACCTGCAGGTGCGGATCAATGGACGCGGCGACCGCTCTTTGTTCGGCGGCTTCCGGGACCGTGGCGAGTTCGTGCCGGTCGCGGACCTGCCGCTGATCGAGGTAACCGCGCCCGACGATGTCGAGCTTCAGATCGAGAATGTGATGCTGATGGGCGAGATCGGCGATGTCGGCGGCGGCAGGGTCGCCAACGGCTTTTGCGCCGATCTGCGGATCGGCGACGTGTCCGGAGATTTCGACGCCAGCCATGGCGGATCGGGGCGGATGACGATCGGCGAAGTAGGCGGCGATCTGGACGCGCGCCTTGCCGGGTCCGGCGAGATGATCGTAGGCGATGTTCGCGGCCATCTGGGCGCTCGTGTCGAGGGCTCCGGCGAGATGGCGGCGAGCCGGGCGGGGCGGGGCGTGGACATCCATGTCCTCGGCTCCGGCTCCACAGATATTGAAACGGTCAGCGGCGATATCGGCATCAGCATCGCCGGGTCCGGCGACGTGATGCTGGCCGGCGGATCGGCCGGAGCGATGGATATCAGCATCATGGGCTCCGGCGATGTCAGTTTCGGCGGTACCGCAGAGCGGCTGGACGTCAGCGTCGCGGGCTCCGGCGACGTCGATGTCGCGAACGCCGGGGACAGCGATGTCCGCATCGCGGGCAGCGGCGACGTGCGCGTGGCCGGCCGGCGGATCGACTAGCCCCGCGGCACCGGCCGCATTGAGCTTCGCGCCCGCATTGGCCATGGTCCGCGCCGCAGCAAATCGGAGCGGACGCAATGGCGAAGGTGGCCTTTCTCGGCTTGGGCGTAATGGGGTTCCCGATGGCGGGCCATCTGGCGGACGCGGACCGCACGACGGCCGTCTGGAACCGCACCGGGGAAAAGGCCCAGAGCTGGGCCGCGCGCTATAGCGGCCGGGCGGCGGAGAGCGTCGCCGAAGCCGTCGGCGGCGCCGATTTCGTCTTCATGTGCCTGGGCGATGACCCGGACGTGCGCGCCGTCGCGGCGCAGGCGCTGCCCCACATGAAGCCGGGCGCCATCCTTGTCGACCATACGACCGCCAGCCCCGCGCTGGCCCGGGAGCTTGCCGCCGAGTGCGAGGAGCGCGGCCTGGGCTTTCTGGACGCGCCGGTCAGCGGCGGCCAGGCGGGGGCCGAGGCGGGCAAGCTGTCCATCATGTGCGGCGGCGAACAGGCGACTTTCGATGTGGCCAGACCTGTCATGGCGTCCTACGCCAAGGCGGCGCTGCTGATCGGCCCGGCCGGGGCGGGGCAGCTGTGCAAGGCGGTGAACCAGATCTGCATCGCCGGCCTGCTGCAGGGACTCTCCGAAGGCATGAACTTCGGCCTGAAGGCCGGGCTCGACATGGAGAAGGTGATCGACGTCATCGGCAAGGGCGCCGCGCAGTCCTGGCAGATGGACAACCGCGCCGCCACCATGTGCAAGGGCGAGTTCGACTTCGGCTTCGCCGTGGACTGGATGCGCAAGGACCTCGGCATCTGCCTCGCCGAAGCAAAGAACAACGGCGCCCGCCTGCCGGTGACCGCCCTGGTCGACCAGTTCTACGCCCAGGTCCAGGCGCGTGGCGGCCAGCGCTGGGACACCTCCAGCCTCATGCACCTCGTCGCCAACGACTGATCACCGACCGGAACGTCGGGCGCGCGGCGCCCGCTTTGGGGGAGCAGAAAGCGCATGTCCGGTGAAGACTTCGTTCTGCAGGCCGTCGTGGCGGGGG
>ENA-ORCV01000440-ORCV01000440.1-marine-metagenome-genome-assembly--contig:-NODE-440-length-29967-cov-4.422382_pt1 | contig 29967 bp, 34 predicted proteins | sample MGYA00237779_ERZ508509 | MGnify/ENA primary metagenome ERZ508509 (study PRJEB26180, sample SAMN06268772) | marine metagenome | isolation source: Bioluminescent Bay, La Paraguera, Puerto Rico | place... | reverse complement strand
CACCGATGCAAACCGCATTTAATGTATAGTGACGTCCGCAAACATCGATTTGGATTTGCTGACTTTGGGAGGCGAGCCGTAAACGTCGATATCGCCCATGCCTGAGACGCGGGCGTCCACTTCTTCCCTCGCGTACACCGATGCATCGCCCACGCCGGAGAGCGTGATGTTGACGACGCTGCACTCAAGCGCATCCGCATCAAGATCGCCAACGCCCGAAACATGAGCGTCAAACCGACCGCATTCGCCATCGAGCTCGATGTCGCCGACGCCTGAGATATTAACTTCGAAGTCAGCGGAATCGATGTCAGAGATGGAGCCTTCAACAACACCCGACACCTCAAGACCATTCAGCGCCGGCAGTGTGATTACGGCGTCGATACCCTTGTTATTTCGCCACATGCGCTTTTCCTTGCGCGTTTCATCGCGTTGATCGAGATGCAACACGCCGTTTTTAACCGACGCTTCCACCCTGTTCATTTCATGCCCGCGCCCTGAAAGCTCAATTGAAAAACTCGGACCTACGCGCACATCCAATTCGTACACGCCTGACACGTCGATCCGGTCGAAGCCCTCAAGGTCGAGTTTTTTTGTGACAATGCTGTCGTCGCCGGCAAGCGCTGCGCTTGCCGCCGCAAACGCCAGAACGCTCGCCGTAAATCCTGCAAATTTCATCATAGCCGCCTCCCTCATCGTGATGGCCTGCGACTAATGTAACGAAAGCAGACCGCAAGATGAAGGTCGGCTTGTCGCAAAGAAGCTGCGGATCACCGAATTCAGCGCGCTCGCGCCTCTATCGGGGCGGATCAGTTCTCATTTTCAAGTTTTTGCAGCTGCTCTCTATAAACCCAGTCGCGCCCATCGCCTTTCGCGATGCTTGCGTTCAGGGCGTTAGTAAGCGCTTCTTTTGCCTTATCCGTATCCCCGACCGCGAGATAGCCTTCGGCCAGCCCCTCATAAGGATATGGCGAGTCAGGGTACGTGTCCGCACATCTTTGAAAGGTTTCAATGGCTTCTTCAACGCGGTCCTGACCAAGCAGGAAAACGCCCAACTCAAGCAGCACCACCTCCGAAGGTTGAATATCAACGCCGATTTCCTGTTTCATCCAGGCGTAATGATCATCGAGACCGGCAAGCCCATGTCGCCGCCGGAAGTCTGGCGCAAACCACCCTTTAAACAACTCACGCAACCCGTCATACACTGCAATGAATTTGGTCGATGCATGAGTCTCGTTGTTGTAATACTTGGACGCGTAACGCATCTGGGCTGGTTTTAACGCATAGAAAATCGAATCCATATCCGCGAACGGAGCCCGCATACTGTCTTCTTCATTCGAGAGCGTGAAATATACAAAGCGTGCGCTTTCAAGCGTCGGGACGACCTCTTCAGCTTTCTGCACCATCATCCTCTCGCCCCACCACACACTTGGGCTGAGGATCAAGTAGGCGTCAAAGGACTGCTCGTCAGTAAAGAGAACATGCAGGGCGAAAAGCCCGCCGAACGATTTACCCGCCAGTATTTCAAAATCGGTGACTGCGTATTCAGATCGAATATACGGCTTCACTTCAGTGTTGATAAATTTCAGAAACTTGTCTGCGCCGCCGCTATTCGTTACTTCCTTGCGCTTGTCCGGCGTCAGATCGAGACCGCGACTGCGATCATTAGCAATGCCGACCACAAGCATCTCGGGAAGCGTCCCCTGTTCCGCCATGTAATGAACGACTGGCGCAATTGCCTTATAATGTCGTTCCGCATCCAGGAGATACAGCACTGGCAGGGGCGTCTTGCCGTCATAATTCGCGGGCGCGGATACAAAAAAGCGACGATCCTGATCAAGCACTTCAGATGTGATCGTCATTTCAACGCCCAGAGAAACTTTTCCCGCTTCTTTTACCTTGGGCAAACCCGCTGAGTGCGCCGCCCCCGCTCCGGAAAGGCAGAAAACAACCGCAATAAGAAGACAACGCATGAATTTTCCCAACATTTGCTTCGCTATACAGACGTTTGACCGAATGACGTCAGAAACCGGTCTATCCTATAAGACCCTAAACAAGGTTTACACCTCAGCGAGTCAATGAATCAGATGCTTGTCTATGTTGTTTTCGGCGAGCCCGGCTCTATCGGCGGCGCGCCAGACAGGCCGCATGCGCCGGCCGAACTCAAAGGCGGTTACAAGGCTGGACGTCAACACGGCAACGACTGACGAAAGATCCAGCCCGCCCACAAGCGGCAGCACCTTCATGCCGGCGAGACCCGCCGCTGCGACGCCGACAATCGCCGCCGCATAAGGCCAGACATGACGTCGCCTGGATTTTTCAAGCACCCGATGAAGCGGTGTAAGAACTACAACCGATGCGAAAAACCCCACGAGAAATATCAGGAAACCCGCCAACATGGTTTTCAGCACGGCAGTCAACAAGAAATATAACGAAAACCCGCCATGGCTCAGCACGCCAAACAAAGCAAATAAAAATACGAGCGCCGCGCCAGCGAAGGCCCCGGTCAACACCGAAACAATCATGTGCTCAAAGACGAGATTGACGCGAACCTCGTCGAGGATTTGCGACTGCTCCTGAGTCATCGCAACGTTTGTTTATTCCGCCGCCAGCTTGCCGGCGCCGCGCATGACAGCGGAGCATTCCACCATCGTCTTCGACGCTCGCGCAATCGGGTTGGTGAGGTAATAATCCGCCACCGGGGAAACAAACGGCGCGCTGTCCGCCGCACCCGCCTCGCCTAGAGCTGCAAGATTAAACGCTCCTCCTCCGCTGCCAGCCTGGTCTATTTGCCCCAGCGTCGGCGCTTCTTCGAACATCGCCCGGCGAAGGCTGAAAAGGTCGTCATAGGCAAGTGTTTTTCCAACTTGGTCCGACAAGGCGCGAAGGATCGCCCAGTCTTCACGCGCTTCACCTGGCGGAAACGCGGCCCGGTTCGCCATCTGCGCGCGGCCTTCCGTGTTGACATAAATTGCGCTTTGCTCGGTGTAGGCCGCACCCGGCAAAACAACATCCGCATGACGCGCGCCGGCGTCGCCGTGGCTGCCCTGATAAATAACGAACGCATTTTTCAGTTTGGCCGCGTCGATTTCATCCGCGCCGAGATTATAGATGACGTCGATCTCGCCGTTTTGGGCGCCGTCGAGGATCGCGCCGAAGCGCATGCCGCCGGGGCCCGGCAGGAAGTTCAAATCGAGCGCGCCAACCCGCGCCGCCGCCGTGTGCAGCACGTTGAAACCGTTCCAGTCTTCGCGCACAATATTCGCCGCCTGCACAAGCCTGGAAACGTTTGAGAGTATGGCGTGCCCATCCTTACGAGCAAGCGCCCCCATACCGACAATCACTACCGGATTCCGGGCGTTCCTGAGCGCATCAAAGAAGGCGCCTTCGCCATTCGCCAGTGCAGCCAGCGTTTCCGGGCCTGCGCCGAGATAGTCATAATCGTATGAAAGGTCTTTGCGCTCGCCGATAAGGCCGATTTTAACGTTCAGGTTGTTAAGCCACACTTTGCGAATACGCGCATTGATCATCGGCGCTTCCGCACGCGGGTTGGCGCCGACAAGGAGAATAACGTCGGCCTGTTCCAGCCCCGCAACGCCCGTGTTGAAGAGGTAAGCGCGCCTGTCGGCGCCGCCGAGCGCCGCGCCGTCCTGACGGCAATCCATGTGCGGCGTCCCGATGGCTGTCATCAGATCTTTCAACGCCTTGATCGCCTCGGCCGGCGCCAGATCGCCGACGAGCGCGCCAAGTTTATTGGCTGTCGTCGACTGCAGTTTTTCCGCAGCGGCTGACAAGGCTTCATCCCAGCTCGCCGGAACCAATTTGCCGTTTTTACGGACATAAGGCCGGTCTAGACGCTGGCGGCGAAGGCCGTCCCATACGAAGCGCGTCTTGTCGGCGATCCATTCCTCGTTGATGCCTTCGTGCAGCACCGGAAGGATGCGCAGCACTTCGCGGCCGCGTGCATCGACCCGAATATTCGATCCGACAGCGTCCATAACATCGACAGTTTCGGTTTTTCGCAATTCCCACGGCCGGGCGGTGAACGCGTAAGGCTTCGACGTCAGCGCGCCGACAGGACAGACATCAATAAGGTTGCCAGTGAGTTCCGACTCCACCGCCTTTTCAAGATAGGTCGTGATTTCTGCATTTTCGCCGCGATTGACCAAGCCGAGATCATCAACGCCGGCGATCTCGGTCGCAAAACGAACGCAGCGCGTGCACTGAATGCAGCGGGTCATGATCGTCTTGATCAGCGGACCCATGTGTTTTTCTTCAACAGCGCGCTTGTTTTCTTCATAGCGCGAACCATCGCGACCGTACGCCACCGCCTGATCCTGAAGATCGCACTCCCCGCCCTGATCGCAGATCGGGCAATCGAGCGGGTGGTTGATGAGAAGGAATTCCATCACGCCTTCCCGCGCCTTTTTCACCATCGGCGTGTTAGTGAAAATCTCCGGCGGCGCGCCCTCGGGCCCAGGGCGAAGGTCGCGCACATTCTGGGCGCAGGAGGCGACCGGCTTGGGCGGCCCGCCTTTCACTTCAATGAGGCACATACGGCAATTGCCGGCGACAGACAGGCGCTCGTGGTAACAAAAACGCGGAATTTCTTCTCCCGCCGCCTCGCAAGCCTGCAGAAGCGTCAGATTAGAGGGAACCTCGATTTCCTCGCCGTTGACCTTGATGACGCGCGTATCGCTCATGCCCGCTTCTTTCCTTGTCCTGTGGTCGCGGCGCGTTGTTTAACGGCATTTTACGAGGCTTTCCAGCGCATCGGAGCGCGGCATTTAAGGAATATCGCTCGGGCCGGCTCTGGTGAACAGTCAAAGCTTGGCGAGTTTCGCCTCGATCCGAACCAGTTGCTGGCGGATTTCACTGAGCGCCGCCTCCCGGCGCTGCGCCGAAGCCTTGCCGCTCTCAAGGGTAAGCCCCATCCGGTAGATGCTGGTTGAGGTCCGCTGAAACTCCTGGCGCAGGATTTCAAGACGGCTTTCGAGCTTGACCGTACTCGCCAAAGCCTCCTCCTGAGCTTTTTCAATGCGGATCAGACGTTGCTCGAGCGACGGCTGGCGGTCGGTCATGCTTGCTCCCCCCTACTGCCAAACTTCCCTTAGATACCGGATATTGATTTTTCCTCAACTATTTTCTCAAGTTGTTGCGATATTATCCATCGATTTTCAACCCGGCTCCTTTCAAGTCTCGATCATGGACCGGGAAGTCGATTGGATTAAGGCGGCGCTGGGGCGAAATCCGAGCAAGACCAGAAGCGGTCTTGCGAAGGCGCTTGGAATAGACAAGTCCTCGGTGACGCGCCTTTTACGCGGCGAACGGCGCCTCAAATTCAGCGAGGCCCGGCAAGCCGCCGTCTATCTGGGCGTCGAACCGCCGACCGGCTTCGCTGAAGAAGGCGCGCCCTATTCGGGAATGGACGCCGCGGATGCAGGCGCCGAGACGGCGCCCATCTACCGGGGCGAGCCCGGCAAGGATGGTTTCTGGCGGCTTGACCGGACCAAGATCATCGAGCGCCGGCCGCGCGGTAACGCACTGAAGGGCGTTGCATCCGCCTTCGGGCTTTATGTTCCCGACGACGCCATGAGCCCGCGTTTCAAGATCGGAGAGATCGCCTGGATCAATCCCGCGCGCCCCGCCGGACCGGGCGATGACGCCCTGCTCGTCGAATCCGTAGACGGCGGCGGCGATGCGGCGATTTTGCTGTGCGAGGTCGCCTCGATCGCAGACGGCGTCATCATCGCCCGCCAGCATAAAAACGACGCAACATATGAATTCGACCTTGGCGTATGGCGGGTGATGTACGTCCTGCCGCGCAGCTGATTACCGCCGTTTCATAATGAATTCCGGATCGGCGTGATCGCCGACCATGAATTTATATTCATGGATGATCTCAAAACCATATCGCGCATAGAGGCGCTGCGCGCCGTGATTCTCCGCATAAACGCTGAGATAAACTTCCTCAAAGCGCCCCTCGAGCCAGTCAAGCGCAGGCTCGAGAAGCCGCCGCCCAAGACCGTCGCCCTGATGGTCTTTCAAGACATAAAGCCGCCGCAGCTCGCCGGCGCTATCGCCCATGTTCGGCGCCGGCAGATGACACCGGCCCGCCACCGAATAGCCGACCAGCGTCCCGTCATCGACGAAGGCCGCCCATAAAGCGGTGTCGGGATCGGCCAGCAGATAGTCGTAGCCCTCGACCGCATGAGCTTCAGAGACGAAAGCGGCAAGGTCTTCCGGCGCATAAAGATGGCCGAAAGTCTCGGTAAACGTTTCCGCGCCGAGCGCGGCCAGGGCGGGCGCAAATTCCGCGCCCGTGCATTTTTCGATTCTGAAACGCTCAGCGCTCGACATATCGCTCTCACATGAATTGAACCGACATAAACGCCCCGGGCCCGAGATTTCCAGTAAATTTTTGCGCCTTTGATTTATTGCGCGGGCGCCGCCAGATTATGACCGCTCAAGCTACAGGCGCGCATGACCCAATCCCATGGTTCCTATCTCGAACGCAAATATTTCGACGGCCTCAACGGCCTGCGCGCGGTCGCGATCATTGCGGTCATCTGGCACCACGCCGAACGCTCTGATGCGCTCGCGATGTTCGACCGCGGCTTTGTCGGCGTCGATCTCTTCTTTGTGTTGAGCGGCTTTCTGATCGCAACGCTCCTCATCCGTGAAAAGGCGCGCAAAGGGAAAATTTCGTTGAAGGATTTCTGGATGCGGCGGGTGCTGCGTCTTGTGCCGGTCTACTACCTACTGCTGTTCGGTCTGCTGGCGGCCTATCTGGTTTTGAAACCGGGGGATCCGAATACTGAAAAGCTGATTCACGGGTTTCCCGTTTATGCACTCTATCTGTCAAACTGGTTTCACCCCGGCGCCGACAACCTTGCGATCACCTGGTCGCTGGCGACCGAAGAACAGTTCTATCTTGTCTGGCCGCTCTTCGAAGCGTTTGCGACGCCTTTCCTCACCGCAGGGTTCTGGGTCGCGGCGTTGATCGTCAATCAGCTGATCAATTTTGGCGTCCTCGACCCGGCGATCCAGTCGGTCTTCGGCGCCGACCCGGGGCGATACGAAATCCTCGACTCCACGTTCACGCCCATCCTTCTGGGCGTCGGGCTGGCGCATGTTTTAAACGCCGAACGCGGATACAGCCTCGCAATTAAAGCCGCCGGTTTCCGCTACGCGCCTTACATTTTCGGCCTGCTGCTGATTGGGCTTTTAAATATTCCGGCGGGCGATATCTCCGGCGCATTGCGGCTTGCCATGCACGTCGCGATGGCTTTGTGGCTCGCCAGCGTTATCCTTCAGCCCCGCTCCAAACTGACCGCAATGCTTGAATGGAAGCCTGTCTATATCATCGGCGCCGTCAGCTATGGCATGTACCTCTACCACATGTGGTGCATTCACATCGTGCGCGCCATCCTCGCCAAGATCGGCGCGCCGCAGGTCTGGCTGCAGTTTCCGCTCGCGCTCGCACTGACGGTCGCCGTATCCGCCGCGAGTTTCTATCTCTATGAAAAACGCTTTTTGAATTTGCGCTCGAAATTCCGGTAATAAAAAACCGGCGTCAGTCGCCTGACGCCGGTTCGGAATGGATAAAGGCCAAAGCCCTTAAAGGACGCGTTCCTTGAGGTCTTTCGACGGACGGAATGCGACTTTCTTCGACGCCTTGATGCGGATCTTTTCGCCTGTCGCCGGGTTGCGGCCCCAACGGGCGGCGCGATTGCGAACCTGCAGAATGCCAAGGCCGGCGACGCGCAATTTCTTGCCCTTCTTGAGGTAACCGCCCATGCGGTCGATGAAGTCAGCCAGCAATTCTTCCGCCTGCTTTTTCGGCATTTCGTGATCGATCGACATCTCGGCCGCGAGGTGCTTGATCGTCAGGACCGGCGGCAGCGCTTTGGCGGCGACCTTCTTCTTGGCGGGGGCTTTTTTCTTAGCCGGCGCTTTCCGCGTAGCTGTTTTGCGGGTCGCGGTCTTCTTGGCTGCAGTTTTGCGGGTCGTGGTTTTCCGCTTCGCCGGGGCTTTTTTCGCCGCGGCCTTCTTTGTCGTTTTGCGTTTAACGGCCATGTTGGGGTTCCTTCAGTATTATAATGTTGACGCAAGTAGCAGACGGAATCGTCAGATTCGCCGCAGCAACAGCACTTAGGACGAGATTCGCGTAAAGGTCAAAGCGCAAACCATGAAAAAACGCCCATAAAATGGGCGTTTCTTAATGACCGCCGTGGCGCTGAAGCCCGCCCAGCGTTCAAACCATATATCTTCTTCCCGATAATTCAGCTTGTTTCAGGGGCGGTGTGGGCAAAATTATCAAGGTTATTCTTGGCCCGACAACCCTGTGTCTATCTCCAGAAAGGTTCGAATGAGGAGAGAAGTGCACAGATTCGCAAGTGCGTATTCGCCATCCGGATTGGTGTGAAGCACCCATAGGCCAGACTCGCCATCCGACCAGCCTGTGTCGCAAGTGTTGGTCCTGACAGTCCTGCGGCAGACCTCATCGAACTCAATCTGATCTCCAGCCGTTACGACGATTTCGTCGGGGACAGAGCCTTTCAGCACGGTCTCAACCTTAATCACAGCCGTTCCGGAAGGGTTGAAACTCGAACTCGGCTTTTCGTAGGAACTCTCACACCCTGTGAAAGGCGCCGGCGACGCGTGAATGACACCAAAAACAACGATCTCAGCACGCGCAAACGCCTCAACGGCACGGGCATGGGCCTCGGTATCGTTGGCGCCGAAGTAACATGTGCACGCAATCGCTAATGAAGGCGCTGCGGATACCATCGTTGCAATGGCAAGAAGCGTCCAATGTCGCTTGTTCACATCATCACCTCATACAGGCGAGCATTACTCCGCGGCGACGCCGGCCATCGAAACGGCGCCGCGATCGGCGCGGTAAGAGTTGATCCGTTCCTCGATTTCACCGCGGAAATGGCGGATCAGCCCCTGCACCGGCCAGGCGGCGGCGTCGCCCAATGCGCAGATCGTATGACCTTCGATCTGGGTTGAAACCTCGAGCAGCCGGTCGATCTCCTCAGTCGTCGAGTCGCCTTCCGCCATGCGTTCGAGCACGCGCCACATCCAGCCCGTACCCTCGCGGCAGGGCGTACACTGGCCGCAGCTTTCATGCTTGTAGAAATAGCTGATGCGGGAGATGGCGCGGACAATATCCGTCGACTTGTCCATGACGATCACCGCCGCCGTGCCGAGACCGGACTTCACATCGCGCAGCGCGTCGAAATCCATCAGGATGTCGTCGCAGATATCCTGAGGCAGACACGGCACCGACGAGCCGCCCGGAATGACGGCTTTGAGATTATCCCAGCCGCCGATCACCCCGCCGCAATGCTTGTTGATCAGCGTTTTCAACGGGATAGACATCGCTTCTTCGACATTGCATGGACGTTCGACATGGCCGGAAATGCAGAAGACCTTTGTGCCGTGATTGTTCTCGCGGCCGAATTTGCGGAACCAGCCGGCGCCGCGTCTTAAAATCGTCGGCACGACGGCGATGGATTCAACATTGTTGACCGTGGTCGGACAGCCATAAAGCCCGGCGCCCGCCGGAAAAGGCGGCTTCAGGCGCGGCTGGCCCTTCTTGCCTTCAAGGCTTTCGAGAAGCGCCGTCTCCTCGCCGCAGATATAGGCGCCGGCGCCGTGATGAACGTAAAGATCAAAATCCCAGCCGGAGCCGGCGGCGTTCGGCCCGAGCAATCCGGCGGCGTAGGCTTCGTCGATCGCCGCCTGCAGATTATTGCGCTCATCCACATATTCGCCGCGGATATAGATGTAACAGGCGTGCGCCTTCATGGCGTAGGAAGCGATGAGGCAGCCCTCGATGAAGAGATGCGGGTCGTGGCGCATCATCTCCCGGTCCTTGCAGGTGCCGGGTTCGGACTCGTCGGCGTTGACCACGAGATAATGCGGCCGCTCGCCCACTTCCTTCGGCATGAACGACCATTTGAGGCCGGTGGGGAAGCCCGCGCCGCCGCGGCCCCTGAGCCCTGAATCCTTTATCTGCTGGATGATCCAGTCCGGTCCCATTCGCATGAGCGAGGCCGTGCCGTTCCAGGCGCCGCGCTTTTTCGCCGCTTCCAGCCGCCAGTCCTGGAGGCCGTAGAGATTGGTGAATATCCGGTCTTTATCTTCGAGCATTTATTTTCTCTCGCCGCGCGAGCCTTTCTTTAATGACGCCATGGCCCAAAAGGCAATGCCCGCCACAGCCACGCCCGCGGCGCTTGCCAGAGTGACAACCTGTTTTCCTGCAACTAGCCCAATGGCTATTCCAATAAGACCGCCAACAAGTAGGTAAAACGCGGACACCCGCCCAACATCAGATACGCCTTCATCAGAGCCATTTCGGTAAGGGTCCAGTTCAGGTATGTAATGCGGGCTCTGCATTCGCTCCTCAGCCATCACACGCCTCCCAGATCAAACAGCCGCGCGGTCTGGGTCGCGGCGGCGATTTTCTTGCCGCTTTCCGTATAGAGCGCCGCGCGAGTGAAGGCGGTGGTCTTGCCGATTTCGACGAGCTCGGCCTCGCAGATCAGCTTTTGCGGTTCGGCGGGCCGGAAATACTGGGTGTGAATGTCGACCGAGGCCGGCCCCTTGGCGCCATCCGTCAGGATGACGATCATCGAGCCCATGGCGTCGTCCATCATGGCGGTCAGGATGCCGCCCTGCACGCCGCCGCGGGGGTTGCACATTTGCGGCGTTCCCTCGAACGCGACGCGGATCGATTGCTTTTCACGATCAACCGACAAGAGCTGATAGCCGAGAAGCGCAGCGCAGCCCGGCATCTCGATCTTGTCGAGCGCGGTTCCCATTCCATTGCCGAATGCAGGTTTATCGCTCATGGCGCGCCGCTGTCCTTCCGCCTCATCACCGCGCCGTGCTCCCTGAACCAGCGGAAGAACAGCGGTCCGAAGAGTAAGCTGGACCCGATCACGCCCGCGATGAGGTGCATCAATTCGCCGGTCTTGAGATAATAGGCGACGACCGCGATCAGTACAGCCGCTTCAAGCAGCGCAATGTTGATCAGCGCCCGCACAGCTTCTTTGCGCTTTTCCCGATCGATCCCGTTCATAACGCCTCGCAGGCGAGGACGCCCGCCGCCTCGAAGCGCGCCTCAATCGCGGCTTCGTCGGATGCCGGATGGTCAAGCCGGTCGGCGCGCCAGCCCGCCTCATAGGCGAAGGCGGCGACGCGGCCCATGCCGGAAAAGAGGGTTTCAGGAAGCGCTTCGGCGATCGGGTCGGCGAAGGCTTCGTCGGCGGTAATGACTTCCCAGCCCGCCCTGCGCAGCCCTTTCGCCAGATCGTCGGCGAACATCGCGGCGAGATCGTTTTCATGGAGCAGCATCACCTGCGCCGGCGCGCGGCCGAGCGTTTCCCGCGCCATCTGGTCGAAATGCTCCGCCGCCGCGACCAGCATCTCCACATAAATCTCGCCGACCCCGTCAATGTCGATGCAGTGGCCGCCCGCTTTCGCCTTCGCGACCACCCGGTCCATATGCCAGTCATAGGTGTCGACCGTCACATAGCCGCTCAATAGGCCGCGCTCCGCGAGCGCCGCGCGCACCGCGTCGCGTTTTTCAGACGCCTTGCCCTCGTTGAGAAAAGGGAAACGGAACCATGGCCGCCGGTTTTCGAACTCTTCGAGTTTTTTCTCGGCGAGGTCGATATCCGCCGCATAGGCTTCCGCCGTCATCCGGTTGAGCCATTCATGGCGGTCGGAATGATTGGCGATGACATGGCCCTCGCCCGCATAGTCGCGCACGCGCTGGATCGACGTTTCGTCGGCGAGGTGTTTCGTGGTGATGAAAAACGCCGCCTGCTCGACGCCGCCGACCCGCAATGCGGTGAGAAGCCGGTCCGTCCGCTCAGCGCCGGTGAAGAACGCGCCGTCCGGTTTTGGCCCGTCGTCAAAGGTGAGCGCGATGCGCTTGTCGCCGGCGTGCGCCGCGCCGATCAGCGCGGCCGTCATGATCAACGCAAACACCAGGCGCATGGGCCGCTACTCCGCCGGCGCGGCCGGTTGCGAATTCGGGATTTCTCTCAAGGGCTCGCCCGCCGAGCCGTCATAGAGCGAGGGATCGGTAAGCGTCGTGTTGTCGCCTTCGGGATCGGAGGTGTGGCGCTTCGGGTTCTGCGTGCCGGTTTTCACCGTCTCACCGCGGCGCAGTTTCGCCAGCAGATCCTCGAAAATCGCCGGCGTCAGGTCTTCGTAATAGTGATCGCCGTCTTTCGTCGAAATCTGCACCATCGGCGCGTTGCAGCAGGCGCCGAGGCATTCGACTTCAAGCCAGGAGAACTTGCCGTCGCCGGAGACGTGGTTTTCGTCGCCGATGACTTTCTTGCAGACCTCGCGCAACTCGCTCGAGCCGCGCAGCATGCACGGCGTCGTGCCGCAAAGCTGGACGAAATACTCGCCCACCGGCGCGAGATTGAACATCGTATAGAAGGTCGCGACCTCGTAGACGCGGATATAAGGCATATCGAGCTGGCGGGCGATCGCCTCCATCATCGGGATCGAGCACCAGCCTTCCTGCTTCTGGCCGCGCCACAGGAACGGGATCACGCAGGAGGCCTGGCGGCCTTCCGGGTATTTCCTGATCTGCGCCTCACACCAGGCCTGGTTCTCGGCCGTCCATGTGAAAGAAGCGGGCTGGTCTTTCGCCGGGCGTCTCGCCGCCATCGTCAATCCTCCGGTCAGGCCGGATTCCGGCCCGATTCCTCATTTTTGCGCATTCCCGGCCTCTCATACTGCATTGCGCGCGAAACGGAAGCGTCGTTTCGCCACGCGCGCGGCACGAGGGGGACTTCCCGCAGAGCATAGGCCCGAACCGCAGGGGGGCGGATAACTATCCTCATTTACTGGGCTTCAGGGCCGAATACCCTCCTGGGGTTGAATTTCCAGGCCGCGCGGTTCGCGCTATTGGGGCGCTATTCGCCGTCGAGGTCGATCTCGTTCAAGGCCGCCGCGTCTTCAAAGCAGCCGAGACAGATCACCTTGATGTTGTCCGGCCCCAGCGCCTCAAACGCTTCCTGCGAGAGGTTATTGCATTCGGTGCAGACCGCGTCCCAGACGCCGTCCTCGCCCCGCGACCACCAGAAGCCCTTCGGCTCGCCCTCGCGCAAGGCGTCGACGATATGCACGCAGACGAAGGTCTGGGGCTGTCGCCCATGCGTGCCGCAGGTGACGGAAGGGACTTTCATTGTTCCAATCGAAACGTGATCGTTGTTTCCAAGTCTTTACCGCCAGAGTCAGAAGGCTCGTAGCGCGACCTTATGACCGATGTCCATGCTTCATTCTCAAAGCATTCATTCGTGGTCTCTTTCAGCCGGATATTTTGGACCGCTCCGCCCGGGGATACGTCGTGAAGAAAAGTAACGGTTTCGACAGACTCTGCTTTGCCAATGCACTTTTCTGGATATCTGAAAACGCCTCGGCAACTCACTTTCAAATTTGGGTATGTCATAGAGGAAGCCTCTGAAATATCGACGGGTAAACAATCAGGACCATTTAAGACTTTCTTTTTTCGATAAGTGAAGATCGCGCCAATATTTTGATATCCCGCTTTCGTCGCCGCGTACTCGCGTCTTTCAAGAGATTTTGCGGCGCGATCAGCGAAGCATTCTTTTTTAGCCTTCAGAGTTTCGATATTTTGCACATCCCCGTCCGGGGATACATCAAACCTCAGCACAACCATCACAACACTATCCGAAGGTTGCTTGCACTCGACAGGATAGACTGCGTTGGATTTACAGGAAACGCCGAGACTGGCGTCAGCGCTAACGCTTTTCCAATCATGTTTTGAAAGGCCGAAGATAGTACAATTCGCATCATACTCGTTATGATACCCTACCCCTTCGCCTTCAAGTTGGTATGTGATTGTCGTCTCAACCCCCTTGAGCCCCTCCGGGACGCAAGAATATTTCCATCGCGCCACTGAGCGAACCGCAGAGCGGCTAAAACAGCGATTTGTGCTGTAAATAGCTTCTATTCGATCCGTAACGCCATCCGGACGCACATCGAAACGAAGCGCAACCGTTTCGCTTGGACGGGCCGATGCACTACATTTGTTGGGATATGCTTCTTGGTGGCGCTCAAGCGGAACTCGATCCCTATCAGGCATATCAGCAAGCGCCGGATCGCAATACTCTTCCGACACTCTATCTTGCAATGAAGCGCCAGCCGCCGACTCCGGCGCCAAAGTCATGAATAAGGCGCCGCAGATTCCCGCAAATGCATGCATCAAGGGTTTTAGCATCGACCTCCCACTCCCTGTCATGAGAGCGTAATAACAGGCTCGACCAGTCTACTCTACTCAACCTTCACCGTCAGCTTGTCGAGCTGTTTTTGCGCGTTCTCGATCTGGCGGCGGAGCGAAGCGCGGCGATAGGCTTTCACCTGCGGACCCAAAAACGGCAAGCGCCCGATCAACCCGCGGCGCAGCGCGATGATCAAGGCCAGCATGCCGAAGCCGGAAAGCCCCATCATCTGCGGCGGCAGCTCGCCCTGCATCAGCACCATGCGCATCGGCACGATCACAAAGCCGATGATGGCGCCGAACACCGCGCCGTAGATCGCCGCGCCGAAATGCACATGCCATGCGGCGGTATCGCGGTGGCGTTCTTTCAGGCCCGCCAGCGACATGACCACGAAAACCGCCATGATGGTCACGGCGACCGCGGTCTCGATGTAGAGATTCATGCCGGTAGGATATGCGGCGCTGTAATCGTACACGATCTCCTCAATCCAATTCCCTCATCTTGAGGGGGCCCTCTGAGTTCTATCCGTTTGCGGGGGTTTTATTCAATTAGGCCCGAATTAGCTTCTACCGTAAAGCTCAAGTCTCGCGCGCCAGACCTGCTTTCTTCAAAGCGCCATCCGTAAACCGAAATAGCCACTGCGCTGTTAACGCACTCATGCGTCGTGTGTTTTATTCTTACGTTGCCAGGCTTGCCGTCGGTGTTGACATCGAAAAGCACATCGACCTCGGCCATCCAATAATAATTGGAACATTTGTCCGGGGCGTAAACATAACACTTATAGATCAATTTTGGAAAACCTGAATAATCATCGACATATTCGCGATAAGTTTCAGGGCAGATTGGCGCTGTTTTCACGGGGGAAACGAAAGGCGGATCATAAGTAATAAGTTTCTGCGCATCCGAAGTTACGCACGAAACCAAAACACAAAATGTAACGCATATCCGAGTGAGATTGAGCGAAAAGCTCACCGGTCAATCTCGCCGAAAACAATGTCGAGCGAGCCGAGGATCGCCGAGACATCGGCGAGGAGATGGCCCTTGTTCATCCAGTCCATGGCCTGAAGATGCGGGAAGCCGGGCGCGCGGATCTTGCAGCGATAGGGTTTGTTGGTCCCGTCGGAAACGAGATAGACGCCGAACTCGCCCTTCGGCGCCTCAACGGCGGCGTAGACCTCGCCCACCGGCACATGGAAGCCTTCCGTATAGAGTTTGAAGTGATGAATGAGGGCTTCCATGTTCCCTTTCATCTTGTCGCGGCGCGGCGGCGCAACCTTGCCGTCGGTCGTCATCACCGGGCCCGGCGTTTCGCGCAGTTTGGCGATCGCCTGCTTCATGATCGAAACCGACTGATACATCTCTTCCATGCGGCAGAGATAACGGTCGTAGCAATCGCCGTTCTTGCCAATCGGGATCTGAAACTCGTATTCGTCATAGGATTCGTAAGGCTGGGCGCGGCGCAGATCCCACTGAATGCCCGACCCGCGCACCATCACGCCGGAAAAGCCCCATTCGAACGCTTCTTCCTTGGTGACGACGCCGATATCGACATTGCGCTGTTTGAAGATGCGGTTGTTCGTGAGAAGGCTTTCGATATCCTTCATTTTCTGCGGGAACTGATCGCACCAGGCGTCGATGTCGTCGATCAGCGCCTGCGGCAGGTCCTGATGAACACCGCCGACCCGGAAATAGGCCGCGTGCATGCGGCTGCCGGAGGCGTGCTCGTAAAAGATCATCAGCTTTTCGCGTTCTTCAAATCCCCAAACCGGCGGCGTCAGGGCGCCGACATCCATCGCCTGCGTCGTCACGTTGAGAATATGCGAAAGGATGCGGCCGATTTCACAGAAGAGAACCCGGATGTGCTGGGCGCGCTTGGGAACCTCGATACCGAGCAGCTTTTCCGCCGCCAGGCAGAACGCGTGTTCCTGGTTCATCGGCGCGACGTAATCGAGACGGTCGAAATAAGGGATCGCCTGCAGATAGGTTTTATGTTCGATCAGCTTCTCGGTGCCGCGATGGAGCAATCCGATATGCGGATCGACGCGCTCGACGACTTCGCCGTCAAGCTCCAAGACGAGACGCAAGACGCCGTGGGCCGCCGGGTGCTGCGGCCCGAAATTGATGGTGAAGTTGCGTTCCGATGAGGCGTCGGACGTTGAGTCTTCGGGAGAGACGTGACCATCCGCCATCGCTAGGCGCCCTTCTCTTCTGCTTTTTCATCGCCGGGCAGCACATATTGCGCGCCTTCCCACGGGGACAGGTAATCGAAATTGCGGTATTCCTGAACGAGCTTCACCGGCTCGTAGACGACGCGCTTCTGTTCGTCGTCGTAACGCACTTCCACGTTACCCGTGAGCGGGAAGTCCTTGCGCAGGGGATAGCCCTCAAACCCGTAATCGGTGAGGATGCGGCGAAGGTCCGGATGGCCTGAAAAGACGACGCCGTACATGTCGAACGCCTCGCGCTCGAACCAGTCGGCGCACGGGTGAACGCCGGTGATGGTGGGGATCGTCTCGTCCTCCCCGAGCTTCGCCTTCACGCGGATGCGCATGTTGTTGTGCATCGAAAGCAAATGATAGACGATGTCGAAACGCTGGCCGCGCTCCGGGTAGTCGACGGCGGTGAGGTCGATCAGCACCAGGAATTTCGCCAGCGGATCGTCCTTCAAGAATTGCATCACCTGCACGATGCGGTCGGCGCGAACCTCAACCGTCAGTTCGTCATGCTCGACCCGCCAGCTGCGCATGTCGCTGTCAATGCTTGCGGCGATATGCGCGCCCAGTTCTGTCAGTTCTTCAGTCATAATGTCCTATCTGACAATCGACCCTTCGCGGCGGATCTTCTTCTGCAATTGCAGAACGCCGTAGACCAGCGCCTCGGCGGTCGGCGGGCAGCCCGGCACATAAATGTCGACCGGCACGACCCGATCGCAACCGCGGACCACCGCGTAAGAGTAGTGATAATAGCCCCCGCCGTTCGCACATGAGCCCATGGAGATAACGTAACGCGGGTTCGGCATCTGGTCGTAGACCTTGCGCAAAGCCGGGGCCATCTTGTTGGTGAGCGTGCCCGCGACGATCATCACGTCCGACTGGCGCGGGGACGCGCGGGGCGCGAAACCGAAGCGCTCGAGATCGTAACGCGGCATCGACGCCTGCATCATCTCGACCGCGCAGCAGGCGAGGCCGAAGGTCATCCACATGAGGCTCCCTGTCCGCGCCCAGTTGATCAGCGCGTCCGCCGGCGCGGTGAAGAAGCCGCGGTCGGCGAGCTGGTCGGAAAGCTCCCCGAAGAATGGGTCCTTGGCGGTCGGATTATAGCCCGGCGCCCCAACCCGGGCGGCGGTCCCGTAAGGAAGCGGCGATACGGTCTTGTTTTCTAACGCCATTCAAGCGCTCCCTTCTTCCACTCATAGAGGAAGCCGATAATGAACACCCCGAGGAAGACGAACATCGACCAGAAGGCGAAAATCTGAAATCCGCGGTCGTGGCCAAGCTCGGGATTGAACAGCATCACCGCCCAAGGGAACAGAAACGCGACATCCAGATCGACGATGATGAACAGGATCGCCACGATATAGAACTGGACGTCGAACTTCATGCGGGCGTCGTCAAACGCGTTGAAACCGCATTCATAGGTCGAGAGCTTTTCAGGGTCCGGGTCTTTCGGCGCGATGACGATCGGCGCGATCAGAAAGACCAGCGCAAGGAACCCGGCGATACCGAAGAATACGATGATCGGCAGCCAGTCGAGCAGGAAATCAGGGGTCGCCAAGGGACCGCTCCTTTCGAGACGAAAACTGGCCGGAAACTAGAAAGCTGCGGGGAAGAAGGCAACGCGCAAATCGCCCCTCCGGGGTTCAAAACCGCAGTTTTTCGAGCGGGACCCGGGGCTTATTGCAGGTCTTCTTCGGATTCGGGCGTTTCCCCGTCGGGCTGGCCCTCCTCCTGGCCGGAGCGCAGGAAGTCGTCCCAGTCCTCCATTTCCCAGAACCGCTCGTCGAGCAGCCCGCCCCGGATGGTTTCGGGCAGATCGTCGATCGAAAGGACTTTCTGGGCGTCGCGGTCGGCGGCGAAGGCCGCGAGATTGGCGATGTCGTCGGCTTCAAGATAGATCGTGTAGCCGAGCTCGATCGACTGCAGCTCGATCATCGCCGGCGCGCCGCGCCACATGCGGGCGGCGAATTCAAGCGGATCAATCGCCGTCTGGCCGACATCGGCGTCAAGCGCCGGCGCGGCCTTGCCGCCGACGCCGTTGACCGCGTGGCAGATCACGCACCCCTTGTCGATGAAGAGCTGGCGGCCCGCCGTCGCATCAGCCGGATGCCGGGCGAGCTTCGGATCGCCGAGCGCTTCGGAAGGCGGCTCGTCCTTGGCGCCGCCGCAAGCGGCGAGCAATGCACTGAGGCTGAAAAGCGCGACGGCCTTTTTCATAACCGGCTCTCCCATCAAAATCGGAGCTTTAGATCAAAGAGGATTGTCGCGCTGTTTATAGCGATCTGCAACGGCGGGTTTGAATTTGGGAGAAATTTGAGAATGGCGCGAGTGACGGGACTCGAACCCGCGACCTCCGGCGTGACAGGCCGGCGCTCTAACCAACTGAGCTACACCCGCAGCCCATGACGGCCTCGCGCCGCCCGGGAGCGCGCGGTTTATGATAGCGGGACTTCCGCGTCAAGCGGAAAACCGGCCGCCCGGGCCTGGCCTCCTCCTTATGAAATCAGCCAATTAACTGTCTGTCGGCCCCTTTGCGGGATTGAATGAAGGCCGGCAAAGGAGTTTGATAGGGGCATAATAAACAGCCAAGGCGAGGCCGATCTCTATCGCGCCCCCAAGAGCCGATGAGATCTTCGACAGCCGCGGCGCGCGATGCGCCTCGCCGAAAGGAGGAAATCGGCCATGCCCCATGCGAAAGGCTCCATAAGATGCGCGGTTCTCGTCGGCCCTCAGGGCGGCGGCAAGACCGCGCTGTTAAGAGCGCTCATCGAACGGGCCGGCGGCAAAACCGCCGGCTTTGACACTTCTCAGGAAGCCAAAGACTTCTCCATGACGACGGAGCCGAATTTCGCGCGCTGCGATTATCTCGGCGAGACTTGGAACTTCATCGACTGCCCCGGCTCGATCGAACTCCTGCAATCCAGTCTCGACGCGATGCGGGCCGCGGACATCGTCATCGTCGTCGCCGAACCGGACCCCGAGCGCGCCGCCAGTCTCGGAACCTATTTCAAGTTTCTCGACGATCACAACATTCCCCATGTCCTGTTCGTCAACCGGCTCGACGAGGCGCAGCTTCGCGTGCGCGATCTTCTTCAGACCCTGCAGGCCTATTCGGAACGGCCGCTGGTGCTGCGTCAGGCGCCGATCCGCGAGGGCGACACGATTGTCGGCGCCATCGATCTCGTCAGCGAACGCGCCTGGAAATATCGCGAAGGCGAACAGTCCGAACTGATCGAAATTCCCGCCGCCGCGAAAGAACGCGAAGAAGAAGCGCGCGAGGCGATGCTCGATTCCCTCGCGGATTTCGACGACCGGCTGATGGAACAGATACTCGAAGACAAGACGCCGCCGAGCGAGGAGCTTTACGAGCTTGTCGCCAAGGAACTGAGCGAAGACGTGGTTGTGCCGGTGCTGCTCGGCTCGGCCTCGCACGGGCACGGCGTCACCCGGCTGTTAAAACTCCTGCGCCATGAAACGCCCGACGTTTCGCGCGCCGCCGCGCGTTCGGGCGTCGACAAGGGCGGCGCATCGGTTGGCGCGGTCCTGCGCACCGTGCACGCGCCCCATGTCGGCAAGATTTCCGTGACGCGGATCTTCAAGGGCGGCCTTAAAAACGGCGACACCATCAATGGCGCGCGCCTTAGCGGCATCCTTTCCCTGAACGGCGAGTCTCGCGACAAGCTCGACGAAGCAAGAGAAGGCGAACTCGCCGGTCTCGCGCGGGTCGATGAAATCGCCACCGGCGATCTCCTGATCGACGGCAAGACGAACAGGGGCGATTTCGCCGAGCCGTCTCTCGCCCCGGTGTTTTCGCTCGCGATTCACGCGAAAAACGAAAAGGACGACGCGAAACTCTCCGCAGCGCTCGCGAAACTCAGCGAGGAAGACGCCTCGCTCATCGCCGAGCGGCGCGCCGACACGCGCGAGCTATTGCTGCGCGGTCAGGGCGACATGCATCTGCGCCTCGCCATGGCGAAGCTCAAAAACCAGTACAATGTGGAAGTGACGTCCGCGCCGCCGAAATCCTCCTACCGGGAGTCGATCAAGGGCGCCGCCGATCATCACGCGCGCCACAAGAAACAGAGCGGCGGGCACGGCCAGTTCGCCGACATCAAGGTGAAGATCAAACCGATGTCGCGGGGCGAAGGCTTCAAGTTCGACGAGATCATTCACGGCGGCTCGGTGCCGAAGCAGTTCATCCCGGCGGTTGAAGCCGGCGTTAAAGAGGAGCTCGACCGCGGGCCGCTCGGCTTCCCGGTCGTCGACGTGGCGGTGACGCTTTATGACGGCCAGCATCACCCGGTCGACTCCAACGAGATGTCGTTCAAGATGGCGGGGCGCCAGGCGATGCGCGACGCCCTCCCCGATTGCGATCCGGTATTGCTCGAACCGATCTTCGAGACCCGGATCCACACGCCGAGCGAACACACGAACAAGGTGCACGGCGTCATCTCCGGGCGGCGCGGGCAGATTTTGGGGTTCGATGCGCGCAAGGGCTGGCCCGGCTGGGATACGGTAACGGCGATGATGCCGGAATCCGGCCTTTCCGATCTCATCATCGAACTGCGCTCTTTAAGTCAGGGCGCGGCGACCTTCGAGACGAAATTCGATCACTATCAGGAGCTATTCGGCAAGGACGCCGACAAGATCGTGAACGAGCGGAAGGCGGAGCTGCAGGCGGGGTAGACGATATCCTGAAAAGTCAGGCGGACATCGGTCGTTGTTTTTCACGGATGAAAACGCCTCAACGTGGAATCGCGTCCTTACGTCGTGCATTCTCGTGAAATCTCTTGTGCCGTGAACGCCTCATGATAAGCCGCCCTGTGACTACAAGCGTAATCAAAGGGGCGGCGTATCATGAAAGCAGTTCATTCTTTTGGCGTCGTAGCGGCGGTAATATCCTTAGTCTCTACCGCTTTTGCGCAGGAAACTCCGTTCGATAAAGCGGAAGCGCTTATCGACGCCTATGCGTCGAGTGATCAGTTTCAGGGAACGGCGCGTCTCGACACCCCGGAAATCGGATCAGAAACGATATCCAGAGGCATGGCGAATGACGCAGAGCGCCGGCCCAACACGGAAGATACAAGTTTTCACATCGCCTCCATCAGCAAGGCCTTCACCGCTGTCATGGTTCTGCAAATGGCGGATGACGGCCTGATTTCACTCGATGATCCGGTTTCCACCTGGCTTCCCGAGCTCAAGGAAGATATCGGCGACAACATCACGGTCAAACACCTCCTTAATCACACAAGCGGACTGCCTCGCGATTATGCGGAAGCGCTCGACTGGGACGGCGAGTCCGCATTAACAATCGCTGATGTCGCAACAGCGGTTAACGCCAGCGGCCTTCTTTACACGCCGGGCGAAAAACGAACCTACTCGAATACCGGCTATCGCATTTTGGCGTATATTCTGGAGGCGGTAGAAAACGCGTCTTATGTAGAAATTCTGCAAACACGCATTGTAGAACCGGCTGGTTTAACACACACGCAGCTTGGTCCGGATGAGGACAGCGCAACCGGTTACGACTCTCCCGATACGATCACGCTTGTGCCCGCGAAAATGGATGACCCCAACAAGAACCGCCTGTTGGGCGCCAGTGGAATTTATACGACGGCGGGTGATTTATCGCGCTTTATGGGAGCGATAAGCAGCGGTGCGCTTTTGAACGACGACACCAAAACGCTGATGCTCACCGCGCCGGGCGCGGCCGGAGCAAACGGAATTTACGGCATGGGCTGGGATATGTATCCGATGGATGGCGGCGGTCGAATAATTTTTTCATCCGGCCGGTCTGACGGATTTCTCTCTTTTATGACCTGGGTTGAAGATAATCCGGGAACCCGCATTGTGCTGCTCGCGAATGACACAAGATTAGGTCAGAGCGGATTCTCGCTCTTTGTAGGTTTATTGGAACATGCGCTCGGCGAACCAAGCGAAGCGGCGGCGCCGCCCGCCCCAGTTCACACCTTCCTTAGTACGCTTCTTGAGAAAGGCGAAAAGGCGGCCTTGGCTTATGCGGACACGCTGGATATGAGCAACGCCCCTCTCGGCAACGCCTCACCTAGCCAAGCTATAGGAGAGCCGAATGGAGGGGTCGGCGAGTCCCGCCGCGCATGGGCGCCGGCGACAGCGGACGCCGGAACGGAATGGCTCGCCTTAACATGGCCCTCACCAATTCAGGCTTCCGAAATTTTCATTCAGTTCACACAAGTCTCTGAAAGCCTCAACGCTGTAGCGTTTAACGGAAAAGAACACGCGCTAACTTCGTTGGACCATGAATTTTTAAAAGCGGAAAATGGCGCACCGGCAGTCAGCATCAAACTTGAAACGCCTGTAACGGTGAATAACGTCAGACTTGTTCTTGACACATCCAAACCGGGCTGGCCGCAAATCGACGCTGTCGCTCTTATCGATAATGAGGGGACCCGTCATTGGGCGCAAAAGGCGACGGCGTCAACAAGCGCTTTCGACAAGGGCTCCGTGAATATGAGCGATTACCCGACGACGGATGTGCTCAACAAGCTTGCGCGCCGTCTCGAAGAGAACGGTAAGAACAAGGCGGCCCGAAAGGTCCGGAAAATTATTCCGAAGTTGTAGCTTTGGCGCACACAGAAAGGCCGCCGGAAATTTGGCGACCCTCTTCTATAGTTCGCATCAGGTTTACTTTCAGTTTTTCAAAACAAATTACGCCTTGTCGGGCCCAACCCGCACCACCGCCTTGCCGAAAGTTTTCGCCTTCAAAAGGCTTCGGAAGCCGGCTTATCAGCAACCATGCGCCTCGAGTTCGATTTCGATCATGAATTCCGGCAAGGCGAGACCTTTGACTTCCAGCCACGTCCCGGTCGGGTAGTGCTTCGTGTAAATTGTGTTACGGAACCCTGCGACTTCCAGAAACGCCGCCATGTCGGTCGTGAAAACATTTTCAACGATGACATCGTCGAATGTGCAGCCATAATGCGCGAGTACTTTTTCAAGATCGCCATAGACGTTCTTCATTTGCTGTTCGATATCGCCGACAGCGGTTGGGTTGCCCGCATCGTCCATGCTCACCGCGCCGGAAATCGTCACAACGTCGCCGATCCGCACGCCATGGCTATAGCCGTAGGCTTTCTCGACTTCCGGTCTCAACAGGAACCACTCCGGTTCCGCTGTCGTAACCGCGGTCTGCGCACCCGTTTTGTCGCCGCCGCATGCCGCCGCCATGCCGGCGACCGAAACCGCCGCCGCAATCTTCAATGACCTGAACATTCGTCCCCTCCTGAAAAGTCCGCCCGACCCTACAGCTAGTTGCTGTCCGGCCCGACCCGCACCACCGCCTTGCCGAAATTCTCGCCTTTAAAGAGTCCGATAAAGGCTTCGGGCGCTTTCCCGAGGCCGTCATATTTCGACTCCTGGAACTTGATCTTGCCCTGCGCGAGGAGCGGCGCGACCTCCATCGCAAACTCCATCGCCTTCGCGATATATTCAGACACGATAAAGCCGCGGATGAGGACGCCGCGCCCGACCACATTGACGAGGTTCGGCGGGCCGGGTTCGGGCTCGCGATTGTTATATTGCGAGATCATCCCGCACCACGCCATGCGTCCGCCATTGGCGATGCAGTTGAGCGCAGCTTCGAGATGCATGCCGCCGACATTTTCAAAGTAACAGTTGACGCCTTTCGGCGCGGCCTCGGCGAGCGCCTTCGTCAATTGCCCGGCGTTCGCGTAGTCCTTGTAGTTGAGCGCCACGTCGACGCCCGCTTCTTTCTCGAGCCATTCGCATTTTTCCGGCGAACCGGCCGACGCGATCACGCGGCAGCCCTTCACCTTGCCGAGCTGGCAGACGACCGACCCGACGGCGCCCGCGGCGCCCGAAACGAACATCGTTTCGCCTTCGGCCGGTTTTAAAATCTGCGTGACGCCCGACCAGGCGGTGAGCCCCGGCATGCCGAGAACCCCGAGATAGGCGGAAAGCGGCGCCATATTCGGGTCGACCTTCTGGGTCTGCTCGGCTTTCGAAATATAGTAATCTTTCCACCCGCCGGTGAAATCGACCACATAGTCGCCGGGCGCGTAGCCCTCGATATTCGACTCGATCACCTCGGAGACAGCGCCGCCGGAAAGCGGTTCGTCGAGCGAAAACGGCGGGATGTAACTCTTGATGTCGGGCCGCATGCGCCCGCGCATGTAAGGATCGACCGACATCCACACCGTGCGGCAAAGCATTTCGCCCGGCCCGGGCGCCGGCAGCTCGATTTCCTTCAGGGCGAATTGCGACGGCTCGGGCATGCCCGCCGGATATTCGTTGAGAAAAATCGCGTTTGCTTTTTGCGCCATCGGTCGGCCTCCCGTTTCAGTTTGCGCGCCAGCCTAGAAGATCGCGGCGCTCTCGCAAGGCTGTGATGCAGCCGGCCCAATTCGGACAGAAGCCCGCCTCATTCTCGCCTTGGATGGCGGCCATCGTTTCCCCCAAGGCGGTGGGAAAGCCGTCGGCGGGAAAAACACTCCCGCCAACAAGGCGAATTCCTCATGGAAGGAAATTCCTCATGGAAGGACAAGGGCTATGAAAAATCTGATACTCGCCTCCGGCGCCATGCTTCTGGCGGTCACGGGATGTCAATCAACCGGCGAAGGCGCGCTGACCGGCGCGGCCATCGGCGCCGCAGGCGGCGCGATCGCCGGCGAAGTGTTCGCCGGCCGTCCGGGCCGCGGCGCAGCTTACGGCGCGCTGATCGGCGCCGCCATCGGCGCCTATGAAGGCTGCTCGCGCGCCGGTACGTGCTGGGGCCGCGCCCGCGATCACGGCGACCGCTATTACGACCGCCGCTCGGGCCGCTACTATTATGTCGATCCGCAATATGGCGACACCTATTGGGAAGACGGATCGTTCCGCGGCTATGCGGACGACTACCGCCCGCCGCGCCGGAATAATCGCCGCTACTAGGAGTTTTTTGGGGGAATCGTCACGATGTGCAGCCCGCCTTTCGAGGCGGGCTGTTTTCGTACGAATGTTTAACATCCCGTTCTGCGAATATCCCTGACAGAGGCCGCCGGCTTTGGTAGTTTCATCAAGGCTGGGCAGGCAACGAAGGGAGAACTTCATGAAGATCGTCATTCCCGCTACTGGCTTGATGTTTCTCGCCGCCGCATGTACGGCGTCGGGCACCGCCGAACGCAACGCCGCTTACGGCGCGGCTGCGGGCGCGGCCGCGGGCGCCGTCGCCGGCGAAGTGATTGCAGGAAAACCGGGCAAAGGCGCGGCGATCGGCGCCGGCATCGGACTGATCGGCGGCGCGATCGCCGGCTGCGCGCGCGCAAAAGACTGTTTCGGCCGGGCGCGTGACACGGATGAGCGTTATTACGACGACTACGCGAACCGGTATTATTATGTCGATCCCGCCACGGGCGACACATGGTGGGAAAACGGCGACTTCCGCAGCTATGGACCGGGCCGGCCGTAAGCCCGGCCGCGCTCAACGCATGAGCGCACAGAATTCAGCCCGCGTGATCGCCAAGATCGCTGCGGGCTGATCTTTTTGAGCCCTTGCCCATCTGACTGAGCGCAATCAGCGTCAGGGTCGGGACGAAACCGTCGATCTGCCCGGTTGGATCGCCCACTTCCCAGAACGCGATCAGTCCCGGCAGCCCCCACATGGCGACCGCCGCAACGCCGAGAATGATGTCGAAGGCGATTTCAAAACCGGGAATACGCCCGATCGTGAAATCGAGAATGTCGAGCACGATGGCGGCCGCCAGCTTTGCGCTTTGCGCGTTCATTTCACCCTGTTCAAGTTGAAGCGGCCCCGGATGAACGCCGCCGTCTGCCGGATCGTCTTCATCGATTCCGGCATGGCGCCGACAAACAGCGGCCAGATATGCGCAAGGCCCTTTTCCACGACCAGTTTCGCTTCAACGCCCGCCGCCACGAGTTTTTCGTGGAGCCGCGTTGCATCGTCGAGCAGCACCTCGCTGGCGCTCGCATAGGTCAGGATCGGCGGCAGTCCGGCGAGCTCGCCGTAAAGCGGCGACGCCAGCGGGTTTTTGGGATCGGCGCCGTTCAGATATTGTTTGGCGCCCTCGACAATATAAAGCTTCTTGAACATGACGTCTGTCGGTTCGTTCGTGTCGAGAGACGCGCCGCTCACCGCCATGTCCGTCCACGGCGAATAAAGAACCGCGCCGGCCGGCATCGGCAGCCCGCGCTCCCTGATCGACAACATGAGCGCCATCGCCAGACCGCCGCCCGCCGAATCGCCGGCGAGAAAGAGCCGCGAAGGATCCCGCCTTTCCGCAAGCAGCCATTCATAGGCGGCGACGGCGTCGTCCACCGCGGCCGGGAACGGCGCTTCGGGCGCCTGTCGATAATCGAGAGAGAAAACCTCCGCATGGCATTCCTGCGCCAGCGCGAAAGTCAGCTTGCGGTATGCTTTCGGCGAGCCGAAATAATAACCGCCGCCGTGGAGATAAAGGATCGTGAGGCCAGCAGCGGACTTGTCTGCGCGATGCCATTCGCCCTTGACCGGACCGTCGTCGACCGAAGTCATCGAAACGCCCGCCGGCGGGTGTTCTGGCGCGGGTTTTTCGAAATTCGCCCGCAGCACCTCCGCGGGCAGTTCATGAAGCGGCTGGCTTTTCACCGTCCGTTTCAAATTCCAGTTGACCAGCATGGCCCGTAAACTCGGCACGCGTCACTCCCCTGATTGATTTTCCGCGGACGCTAGAAAAATCGGCCGCCCAAGGAAAGCTTTTTCAGCCGTTAGCGGCGAAAGCGCAGGCCGAAGCCGAGCGTGCGCCCTTCGCCGGGGAAATACCGGTCTTCCCCGAAGGCGTAATCGGCCCGTTCCGCATAGAGCGCATTGGCGGCGTTTCTCAAGGTCAGGAAGGCCGAAAGACCGTCGGTGATGTCGGCCTCCCCGCGCAGGTTGAGAAGGTTATAGCCCTCATAGGCGTGGTCGTTCGCCGCATCGGTGAAATAGGACCCGACAAACGTCCATTCCGCTTCGAACCGGAACCGCGCTTCCGGACGCCAGGCGAGGCGCGTGTTCGCCAGCACCCGCGGCGCCGTATCGACGTCGTCGCCTTTTCGAATGCTCTCCGAGGCGTTGCCGGTGATCCGGTCAAATCTGTACGTGTGGGCTGCATAAGTCATCGCGCTTTCAAGGCTGAGCGCTTCGGTGAACGAAAACCCGACCTCCGCTTCGACGCCCAGATGCCGGGTCTTGCCGTTCGCGACATTAAAGCCGTCGGCGTCCCTGAAAAAGAAATTGCGCTTTTCCATGTAATAACCGGCGAGATCAAGCCTTACTGCATCGCCAAGCCGCGCGCGCAGGCCGAGTTCGGCCGCATCGATGAATTCCGGCGCGGCGCGGTCGCCGGTCTGGTTGATCTGCAGACGATAAAGATCAGTCGTCTGCGGCGGGCGCGCGCCGCGCGCGTAACTTGCGTAGGCGCTGACGCTCTCGGAAAATTCATGACGCAGACTGACTTTCGGGCTCGCCGTTAGAAAACGGTCGCCCCGGTCATCCGGGCGAAGAAACCGCCCGACAACGCCGCTGTCGGTGAGATTGTCGTAGTCGTAAACCGTTCCGTCGACACGCACGCCCGCTGAAACCACAGTCCGGGGCGACGCCTGATAGTCGGCCTGCACGAAACCGGACGCATTCACTGCGCGCACGTCGTAATCGTAATGAAGCCCTTGCGTGTAGGAAAAGACGGTCGGGTCGCTTTGATATTCGCGAAGCCAGCCTTCGGTATAATCCGCATCGACCCCGGCGATCAGCGAAAGCCTGCCCGCCGTCCGATAAAGCGCAGACTGAACCCCGACGCTCCAGTGGCCGTTCTCTTCCAGCGCGTTCGAGGGCAGAAAATGTTGCGGGAATTGCATGTCGTTCCAGCGCGCATAGGGCGTCACTTTCAGGGTCGTATCGTCGGCGACCGCCGTTTCGAACGTCGACTGGAGACGCGCCGACCTGGCGTCGCGATAGGCGTCCAGGAAGTCGTTGGTTCTGCGCGAGGCCCGGTCTTCCAGCGCCGCGCGCCCGAAAATGAAGCCCGCGGTTTCCTGTTCGAGATTATCGAAGGAAAAGACCGTATCGATGCTGACCGCGCCCTTGCGAACATGGCGGAACGTCAGCTTCTGCTGATCGAGGCCGGCGCTTGCGCGGTAACCCGCTTCGCTTGTCACGGACGCGCCGGCGAAAAAACCGTCATCGCCCAGCGTGCCCGACAGGGTTCCTTTCCATTTGTAACGGTCTTCAGTGTCGCCGAACGCTTCGGTAAAAAGCGACAGCGCATCTTCAGGCGACGGGGTCAGCACATTGACGACGCCGTGAATGGCGTTGGCGCCGTAAAGCGCGCCCGAAGGCCCGCGCACAATTTCAACGCCGCCGGCGATTTCGTAATGCGCGTCGAAGAGCCCGTTGATATTGGCGAAGCCGGGCGATCTTATGGGGACGCCGTTTTCAAGAAAGAGAAACGAACCGGCGCCGGCGCCCGAGGTCAAAACCGGCGAGCGGATCGCGGTCAGGTGTTCGGCGCCCGATCCGCGATGCAGGCTGACGCCCGGCGCGCGGGCGAGGATTTCCGAAACATGGTCGGCGTCGATGAATGCCAGCGCCTCGGCGTTGACAACGCTGACGCTCTTTGCGGTTTCATCAAGCGGCCTTTCGCGGCGTTCCGCGGTGACGACGATCCTGTCCGCCGCCGCCAATGGCGCCGCAGCCGATAAAACCCCCGCCAAAAACAGACTGAAACTCACCAAGACACATCCGACATTACAGCGGATGAAGATTAACCCGCGGCCCGGCCCGACGAAACCCGGACCCGAGCAGCGGCGATGGCGCTATCGTTGGTATTTTGCGACCTTCTGCGAAATCGAGCCGAAAATCGAATGGCCCGTCGCGTCTTTCATCTTGATCTCGACCGTATCGCCGAATTTCATGAAAGGCGTTTTCGCCGCGCCGTCATAGATCGTCTCGATCATGCGAATCTCGGCGATGCAGGAGTAACCGGCGCCGCCTTCCGAAACCGGCTTTCCGGGACCGCCGTCAAGCTTGTTTGATACCGTGCCGGAGCCAATGATGGTTCCGGCGCAAAGCGGCCGCGTTTTCGCCGCGTGCGCAATCAGCCGCGGAAAGTTGAACGTGAGATCGACGCCGGCGTTCGCGCGGCCGAACGGCTCGCCATTATAATTGACGAGTAGCGGCAGATGCACGGCGCCGTCTTTCCAGGCATCGCCCAGTTCGTCCGGCGTAATGGCGCAAGGGCTGAATGCTGAAGACGGCTTCGCCTGGAAGAACCCGAAACCTTTCGCAAGCTCGGCGGGGATCAGCCCGCGCAGGGAAACATCGTTGACCAGCATCACGAGACGAATGTAATCGCCCGTCTCTTCAGGCGTGACGCCCATCGGCACGTCGCCGGTGACGACCGCGATTTCCGCTTCCATGTCGATGCCGAAGCCTTCGTCCTGCGGCATCCCGATGTCGTCGC
>ENA-ORCV01000439-ORCV01000439.1-marine-metagenome-genome-assembly--contig:-NODE-439-length-29970-cov-4.376777_pt1 | contig 29970 bp, 33 predicted proteins | sample MGYA00237779_ERZ508509 | MGnify/ENA primary metagenome ERZ508509 (study PRJEB26180, sample SAMN06268772) | marine metagenome | isolation source: Bioluminescent Bay, La Paraguera, Puerto Rico | place... | reverse complement strand
CGCATCGCCGGTCAGGCTGTCATTGTTGGCCGAGCCGGTGACGTTCTCGATCCCCGACAGGCTGTCTCCCTGTGCGTCGCCGCCGCTATGCGTGTTGGTCGAGAGATTGACCGTGACGCCGGCGGACGAAGACGCCTGCGCCGACCAGTATGAGATCGCGCAGGCGCTGACCGAAGCCGTGGGTCTGCCCGCCTATGAGATTTCCAATCACGCCGCGCCGGGAGAGGAATCCGCTCATAATCTCATCTACTGGCGCTATCAGGATTATGTCGGCGTCGGCCCAGGCGCCCATGGCCGCCTCACGATCGGCGGCGACAGGCTGGCGACGGAGACGCATCTTTCGCCTGAGGCTTACCTCGAGGCCGTCGAGCAAACCGGCGCCGGCGTACGCCTTGCCGAACCCCTCAGCGCCGAAGCGCAGCTCACGGAACGCCTGACAATGGGGCTGCGTCTGATAGAAGGGGTGACGCTTTACGCAGATGATGTCTTCTATGAAGACGAGCCCCGCGTCGACCGGCTGCGCCGTCTCATCGAGGACGGGTTCATCGCCGACAATTGCGGAAGGCTCTCCGCCACCGCGAGGGGGCGCCCGGTGCTGAACCGGATCTTGTATGAATTGCTGAGTTAAAAGCGGCGATTAATCTTCGACAATCTCTTCCGCATCGATCCGCTCGATATCGGAAAAGGTCTGCCGGGAATGACTCTTGAATGACTTGAACATGGCGCTGCCTTCGGCGGCGCTTTCACTCGTATGCAAGAGGGCCGGACCGCCTGCTTCGGACAATCGATATGTCTGCACTTGTGACATCGTCTCGATTTTCGCGACCGAAGCGGGCTTGAACGGTTTCAACGATCTGACCTCGATGCGCGAGACATGACCGCCTTTTTTATCGAGCGTCACATACATTTCGAGCGCGCCCTCCGGTAGATCGTCATCGACAACCGGAGATGAAAAGACCGCCGCTTCTTCGGTTTCGGAAATCAGCGCGAATGTGGAAAGCTCTTCACCCAGCTTGTCGTAAACGATCGCATCGTCGGAAAATTCCGACTTTCTGATCTTTTTGAAGACTTTCTTTTCTTTCTTGCTCAGTCCGTCATCGCTTGCGCCGAGAAGACGCCACCGATCCTTCTCAGGCTCTCTCGGGTCATACCGTAACTCAAGCGATACGGTTTCTTCCTCGTTCGACTGTTCGAGGCTCACCGTGAAAGCAAAACGGTCGCCGGCATGGGCGAACGCTGTTTCAATCGCTTTTTCCAGCAAGGCGCGGGCTTCGCCTGTTTCTTCGGCGTGCACGGCGAGAGTGCTTGCGAGAACCGACAACGCAACCGCGCAAACACGCAACAACAACTGACGCATGACTGCTTTCCGCTTTTAATAGCTCGGCATGAAGCTGCGCGGCGCCGGATCGACGGTCTGAATGCCGCCGGGCTGGATTTCGAGTATGGCGAGACCGCGCTCGACCGAGCCGTCAGGGTTGAGCCGGAAGAGGCCGTCAGCGCCGAAATACCCGTTGGGGTCGGTGATCGCTTCCGCCGAGAACCGGCGGCGGCGGTTGCTCTCCCTGGCGAGACGCGCGGATAGCAGCGTCGCGTCATAGGCGAGAGAGGCGAGCCGCGGCGGCGGCGCGCCGAAGGCGCCCGCATAGCGGTTTTCGAAATTGCGGGTTATCTCCGGATCGGGCGCGGCGAACCAGCCGCCGCGCAAGGCCGGCTCACGCGTCAGGCGCGGGTTCTTCCAGGCGGAAACGCCGAGCAGTTTCACCCGCGTGATGTCGACATTGTAATAGGGAAGGAGCGGTGCAAGCGCGCGCAGGAGCGTGCCCTGTTCGGGCATCAGCACCGCCTGGTAGCCTTGCGTATAGCCGGCTTCCTCACTGGTCTTCGGCTCAACCGGCGGCTTGCCTTCATAACCGTGACGCAATTCGACGGGCACGATTTCCTTGGAATACTGGGCGAGCCGTTTCGCCGGCGCGAGCATCGCGTCGGGATTTTGCTCATAGCGCTCTTCGTGAACGATGACGCCGCCGCGGATGAAAACCTCTTCCGCAAACGCGCTGGAGACGCGATCGCCATATTCGGTCATCGGCGCGAGCACGCCGAAGCGGGTCATTTCCTGCGCGACCGCGAACTCGGTGACCCGCTCAATTTCAAGTTCCGGCGGGAAGCTCAGGAGATAAACGCCGTCGCCGCCGGAATTGAGGTCGGAAGAAAAAGCGATCATCGGCGTCTCCGCGGCGCGGGTGACCACGGCGGCCGCCTCAACCGATTCGGAAAACAGGGGGCCGAGAATGATTTCCGCCCCGTCGGCGAGCGCCGAGCGCGCCGCGGCCGCAGCGCCGTCAGGCGAGCCCTTGGTGTCTTTAGGGATCAGCAGGAAACGTTGATCGCCGGCGTCGAAGGCGGCGAGCTGCGCTGCGTCGAACATCGCCGAGGCGACTTTCTGCGCGGCTTCGCTGGGCGCGGTAAACGGCAGCAGCAGACCGACCCGGACAGGCTCGACGCCGCCCATATGACGCGGATCGACATATCCGCGGCGGTCGTAACGGCGCGCCTCGCGCTCCCTGTCGTATTCGTAGTCCGGATAAGACGGTTCGACGGTTTCCGCCGGCGACGACGGTTGCGGCTGGGCGATAACCGGCCCGCTCTTGGACGGGGTCGATCCGCAAGCCGCCAGCGCCATGAAGACCGCCGCGACTGCGCCGGACTTAACCGTTCTGCCCAATGCCCATTGCATAAAATCAGCCTTTTGATTGAGAATCCGCCGGCGAGACTAGCCCCCGCGAACTCCGCCGTAAACACATCCGCTGCGCGGAGATCGCCCGGACTCGATTGACGAGGCCGCCGCCCGCGCTCAAACCTCCCCTAGATGATTGATACGACGAAAACATTAAAACCCGGCCTTTATGTGACGGCGACGCCGATCGGCAATCTCGGCGATATCACCTATCGGGCCGTGGAAACGCTCAAAGCCGCCGATCTCGTTTTGTGCGAGGATACGCGTCAGACCGCCAAGCTCTGCGCCGCCTACGGGATCGAAACGCCGCGCGCGCCCTATCATGAGCACAACGCGGCGCGCGTCCGCCCGGAAATCATGAAAAAACTGAAAGGCGGCGCCGCGATCTGTCTCGTCACCGACGCCGGCACGCCGCTGATCTCCGACCCCGGCTACAAGCTGGTGCGCGAGGCGGCCGGGGAGGGCGTCGATGTTTTCCCCATTCCCGGCCCCTGCGCCGCGATCGCCGCGCTTTCCGCCGCCGGCGCGCCAAGCGACGCGTTTTTCTTCGCGGGCTTTCCGCCGAGCAAATCCGGCGCCCGGGAAAAAGCGCTGACCGCCCTCAAGGAAACATACGGCACGCTGGTTTTCTACGAGACCGGCCAGCGCCTCGCCGCCAGCCTCGCCGCCATGGCGGAAGCGTTCGGGGACCGCGCCGCCGTCGTCGCCCGCGAGCTGACCAAACTCCATGAGGAATTCCGGCGCGGCAGCCTTCGCGACCTTGCAGACCATTACGCGGCGTCGCCGCCAAAGGGAGAGATCGTCATTCTCGTCCACCCGCCCGAACCTGCGCAGGCGGACGAAGGCGCGCTCGACGCCTATCTCACCGATGCGCTTCAGTCCCTGAGCGTCAAGGATGCGGCGCGTGAAGCGGCGAGCGCGCTCGGCGTTCCGAAACGGCAAGCTTATGAGCGGGCGCTTGAACTGAAAGAAGGGACATGACCGGCCGCCGCGCCGAAGACGGCCTCAAGAAAAGACGCAAGGCGGAAACCGCCGGACGCCGCGCGGAATGGATCGCCGCGCTACTCTTGCGCGTGCAAGGTTTCGCCATTCTCGAGCGCCGTTTCAAAGCGCCGTCCGGCGAGGTCGATCTTGTTGCGAAAAGAGGCCGTCTCCTGGTTTTCGCCGAGGTGAAATCCCGCGAACGCATGGACGACGCGCTCGCCGCCGTCACCCCGGCGGGCCGGCGCCGGGTGAGCGCCGGCGCAGGGATGTTTCTCGCTCGCCGTCCCGACCTTGCGGCCTGCGATATGCGTTACGATATCATTGCTGTTTCCGGCTGGCGTCTTCGCCACATAAAAGCCGCATGGATCGACGACGCCTGAGCCCTCTCGCGAACGTCATCGGCGCCATGGTTTTCATTCGCGGCGAAAAAGCGCATATGAAACGCGCCGGATACGGAACAGGTTGAAGGAATATCGCTCATGCTTTCATCGTTCTTCCGCTTTGCATTCATCGCACTCGCTGCGGCGGGCGCCGCCGCCTGCGCTTCGAGCCGGTCGCTCGACCAGAGCCTCTCGGATATCGGCGGCGACGCGCAGATCAAGGGCGTTCTCCTCGCCGACCGCAGCCACGATTATTCCGATATCGATCTCACTCTCTATGAAGGCCGCCTGCTCCTGACCGGCACGATGCGGAGCGAGACAGGCCGGGAGAAACTGATCGCAAACGCCCGGAAGGCCGAAGGCGTCGAAGAGATAATCAACGAAGTCCTCATCGATGATAAAACCTCTTTCGGTCAGGGGTTCGAAGACGCCCGCATCGACAAGGTTCTCCGCGCCAAGCTGATCGGCGACAACAATGTTACAAGCGCGCGCTACAAGATTGCGGTGTCGAAGGCGGTGGTTTACCTGATCGGCGCCGCCCCGACCCAGGCCGAGCTTGACCGCGCGCTGAAACTCGCTGCGGAAGTTCCCGGTGTTGAGAAAGTCGTCAGTCATGTCGCCGTGGCGCTGGCGAGCGGCGCGCAGTCGCCCCGGTAATCGAGGAAACAATGCTCAAAATCGCAATTCAGATGGACCCGATCGAGGCTGTCGACGTCAACGCCGACACCACTTTCGACATGGCCCTCGAGGCTCATGGGCGGGGACATGAAATCTGGATCTACGCGCCGGGGGACCTGCAGCTCCTGCACCACGATGTCAGCGCGCGGGCGCGGCATGTCATCGCCATCAACCGGCGCCAGGGCGACCACGTCTCGCTTTCCGAACCCCAGATCATCGACCTGCGCTCAATGGATGTGGTGCTCATCCGCCAGGACCCGCCCTTCGACATGGCTTACATCACGGCGGCGCAGATCCTTGAGCGTCTGCAGCCCGGCGTCCTTGTCCTCAACGATCCGCGCGCGGTGCGCGATGCGCCGGAAAAGCTGTTCGTCACCGAGTTTGAAGATCTCACCCCGCCGACGCTGATCACCAGCGACCGGGCGGCGATCAGAAGCTTTCGCGAGGATCACGGAGACATCATCATCAAGCCGCTCTACGGAAACGGCGGCGCCGGGGTCTTCCGCATGAAACCGGACGATGGCAATTTCAACGCCCTCCTCGAACTCTTCGGCCAGGCCTTCCGTGAGCCGATCATCGCGCAGAAATTCCTGCCGTCGGTATCGAGCGGCGACAAACGCATCATCCTGCTCGACGGCGAAGCGGTCGGCGCCATTAACCGGGTGCCCGCCCCGGGCGAGACCCGCTCCAACATGCATGTGGGCGGCAGGGCCGAGGCCGTCGAAATGAGCGAACGCGATCAGGAGATTTGCGACCGGATCGGTCCGGTGCTTTCCGAGCGCGGGCTGGTCTTCGCCGGGATCGACGTGATCGGCGACTATCTGACCGAAATCAACGTCACCTCTCCCACCGGCGTTCAGGAAGTCCGCCGCTTCGGCGGGGCGGATATCTCCGCCCTTTTCTGGGACTGGGTTGAAGGCCGGGCGGAAAGCGAATAAAGCACCGCGTTCGCCGGGCTGATCTGAACCTGACCAAAAGCGCGCTCGCCGGCGGCGCCGCGGCGGCGATCATGATCGACACTTCAGCGACGGTTCCGGCGCAAGATGACGCCGCGCAAAAGCCCCCCGGACGCAAGCTCAGGATCGCGCTCTTTTCCGGCAACTATAATTACGTGATGGACGGGCCGGTGCGCGCCCTCAACAAGCTCGTCGCCTATCTTGAAGAAGAAGGGCACGAGGTCCTGGTGTTCGCGCCGACGGTGAAGGAACCGGCTTTCAAACATTCCGGCACGCTCGTTTCCTCGCCGTCGGTCGCCCTGCCCGGCCGCAGCGAATACCGTCTGGCGCTCGGCATGTCCGGCGAAATCAAACGCCGCCTTGAAGAACTGAAACCCGATCTCATCCATCTTTCGGCGCCGGACTTTCTCGGCTATCGCGCGCTTCGGTACGGATGCAAGCGCGGCATCCCGGTCGTCGCTTCGTTCCACACACGCTTCGACACCTATCCGCGATATTACGGCGCGAAATGGCTTGAGAAATATCTCACCAATTACATGCGCTGGTTCTATGCGCGCTGCGAGCAGGTCTACCCGCCGTCGCAAAGCATGGTCGACGAACTGAAGCGCGACGGCATCGGCCGCGATTTGAGGATCTGGACGCGCGGCGTCGACAGCGCGCTTCTCAACCCTGACAAGCGGGACATGACGTGGCGGCGCTCGATGGGCTTTAACGACGATGATGTCGTGGTCGCCTTTGTCGGACGTCTTGTCCTTGAAAAAGGCATCGACGTATTCGTTGAAACGGTCGCGCGGACAAAGGGCGTAAAAGCGCTTGTGGTCGGCGAAGGCCCCGAACGCGTGCGCTTTGAAGCCAAGCTCGCGGACGGGCGTTTCACGGGACATCTCAAAGGCGCCGACCTCGCCCGTGCATACGCCAGCGCCGACATCTTCTTCAATCCGAGCGTTACGGAAACCTTCGGCCAGGTGACGCTTGAAGCCATGGCGAGCGGTCTGCCGGCGCTCGGAGCCGACGCCGCCGGCAGCGCGTCGCTGATCGGCCATGAAGAAACCGGGCTCCTCGCCGAACCCTCGACCGAAGCGTTTTCACCGGCCCTTGAACGGCTTGCCGGCGACAGGGAACTTCGCGCGCGGCTCGCCGCGGAAGCGCGCCGGCGCAGTCTCGACTACGCCTGGCCGGCGATCCTCGGACGGCTGGTCGACGACTATCACGAAGCGATCGCAAACTACGATCCCGCCGCCCCGGGCGGCGCCTGAACGCCAATGCTGAACTGGCGCAAAATCGGCGGCGACCTCAATCAGCGATGGATCACCATACGCGAACGCGACGACGTGCAGCGCGCGCTCACCATCGCCCGCTATACGCTCTTCGCCGGCGTTGTCGCCTATCTTGTCTATAAACTCAGTCAGGTCGGGTGGCTCGACGTCGCGCAATCGCTGCCGACAACGCCGTGGTTTTATGTCTTCTTCGTCTTGCGCTTCCTGGCGCTTCCGGTGTCGGAACTGGCGATCTATGAGATCGTCTGGTCGACGCCGCTGGTTCGGCACTTCTTCGTCTTCATCCGCAAGCGCGTCTATAATTTCGCGGTGATGGGCTATTCGGGCGAGGCCTTCCTCACCCTGTGGGCCCGGCGCCGGCTGCATCTTTCCGACAAGACGATCATTGTCGGCGTCAAGGACAACAACCTGCTTTCCGCCTTCGCATCGAACGCCGCGACGGTTGTGATGATCGTCGTCCTTGCAACCAATGGCGGTCTGCAGGCGGGACTGGACGCCTTTCCCGGCGCCGGCTGGCTGTTCGCCCTCGCCTTCATGACCGCCTCGACGCTCGCCGTCCTTGTCGCCGTGTTCCGGGAAAAGCTGATCGCGCTGCCCCCGGGCGTCATGCCACGCCTGCTTTCCGTTCACGGCGCGCGGCAACTGCTGATCATTCTGCTCCATGCCGCGATGTACGCCTCGGCGCTCCCCGGCGCGCCGCTGATGGCCTGGATCACGTTTATCGCCCTTCAGCTCGTTTTGAGCCGTATTCCGTTCCTCCCTAATCAGGACATTGTCTATCTGACGGCGGCCTTAACGCTTTCGCCGATCGTCGGCGCGCCGGAAGCGGTCGTCGCCGGCATGCTGGTCGCCGAGGCGGGCCTTTCCCAGCTTTTTAACGCCCTGATGTTCGCGGCCACCGCCCAATATGCGCGCAGCACCTACAAGACCGCCGAATAACTGAAGGAATCGCCGCCGCCGACTTCCCGACTGGTCCGGAATTCGCTACAGACCCCGGACGCGTCATTTCCAGCCAATTTCGACGCACGGTAGAACAGCCGGTGAGTACGCGCCGTTAATGAACCTCGTTGACCGCTATATCTTACGCGCCATTGCAACGCCGCTCATCCTGGCGCTGTGCGTCGCCGGCATGCTGCTGCTGCTCGAGAACATGCTTCGCCTGTTCGATTTCGTTCTCGCCGAACAGGGGCCGGTGGATGTCGTCTGGCGGATGCTGGCGAACCTCGTCCCGCATTATCTCGGCCTGTCGCTGCCGCTCGGCACCTTTCTCGGCATCATGCTCGCCTTCAGAAATCTTTCTCTCTCAAGCGAGCTCGATGCGTTAAGCTCCAGCGGCGCCTCGTTCGGCCGGCTCCTGCGACCGGTTTACGCGATGGTCGCGGTGCTGATGGTCGTCGATTTCCTGCTCGTTTCCTATATTCAGCCCTTCGCGCAATACGAATACCGCCAGATCAGTTTCGACGTGACCAGCGGCGCCCTCGGCATCAAGATCCCCCCGGGCGAATTTATTCAGATTTCCGACAATGTGACGATCCGGCTCGGCGAGATCAACGCCGACACAAGGGATGCGAGAAATATTTTCCTTGAGCGGATTAATGATGACGGCGGTAAAACAATCGTGACGGCAAGGCGCGCGTCAATCTCGACAACGCCCGAGATCACTTCGTTGCTGATGAAACTCGAGCAGGGCCGGCAGGTGATTATCGATCCTCTGGGCGAACGCATTCACGCGCTCAACTTCGACAGTTTCGATCTCGAGGTGGCGCTGCCGTCAATCGAGGTTTTCCGCGCCCGCGGCGGCGACGAGCAGGAAGCGACCTTCAACGAGATCATTTCCCTGCTTTCGCAGGAAACCGCGGAATCCTCGCCCTTATATGTCGATTACCGCGCCGGGCTTCACTGGCGCATCATCCATCCGCTGACCTTCCTCGTCATGCCGATCCTGGCGATTGCGGTCGGCGTCACCGGCCGGCGGCGGACATCGACCCTCAAACCCATTCTCGGCGTCGCCATCCTGATCGTCTATCACGAGCTCCTGGAAGAGTGGGGGATGGTGGTCGCCAGCGAGGGGCGTATCTCGCCATACATCTCCATGTGGGGAATCTTCGCGATTTTCACTTTCGTTTCGATCTTTTTCTACACCGGATCGATTGATCAGGCGCGCTCGGCGAAAGTCATGGCGCGCCGCCAGGAACAGCCGCCGCGACTCGCCGGCGCGCAACCGGGCGGGGCGTCATGAACGCAGCGCGCGGCGTCTTCACGCTTTATGTGGGCCGGATGTTCCTGATCCGGTTTCTCGGCCTGTTGCTGTTTTTCACAATCCTGCTGCAGATGCTCGATCTCCTGAACGAGTCCACCGAGATCCTCGCGCCGCAGGGCGCCGGCGCCGACGAAATTATCCGCTACATAAAATTGCGCACGCCGCAAATCATCAGCCAGTTCACGCCGTTCGCCGCGCTGCTCGGGATCGTCGTGACGCTCGCGGGCCTCAGCCACACCAGCGAAATCACCATCATGCGCGGCGCCGGCATGTCCGTTCACAGCGTACTTTTTCCTTTCGGTTTCGTCTGCGCGCTGGTCGCGCTCGCGCATTTCACCTTTCACGAACTCGTCACGGTGAAATCATCGGAAGAACTCGATTACTGGGTCGCGAACGACTACGCGCTCGACCTGCCGGAGGACGCCGGGACGCGCACCAACATCTGGCTGCAGTTCGACGGCGAGTTCATCTCCGCCGAGAGCGCGGCGCGGTTCGGCGAGGCCGTGCTCCTGAGAGATGTCAGGATCTACGATTTCGACACGCCGGGGCTCATTTCGAATTACATTCAGGCCCGCGCGGCGCGGCATGAAGACGGCGTATGGCGGCTGTTTGGCGTGAAGCGGCTGAACGTCCAGAGCCTCGAGGCGACGCAAAGCCCGGACGCGTTGTGGACCAACAGTCTCAATCCCGAACTCCTGTTCGCCCTCACCTTGAAACCCGACCAGACGTCGCTCGGCGAGCTCGTCCAGAAGATCGGCCAGCTTCGCGCCGATAACGCCGACACCCGCGAAGCGATGACCTCTTTCCTTTCCCGCTTCACCAAACCCATGGCGACCCTCGTGATGCCGCTGCTCGGCGCCATCGCGGGCTTCGGCGTCCACCGGCAGGGCGTGCTGCTGGCGCGCACCGTGACCGGCGCGGCTCTCGGCTTTACTTATTTCGTGGCGGAAAACCTCGCCCTTGCGCTCGGCAAGCTTGGCGTCATTCCGGCGATCATCGGCTCGTTCTTCCCCTTCGTGATTTTCATGGTGGTCGGGTTCTCCATTCTTCTGGCGATGGAAAACTAGGCGCCGCCGCTTGCGTGCCCAAACAAACACAATCTATGATTGTAATTCCTGACGGATTTCCCGTGAGGCGTTAATCTGGCGGAGCGCGCCATGGCTGGCCTCGTTCTCAAACTGCGCCCTTATGAGCAGCTGATGATCAACGGCGTCGTCATCGAGAACGGCGACCGGCGCGCCTATCTCCGGGTGAAAACCGACGGCGCGAAAATCCTGCGCATGAAGAACGCCCTGACGCCCGATGAGGCGACAACACCATTAAAGCGCGCCTATTTCATCGCCCAGCAAGCCGCTTCCGGTCAGCTCGCCGCCCCTGACGCCGTGGCGGCCCTGAAGCGCGCTCTCGCCGGCTGCGCGGCCGAGATGTCCGACGGCGCAAGGCGGGACGTGGAACGCAGCCTCGCCGAACAGGACTATTATGCGGCCATGCGCCGTTTCGGCGATCTTATCAGAACCGGCGGCGCCGCCTGACGAGCCTCGCTCCGACCCGCGCCCTGCGGGCTTGTTCCGTCGCCCGTCATGGCCCAAATAAGCGCGCACCATGACAGCCGCGCCCGACATCATCTCTCTTGGCTGCCGCCTCAATGCGGCGGAAGGCGAAGTCATGCGCCGCCTCGCCGGCAAGGCAGGCCTAAGCAACACGGTCGTCATCAACACCTGCGCAGTCACCAACGAAGCGGTGAGAGGCGCGCGACAAAGCATCCGCCGCGCCAGACGGGAAAACCCGCAGGCCCGCATCGTCGTCACCGGCTGCGCCGCCCAGACCGCGCCGCAGGACTTTGCCGCCATGCCGGAAGTCGACGCGGTGCTCGGCAATCAGGAAAAACTCGAAGACCGCGAATGGCGCGCGCTTGCGGAAAATCCGGCGGAGGCCGTGCGCGTCAACGACATCATGTCTGTGCGCGAAACCGCCGGCCACATGATCGACGGCTATGGCGACCGCGCCCGCGCATTCCTGCAGATCCAGAACGGCTGCGATCATCGCTGCACCTTCTGCATCATCCCGTTCGGCCGCGGCAATTCCCGCTCCGCGCCGGTCGCCAACGTGGTCGCCCAGGCGCAACGGCTGACCGAGGCCGGCCATCGCGAACTGGTGCTCACCGGCGTCGACATCACCTCTTACGGCGCCGACCTTGAAGGCGCGCCGAAACTCGGCGCCCTCGTTGCGGCGATCCTCGACGGCGTGCCGGACCTTTACCGCCTGCGGCTGTCATCCGTCGACGGCGCGGAAATCGACGAGCAACTCTTCAAACGCATCGCTGAAGACGAACGGGTCGCCCCTTACCTACATCTCTCGCTGCAAGCGGGAGACAATCTCATTCTCAAACGCATGAAACGCCGGCATACGCGCGAGCAGGCGATCGCGCTTTGCCATGAGCTGCGCGCGCGCCGCCCGGAGATCGCCTTCGGCGCCGACATCATCGCCGGGTTTCCGACCGAAACCGAAGAGATGTTCGCCCGGAGCCTTTCAATCGTCGACGAGGCGGGCCTGCAATATCTTCACGTCTTTCCTTTTTCTCCGCGCGAGGGCACGCCCGCCGCGCGCATGCCGCAGCTCGGCCGCGCCTGCGTCAAGGAGCGCGCCGCACGGCTGCGCGCCAAAGGCGCCGAAGCGCTGGCGAATTTTCTCGACGGGCTGGTGGGAAGCGAAAAGGACGCAATCGTTGAAAGCGGCGGCCGGGCGCGGCTCGGCAATTTCGCCAGCGTCAAACTCGAGGGCGGCGCCGGTCCGGTCGGCGAGGTCGCTCGCCTGCGCCTGACGGCGAGAGAAGGGGATATGCTGCTGGGAGCGCCTTTGTGAGGGAAGCGGGAGACAGAAAAGCCGCCCTTTTAAGGGGGCGGCTCTTTTACGTAACGGAACCGTTATTTGCCGGTTTTGCCTGCCGGCTTGCCAGCCGGTTTGCCGGCGGGTTGAGCAGCCGGTTTTTTGTCAGCAGGTTTGGCTTGGGGTTTGGCGTTTGCCATAAGAGGCTCCATAAAATGGGCTGAATGATCTCAGCCGCACCCCCTAGATTATACCGTATAGAAACTTTTTAAAGAGGACGTAGCCCCGGTGGCGAAAAATTTTTTATCAGGACTGTTCGGCAACCGGAAAACCGAAACGGCGCCCGACGAAACACAGCCCCAAAACGAAACCGAAGCCGAGGCCGTAGTTTCGGAACCGGCCTCTCCGGAAGAGACCCCGCCGCCCGCCGTGACAGAAGAACCGGCGGCGCGCCCTGATCCGGCGCCTGAACCTTCTCCCGAACCGGCGTCGCAACAACCGGAAATGAAAAAGAACTGGTTCTCCCGCCTCACCCAGGGCCTTTCGAAATCATCCTCTCGGCTTGGCGATGGCGTCGCCTCGATCTTTACGAAACGCCGGCTCGATAAAGAAACGCTCGAAGAGCTCGAAGAACTCTTGATCGCTTCCGACCTCGGGGTCGCCGCCGCCGAGCGCATCACCGACGCCCTCGCCCAGGACAAATTCGACAAGGAAATCAGCGACGAGGAAGTACGCGAAGCGCTCGCCGGCGAAGTCGCCGCGAGCCTTGCGCCCCATGAAAAACCGCTGGCGATCGACCGCGCCCGCAAACCCCATGTGATCTTGATGATCGGCGTCAACGGCGCCGGCAAGACGACCACCATCGGCAAGCTCGCCCAGAAATTCAAAGACGACGGCCTCAAGGTGATGCTCGCCGCCGGCGACACGTTCCGGGCGGCGGCCATCGAACAGCTTTCCGTCTGGGGCGAGCGCACCGGCGCCGAGGTCGTCGCCAAGGAGATCGGCGCCGACGCCGCCGGGCTCGCTTTTGACGCGGTTAAAAGGGCGCAGGAACAAGGGACCGATGTCCTGATTATCGACACCGCCGGGCGGCTGCAGAACAAGTCGGCGCTGATGGACGAGCTCGCCAAGATCGTCCGCGTCGTCAAGAAACTCGATGAGACGGCGCCCCATGACGTTGTGCTCGTCCTCGACGCCACCGTCGGCCAGAACGCCCTCAGCCAGGCCCAGGCGTTTTCCGACATCGCCGGGGTCACCGGTCTCGTGATGACCAAGCTTGACGGCACCGCGCGCGGCGGCGTCCTCGTCGCCCTCGCCGACAAGTTCGCCCTGCCCATTCACTTCATCGGCGTCGGGGAAAGCGTCGACGATCTCCAGCCCTTCCAGGCGGAGAGTTTCGCCCGCGCCCTTGCGGGAACCGCCAACTAGCCTTTACCTCTCCCGTTTTGGTTCAGGAGTCATGATGAGCGAAACGCCCACCGCCGCACCGCGCCTTAAAGGCGGCGCCAAGCTCGCCGTCGACATGGGGCCGCTGCTGGTTTTCATGGTCGCCTACTTTTTCGGGGGCAGGCTGGTTTCCCTCGCGGGCGGGCTGAGCGGCAATGAATGGTGTCTGCGCGAAGGCGCGGAAATGTACCTTGCCGTCGCCGGTTTCATGCCAGCCTTCGCGGCCGCTTTCGCCTACAGCGTCTGGAAGGAAAAACGCGTCGCGCCGATGCTGATGGTCAGCGCCGTCATCATCGGGGTGCTCGGCACGCTGACGCTGGTTCTCCACAACAAGACCTTCTTCTATATGAAGCCGACGGTCGTCTATCTCCTGTTCGCGGTCCTGCTTTACGGCGGCATGCGCAGCGGCCGGAATTTCCTCCGCACCCTGTTTGACGGAGCGCTGCACCTGCCGGAGCCGGTCTGGCGCACGCTAACTATTCGCTATTCGCTGTTCTTTGTGGTTCTGGCCGTTCTCAACGAGATCGCCTGGCGCTGGCTCACCCGCGACTGTCCCGCCGTCGCCGCGCCGGTGACCGGCGCGGACGGCGCCTTCAACTGGCTGCTCAGCGAATGCGGCGGCGCCGACATCGCCAAATGCGCGGGCGAAGCCGCCTGGGTGCAGATCAAGGTCTTCGGCTTCACGCTCGCGAGCCTCGTCTTCACCGGCCTGCAGGCGCCGCTGATCGCCAAGCACATGCAAGAGGACGACAAAGGGGAAAAAGACGAGACCTAAAGCCCGTCGACGGGATTTGCGAAGGGCGGAAAATCGGTTTTCCCCAGGACTTCGCGATAATGCCGAAGCGCCCAGCCGACGGAGGGAAAGGCGAGTTCGGGCCAGGGGACGTCCGCCCAGTCGAAAAGAGCGACTTCGAGCGATTCAGGACCGGCGGCGGTCTCTTCGCTCAATAGTCGGGCGCGATACATCAGCTGCACCTGCGAAATCCGCGGCACGGAATAGACCGCCATCAGCCGGTCGAGTTCGAGGCGCGCCCGCGCCTCTTCCCACGCCTCGCGAAGCGCGCCCTCCTCCGCGCTTTCATGGAGTTCGAGATAGCCTGCCGGTATCGTCCAGAAGCCCTTGCGCGGTTCTATGGCGCGGCGGCACAAAAGTATTTTTCCCTCCCATGAAGCGACGGAGCCGACGACGATTTTCGGATTTTTGTAATCGATAAAGCCGCAGGTGGCGCATACGGCTCTTTCCCGATCGTCTCCGATTGGCGTTTTTTGCTCAAATGAGGGCTGTCTTTCGTAATTTTCACTCATAAATCTCGTCTCACTTGCGCAAATAAGGCGCCCCGGCGCACGCCATTCGTCCGTCTAAGGTTTATACACACAGGATTGTGACAAGTGTGACAATTTTATGCGTGACGCGCACGACGCGCGCCCTTAACAACCGCTCAAAAAAAATCGTCCGCGTCGGACCTATTTTTTGCAAATCGGGAGGAATTGTCCTATCCACGCTCTGGACAAAGCGCCGTTCTCGGATCATCAGAGTCCGGCGCGACTTCAAGTCGAAATACGCTAAAGCCCCTAAACGGAGAATTAAATGGCTTACTCGCTCAAAAGCTCACCAGGCCACCTGCTGCGCCGCGCCCAACAATATGCGCACGATCTTTATTCGAAAGATGTCGGCGCGTCGGGCCCGACACCCCGCCAGTTCGAAGTCCTGCATGTGGTCTCCCAGAACCCGCAGCTGAGCCAGACGGATCTCGTGCATCACACCGGCATCGACCGCTCCACCCTCGCGGACATGATCGCCCGGATGATCAAGAAAGGGCTCCTGTCCCGCAAGCGCACCAAGGAAGACGCGCGCGCCAACGCCGTTTCCATCACGCCGGCCGGCAAGCGCATGCTGAAGTCCGCCGAGGCGAAGGTGAACAAGTCTGACCGCGCCGTGCTTTCGGCGCTGCCGAAGACCCAGCAGGCGGCGTTCATGAAAGCGCTCAAGGCCTACGCCGACGCCCTCGACAAGATGGAATCGGGCGCCGCGGCCCCGGCCAAAAAGACCGCCCGCAAAGCCCCGGCGCGCAAGACGACCAAGAAGAAAGCCAAGCGCAAGACCAAGCGCCGCTAAGCTTTAGATTTCGACTGATGTTGAAAACGCCGCCGGTCTTCCGGCGGCGTTTTGCTTTGCGAACGACTCAGCGCGGGCGAACCGGCCGCCACCCTTCCACGGGATCGGGCGCCGCCTGGCGCGGTCCGCCGGGCGAAACCGGCCGCTCGCCGAAACCGCCCATGGTCAGCATCCGGTCATACATCACGATCGCCGCCGCCACTGAAAGATTGACGCAGAAATCGGTCGGAATTTTCACGATATGCGCGCACAGGGCTTTGGCTTCCGGCGAGAGGTCGCCCTTTTCGGGACCGAGCAGATACGCCGCGTTCAAAGGATGACGGAAACTCGGCAGCTTGACCGCGCGCTCGTCGAGTTCGACGCCCACAAGCACGCATTTTTTCGGAAGCCGCATCTCGTCGAGCCGCGCCCATTCATATAGCGGCAGATGCGCCGCGCTTTTCGCGGTGTCGGAAAGATTGATCTCCCGCGCGCGGTGATGGGCATTGACCGTAAACGCGAAGCTCGCCCCGAAGGCGTGACCGGTGCGCAGGACCGCGCCGAGGTTCATCGCCTTTGAAATGCGCTCTGCGCCGATGCCGAAATAACCGCGCATGGGCCTTGTCTCCGCTTGACTTTAAGGCGGTAGCGGGTCTTCGCCTAAGGGGTCAAGTGGACGGGCGGCGCCGTTTCATTGCATGCTGGGACCATGAGCGAAGAAACTCCCGATAACACGGACGAGCGCATCAAGTTTCTGGTAGTCGCATCGGACTGCCCGGAAGCGCGGCTGGCGGCGTTTTTTTCCGGACGCCGGGCGAAGCGATCGAATGCGCGCGTCGTGCTGTTGCATGTCATCGAGCCGCCGGAGTTCGGTCACTGGGCGACGGTGGCGGAAACCATGCGCGCCGAAGCCCATGAGAACGCCGAAGCGATGCTGCGCGAATTCGCCGCCGAGGTGAAAGCGCAGTCCGGCGAAGACCCGGAGGAAGTCATCCGCGAAGGCGCCGTGGTCGATGAAATCCGCAAACTGATCGAGGAAGATCCGCAAATCGCCTTTCTCTTCCTTGGCGCATCAGTCAACCCCAGCGGGCCGGGGCCGCTTGTCTCGGCGCTCGCGCAAAACCCCGCCTATCTGAGCGCCCGCCCGATCCCGGTTGTCGTGGTGCCGGGCGCCGTCACCCGCGACGAACTCAGAAAACTTTCAGGCTGAAGAACGGCATGCATCGAGAACGATTTCACTTTCCGTGCGACCATTATTTCCTGTCGCATTCGGTCGGGGCGCAACCGAAAACCTACGACGCCGCATTGGCGGCAGGCTACGCCGATCCGTGGCGCAAGGACGGACTCGGCGTCTGGGACGGGTGGTTCGAAAGTCTCGACAGGTTTCGCGCCGGGCTTGCGCCGCTGATCGGGGCCGGCGCCGAGGATATTTCGCTGCAACCGAATGTTTCGGCCGGGCTCGCCAAAATACTGTTCTCGCTGCCCGAGCGCGCCCGCCGCACCAAGATCGTACTCACCGAAGATGATTTTCCGACCGTCGGTTTCGTGCTCGCCCAGGCGCGCCGCGCCGGTTACGAGCTTGTGTTCCTGCCGGGCGGCGAACGGCTCGCCGATCCGGACGCATGGGCGCCGGCTTTTCAGGACGACGTGCAGCTCGTGCTCGCAACGCAGGTTTTTTCAAACAGCAGCGTCTTAAGCCCGTGTGCGGAGATCGCCCGGCGCGCAAGGGAGCGGGGCGTCTTTTCCGTCCTCGACATCGCCCAGTCCGCCGGCGCGGTTCCAGTAAGGCTTGACGACTGGGCGCCGGACTTCGCCATCGGCACGTCCCTTAAATATCTCTGCGGCGGCGCCGGCGCCGCCTATCTGTGGGCGCAGAAGGACGCCGCCGACCGCGCGGCGCCGATGGATGTGGGCTGGTTTTCCCATGCCGACCCGTTCGAGTTCGATATCCACCATTTCGAATACGCCGAAGGCGCGGCGCGGTACACGGGCGGCACGCCGTCGGTCGCGCCGTTCGCCGGCGCCGTTGCAGGCCATGAGATTCTCAACGCGGCGGGCGTCGACGAGATTTACGCCCATAACCAGTCGCTGCTGACCCGGCTTTTCTCCGCCCTGCCGGACGGCGCCGTTTTCTCCATGACGGCGGAAGGCGCGCGCGGCTCGTCAGCGCTGATCAGGGTCCGCAATTATGACGCCGCCGCTTCGGCGCTCGCCGAAGCCGGGATCGCGCATGACACGCGCAAGGGCGCGGTGCGCGTCTCAGTTCATCTTTATAATGACGAAAGCGATATTGATGCGCTGACCGCGGCGCTCGAACCGCACCTATAAGTCGAGCTTCAACGACACCGGCGCATGATCCGACGGGCGGTCCCAGCCGCGCGCATCGTCATGGATGCGATAGGCCGCCCGCCCGCCGGAAAGCGCGGGTTTTTTGAGCGCCGGGCTCACCCAGATATGATCGAGACGCCGGCCGCGATTCGAAGCGCGCCAGTCGCGGGCGCGGTACGACCACCATGTATAGAGCTTCTCCGGTTCGGGAATGAGTTCGCGCGCCACATCGACCCACTGATGGGCGTCAATGACATTGTTGAGCTTTTCAACCTCGACCGGCGTGTGGGAGACGACCTTCAATAGCTGCTTGTGCGACCAGACGTCGTTTTCGGTCGGCGCCACATTGAGATCGCCGACCAACACCGACTTCGAGCGAGCGCCCAGTTCGGCGAACCAGTCGCGCATCTCGTCCAGAAAATCGAGTTTGTGGGCGAATTTGTCGTTCTTCTTCGGATCGGGCTCGTCGCCGCCGGACGGCACATAAAAATTGTGAATACGCACGCCGGAAACGCTCGCCGCGATATGGCGGCAATCGCCTTTCTCGCAGAACTCACGCTTTTCGATTTTCGTCAGCGGCTGCCGCGAGGCGATGGCGACGCCGTGATAACCGGCCTGCCCCGAGATCGCGAGATGTTTATAGCCCGCCTGATGAAACGCTTTCGCCGGAAAATTGTCCTCAAGGCATTTGATTTCCTGAAGGCACAGCACATCCGGCGCCTCTTCTTTCAGAAAACGCGTCACCAGATCGATACGTAGACGGACGGAATTGATATTCCAGGTGGTGATTTTCATGGGATCAGGCTCGAAGTCAGGATTGGCGGTGGCGGAAGCAGGTCCAAGGCCTATGCGCGGGACAGGGAACCGTCAAGCCGATTGCGGGCGCAGCCGGGGCGGCCTATGAGCGGCGCCATGGAAACCGCCGCCGCCCTCCTGCCGAACGCCCTGCCCCTATGGGCGGCGCTCGCCGTTATCGGCGCGTCGTTTTTCACTTCCGCGCTGACCGCCGCTTTCGGCCTCGGCGGCGGGCTCGCCCTCCTTGCCGTGATGAGCGCCGTCTTTCCCCCGGCGGCGGTGATCCCGATCCACGGCGTCGCACAGCTCGGCTCCAACGCCGGGCGGTTCTACCTGCAGCGCCGGGATATCGTCTGGCCGATCGCCCTCTGGTTCACCGCCGGCGGGCTGATCGGGGCGCTCGCCGGCGGCCGGCTCGCCGTCGAACTCCCGATCTGGGCGTTACGGGCCGGGGTCGGGGTGTTCATCCTCTATACGGTCTGGGGGCCGAAGCCGAAGGCGTTCTCCCCGGGCCCGCGCACCTTCTTCGCCACCGGCGCGATCGGCTCGTTTCTGACGATGTTTTTCGGCGCGACGGGCCCGATCGCCGCGACCATGCTTTCGGCGACGAAGCTCGACCGGCTCAATATCGTCGCCACCCATGCCGCCTGCATGACCGCCCAGCACGGGCTGAAGATCGTGATATTCGGCCTCTTGGGCTTCGCTTATGCGGAATGGGCGCTGGTGATCACGGCGATCCTGGCGTTCGGTTTCGCCGGCGCCTACGCCGGCACGCATTATCTGCGCCGCATGCCGGAGGCGACCTTCAAACGCGGCTTCCGCATCGTGCTGACCGCGATCGCCGTCTATCTCCTCATCGCGGCGGCGGCGAGCGTCAAAACAGGTTGAACGACAGGCCCGAAATTCCGACCGGCCAGCGGCCGAATTCGAACAGGCGGAATTTTGCGGCGAAAGCGTGATCTTCAACCTCAAATTCCGGATCGGACGATGCAAGCAGCGCAAGCGCCGCGCCGTTCGCCGCCTGCACCGCCGCGCCCACGGCGAGATTGCGGGACGGCTCGTCCTCGATGTCGAAAATCACCGCCGCCTGCTCCATCCCCTCCTTCGCCGGTTCCGTCACCTTGTCGGCGATCAGCGCCATGCCGATCCGCAGGGCTTCCTCCGACATGAAGTCCAGCGCCCGGGCGGAAAGGTCGGCCCGCAGGAGTTCTTCCGCCTCCCAGGCCGGGCTGTGCCAGTCCATGCTCTCGGCGGCGGCCGCGGCGTCCTCCCAGTCGATCAGGATCGCGACGCCGGCATCGGGAAAGCCCAGCTTGTCGGCGTACTGCTCGGCCGCCGCGCGGGCGCCGGGGGTCAGCGGCTCGCCGAGATTGGCGAACCAGGGAATCCGTTCGAGCGTCCTTGCAAAGCGGGTCAGGGCCTTCAGGCCCGGCAGTTCCCGTTCGAGCGCTTCGAGCTCGTTTTCATCCATGACGCGCACACCCTTTCGCCGCCCCTCTAGCACGAAAAAAGGCGTCCGACCTTTTTCAAGATCGGACGCCAAGCTGCGCTGTTGCGCCTACGCCGGGAGGGGATATTCCGGCGACGCGACTGGCTTTCCGGACCTGCAAGCGGGGGGGCAACGCCGGTCCGGCCTGTTTGCCCATCGCGTACTGTTACATTAACGCATCACAGGCTGGTTTTTCAATAGGGGGTGCAAAAAAAAGCTTGCGTGTGACGTGGTAACAAATTGTCTCAAATTGCTGCTATAAATGTGGCGGCGCCTAGTTTTTGAGGAAACCGCCGCCCGCATCCGGGATTTCGAAAAGCCGGTTCGCGAGCCGTTCGCCCTCCTTAACATTGGTCAAGGTAACGACCGTAATGCCTTGTTCGATATCGCGAACGATCCACCGCGCGAGCGTCATCTCCGGCGCCTTGACGATCAGGGTGATCTCGCCCTCGGTCTCTTCCTTTTCCGACGCGAACGTCACCGCCGCATTGTCGATCCCGCGATCGACGCCGATCACTTTCGCGTCATCGAAATCGATCTTTTTACTCAATAGAAATTTAAGCGGCGTTTTGCCGACCGGATAGGAATCGGTCGTCTCGAGCGCCTCGTCGCGCACATAAACCATGCCGCCATTGGCGACGATCAGAAGCGGCGTGGGCGGCTCGTATTCAAACCGCAGAAAACCCGGCCGCCTCAGATAGAACTTGCCGGTTGAGACCGTGCCGGAAGGCGAAATCTGGGAGAAGTCGCCGGTCAGGGTATCAAGCCCTTCCACATAGTCGACAAGCTTGTCGACCACCGCCTCATCGCTCAGATCCTCAAACGCCAGCGGGCCGTCATAAGCCTCCCCGGCCGGAATATATTCACCCTCGGGCGCGGTCGTGGCGACCGGCGCGACGTCTTCTGCGGGCGGGGCTGCAAGATCCGCCGGCGCCGCCGCTTCTTCCTGAAGCGCGACAATCGCCGCGGCGTCGGCGGCCGGCAAGGCCGCCGCGGGCAGCGGACGCGCCGCCATCGCCGCATCGATGCAGATGAATGAAATCGCCGAGAGCATGCCAAAGCTCATGGGTGCGTCCTTTAATCTACGGAACGGCAATCCGCCCCAACCGACGTCATAGCTAAGCTCGACCGGCGGCGAAAGGAGGCCGGGAACATGGCGGGGCCGTGGCGAGCCCCTCACGATGGCGTTATTTCATCAGCGAATAAGGCCCGCCCTTGTCGAGGGCGCTCTGATAGGCGGGGCGTTCGTGAATGCGCTTCAGGAAACCCGCGATGTTTTTATAGCGGCCCAGGTCGCCGCGCACCGCGAACCCTTCGAAGGGGAAACTCATCATGATGTCGGCGGCGGAAAAGGCGCCGCCCGCGAGCCATTCGGACTTGCCGAGCACATCTTCAGCGTAGTCGAAATGAACTTTCAGCGCCTGATCGGCGTAGCCGTCGCGCAGCCCCTTGGCGATGCGGCGCGCAACCGGCTTGACGAAAAACGGCGCCGGCGCCGTTTCGATCCGGTTGATCAAGAGCGCGATCAGCAGCGGCGGCATGTAGGAGCCTTCGGCCGCGAACATCCAGTAGCGGTATTCGAGATGGGCGCTGCTCCCTGGCGACGGGCGAAGCCGTCCTTCCCCATACTGATCGATCACATATTCGAAGATCGCCCCGGTCTCCGCCAGGGCGAGCCCGTCGGCTTCAAGGATCGGGGACTTGCCGAGCGGGTGAACCTTTTTCAAGGCCGCGGGCGCGAGATTGGTTTTCGCGTCGCGCTCATAGCGCTTCAGCTCATAGCCGAGGCCGAGCTCTTCTAGCAGCCATAACAGCCGCTGCGATCGGGAATTGTTGAGGTGGTGGACAGTGATCATCATTCTCTCCAAGCCGGAACAGTCAGGGGGGACCCTAAGCGAGGCCGCCCCGAAACGCACGCCATCAACACATCGGAAGGCGGCGGTGGCTTTCCCCTTCCGGTTCAGTATATAGGCGCCATGAAATTTCTCGATCGCGCGAAAATCTATATCGAAAGCGGCGCCGGCGGGCGGGGATGCCTTTCCTTCCGGCGGGAGAAGTTTGTCGAATTCGGCGGCCCGAACGGCGGCGACGGCGGGGCCGGCGGCCATGTATGGGCGGAAGCGGCGGACAATCTCAACACGCTGATCGACTATCGCTACCAGCAGCATTTCAAGGCGGAAGCCGGCCGTCCCGGCGAAGGCTCGAACCGCACCGGCCGCGACGGCGGGGACATCGTGATCAAGGTGCCGGTCGGCACGCAGATTTTCGAGGAAGACGAGGAAACCCTGATCGCCGATCTCGACGAGCCCGGCGAACGCGTGCTGCTCGCCAAGGGCGGCAATGGCGGCTTCGGCAACGCCCGCTTCAAATCCTCAACCAACCAGGCGCCGCGCCGCGCCAATCCCGGTCAGCCGTCCGAAAAACGCACGATCTGGCTGCGCCTCAAACTGATCGCCGACATCGGCCTTGTCGGCCTGCCCAACGCTGGCAAGTCGACCTTCCTGGCGGCGGTCTCCGCGGCCAAGCCGAAAATCGCCGATTATCCGTTCACGACGCTTCATCCCAATCTCGGCGTGGTGCGCGTCGGCGAAGGTCAAAGCTTCGTGCTCGCCGACATTCCCGGCCTGATCGAAGGCGCCCATGAAGGCGCCGGGATCGGCGACCGCTTTCTCGGCCACGTGGAACGCTGCGCCGGTTTGCTTCATCTGGTGGACGGCACGCAAGACGATGTCGCCGGCGCCTATAGAACCGTGCGCGGCGAACTTGAAGCCTACGCTCACGGACTGGCGCGGAAACCGGAAATCGTCGCTCTCAATAAAATTGACGCGCTGAGCGAGGACGAAATCAAAGCGAAAGCCGAAGCGCTTGAAAGCGCCGCCGGCGGAAAGGTCCGCCTGATATCCGGCGTCAGCGGCGCCGGCGTCACGGAACTCAAAGGCGAACTCCTTGCGCTCTCAAAAGCCATGCGCGCGCCGGAACGCGCAACCGAGCCTGAAGATGCGGGATGGAGCCCGTGAGGAGGCGGTTTCAATTTGCCTTTGCGGTCCCTATGTAGGGCGCTTGCGATGAGACATCGAGGACGTTGAGACCGCTTGACCCCGCCGAAACCCTCATATCGCCGCCGCATCGGCCTTCTTGGCGGCTCATTCAACCCGCCTCACGAGGGACACCGCGAAATCTCGCTGGCGGCCCTTGAGCGCCTCAGGCTGGACGCCGTTTGGTGGCTGGCGAGCCCGGGCAATCCGCTGAAAGACGCGAAGGATTACGCGCCCTATGACGAACGCATGGCGCTCGCCCGGCGCACCGCCAACCATCCCGACATCGTCGTCAGCGATTTCGAACGGCGACACAATCTTCAGTGTACGGTTGATACGCTCGAGCGGATTATCGAACTCAATCCGGACACCGATTTCATCTGGCTGATGGGCGCCGACAGCCTCGCTTCTTTCCACCGCTGGAAAAACTGGGCGCGCATCGCCGAGCTTGCGCCGTTCGCCGTTTTCAGCCGCCCCTCTTACGGAGAGGCGGCGCTCGCCAGCGAAGCCGCTACAACGCTCGCCCCGTTCCGGCTCGAGACCGATAACGCGGGTGAGCTTGCAGGTATGGAGCCGCCCGCCTGGGTGTATTTTTCCGATATCGACAATCCGCTGTCATCAACAGCGATTAGAACCGACCGAAGCTGACCCATGGAGAACGCCGACACTGTGACCGATCTTACCGCCCCGATGGGGCCGCTCGCCTATTTTCTCGACCTTCACCCTGACCTTGGCGACTTTCGCGCCGATGCGATCGAAGGACTGTCAAAGCCTGAAAAATGTATATCGCCCAAATATTTCTACGACGAACGCGGTTCGAAACTGTTCCAGCGCATCACGTCGCTTGAGGAATATTATCCGACCCGGACCGAACGGTCTGTGTTCCTCGATAACGCGCGCGAGATTTGCGATGCGATCGGCGACGGCGCGGCGATTTTCGAATACGGCTCCGGCGCCAGCGAGAAGATCGCCTGGCTTTTGAAGGGCCTTAAAGATCCCGCCGCCTATGTGGCGATGGATATTTCAAAAGACCATCTGATCGAGAGCGCATCGGCGATTGCAGAAGAAACGCAACTGCCGGTCGCCGCAATCTGCGCGGATTTTCACGCGCCGGTGCGGCTCCCCGAAGGCGTTCTTCCCGAAGCCAAACGCTGGCTCGGCTTCTTTCCGGGCTCGACCATCGGCAACATGCTGCCTGAAACCGCCGTCGCGTTCCTGACCCGCGCCAGCGAAACCCTTGGACCGGATGCGAAATTCCTGATCGGCGTCGACCTTGAAAAAAACCCGGCCGTGCTGAACGCCGCCTATAACGACCGCGAAGGCATCACCGCCGAATTCAACTTCAACCTCCTAAGGCGCATGCGGCGCGAACTCGACGCCGTCCTTAAGATCGAGGATTTCGAGCATTACGCGTTTTACAACGAGGAGTTGAACCGCATCGAAATGCATCTCCGCGCGCTGCGACCGACGACCATCACGATCGACCAGCACGAATTTTCTTTTGCGCAGGGCGAGACCCTGCACACCGAAAACTCCCATAAATATTCCATGGACCGCCTCAACGCCTTGTTTGCGCAAACCCCCTGGCGGCTGGAAGCGGCCTGGAAAGCCCCGCAGGACTGGTTCGCAGCGTGCCTTTTGAGCAACGGTTAATTTGCGCGCCCGCGCTTGGAGGGGCCGGTGAACGGTCTTATATTCTGCCTGTGAGGCTCTAGGCCTCGCGCCTGTAATGGAGGAGAACGCTGAATTCACAGCACGGCGCCGCGGCCGCTGGTAAAGCCGCGTTAAAGCTTGTCGCCAACCGCGACAATACAAGTCCCGCCCCCGAAACGGTCCGGGGCGCTCTTCAGGGGATGACCCCCGAAGAGAGGAGCCGGGAAATCCTGTCCCTCATTCAGTCCGAACTTGACGACGACAAGGCCGAGGACATCGTCACGATCAGCCTCGCTGGCAAGTCCGACATCGCCGACTACATGGTCGTCGCCTCGGGCCGGTCCCAGCGTCACGTCGGCGCGATGGCGGACAAAATCCTGCGCCGTCTCAAGGACGCCGGTTTCGGCGCGCCCCGCATCGAAGGGGCGACCTCCTGCGACTGGGTGCTGATCGACGCCGGGGACGTGATCGTTCACCTCTTCCGCCCCGAAGTCCGGGAATTTTACAATCTTGAACGGGTCTGGTCGGAAACCGCCCACGCGCCGGTGAAAACCGACGCCTGACGCTTTTCGCCCGGGCGCGGCTCCAGCCTTGCGGCAGCTCTTATGCGCCTTGTCATCGCCGCCGTCGGAAAGATGCGCGCCGAACCCGCCGGCGAGATTGCGCGCGATTACGCGGCGCGCGCCGCCGCCATCGGCCGCAATATCGGCTTTTCAGGTCCCGATATAATCGAAGTCGAGGCGCCCCGCGCCCTTGCCGGCGCGACGCGTCAGGCGAAAGAACGCGACCTGCTCTCGGACGCCGCGCCCGACGGCGCAAAACTGGCGCTGCTTGATGAACGCGGCAAAAATCTTAACAGCGAAGACTTTGCGTTAACGCTTGCGCGCTGGCGCGACGACGGCGCGCCCGCCGCCGCTTTTCTGATCGGCGGCGCTGACGGTCATGATGACGTTCTGCGCAGGAAAGCGGATCTGTTAATCTCTTTCGGAGCGGCGACATGGCCGCATCTCCTTGTCAGGGCGATGCTGACCGAGCAACTATACCGCGCCATGACGATCCTCACCGGCCACCCTTATCACCGCGCATGACATCACCCCGCCTCGCCGTCTCAGTTCTGCTTTCGCTTTACGCGCTCGGTCCGGCCGGCGTGGCGATGGCGCAAACCGCGCCGAGCGAACTGCAGGAAGTCGAGCGGCGGCTGAAAAACCGCGCCGAGGAGGAAAAACGCCTGCGCCGCGAAGCCAAGGAGCGCGAGAAGGAAGTCGCCGCCCTGCGCCACCGCCTGATTGAGACCGCCGACTCCCTGCAGGAAGCGGAACGCAAGATCACCGATGTCGAAAACTCGATCGCCGATCTCGAAACGGAAAGAACCGAAGCGGAAAAGGCCCTGCGCGCTGAAAGCAGTAATCTGAGCGAGCTTCTGGCGGCGTTGCAGTCGCTAGAACGGTCGAAACCGCCGGCGCTGCTGGTGACGCCCGAAGACGCCAACAAGGCGGCCCGGGCGGCGATGTTGCTCGCCGACGCCGCGCCTGCGGTGGAAGCGCGGGCGGCCCGGCTGAGGGCGGCGATCGAGCGTCTCGCACAGCTCTCGGCCGATCTTGCAACCGAGCGCGCCGCCTATGAGGAAACCAACGCGCAGCTCGCCGCCCGCCGGGACGTGCTCGCCGAGCTGATGACGCAGAAGGAAAAGGAACGCGACGTCGCCGAAAGCCTCGCCGCCGCCGCGCAGCGCGAAACCGCGCGGCTCGCCGAAAAGGCGACCACCTTGCGCGAACTGGTGCGCCGCCTCGAACGGCTTGCGCATTCGATCACCCCGCGCCTCAAACCCCCGAAGCCGCGGGAAGCCGAGGCGCGCGTCGAAATCGCGCCGCCGACCATCAAGGAAGCCACGCCGCGGACCTACGTTCCGGCCAACAGTTTCGCCGAGGCGGCGGGGCGCCTGCGCGCGCCGGTCGCCGGAAGGTTAACGGGGGAATTCGGCAAACCCCGGCCCGAAGGCGGGGTTTTTGAGGGAATGCGCCTTTTCGCCCGCGATCAGGCGATTGTGACCGCGCCATTCGAGGGGCGCGTGCTTTTTGCACGGCCCTGGCCCCCGATTGGCAATATCGTCCTTCTGGACGTGGGCGGAGGCTACCATATACTGTTGCTGGGCGTCGGCGACATTCTGGTGGATGAGAACCAGCAGGTGGCCGCCGGCGAACCCGTCGCCAGAATGACCGGAACTGGCGCTGACGGGGGTGCGACTCTGGATCTTCAGATCCGAAAAAACGGCGAGCCTGTTAACCCAGCGTTGTGGCTCTCGAGGAAAAGTAGGGATGAGCTGGCGCAGTAGCCGGCGTTAAAGGTGTCGAATATGAAATTTTTGTCTGCCCGTACCCGCCGTCCGTCCATCCGGAAGGGCCATTCAACTGCGGCATTGATCGCCGCCGCGTTCGGCGGCGCGGCCGTCTTCGGCGCGCTCTCAAGCGTCGTCCTCGCCCGCGCCTCGATCTCCGCCGACACCTTCCGCCAGCTCGATCTGTTCGGCGAAGTGTTCGAGCAGGTCCACGAGAATTACGTTTCCGAGCCGGACGACGGCGAACTCGTCAAGGGCGCCATCGACGGCATGCTCTCGACGCTTGATCCGCACTCGAACTATCTCACCGCCGAAGACTTCCAGACCATGCAGGAACAGACCCGCGGGTCGTTCGCCGGCATCGGCATCCAGATCGTCATGGACAATGAAGGCCCCGACAAGGGCTACGTCAAAATCGTCGCGCCGATCGACGACACGCCCGGCGCGCGCGCCGGCTTGCAGACCAACGACCTGATCGTCGAAATCGACGGTGAGCCGGTGCTCGGCATGTCGATCGACGAAGCGATCTCCAAAATGAAGGGCGAGAAAGGCACGCGCGTCGATCTTAAAATTCTGCGCGACCGCACCGCCGAGCCGTTCGCGCTCACCATCGTCCGCGACATCGTCAAACTGAAATCCGTCACCCACCGCGCGGAAGGCGATTTCGGCTATATCCGCATCTCCACCTTCAGCGAGCAGACCGACCAGGGGCTGAAAGAAGCGCTGAAGAAGCTTTCAAAAGAAATTCCCGGCGGACCGAAAGGCCTCGTGCTCGATCTCCGGGCCAATCCGGGCGGCCTGCTCGAACAGGCGATCGCCGTTTCCGACACCTTCCTTGAAGGCGGCGAAATCGTCTCGACACGCGGCCGCCGGCCGCGCGACACGCTGCGCGAAATGGGAACGCCCGGCGACAGGATGAACGGCAAGCCGATCATCGTGCTGATCAATGGCGGCTCCGCCTCGGCGTCCGAAATCGTCGCCGGCGCGCTGCAGGACAGAAACCGGGCGCTGCTGCTCGGCACCAAGTCGTTCGGCAAGGGCTCGGTGCAGACGGTGATCCCGCTGCAGAACGGCCTGCAAGGCGCGCTGCGCCTGACTACCGCGCGCTACTACACGCCTTCCGGCCGCTCCATCCAGGCGACCGGCATCGAACCCGATATCGACATGCCGGTGATCTATCCCGGCCAGGACGCAAGCGCGGTTCGCCCCAAGGAACGCGACCTGCCGGGCGCCCTCGACGTTACTGAAGCGGACGCCGGCGCGGCCGAAGAAACCGCAACCGAAGCCGCCACAGAAGAAGCCGACGCCCCCGAAGGCGTGCAGCCGGTTGAATGCGGCTATGAGGAAGACGGCGAAACCATCAATGACTGCCAGCTCGACCGGGCGCTTGAAATCCTCGCCGACGCCACCGCCTACCGCCAGATGCTGGCGGACGCCGGGGCCGCGCATCAATAGTATGCGATAACCAGCAATAAGGCGGGGCGGGGGCGAAATGCGCCCGCCCCGTTTCCAATTGGTTAACCCTATTCTTTCTATCTATGGCGGGTAGCAGCCACCGGGCGCATCAGCGCCCAGAGCCGATATGAGAGCCATCCGCCGCCGTTTCCGCCTGCCCGTTTTGAGCCGCCTCACCATCGCCTGGATTGGGGCGTTCGGCGTCGTGGCGCTGGTCGCCGGCGGGGTTGGATTGATGTTGGCGAGCGGCCGCGGGCCCGCCCGCGTCTCCTTGCCCGTCGACCGGCTCGAAGTGACGGCCCGCCCCGAAGCGCCGGCGGCCGATCCCGAAAGCCCCCGTTACGGCGTCAAGCTGGCCGCGCCGGGCCTGCGCGAAGGCGATGCGCCGGCGCAGCGCACAGCGGACGCCGGCGAAAACGCCGAAGAAAACGATCTTCTCGCCTATCCCGATGAATTCGACATGGCGGCTTACAGCGAGGACGAAACCGGCGGCGATATCGTCATCACCATTCCCGGCACGGAAAAACCCGCCGCGGCGGCGATCGCCGCCTCGCCCCCATCCTTGAGGAACGGCATGGTTGCCAGGTCTTCCTGCCGGATGGCCCGAACCGCGGCGCCGGTCTTCCGGCCATTGGCTGTCACCAGGACATATTCCTCGATATAGGGCGACACGCTGGAAACACCGTCGATCAGGCTGATCGTCTCGGCAATCTGCTCGGCCTCTTCTTCTGTATACGATGCGACAACCCCATAGACATGCGGCTGGCCACCGAGAAGCGCGTCCAGAAGGGTCGCCCGAAACCCGCTCATGATCGACATGGTGATGATCAGGGCCGCAACGGCAAAGAAGATGCCCACAAAGGAGATCACCGAGATCAGGCTGGCGCCTCCGTGCTCTCTCTTGGCCCGAAGATAGCGCCAGGCGAGCGTGCGCTCCAGCTTGCCGAAAGGCGCGGCGGCGGCAGGAAGCTCACTCATGCGGGGCGAACCCTGGCGAGGGCGTCAGCGAGCGGCATTTCCTCTTTCTCCCCCGTCTTGCGGTTCTTCACTTCCACGACCCCATTCTTCAGACCGCGCGGTCCCACAACGATCTGCCATGGCAGACCGATCAGGTCCATACGCGCGAACTTCGCTCCGGCCCGGTCCTCGGTCTCGTCATAAAGCGTATCGATACCGGCCAGTTCCAGGGCGGCATAGGCCTGGTCGCAAGCCTCGTCGCAGGCTTCATCGCCGACCCGCATATT
>ENA-ORCV01000438-ORCV01000438.1-marine-metagenome-genome-assembly--contig:-NODE-438-length-30132-cov-4.720745_pt1 | contig 30132 bp, 25 predicted proteins | sample MGYA00237779_ERZ508509 | MGnify/ENA primary metagenome ERZ508509 (study PRJEB26180, sample SAMN06268772) | marine metagenome | isolation source: Bioluminescent Bay, La Paraguera, Puerto Rico | place... | reverse complement strand
CCAGCAGGGCGACTCCGTGCGGATCATGTATGTGCATGTGCCTGCCGCCTGGATGGCGCTTTTTTGCTATTCGGCGATGGCTGTCGCGTCCGCTGTCGGCTTCATCTGGAAGCATCCGCTCGCCGATGTGGCGGCGAAAGAGACCGCGCCCCTGGGCGCCGGGTTCACCTTTCTGGCGCTGGTCACCGGCTCGCTCTGGGGCAAGCCGATGTGGGGCGCATGGTGGGCGTGGGATGCGCGGCTCACGTCGGTGCTGATCCTGTTCTTCCTGTATCTCGGCTACATGGCGTTGTGGCGTTCGATTCCGGACAAGACCCGCGCGGCGCGGCTGGCGGCGATCCTTGCGATTGTCGGTTTCGTCAATATTCCGGTGATCAAGTTTTCGGTCGAATGGTGGAATTCGCTGCATCAGCCGGCGAGCGTCATGCGTGCGGGCGGGCCCAGCATTGACGGCTCGATGCTGACGCCTTTGTTCCTGATGATCGGCGCCTATATGAGTTTTTATGGAGCGATGCTGATCGTCTCCATGAAGAACGAGCTTATGGCGCGGCGCATCGCCCGGCTTGAAACGGTTGAAGGCGAACGCATGACGGTGCTGGTGGAGCGATGACGAGGAAACAGAAACGGTTCGCGCTGGTGGCGACGGTTGCGATTATCGCAGCGGCGGCGGTCGGCCTGACACTGAAGGCGCTGTCGAGCACGATCACCTATTTCTACACGCCGAGCGATCTCGCCGGGCTCGCCGCGCCGCCATCGAATGCGATCCGTCTTGGCGGACTTGTCGAAGTCGACAGTCTCGAGTTCGACGGCGCGGCGGAGAAGGGCGAAGTGCATGTCGCCTTTACGATCACCGACGGCGATGCGGCGACCCGCGTTATCTATAACGGCATACTTCCCGACCTTTTCCGTGAAGGGCAGGGGGTGATCGTGCAGGGGCGTCTCGGTTCCGACGGCGTTCTCGTCGCGGAAAACGTGCTCGCCAAACATGATGAAAACTACATGCCGAAGGAAGTTGCGGACGCCCTGAAGGAAAAGGGCCGCTGGAAAGAAGGCGAGGCGCAATAGGTATGGCGGCGCTCCTCGATATGGGCGGCTACGGGGCTTATGTCTGGCCCGCCTACGGGATTTCCTTTCTGGTGCTCGCCGGGCTTGGCGGCGCGATCTGGCGCCGCCGAAAAACCCTTAACGCGAAGCTCGCAAGGCTGTCCGAGAACGCCGCGCCGGCTGGCGAAAAGGCGTCCTGAGCCGCGGCGCGGCTTTTTCGTCCCGCCGATTTACAAGCCCGAAATCGTCCGCTATTCGAGGGCGCTTCGACGAGCCCATAAGTGCCGCCTTAGCTCAGTTGGTTAGAGCGCTAGATTGTGGATCTAGAGGTCCCCCGTTCGAACCGGGGAGGCGGTACCAGTTCCTATCCCACCGGCTCGTTGATATAAATCAATATATTAGAACATAATCGCCGTAAGGTGGGAGGATGGACATGAACGATCGCCCGGAGGGAACGGGGCGCGGCCTCACCATGGACGCCCCTTGGCGCTGGCTCGGCGCCGGCTGGCGCGACATGATGCGCGCGCCGCATCTCAGCATCGGTTACGGCGCGCTGATTGTCGGCGGGGGCCTGCTTATCACCTGGCTTTTATGGCGCATCGGCGCAGTTGCGCTCATCCCCGTCGCGCTCGGGGTCTTCGCCCTTGCCGGTCCGCTGCTCGCGGTCGGGCTTTATGAAATGAGCCGCCGAATTGAGACTGGCGAGCCGCCGGCGCTGGCGCCGGTGAAATTCGTCGGGCCGCGCGCGCCGTTGCAGATTTCCTTTATCGGTTTCTTCCTGATGTTCGCGGCGCTCGTATGGGTTCTGGTCGCGATGGTGATCTACGCGATCTTTACGGTGGGCGCCTATGTGCCGTTCGACCAGTTCATCACCTATGCGGTGTCGACAAACGCCGGCATGATGATGGCTGTCGTCGGCGCGCTGGCGGGCGGTTTCATCGCGTTTTGCATTTACCTGCTGACCGTCGTTTCGGTCCCGATGCTGATGAATGAGCGGACCGATGCGTTTTCAGCGATAGCGACCGGGCTTAACGCATTTCGCAAACATCCGGGGCCGATGCTGCTCTGGGCATGGTTGATCGCTGTCTTCATCGGGGCCGGGGTCGGGACGTTTTTTATTGGTCTCGCATTCGCCTTCCCGCTGCTTGGCCATGCGAGCTGGCACGCTTACCGGGACATTTCGCGCGCCGTCTGATCAGTCGTCCTGTTCTTCAAGATCGTCGTCGAGGAGAATGCGTTCGGCCGCGCCTTCGGGGTCGTCGAACTGGCCGGATTTCAGGGCCCACAGGAACGCTGCAAGCCCAAGCCCGCCCATGAACAGGGCGATCGGGATGAGGTAGATGAGAACGCTCATGGGGCGGCCTTGCGCCGGGCGTTCAGCCGCAGCGCGTTCAGCGTCACGATCATTGATGAGCCGGACATGGCGATCGCCGCGATGAGGGGCGTTACGAAGCCGAAAGCCGCAAGCGGCACGGCGCAGAGATTGTAAAGCGCGGCGAAAGCGAAGTTTTCGAGGATCCTGCGGCGCGCGCTGCGCGAGACGTCGACCGCCTCGAGAATGGGCGCGAGGTTTTCGCCCTGATAGACGAAGTCCGCGGCCGCCTGGCTGGCGTCAGCGGCGGCGCCCGGGGACAGGGATACATGGGCACCTGCCAGCGCCGGGGTGTCATTGAGCCCGTCGCCGACCATCGCAACCTTCGCGCCTTCGTTTTTCCGGGCCTCGAGACAGGCGATCTTTTCCTGAGGCGAGACTTCGGCGCGCCAGTCGTCGACGTCAAGAGTTTCGGCGACGCGTTGCGCAGCGGCTTGACGATCGCCGGAAAGGAGTTCGACGGCGAGGCCGCGCGTTTTAAGCGCGGCGATCGTGTCGGCGGCGTCGGCGCGCAGACCGTCCTCGAACTCGAAGCGTATGGGCGCATCGCCGCCGCGGCGATACCAGGCTTCGGTAGCGCCAGACCCGCCTGCGTCGGCGCCGACCCAGGCCGCCTGTCCGAACCGCGCCTTCTCCCCGTCGACCGTTCCCTCAATCCCGAGACCGGGGTGCTCGATTGCATCGGCGGAAGGCCTGCCCGGGCCTGCTTCGGCGACAACCGCGCGCGAAAGCGGATGCCGCGAAAGCCGCGCCAGCGAGGCGGCGGCCGCAAGCATGTCGCCGGGGATAGCCGCCCGGTTGGCGAGGCGCGGTTTGCCGTAGGTGAGCGTTCCGGTCTTGTCGAACACGATCCTGTCCGTTTCTGCGAGCCGTTCGAGGGCGTCGCCGGTTTTGACCAGCACGCCGGCGCGGAACAGTCTGCCGGTCGCCACCACCTGCACGGCGGGCGCCGCAAGGCCGAGCGCGCAGGGACAGGTGATGATCAGCACCGCGACGGCGTTCAGGATCGAAACGCGCAAGCCGCCGTCCGCCAGAAAGAACCAGGCGAGGAACGTCGCCAGCGCCACGGAATGAACCACCGGCACATAAAGCGCCGCCGCCCGGTCGGCGAGGCGGATGTAACGGCTCTTCGATTGCTCGCCGGCTTCGATCAGCCGCGTAAGGTCGGCGATCAGGGAGTCGTCGGTGGTCTTGGTTGCGCGCATCACGAGACGCGCCGAAAGATTGAGAACGCCGGAATGAATGCTCTTGCCTGCTTCTGTCTTTTCCGGCGCGCTTTCGCCGGTGACGAGCGAAACGTCGACTGTGGACGCGCCGTCGGTGATGACGCCGTCGACCGGGGCGCGGTCGCCGGGTGAAAGAACGATCATGTCGCCGGGCGCGATTGAATCAGCGCGCACCGCTTCCAGCGTTCCGTCAGCGTTCAGCCGGCTCGCCGTCATCGCCTGCAGGGCCAGCAGATCGCGTGCGGCGGCGCGGGCGCGCTGGCGCAGGCGGTGATCGAGATATCGCCCGATCAGCAGGAAGAAGAGCAGCATCACGGCGGCGTCAAAGTAAGTGTGCTCACCGCCAGCGAAGAACTCAGAGATGCTGATGCCGAGCGCCAGCAGCACCGCCAGCGAAATCGGCACGTCCATATTGGCGTTGCCGCCCTTGAGCGCCCGCAAGGCGGACGCGAAAAACGGTCTTCCCGCATAAAGCGCCGCCGGGATCGCAATGATGGCGGAGATCCAGTGCATCAGGCCGCGCGTGCCGGGTCCCATTTCGCCGCCGCCGGACCAGACGGAAACCGAGAGCAGCATGATGTTCGCCATGGCGAAACCGGCGACGGCCAGCGCTCGCAAGAGGCGTTTTCCTTCGGCGTCGCTTTCCTGCGCTACTTTTTCCGGATCGAAAGGCGCGGCGCGGTAGCCGAGCGCCGTCAGTCTTTCCGGAATGACGCGCGGTGTGAATTCATCGCCCCGCCAGACCAGCGAAAGTCTTCCTGTCGAAAGATTGAGCCGCGCGGTCGCCATGCCGGGAAGGGACTGCATCGCGCTTTCGATCTTGCGGATGCAGCCCGCGCAGCTTGCGCCGAATACGGCAAGCTCCAGCCGTGCGACATCGCCGGCGCGCCGCACGAAGGGCGCGGGATCGATAATGGCGCCCTCAGCCGGCGGCTCCAGTCCGCTCGGACATCCTTTCGTCTCGTCAAAAGTCGCTGCAACGCTCATTCAAAAAAGAGTTTCGTTTCAAACTCGAAAGTCTCGCCGTGACGGCTTTCCGCGTTCGCTTTCAACCGCCAGGCGCCGGCGGCCATGCTGTCGATCGCCGTCTCATAGCGGCCGCCGTTCAGATGAGAAAAGACGACCGGCTGATCGTAGTCATCATCTGCCGGCCGCGAAATGACGCCGGTGATTTCAAGGTCGTAGATAGGCTCTCCGGCCTCGTTTTTAAAGGCGAGTTCGATCCTCGCCGTATCGTCCGAGAGCGCCGCCTTTTCGATCTCGACTGTCCAGCCATAAGCGGCCTGCTCTGCGCGGGCTTTCAGCGTGTCGTTGAAGCGAAGGCCTTGCAGATAGGATTTTTCTTCCTGTTCGCCGGGAAAAGAGCGCACGGCGAGCGTGATGAAGATAGCGTTCACCACGACGATGACGAGAAAAAACCCGACCATTCCCGCCAGCACATGACGGCCGGTGATGCGGAAGGGGCGGCTCATCGCCGGCGCTCCGCGAGGAAGACGGTGGGGTTTGTCGCCGTTTCGCCGGTTTCGGCGTCCTCGATGGAGATGACGACCGGCTCCGAGGCGCGGGTGACGGCGTCGCCGGGAAGGGTTGCGAAAAGCCGGACGGAACGGACCGAGTCGCCCGGCGCGGTGAGCGTGAGGCTGCCTTGATCAACGGTTTCGCCGACGGCGCTGACCTCGAGTGCGGCCGGTCCGTCGAGCGTAAGGATGAAGTCGCGCGCGCTGTTCGCCTTGTTGATGATCTTCACTGTATAGGCGTTGCGGATCGAGCCGTCCGAAAGCTGAACGAAAGGCGGCGTGCGGTCGCGAAGGACATTGACTTCAACGGTCGCGCGCGAGGCGAGGCCGAACAGCATAACCGCCGCGACGACGAGCCAGACGCCTGCATAGAAAAGCGTCCGTGATCTGAAGAGCTTGATCGTCGGCTTTTCGCCCTTGGCGCGACGCTCCATGTTCTTGTCGGTGTCGTAGCTGATAAGGCCGGCCGGGCGGCCGACTTTCTTCATGATGTCGTTGCAGGCGTCGATGCAAAGGGCGCAATTGATGCATTCGAGCTGCGCGCCGTCGCGGATATCGATGCCCATGGGGCAGGCGGCGACGCAGGCCCGGCAGGAAACGCAGTCGCCCCGCCCTTCCCAGCTTTCGCCTTTCTTGTGGGGCCCGCGCGGTTCGCCGCGGTCTTTCTTGTAGGTCACCTGCAGGGTTTCGGCGTCGGTAAGCGCCGCCTGAATGCGCGGCCATGGGCACATATAGGTGCAGACCTGTTCGCGCATGGAGCCGGCGAGTATGTAGGTCGTGAAGGTCAAAATACCGGCGAAGAGGTAGGCGGAAAACGGCGCGGCGCCGGTGAAGAGCTGCGGGAAGATCGTCGGCGCGTCGTGGAAATAAAACACCCAGGCGCCGCCGGTGGCGGCGGCGATCGCCAGCCACAGCGCATGCTTGATGGTTTTCTTGGCCACCTTCTCGCCGCTCCAGGGCGCTTTCGCGAGTTTCATGCGCTTGTTGCGGTCGCCTTCGACCATGCGCTCGACGGCGATGAAAAGGTCTGTCCATACGGTTTGCGGACAGGTGTAACCGCACCACACGCGACCGAACAGAGCGGTGGCGAGAAACAGCCCGACGGCGCCGAGGATCAAAAGCCCCGTCACGTAATAAAGCTCATCCGGCCAGATCTCGATGAAGAAGAAGTAGAAACGGTTGCCGGGAAAATCGACCAGCACCGCCTGGTTCGGCTCGCCCGGGCCGCGCTCCCAGCGGATCCACGGCAGGACGTAGTAAACGCCGAGCGTGGCGAACAGGACGATCCATTTCAGGAAACGGAACTTGCCGTGCACGAGCTTCGGATAGATCGGCTCGCGGGCCTTGTAGAGCTGGCGCGAAACGGCGCTGTTGACCGCCTGTACTTCGACGCGTTCGACGCTCGATCCTGCTTCGGTGACTGACATGAGTCCTAACTCAGCACTAACGGACGTCCGCGCCAATGGCGCCGGCGCCGCGCGTCCTTTCGCCGCCGGGTCGAGATTACTCGCCGCCGCCCAGCGTATGCACGTAAATCGAGAGCGCGACGATCTGCTCGTTGGTCAGGCGATCCGTCCAGGCCGGCATCACGCCGCCACGGCCGTTTGTGATCGTTTCCTGAAGCGTGACCCTGTCGCCGCCGAAAAGCCAGATGCCGTCCGTGAGGTTTGGCGCGCCCTGAGCCTGATCGCCCTTGCCGTCCGCCCCATGGCAACTTGCGCATTGTTGCGCGAACACCGGTTTGGCGCGGCCGACTGCGGCTTCGTTCGCCTCGCGGCCCGACAGCGCGGTCACATATTCGACGAGGTCCGAAATCTGGTCGCGGGACAACACGCCGCCATAGGCCTGCATCATGTTGTAGCGGGTCTCATCGTGGTCGGACCGGACGCCATACCGAATGGTCTGCTGAATGGCGGTCAGAGAGCCGCCCCACAGCCAGTCGTCATCGACAAGCGCCGGATAACCCGGAAAGCCCTGACCGCCGGAACCATGGCAGGTGGCGCAATTGTCGCCGAAGATCGAACCGCCGGCTGTCGTTGCGTAATTCAGGAGCTCCGGGTCGTTCTCGATGGCGGCAACCGACTCAACCTGTAAAAGCTGCTGCATCTGCAGACCGCGTTTTTCATCAAGCGCGGCCAGGGCGATCGCCACGTTCTCGCGCTCGGAGTGATTGCGCGTGCCTTTGAGATAGCCTGTCAGTCCCGGCCATGACGGCATGAAGATCATATAGACAACCGACACGGCGATGGTGATGTACCATGTGATCAGCCACCAGCGCGGCAGAGGATTATTCAGCTCCTTGATGCCGTCCCACACATGGCCGGTTGTCTGAATGCCGCTATGCTCGTCGATTTCTTTCTCAGCCATTGTGAATGTCCTCATCCTCGAGGGGTATGCGTCTGGCCGCATCGAATTTTTTCTGGTTACGCGGGTTGAGCGCGTAAACCAGCACCAGCAGGAAAGCGATGACGAAGAGCACGAGGCCCCAGGTTTGCGCGACTTGTGAAAGCATTTCGTACATGGCGCTTACCGGTAGTTTTCTTCGGGTTCGTAAGTTGAAAAATCGACCATCGTGCCGAGCACCTGCAGATAGGCGATGATTGCGTCCATCTCGGTGATGCGCCTGGGATCGCCGTCGAAGTCGCGCACAAGCGCGCCGGGATACCGCGCCATGAAGGCGTCGTAATTTTCAGAGAAAGGGTCGACCTGCGCCGCAAGGTCCGCGCCGGCGTTCTCAACCATCTCGTCGGTGTAGGGCACGCCGACGGCGCGATTGGCTTTCAGCCAGTTCTCGACCAGCGAATAATCGAGCGGCTTCTCATCCAGAAACTTGTAAGGCGGCATGATCGATTCCGGCACGACGGAGCGTGGGTCGATCAGATGCTGCCGCTGCCAGCTGTCGGAATACTTGCCGCCGACCCGGGCGAGGTCGGGTCCTGAACGTTTCGAGCCCCACTGGAACGGGTGATCGTACATGCTTTCGGCGGCGAGAGAGTAATGGCCGTAGCGTTCGACCTCGTCGCGCAAGGGGCGAACCATCTGGCTATGGCAGACATAACAGCCCTCGCGCACATAGATGTTGCGACCGGCGAGTTCGAGTGGCGTGTAGGGGCGAACGCCCTTCACCTTTTCGATCGTCGATTCGAGGTAGAAGAGCGGCGCGATTTCGACAATACCGCCAATGGCGACAGTGATGAGGATTGCGACGGTGAGAACCAGTCCGCGCTTTTCGAGAAATTCGTGACGGTCAAGCATGGTGTTCTCCTTACTCGGCCGGAACGGCGGCGGCTTGCGACGGAACGTATTCTTTTGCGCGGATGTCGCCTTTCGCTGTGCGCCAGAGATTGTAGGCCATGATAAAGGCGCCGGCGAGGAACATCAGGCCGCCAAGCATACGGATGATGTAGTAGGGGTGCATCGCCTCAACGGTTTCGACGAAGGAGAATTCGAGGAAGCCGAAATCATTGTAGGCGCGCCACATCAGCCCCTGCATGATGCCCGAGACCCACATGGAAGTGATGTAGAGAAGGATGCCGATGGTCGAGATCCAGAAATGCCATTCGACGAGCTGTTTCGAATAAAGCTCCTTGCGCTTCCACAGCCACGGCACGAGACAGTAAAGCGCGCCGAAGGAGATATAACCGACCCAGCCGAGGGCGCCGGAGTGAACATGGCCGATGGTCCAGTCGGTGTAATGCGAGAGCGAGTTCACCGCGCGAATGGACATCAGCGGCCCCTCGAAAGTCGACATGCCGTAGAAGGCGACCGAGACCACCATCATCCGGATGACGGGATCTGTGCGAAGCTTGTCCCAGGCGCCGGAAAGCGTCATCAGGCCGTTGATCATGCCGCCCCATGACGGCATCCACAGCATGATCGAGAACGTCATGCCCAGCGTCTGCGCCCATTCGGGGAGCGCCGTGTAGTGCAGATGGTGCGGTCCCGCCCAGATATAGATGAAGATCAGCGCCCAGAAGTGAATAATCGAAAGCCGGTAGGAATAGACCGGCCGTTCGGCGCGCTTCGGGATGAAGTAATACATGATGGCGAGGAAGCCGGCGGTGAGGAAGAAGCCGACGGCGTTATGGCCGTACCACCATTGCGTCAGTGCGTCCTGCACGCCTGCGAATAGCGAGTAACTCTTTACGCCTGTCAGCGACACCGGCATCGAAAGATTATTGACGATGTGCAGCATGGCGATCGTCACGATGAAGGCGAGATAGAACCAGTTTGCGACGTAGATGTGCGGTTCCTTGCGCTTCAGGAGCGTGCCCAGGAACACCAGCAGATAGACGACCCAGACGATGGTCAGCCAGAGATCGGCGTACCATTCGGGCTCCGCATATTCCTTCGACTGGGTGACGCCCATGAGATAGCCTGTCGCCGCGATGACGATGAAGAGGTTGTAGCCCCAGAATACGAACCAGGGCGCAAGGCCGCCCCAGAGCCGCCCGCGGCTCGTGCGCTGCACGACATAGAAAGAGGTTGCGATCAGAACGTTGCCGCCGAAGGCGAAGATCACCGCTGATGTGTGGAGCGGCCGCAAACGTCCGAAATTCGTCCAGCCGAGATTGTCAAAGTAAAAAATGTTCGGAAAAGCAAGCTGGGCGGCGATGATGACGCCAACCAAGAATCCGGCGATTCCCCAGAAGACCGAGGCGATGACCCCGGCTTTGACGACGTCGAATTCGTAAACGTCGCTCGAAGCGCCACGGCCGCCATAAATAACGCTGCCGAGCGCGAACCCGCCCGCTGCGAAAGCCGCGGCGAACATCAGCGCATGGACTTCCATGAGCGGATCGACGGCGCGGGCGGCGATGAAGATCGCCATCAACAAGCCAACAGCAAGAAAAGCCCCGATGAGGGCGATATCGGCGCCGTTCTGGTTGGGTTGGGTAGCGGGCAGACCTGTGTTCATGGCGAATTCTCGTTCGGTTCGGCGCCTTGTTAGTGACCAGCGTCAATAAATGCTTTGATGTGGATCAAGACAGACAGGCAAAACGATGACAGGACTTATTTGTCGCAGTCGAAGCAACAGTTTGATTTTATGGGATTTCACAGGGCCGCTCAAATCCTCTCATCAGTGCTGGTTGTCGCGGCTGGCGCGCCTGCCGGGGCGGGCGCTTTCGTTCCGGTCTGCGAGGGCGGCGCTGTCCGATACGTACTGATTGATTTCGAAAGCGAGACGCCCCCGGCGCCAGGCGGCGATGAGGGCGCTTGCCACGGTCCTTGCGTCAATGCGCGGCGCGATCTTCTCAAGCCGGAGGGCGGCGTGAAATAAGCATGCTGTGTCGGCCCGCTTCGCGGATAACGCCTTGCTTCTTCAAGGCGCCCATGATCCGGCTCAACGTTTCCAGACGCAGGCCCAGATAGTCGGCGATGTCCTGGCGGGACATTGGCAAAGGAACGAAACGCGTGTCCTCTCCGCCGTCCTCGCCAATCGCCTTGTCGAGCATTTCGATAAAGGCGGCGACGCGCTCTTGCGCGGTTTTGCGGCCGAGCAGGAGAATATGGTCCTGCGCTTTGTGATATTCGGTTTGTCCGCGTGCGATCAGCCTGTCTTTGACCCCAGGGGAGTCGGCGGCGATGGTGTCGAGGAAGCTGTGGGGGAAAGTACAGACAAGGCTGTCTTCCAAGGCCTCAGCTGCGTAGGCGTTCGCGGGCGTAGGGCGCAGACCGGCGAAATCGCCGGGGAAGAGAAAGCCGGTTACCTGCCGGCGGCCGTCTTCGAGATGCTTGGTCAGTCTGAAACTTCCCTGCACGACCACGAATAGCGCGTCATTGGGTTCGCCTTCGGACATGAGCGCGCGATTCTTGGGAGCCGCCCTTCGGGCGATGATCTTCTCAACCAGTGCGAATTCCCGAGGCAGCAGGTCGGCGCAGATCGACTTCTCGCGGACGCTGCACAGGTCACACGCTTTTGGTCGCGCCGGCGCGTCATGATCGCCGGCTTCGGTATCGCACAGGCTTTTCAAATCATTAGCCCCGTTCCCGCGTACGCCCGCCATGACGCCAGCATAGGGCCGGCTGGCGGCTCAGCGCCAGTCCTGAACGCAATGCAGCAGCGTCGCAGGCCGACGCCGGGAGTCAGCGGCGTGGTTTTGTATTTTTGTTAATGCTTTGTAATTTAATGAATATTTCAACCGTAACGGCAGGTCAGCCGAGCCCGATCAGAAAACATGGTGGGCTGGATCGGGCGGGCCGTGTCGTTAACAAAAAGTTGCATGAAACCTGCCAACGTGTGAGCCATTGGCGCGGCCCGCGTCATTTGCGTCGAATTACAGCTATGAAGATCGCTTTTTACTCGCCTTTCTGGCCCGTGACGCGCGCCCAAAACGGGATCGTCACCTATGTGGACATCATGACCCGAGCCTTGCAGGCGGCGGGACATGAATGCGTCGTGATCACCCCCCGCATGCTGGATGAAGGCGCTGCAGACGATAAAACGCTTTATGTTATGGACCCGGCGCCGAAGTCTGGCGTCCGAAGCTTGTGGCCGCGATTGTCGGCTGGCGTATTCGGGGCCGGGCGTCTGATCGGGCGAAGTCTCGCCGCAAGGCTTGAAAGGGCGCTGGAGCGCGCTTCAACGGCTGCGCCGGTGGATATCATTGATATCGAAGAGTCCTTCGGAATGGCGCGTTTCATCAAAGGAGCGCCGACTGCTGTCCGGCTTCATGGTCCTCATTTTCTTGGCCATGTTGGCGACAGGTCGGAAGAAGACCGTCGCCGCATAGCTTCGGAAGGGCGCGCGATCCAATCCGCAGGCGGCGTCACCAGCCCTTCGCCCGGCCTTCTAGCGGCCACGAAGGACTATTATCGCGAGGTCGCGCCTTTGAACGCGGCGATCGGCAATCCGGTTGAATTTCCCCCTGACGATCAGTGCTGGCGGCGAGAGAATTGCGATCCGAACCTGATCCTGTTTGTCGGACGGTTCGATCTGCGCAAGGGCGCAGATGTCATGCTCGAGGCGTTTTCACGGCTTGCGAAAACACACAAATCCCTCCGGCTCGTTATGGCCGGCAAGGATTCCGGCATACCGCTCGATAGCGGCGAAACGCTCGCTTATGAGGCGTATGTAAAGCGGTTGTTCAGCGATGATATCAGGGAGCGGGTGAGATTTCTTGGGCCTGTATCCCCGGCGAAGGTGAACGAGCTGCGCCGTCAGGCGCTGGTTTATGTATCGTCCTCACGGTTTGAATGCTGCGCCTATGCCGTCACCGAGACTCTTGCAATGGGATGCCCCGCGGTGGCGTCCTCGACATTCGGTCCGCCGGAATATCTCAAGGTCGGCGAGGAAATCCTCGTCTTTGACATTGGCGATGCGGATGGCCTTGCCGCACAGCTCGAGATGTTGCTTGGCGACCCGCGCCGGGCGGAAGAGCTTGGTGCGGCCGGCCGGTATGGCGCGCGCGCTGCATTTGCACCCGAGAAGATTGTCACTGACATGGTGTCGTTTTACGGCGACGTTATCGCCAGAAAAGCGTCAGCCTCATGAACGCAGCTCTGGTCAGTATCATTTTTACCGCCGTCTCCGCGGCGGGGGCGTTCGTAGCGGCGCCGAGAAAAGGCGCATACGGGCTCTTTAAAATTCTTGTCTATTGGCTGCTGGCGGCGGCTTGCGCATTCTTGATCGCTTACAAGCTCGCGGCCTTCGCCTTGCTTGCTGTTCTGATGCTGGTGCTGGCGCCGGGCGCGCCGGCCCAGCGCGCGGCGTTTTTCGTCGCCGTCTTCGCCGCCTTGCCGGATTACTATCGCGTTCAGGTGCCGTTTCCAGGTCTGAATTATCTGATCGAACTCAATCACGTAAAGCTCGCCGCAATTATTATTCTTGGCCCGTTGTTTGTTGCGAAACTTTTTGACAAGACAAACCGAACATTGCGCGCCGTCGACAGCATGCTCCTTATCTATGTTCTGTTGACAGGTTTTATGAGTTTGCGCGACTTGCCGATAACTTCCATGCTGCGCGTGACGATCGATCAGTTCCTGCTGATTTTCATTCCGTATGTCGCGATAAGCCGCAGCATTAAAACTCAGGACGATATTGATACGCTCCTGAAAGCATTCTTTACAGGACTGCTGGTGATGGCGTTAGTCGCCGTAGTCTCGGTCGGAGTGAAGTGGAATTACTATGTTTCGCTTGACCCTGCGCCGCTGGGCAAGGCGTTCCTGGAATATCGGAACGGTATTTTGCGTATCTTTTCGACAGTGAATACGACGTTGCTGGCTTTTCTTATGGGCGCAGCTGTCATCGTAAGCCTCTATCTCAGATACGTGAAGTCATACCCTCGAATTTACGGTTATGGATTCATCGTTCTGTTTGGATTTGTCGCCTTTGCAACGGGATCCCGCGGCGGCTGGCTGGCGGCGTTAATCGCAGCGGCGAGCTACGTAATATTCGTCAACTTCGGAGCCGCCGCGCGCCGGGCGGTTTTGTTTGCGCTTTTAAGCGGTGGGGCGTGGCTGATATTTCTTGTTTTTCAAGACGGTTCATCCCTTAGCGATCAGTATGGAACCATTTCCTACCGGGCGGATTTTTTGCGAACCAGTATTCCGCAGATTGCAAGCCGTCCGTTGTTCGGGTCTTCCACTTTTATGGAGTTGCCGAGCTTTCAGCGTTTGCGTCAGGGCGAGGGGATTATCGACCTTGTGAACGCCTATCTTCAGGTGACGTTGTTTTACGGGCTCACCGGTCTGGGGCTGTTTTTAGGGTCTTATCTCGCCGCGCTGAAGTCCGGTCTCGGTGTTTTGAAAACTCTGCCGTCGAAGCGAGAAGCGGAAGGCGAGGCCGCTTCGGCAAGGCGTACGCTTAGCCTGCTGCTCGCTCTTCTGCTCGGGTATCTGGCGATGCTGGGAACGGTGAGCGGGGTTTCTTACATCTGGAATATCGGATTTATGCTTCTCGCTGTACTGACGGCGCAGGTTAGGCTGTGCAAATCGCCCGGTTTCGCCCGCACAGCCGCAGTAAGTGAAGCGCCGCTAGATCCTGCTGAAGAGATACCCGAAAGCAAGCCTTCCGGCCCGCAGCGATTACCATATGGAGCGCGTTTTGTTCGCCGTCCTGAAAGCTAAGCGCGCCTACGCAAAAGTAAGGCCGATGCTGGGCGACGGTTCGAGCGTCCTGATCGGTCTGCATGTGACGACGACGTTTCTAAGGCTCGGCAGCAACCTGATCCTGACGCGTCTCCTGGCGCCTGAAGTCTACGGCATTGTCGGGATTGTGACCTCGGTATCCTATATTCTGACAATGGTTTCTGACATGGGGCTCAGAGCCTATGTGACGAGGCATCCGACTGCAGACGAACGGGTTATTCAGACGATCTGGACGGTTCGCCTTCTGCGCAACCTGGTGCTTGCAACAATCATGTTTCTTGGCGCCGGCGTGTTTGCGCAACTTTACGCCGCGCCGGAGGTGACCGGCGCGATACGCATTGCTTCGGCGCTTTTTCTCGTCGACGCCATGGCGTCTATGTCTTTCCTTACCGGCGAACGCGACCGGCGCGTGATACGCATCAGCGTAATCAGTTTTATCAGATTTCTGTTTATAACTGCGGTTACAATCGGGATGGCGGTCATCCTGCGCAATTATTGGGCGGTCATAATCTCGATGTTCGCCGGATCGCTCTTCACGGTGTTTTCAAGTCACATGCTGTTGCCGGGGCACCCCGTGCGATTGCGTTTCGATGTGAAGAGCGCGATCGATTTGTGGAAATTCAGCCGTTTCGTCATTCCGGCGAGTATGATCAGTATCGTTCTGACGCAAACCGATAAGTTTGTGATTGCGAACTTTTTTCCGCTGGCGGAGCTCGGAAAGTTCATGCTGGCGACAACCGGCGTTGTGGCGCTTAACGCTCTCGTCAGCGAATATATCATGAAAGTATTCTACCCTAATTTCGCGCAGGCGGTTCGCGCGAATGCCGATAACCTGTTGCGGCTCTATTACGATCCGCGTACTCGCGTGACACTGATGCTGGCGTTCGGTATCGGCGGTCTGATCGGCGGTGGAGAACTGGTTGTGCGGTTGCTGCTCAACGATCTTTATCTCGGTACAGGATTTTATATTTCGATCCTTTGTCTGCAGCCGCTCGCAAGGCTGAGTACGGCGCCGGCCGAAGTGGCGCTGATCTCCAAGGGGTTCATTCGTGCATCGCTGACGGCGAATGTTTTGCGCTTGATATGGGTCGCCTGCGCCGGTACGGCGGCGTATTTTCTGTGGGGGCCGCTGGCGGTCGTTATCGCCATGTGCCTTACGGAAGTTGCGCTCTTGCCGTTTTTCCTCTGGAACCAGCACCGCCACAGGATTTTCGGCCCTTGGGACGAACTGAAAATCGCAGGCGTCGCCGTTGCGGGATTTTGGATCGGCTGGGCGTTCAATGCGCTTGCGATCTGGCTGGTCGCGGCGGGGTACCTTCCATCCTTTTAGCGGTTAAACAGCTTTCTGGTTGCGCGTGCGCGGCAAGGCGCGCCCTGTTCGCCGCCGGTGGGAATTTATTAAAAACCGATTAAAAGCCCGGCGTCCGGGTTTTAACATTATTTCATGCCCTGCCTTACGATCGGCGCGTTCACGAACGGCGCGGTTAAGTCTTTGTCAGGGATCTGCGCCTATCAAAGAAACGTTAACCTTAACGCGTGACAGCGGCCGCTGGCGCGCGGTGAAACGCGAAACCGGGCGGCAGGATTTTCATGGTCGGGCGTAGAGTAAGACTGTTTTTAAGCGCTTCCGTTCCGCTGGCGATACTGTCGGCGCCCGCCGCCGGGTCTGACCCGTCAGTCGCCGGCTCAATTTATCCCGCCGATCTCGTGCCCGCCATGCAAGCGGCGGCGAAGCGAACCAGGAGCGGCGATGTCAGCCCTGTCAGTGTCGCTGCGCCGGATACAGAACTCGCCGAAGCGCTTGGGCCTGCGGGTTACATTCTTGCGGATATAGGGGCGGCGGAAAACTTCCGCGCGCTTGTTCGAAACGCTGTCGGCCGGCATCCCGCCTATCACCGGCAGGTAACGACTCTTGATCAGAGTCGCGCAGGAAGCCGTCGCGCGAAATCGGCGCTCTATCCGCAGCTTTCCACATCTCTCTCGGCTGATTATTCGCTGGCGCGCAATTTTGACGACGATACCGACAATGTCGTCGAATCCTTACGGCCGAACGATCAATATTCGGCCGGGATCTCTGCCTCGCAGCTTGTGTTCGACGGCGGCGCGACTTTCCAGCGGATCAAAAGCGCAAGGGCGCGTCATTCCGAATTCAAAAATGCAATCAGTACGCGCATCAACAATCTGTCGATTGCGGCGCTTACCGCCTATCATGACCTTCTTACCCATCAGGCGCTGCTGGCGCTTGGCGACGCCTATATCAAGCGCCATCAGAAAATTCTCGAAGATGTTAAGGAGCGCGAACGCCTTGGCGCCGGTTCCCGCGCGGATGTGATGCAAGCGACGGCGCGTCTCGCCGCTGCTTCCGCGCGCGTTGCGGAAATTCGCGAAAGCGAGCGCATGGCTGAAATTCGCTATGAAGAGTTCTTTTCTGAAAAGCCGATGTCGCTCGCGCGTCCCTCGTTTGAAGCCTTGACGGTCAACACGCGCGACGCTGCTTCTACGGCGGCGCTGCGGCACAGTCCTGAAATCGCCGCAGCGACAGCCCGGGCCGACGCCAGTCGCGCCGATTACAAGGCCGCGAAAGGCGCGCGCCTGCCGGAAGTGCGCGTCAATGTCGACGCGGTCAAGTATGACGTTTTCAACGGCGGCGACGACTACGATGTCCGCGCCGGCGTCAATTTGAATTATAAGATTTTCGGCGGCGGGGCCCGCGCAGCGGATATCGCCGAAGCCGCGTCGCTCGCCCGCCAGGACAAGTACGGTGAGGAGCAGGTCAGGCAGGAAGTCGCGCGCGACGCCGCCATCGCATTTGAGCGGCTTGAGGGCGCGAAAGACCGGTTGAATTCTTTAGAGACCGCGGTGATTGCGCATAACGAGACACGCGAGCTGGTGCTTGAGCGTTATCGCGTCGCCAGGGGTGATTTGATCGACGTGCTGCAGGCGGAGAACGATTACTTCGAAGCCGGCGTTGCCTATCTGACCGGCCTCGCCAATCGCGATATGGCGATCTACGCCTTGATGGAACATACAGGCGATCTGTTGCGCTTCTTTTCGCCGAGCGATGATTACGCCGGGGACGTGAGCGAGGCCGTCGATGGATAAGCGCGCCGCCTTCATGAAAACATTGATTCCGACACGGCACTGGCTGTTCGGGCCAGTGCGCGACAATTTCAAGATTTACGCGCAGACCGTTCTCGCAGCAGCTATCGTCAATCTCCTTGGGCTTGTCTCGTCCTTCTTCATCATGACGGTTTATGATCGCGTACTACCCAATCAGGCCGTCGAGTCCCTCATCGCGCTGACCATAGGCGTCATTATTGCGCATGTTTTCGATTTCACTCTTAAATCCCTGCGCGGCTATTTCATCGATATCGCCGGGCAACGCCTCGACGCCAGCGTCGGCTCAAGTGTTTTCGATAATCTGATGGCGATGCGCCTCGATGCGCGGTGCGGTTCGACCGGCGCGCTTGCCGGGCTCGTCAAGGAGTTTGAAAATCTGCGCGACTTTTTCAGCTCGGCGACGCTGGCGGCGATCGTCGACCTGCCGTTCATTTTTCTTTTCATCGCCGTGATTGCGATGATAGGCGGCCCGATTGCGTTCGTCCCGCTGATCGGCGTGCTTGTTGCGCTCACCGCGGGCGTGATCGTGCAGCCGCTCATCATGCAGCGTACGCAGCAGGCGATGAACGAAGGGCATCAGAAAAACGCCATCCTCATTGAAACCCTTGCCGGGCTTGAAACGGTAAAGAGCGTCGATGCGAGCGAACTGATGCGCGCGCGCTGGCGCTCCGGCGTCATGCGTCAGGCGAAGATATCCACCATTGGCCGTTTTTTGAACCAGTTCGCCGTCAACGCCGCCGGTTTCGCCCAGCAATTCGCGCAAGTCGGCGTCGTTGTGATTGGCGTATTTCTGGTCGGGGCGCAGGAGATCACCACCGGCGCGCTGATTGCGAGCGTCATCCTCACCGGTCGCGCCATGGGTCCGCTGGCGCAGGTCGCCTCGCTCTTAAGCCGGGTCAGCGGCGCGTTCGCGTCGTACAAGTCGCTCAATGATTTGATGACGGCGCAGACGGAAGTCGACCCATCGCGGGATTATCTATCGCGTCCCCTCCTCAAGGGAAAAATCGAGTTCCGCGAGGTCAGCTTTTCCTATCCGGGACAGGCGGGCCGCGCCCTTGATGAAGTCTCTTTCACGATTGAGCCCGGCGAACGTGTCGCCATTCTCGGCAAGAACGGTTCAGGCAAAAGCACCATCGCCCGGCAGATCACCGGCGTCTATCAGCCGGCGGAAGGCTCGGTGCTGATTGACGATACGGATATAAGGCAGATCAGGCCGTCCGATCTCCGTGCCAATATCGGCGCCGTTCTTCAGGACGTTTGTCTCTTCTCCGGCAGCATCAAGGAGAACATCGCCCTCGGTCTCAGCAAGATTTCCGATGAGGATATCCTTGAGGCGGCCAAGGTCGCTGGCGTGCATGAATTCATTGGCGCTTCCGCAGGCGGTTACGACCAGCGTCTCGCCGAACGCGGCGAGGGCCTTTCCGGCGGTCAACGGCAGGCGATTGCGCTCGCAAGGGCGCTTGCGCCCAAGCCCTCGGTGATGCTTTTAGATGAACCCTCAAGCGCGCTCGACAATCAAGCCGAGGCCGCGCTTATCGCGCGTCTCGACAAGGCCACGCGCGGCAAGACGCTCATCGTCGTTACCCATCGCATGTCGATGGTGCGTCTCGTCGACCGCATCATCGTCATCGACAAGGGCCGGGTGATCGTTGACGGGCCGCGCGACACGGTGATGCGCGCCATGTCTTCCGCGCGTCAGTTGAAGGCGCGCCAGATTGACAAGCCCGAACTCGTGTCTTCGACGAGGGCGGCGTAATGACGGAAAGCCGTGATCTGGTCCTTAGCGATGGCGATATTGATGAGGCGATGCCCATCGAGCCCGCGCGCGCCGCGCAATATCTTCTTTATGCGATCGCCGCCCTGTTTCTGATCACGTTGCTCTGGGCCTCAGTCGCCCGGCTCGACCGCGTGACCAGAGGGCAGGGGCGGGTCATCACCTCGAACCAGCTTCAGGAACTGCAGTATCTTGAGGGCGGCATCGTCAAGGAGATTCTCGTTTCCGCCGGCGATCAGGTTGAAGCGGGTGAGGTGCTCGTTAAACTCGATCCGACCCAGATCAATGTCGAATACGCGCAAGGCCAGGAGGGTTATAACGTCCTCGCTGCGCGCATCGCCCGGCTTGAGGCCGAGGCCGCGCTTTCCCCTCTTCTCTTTCCGCCGGAACTGACGGCCGCCTCGCCGCGGGTGGTCGGCAATGAGCGCGCGCTTTATGAGGCGCGGCAGGCGGAACTGGATGCCTCGCTCGGGGTTGAAGAAAAGAAGCTCGACCAGCGACGGCAAGCGAACCGAGATGCGAGCGTCGCCTACGAGACCGCAAAGGAAGCTTTTTCGCTCGCGACCCAGGAAATGGAAATGATGCAACGGCTTGTCGATAAGGGCATTGAGCCGCGCGTCGAGCTTCTGCGTGCGCAGCAGCGCGAGGCGACCGCTCGCGGCGATATGCAGCGCGCCGAGATTGCCGTCAATCGCAGCGCGCTGGAAGTAAGCGAAGCGGAAGGCGAAATCGACCGCATCAAGAAAACCTTCGCCGCCACTGCGGTTGACGAGCTCAACAAGGCGAAAGCTGAATTTGAAGAGATGAAAAGCGAGCTGCCGGCGCTGCAGGACAAGGTCGCCCGCACCGATGTGCGCGCACCGGTCGCCGGTACGGTCAACCGCGTCATGGTTTCAACGATCGGCGGGGTTGTCGCCCCGGGCGAGACAATCGTCGAACTTGTGCCGAGCGAGGATTCGCTGCTGGTCGAGGCGAGGATAAAGCAGGCCGATATCGGCTTTCTCCGCATCGGACAGGACGCGAAAGTGTCGATTACCGCTTATGACTCTTCGGTGTACGGTTCGCTTGAAGGAAGCATCGAGACGATCAGTCCAGACGCCATCGAGGATGAGAAAACCGGCGAACGTTATTTCAACGTGATCGTCCGCACCAGCGCCGACGCGCTTCAGAGCAAACGCGGAACGCTGAACATCATGCCGGGCATGGCGGCGGAAGTGGCGGTTCTAAACGGCAAGCGTTCGGTTCTCGCCTATATCATGAAGCCGCTCGCGGATGTCGGCGGCAAGGCGCTTCAGGATAAATAACAAGAAATCGCGCCGCTCCCGCCCGTCTTGCGCCACGATTGTGGCGATAAGAAAATCCGGTATATAGGGCTCATATTAAGGAGCGGCGACCCATGTGCGGCATTGTAGGTGTTTTAGGAAATTCGGACGTCGCCCCGGCGATCCTGGAAGGGTTGAAGCGCCTCGAATATCGCGGCTACGACTCGGCGGGCGTGGCGACCCTCGATAACGGCGCCCTCTCGCGCCGGCGGGCGGCGGGCAAGCTTTCGGTGCTGGCGTCCCTCCTGAACGAAGCGCCGCTCGCGGGCGTGACCGGCATCGGCCATACCCGTTGGGCGACCCACGGCGCGCCGATCGATGAAAACGCCCATCCCCATGCAACCGAGCGGCTGGCGCTTGTTCATAACGGCATCATCGAGAATTTTGCGGAACTGCGACAGGAACTCGCCGATCAGGGTTATCGCTTTACATCGCAAACCGATTCGGAAGTTTGCGCCCAGCTGGTCACCGCCTATCTCGAGAAAGAAAACCTGAAACCCCGGGAAGCATTCGCCAAAGCGCTTTCGCGCCTGTGCGGCGCATTTGCGATTGCGGCGATTTTCACCGGCGACGACGATCTCATCATGGTGGCGCGACGCGGCAGTCCGCTGGCGATCGGCCGCGGCGACGGCGAGATGTTCATCGGCTCGGACGCCTTCGCGTTAGCGCCGTTCACCAACAAGGTTACTTATCTTGAAGAGGGCGATTGGGCGGCGGTGACGCGCGCCGGTTTCGAAATATTCGATGAGCATGGCGCTCCCGTAAAACGCCGCGAAGTGATATCCTCGGCTTCGAATGCACTCGTTGACAAGGACGGGCACCGCCATTTCATGGCGAAGGAAATCCACGAGCAGCCGGAAGTTATTGCTCACACGCTGTTGCGGTTTGTCGATCCTGAGAATCGGACAGTGAAAGAAGCATTTTCGGGATTTGATTGCGCAGGGCTCGACAGGCTCACGGTTTCGGCATGCGGCACTGCTTATTACGCCGGGCTGATCGCGAAATACTGGTTTGAAAGCTGGGCGAAGCTGCCAGTCGAAATCGATATCGCTTCGGAGCTGCGCTATCGCGATATTCCTTACGGAAAAAACGGCGGCGCGCTGTTCATCTCCCAATCCGGCGAGACCGCCGACACGCTTGCCGCGCTGCGCGATGCGAAAGCGCATGGTCAGAAGGTTGCGGTGATCGTCAATGTCCCTGAATCAAGCATTGCGCGCGAAGCCGATGTGATCTTCCCGACATCGGCCGGGCCGGAAATCGGCGTTGCGTCGACAAAGGCTTTCACCTGCCAGCTCGCAACGCTCGCCTGTCTCGCGATTGCGGCGGGCCGCCAGCGCGGCGAACTGAGCGAAGACGATGAAAAGCGTCTTGTCGGCACGCTGCTTGAAACGCCGCGGCTGTTGTCGGCGGCGCTGGGACAGGAGCATGAGATTGAAGCGATCGCCGGGGACATCGCCAAGGCGCGAGACATTTTATACATCGGCCGCGGCGTCAGCTTTCCGGTCGCGATGGAAGGCGCCCTCAAGCTCAAGGAAATTTCCTATATTCACGCGGAAGGCTATGCGGCCGGCGAATTGAAGCATGGGCCGATTGCGCTGATCGATGAGAACGTTCCCGTCGTCGTCGTGGCGCCGAGCGACGGGCATTACGAAAAGACGGTCTCCAACATGCACGAGATCATCGCCCGCGGCGGCAAGCCGTTATTGATCTCGGACCGCAAGGGGATCGAGGCGGCGGGCGAGGGCGTCTGGAAATCGATCGAAACGCCCGTAACCGATCCGCTGCTTGCGCCGATTGTTTATGCGGCGCCGATCCAGCTTCTTGCCTATTACACGGCGACGGCCAAGGGCACGGATGTAGATCAGCCGCGCAATCTGGCGAAATCGGTTACGGTTGAATAGCGACATCCGCGTTCGCCTCGTAAAACATTTTATGAATACATCGCCCGGAAATAACAAAGCAGAATTATCGGCTTCAAAACCTATTCCCGGCGGGCGGCTCGAGATTGATCTCGCCGCTATCCTTGAAAACTACAGCTTGCTTCAGCGTCTCAATCCCAACTCGGAGATCGGCGCTGTCGTAAAGGCTGACGCGTACGGGCTTGGCGTGAGCAGAATAGCGCCGCTGCTGGCGGGCGCCGGCGCGCGTCATTTTTTTCTCGCGCAATTGCAGGAGGCGTTGACCTTAAAACCTCTGCTTCCGGACGATGCGGTTTTTTATGTCATGAACGGCCTTTCTCCCGGCGAAGAAGATGTTTGCGCGGCGAGCGGTTGCGTTCCGGTGTTGAACACGCTGTCGCAGGCGAAAGCTTGGGCGGCTGCGGCAAGGCGCGACGAAAAACTGCCCGCGGCCCTGCAGTTTGAAACAGGGATGTCGCGCTTCGGGCTCTCGCCGGCGGACATCGACGCGATCATGGTGGGTGGAGCGATCCGCGCCGGGCTCGATATCAAGATGGTGATGAGCCATCTCGCCTGCGCCGATGAACCGGCGCATGAAGCCAATGACGATCAGGCGGCGCGTTTTCTCAAGATGGCGGAGCGCTTTCCGGGCGTTCCAACGTCGCTTTCCAATTCAGCGCCAGGTCTCCTCGGAGACCGACCTTGCGACGTGATAAGGGCCGGTCTCGCGCTGTACGGCGCTGAACCGCTCAATGACCGTACGATAAGCTTAAAACCGGTGGTGAAACTTTTCGGGCGGGTCATGCAAGTCAAGAAACTAGAGCCCGGCGCGGGGGTCGGTTACGGCCTCACTTACGTCGCTCAATCGGCTACACGCATCGCGACCATTGGCGTCGGTTACGCTGACGGCTGGCCGCGCGCGCTCGGCAATCGAGGCGCTGCCTATATGGGCGATGTTCGTTTGCCAGCTGTCGGCCGCATATCCATGGACAGTTTTTCCATCGACATATCCGCGGCGCCCGAGGGCGCGCTGAAGGAGGGCGACCTCGTTGAACTGATCGGCCCGCACCAGTCTGTTGAACAGGTTGCGGCGGCGGCGGATACGATCAGCTATGAAATCCTGACGCGCCTGGGCGCGCGTCTCGAGCGTGTTTATGCCGAGGTCTGACCCAGTCGTAAGTTTAAAGCGCGTTTTGATCGAGCCGCGGGCGGATATCACCGGCGCGTTTCATGACTTTTAACGGCGACCATGTGACCGCGCACGCGATTTGCATGACGCTTGCCTTGCGCTCGCGTTGGCGGTTTTTCCGTTGCATCCATTTTTCCGGCAAGCCTTTTGCGGCATCTTTCATGGCGCGCAAATAAGCGCCGCCCCCGCCGGCGATAGCGTAACGGCCAAGCAGATAGACATTCGCCATCAGATGAAACGGCAGCGTCAGCAACAGTAAAGGTAAGGGCATGTTGAGGACGTAGGTCCAGATGCGGTTACGGTGTCCGTGATAGATCGTGAAGTCGCTTTCCTTGCCGGTGACGCCGGAACCTTCATGAAGCACCCCGGCTTTCGGCACCTGCATTGCGCCGCCGCCGGCCAGGCGCAGCCGAAAGCCGAGATCTATGTCCTCGCCATAACAGAAAAAGCTTTCATCAAAGCCGCCTAGGCGGTTGAAAACGTCTTTGCGATAAAGCGCCGCCGCGCCGCAGGGCGCAAAACATTCGCCCTCTGGGGGCAGTTTTTCGCGCGGCCAGTGGTAACAGCCCCGGTAATAGACGCCGAACGCATGAAACACATCCCCGGCGCCGTCGATGCGCTCGCGATGCATCGCATCCAGTTGCGTCGAGCCGAAGGCGCCGATGCTGGGATGCCGCTCTGTAGCGGCGAGTAGTTCCGCAAGCCATTGCGGCTCCGCATAGGCGTCGGGGTTGAGAAAGGCGAGCCATTCGCCCCGGGCTTCTTTCGCGGCAAGATTGTTGGCGGCTGCGAAGCCGAGATTGGCGCCCGCATCAATCAATCTGACGCTGCCGTCGTTTTCGATGAAAGCCGCAGAGCCGTCATTCGATGCGTTGTCAACGACGAAGATTTCAAAGTCCCGAAAGCTCTGGGACTTGAGGCAATCGATGCAGCGCCTGAGGCGCTCGCCCGAATTATAGTTGACGATAATGACAGAAACCTGCGGCGTCATGGGGGTGATGTACGCCAGCCCGCCCAGCGGGGCAATCGGCCTCACGCCGGTTTACCTGTTGCGGGACGCCCTGCTCAGCAACTGCTCCAGCAGAGCGAGGCGCGCGCGCAGCATACCGATTTCTTCTCGCTGATTGTGCAGATGTTCCAGCGTGGTGTAGCGGGTATATAAAAGCCCTGCGCCCACGCCCAGCAAGGCGAGGAGGCACGCCCCGGCAAAAATAGCGAGCGCCGCCTGCGGCTTTAAGAAAAAAAACCACGCCGCGAATGCGATTGCGGCGAAAAAAACGGCGATCCCGCATTTGGCTCCATAGGCGCCGACAAAAGCGGCGAAGCGGTCGCTTCGCGAGGTTGCGGCTTTGGCGAGGCTGGAAAATCTTTCCGGCGTTTCTTCGGCGGGCCGCGCCGCGTCGCCGCCGCTGAGGAAGGAGAGCAGGCTGACGAAAGGAAAGCAGCGCACGGCGGAGTTTTCGTTGCCGTTATAGATGCGGACATCCGCCATTTCGAGGACGCCCGCGACGCGCCGCCAGGCGTTCACATGCAGATCGGGCCGCGGGTTAGGCAAATTGAAACGGTCGCCCGTCTCCTGATAGCCGTCGAAATAATAATTGGGATTGGCTCCGTCGCGGACTATTTCGAGTTCGGTCCCCTCGCGCCGCGCGGCGCCTTCGACGACTTCTTTGTAATTAGCATCGACCCCAAGAAGGACGATCTGGTCATAACCCAGTTCGGCGCCCCAGAGCGCGGCGTGGCTGCCGGTTGTAACGGGATCTATAGCCAGAAGCGGCGCTGATGCTCGCGCCTTGTCAAAATTAATGACGCGCGGGTCTTCGCCGGTATCTCCCAAAGCGTCGATCAGATTGCTGCGCAGAAGAAAACGTTCGATGCGCCCTTCTTCGATCAGCTCGGCGATGGCGTCCTTATGAGAAAGCCCGACTACCAGGTCGAGGCAGGCGTAATAGCGCGGCCGCCAGTCGATCGTGCGCCAGTGCCGGTAGGCGGCGTTGAGACCAATCGTTGCGTAACCTGAAAGGGCCGTCAGGTCGGTTTCCGCGAGCGAAGGACCGTTGCCGAGAACAAAGACGGTTTTCTCATCCGCATGAACCGGCGCTTGATCAGGCGGCGCAGGCCGCGCGGTTGTCGGGTTGAGGCTCATTGGAAGAGATATGGCGCCGCTCGGGGCCTGAGTCTATCATCTCAGGCGTGTGTGAAACGGACGGGCTCGGCTAAGCGGTTTTGCCGGCGTTCCGGAAGCGCTCCAGACCTTCTTCCGTGGCGCCGTCGAACCTGATCTCGCCCTGATCAAGCCAGATTACGCGTTCGCAGAAATTTTTGATCGCCGCTTCCGAATGCGTGGCGAGCACAAGAAGTCCGGCCCCCTCAATAATGGTTTTGATCCGTTCATTCGCGCGTTTTCGAAACCGGACGTCGCCGGCGCCGAACACTTCGTCGATGAGCAGGATTTCCGGTTTTATTGACGTGGCGATAGCGAAACCGAGGCGCATTTTCATGCCCGCCGAATAAAGCCGTACCGGGAGATCGATGAATTCTCCAAGCTCGGCGAATTCTATTATGTCATCTCTCACTGCAGCGATTTGCGCGCGCGACAAGCCGAGCGTCCGGGCTGAGAGAAATATGTTCTCCCGGCCGCTGGCGTTATTCTGCATGCCGACGGTGGCGGTGAACAATGTTGAAATCTTGCCTTGCGCTTCATAAGCGCCTTCTGTCGGTGCGTAGATCCCCGCCAGTACGCGCAGCAGCGAAGACTTACCGGCGCCGTTGACGCCGATCAGCCCGACTTTCTCCCCCGAATTTATTTCAAGGTTTATATCTTGCAGAACCTTGCAGACTTCGCCCTGAACGCGATGTCCCCCTCCGGGGTCGGATGCCGGGGCGGGCTTGCGCGTGAACAATGACTTCAAAGATTTTACCCCGACGGGGAGGTCGAGATTGACTGAAGTAAGGCGAATTACGCTCATGTGATTTGTCTGCGTTTTAGTGTTGAATTTTCTAGAGCGAGTAGATCAAGCGGTTGCGATATCTGGATTGGACCCAGAAAGCGACGAACAGTGCGCCGAAAGATATGGCGCTGACGACGATCCAAGCCATTGAAGACGGCGCACGCCCTTCCACAGGCGCGCGGATCAATTCCAGAAAATAGGAAACGGGGTTGTAGACCGAGATGGTTTTGCGAAGACCTGCATCTCCGCGCCACAGGATCGGAGAGGTAAAAAGAAAAAACCGGACAACCGCAGGCATAAGGAAGGGGATATCGCGAAACTGCGCGCCGAGAACGCCAAGAATGACGAGGCCGGCATAGGTAAACACCGCCAGCAGAAGAGGCAGTGGGATCAGGTAGAATAACAGGGCGGGATTAGTGACCTCGCCAAAAATCAAGATAACAGCGATGGGGACCGGTAATTGAACCAAACTTCGAAACAGCAAGAATGCTATCTTCCTGACGGTGAGATAAGATAAGTCGACGGAGACGTTTTTGATCAGACTTGCCTGCGACGTAAAATGCGTAGGTCCCTCATTGAGAACCGAGGATAAATATTCCCACATGTACAAGCCGAGACCGAGGTAAACTACATAAACGTTGAATTCCTCGCCAAGCGCATCGTGAAAGATAAATGCAAGCGAGCCGATCCATAGCGTTAGCTGAAACGGCGCCCAAAGCGCGCCGAAGAAAGACCGCCGGTAGCGCGTCGTGAAGTCGTACCAGCCAAGCTCCACGGCGCCGCGATACTTCGCAATTGCCGAATAGGCGCGCGCGAAACGTCTTTTTTTCAGGGTGTCCAGGCTGCCTGTAACCACGTTTTTCTCACTTTCCAGCCCCTTGCGAGCGGGCCGCCATCACAATCAGGCGGCCATAACACGCGCTCAAATCCGGCCTGTGCCGGCGGGGCAGTCTCTGAGCGTCTTACCAGTTAAGATCATCTGCATAGCCCAGATCAATCAGCGCCTGTCCGTAACGCTCCTTGAAGACCTCGCGCAGTCGCGGCGTAAAATGCTCCTGCCAGGCGCTGCTTTCAGGATTGGCGAAGGTGCGCTCAAGGTCGATCCCGGCGATGTCAGGCGCCTGCAGGTGTTGGGCGATCATCTGCAGATTGCCGGAAGGGTCCCGCCCGAAATCCTCAATCTTGATTGTGAGGACGCGTGGGTCGGCGAACGGCGCCAGCAACTGCTCTTCAATGATCTGCTTGGTGATGTTGTCAAGTTCGTAAAGAAGGCCTTCTTCTTCAGGAAGTTCGCGCAGGATCGGTTTGTCATGCGCGAGCTGATCCCACACCCAGCCGCCGAATTCGAAGTCATGGTCTCCCTTGTGATGGAAATAATCCGACACAAGCACCTGACGGGGGTCTCGAATGACGCGCAGCGCCTTCCAGTTCTCTGTGGATTCGCCGATGCGTTTTAAGGAGCGTTGCGTGGAATTGGCGAACACAACAACATCGCGCCCGTCATCGCCAAGGCCGGAGAAGTCGATATTATGAAGGTCGAGTTCGTCCATCTGGGTGTAGTGGAAAGGCGGATTCTTGATTTCGTAATGACGCAGCCGCGATCCGGTCATTTCTGCGATTGTATCGAATACCTCGCGCCGGAAAAATCGCGATGCGCATTTGTGGTGACCGAAAAAGACAAGGCAAGTCGGCGCGTCCGGATAGCGAAGCGCGCCGATTTGACGTTCGCTGGCGGCGATGCGTTCACGCAGATGGTTTGCGAGGTCAGATTGCTGTTCAACTCTGCTTTTCAGGCGCGCTGTGGCTTCGGATTGCCGGTCAATTCTGTCTTTCATATGCGCCGTTGCTTCGGAATGCGCATCCAGTCTTTCCTTCATGTGCACTGCAGCTTCAGATTGAGAGTCCAGCCGTTCTTTCTGGCGCGCAGTCGCTTCCGACTGGTGTTCAATCCGCTCTTTTAACCGCATGGAGGTTTCCGTTTGAGCGACGATCTTGTCTTGCATCTGCTCCGCGTTGTGGCGCAGAGCTTCAACATTTCCTGACAGGCGCGCGTCGCCGGCGATTGCGGCGATCAAGGCGTTAGAGGTCGCGGCACGGGTCAGGCTGGTTGTTTCTGAAAACCGGTGTTCGAGTTGTACCAGTTGTTCGCGCGTGATCGCATTCTCGTCTTTCGACGCCTGGAGCCAGGATGAAAGCGATTCAATGGATGTTGATTGTTTGGCGATTTGCCCCTGCAAGGTCCTGTTTTCCGCCGAAAGGGTATTCACCAGCTGGTAGACTCTTAAAGCGAGGTAGAAAACAGCGAACATCGCGATCGCAAAAGCTGTAGCCCCCCATATGAAGCCTCGATAACCGGCGAACGCTGGTAAAAAGCCGAGTAAGGGAAAGAGGGCAATCAACCCGAGAACAGGCAGCCATATCCGCCGGCGCAACAGGCCAGACATGGCGCGCCGAAGAAACTGCGCAAGACCGAAAAGCCGAGGAGAGCGTTTTTTTAACCACTCCCCTGCCTTGGCGTAAAAAAGCAGGTTTTGTTGCGAGCGCTGGTCGCCCCCTTTGCGAAGTGTTGCCGCATCTGATGCGTTCTTTCCAACGCCGACGCGGGTCAGCAGGTCATAAGGGATGTAAAGCCATTTGCATTCAGAAGACTGAACAAGTTCGATATCGCTGAGAATATCTTTCTTGTGGCGGCTTAGGATTCTTTCGAAATATTCAAGCGCTTCGCCCTTTTGCTTATCCACTTTGCGCCGGAAGTTTTCGAGAATGATCAGATTACGCCTTGCTGCTAGGGCGTATTCTCGCGGTGTGGCTGAAACGGAGCGGAGAAATGCGTGGGTGTCTTTCCGCATCATGAGCCAGCCGTCGAGATGCATGCGCGAAATGGTTTTGCTCAAGGAGTTTGGCCGCTGTCGCCAGTGATAAATATAGCTGTTTATGTAGCTGTGCTTTGCATTGCGCATGACCTTGTACGAGAAGAAAAGGTCTTCATGCGGGGTGCGCTCAGGGAAAACAATGCCCGCGCTTAACAACACGCTTCTGCGATAAAGCCGCGCACAGGCGACAGATGGTGTCAGGACGCCGAGAACGCGTTCGTAATCGGTTAGGGGAGGAAAGAATTTTGGCTCCTTGTAGCTGGGCGGGCGTTCAAGGATTGCGCCGGCATCCGACATATGTTCGAGCTGCCCGGAAACAATATCGAAGTCGCCTTTACGCTGGCGACGGCGTAACGCCGAGACAAATTCGGGAGTGACGATGTCGTCGCTGTCGACAAAAATAACAAACTCGCCACGCGCCTGCTCGATGCCTGCGTTTCTGGCGCCGCCGAGTCCCCGTTTCCCCTGCCGATAGAATCTGATTTTCTCGAATGCGCCGGCTTTTTGTCTTGCAATGTCGATGCTGGCGTCCTGGCTGCCGTCATCAACAACAAGGACTTCAAAATTATCGTCGTCCTGCCTCGACAGTGAATCGAGACAGTCGCCAATATAAGATTCGACATTGTAGACCGGCAGAATGATTGTAACGAGTCCGGGTTCGCTGGGGGCGACCTGGCGCGGGCTGTTCCCGTCCGCTTTTCGAGGCGATTGCCGGTTCGGCGTATCATCGGCGTCAGGACCGTAAACCGGGCCGAT
>ENA-ORCV01000434-ORCV01000434.1-marine-metagenome-genome-assembly--contig:-NODE-434-length-30671-cov-4.039321_pt1 | contig 30671 bp, 36 predicted proteins | sample MGYA00237779_ERZ508509 | MGnify/ENA primary metagenome ERZ508509 (study PRJEB26180, sample SAMN06268772) | marine metagenome | isolation source: Bioluminescent Bay, La Paraguera, Puerto Rico | place... | reverse complement strand
AGCCGATGAACGCCGACACGATCAGCCGGATCGCCGAGGCCGTGTCCCGCGCCTATGAGGAAAGCGGCGCGGTCGTCTACACCGTGCTCGTCCCCTCGCAGGACATGTCCGGCGGCGTCCTCACCATCACCATCATCGAGGGCTATATCGAGCAGGTGACGCTCGCCGGCGAGGTCGAGGGCCAGAAACTCTCCCTCGTGCGCGCTTACGCCGAAAAACTGACCGAGGAGCGTCCGCTGACGCGCCCGACGCTGGAGCGCTATCTGTCGCTGATGCGGGACATCCCGGGCCTGACGGTCGAGGCGGAGTTCCTGAACGGCCAGACCCGCGGCGGCGTCCGCCTCGCCCTGACGCTGGATCAGGACCGGATCGAGGTCACCTCGTCCCTCAACACCAGCGGCTCGTCCCTGCTCGGCCGGACCCAGGTGACCGGCCAGGCGGAGTATTACGGCCTGCTGCGCCAGGGCGACCGCACCACGCTGGCGGTCACCGTGCCGACCTCGCTGGACAATTTCTATTATGTCGCCGGCTCCCACCGCACGCCGGTCGGGACCGAAGGCATGACCGCCCAGCTCCGCGCCTCCTATCTGGAGAGCGAGCCGGACAGCTTCCCCCTGAAGGGCGAGGCGACCACGGCGGGGCTGGAGGTCAACTATCCCCTGATCCGCTCCTACCGGCAGAACCTGTCCGCCGTCATGGCGGCCGACCTGCTGGACAGCACCAACGCCGTGCTCGGCCGCTTCTTCTCCAGCGAGCACACCCGCACGCTTCGCGCCGGCCTGTCCTGGAGCAAGAGCGGGGAGAAGACCTTCACCCGCGCCGGCGGCGTGGTCAGCGGCGGGATCGACGGCCTGGGCGCCAAGGTGAACCCGCTGCTGGGGGAGGAAGGCTTCCTGAAGCTCAGCCTGAACGCCGCCCATAACCGCGTGCTGGACGACACCATCGCCATCCGCCTGAAGACCGCCGGCCAGATCGCCGCCAATGACCTGCCGCTGTCGGAGGCCTATTCGGTCGGCGGGCTACAGTTCGGCCGCGCCTTCTCCTCCGCCCTGCTGCAGGGCGACCACGCCCTTGCCGGCAGCGCGGAGCTCGCCTGGATCCCGGAATTCTTCAAAGGCGATTTCTCCGGGTCGGAAATCTATGTCTTCACCGACGCGGCGGAGGTCTGGCGCCGCGCCCGTCCCCTCTCCGCCTCCAGCAGCGACAGCCTGGCTTCGGCCGGCGCGGGCTTCCGCCTCGCCTATGACGAGTCGGTCGTCGGGCTGGAGTTCGCCAAGGGGATCGACACGCCGGAAACCCTGACCAGCGGCGCCTGGCGCGTCCTGCTGTCCTGGACCATCCGCCCGTAACACCCGTAACGAAAACGGCCCGCCGTTTCCGGCGGGCCGCTTCGTGTCGTCTGAAGAAACGCTTTAGCCCGGCACGATGCGCAGCAGCTTGGCGTTGTCCTCTTCGGTGATGACGTACAGCGCGCCGTCGGGGCCGGTCTTCACCTCCCGCGTCCGCGCGCCGATGGGCAGCCATTCCTCCCCGGTGATCCGCGTGCGGTCCTCGTTGAAGGTCAGGCGCGACAGCCGCATGCTGCCTTCGCCGGCGATGAACAGGTCGTTCGTCCATTCCGGGAACATGTCGCCGGTATAGAAGGCCATGCCGCCCGGCGCGATGACCGGATCCCAGTAATAGACCGGCTGCTCCATGCCCGGACGGGACGTCTCGTAATCGGCCATCGGCGTGCCCGGATAGTCGACGCCATAGGCGATGATCGGCCAGCCGTAATTCTTGCCCGGCTCCGGCATATTCAGCTCGTCACCGCCGCGCGGACCGTGCTCCAGGCTCCAGAACTCGCCGGTGACCGGGTCGATGGCCGCGCCCTGAACGCTGCGGTGGCCATAGGACCAGACTTCCGGCGCGCCGCTCTCGCCGTCCGCATACGGATTGTCGGCGGGGATGGAGCCGTCGAGGTTCAGCCGCACGATCGTGCCGATATGATCCTCAGGCGTCTGGGCGGTGACGCGGGCGTCTTCCAGCATCCGCTCGCCCAGCGTCAGGAACAGAACGCCATTGGCCTCGTCGATGGCGATCCGGCCGCCGAAATGGCCGGGCGAGGCCCAGGCCGGCTCCATGCGGAAGATGACTTCGACATCCTGCAGCTCGCTCGCCCCCTCGGGCAGCGTGGCCGCAGCCAGCGTCGTGCCGTTCTTGCCGTCCTCACGCGGCTCGGCATAGGCGAAATAGATTTTCCGGCTGGACTCGAAGTCCGGCGCCAGCGCCACGTCGAACAGCCCGCCCTGGCCTTCGTTGAAGACCTCCGGCACGCCGGTGATCGGGTCGCTCATCTCGCCGTCGGTGGACACGATGCGCATCTGGCCGGGACGCTCGGTGATCAGGAACCGGCCGTCCGGCATCAGCTCCAGCCCCCAGGGGTGGACCAGGCCGGTCGCCACTTCCTCCATCGTCCATCCCTCGGTCACTTCGGGGATGGGCGCGCGGGTCTGGCCGTCGAAGGCCGGCGTCTGGCCGCCCAGCGTATCGGCGTTGGGTGGGCGCTGCTCGGCCACCGCCGGGTCCGGCGTGAATTCGGACGTGATGTCCGGCCCGACGCGCGGGTTGTTGGCGCGCGCTTCCTCGACGGCCGGGTTCGGTCCCGCGCCGAAGCCCGGCGGCGGGCCCGGCGGGGGCGCGTCGTCGCCGTCCAGTTCGGCGACATCGGTCTCTTCCGCCTCGGCCTCTTCGGCGTCCATGGCGTCGGCTTCGACCTCGACGACGGTTTCGTCGACGGCGTCCGCCGTGTCGGTGGACTCGCCGCAGGCCGACAGAGCCAGAACGGCCGCCGAAGCAAGCAGGATTGCGCGCATAACTAACCTCCCAGTGGATTCGCGTGGGTCGCGATATTCTGGGGCCATTGAACCACTTTGACCCGCCCCGCGCCAGCCGCAGCCCAATCACGGACAGGAGATAATGCGCTTTTGCCCGCCATGGCGCCGCGCCGGCCGATGGGCGAACATCCCGCGTCCATGCTCCGGCCCGCGCTCCCGCTCCTGATCGCCCTCGCCGCCGCGCTGTGCGCCGCGCTCTCGGCCTGCTCCGGCGCTGCCGAACCCCCGCCGCCCGCGCCGGACGGCGCCCTGCGCATCGTCAGCTTCAACGCCGCCTATGTGCGGGAGTCGAAGGTCGAGCGCTGGCGCCGCCGCGCGCCCGCCTTCGCGGAGGCTCTGACGGCGCTAAACCCGGACCTGATCGCGTTTCAGGAGATGGAGACCTTCACCGGCGGCCATAAAAGCGGCCTGAACCGACAGCTCGACGCCGCCCTCGCTGCCCTGCCCGGCCACGCCGCGGCGGCTTCAGGCGATCCGGACGTCTTCCCCTGGACCCAGCCTATCCTGTACCGCACCGCCCGGCTGGAGGCGCTGGACCAGGGCTTCTTCTTCCTGTCCGACACGCCGGACACGATCTACGCCCCGGGCTTCGCCGGCGGCTTTCCCTTTTTCTGCAGCTGGGCGCGCTTCCGCGACCGGGACAGCGGCCGCGCCTTCACCGCGTTCAACGTCCATGTCGACGTGAACAGCGGCGCCGCGCGGGACAAATCCGTCGCCCTGATCCTGGACCGCATGGCGCAGATCACGGGCCCCGGCGAGCCGGTGATCCTGCTCGGCGATTTCAACGCCCTGCCCGGCTTCCCCAGCGTGCGCGCCTTTCAGGATGCGGGGCTGGAGCTGACGCCCGCTTCCGGCCCGACCTATCATTTCAATATGGGCCTGAACCTGATCCCGGGCCCGATCGACCATATTTTCCTGGGCGAGGGGCTGGCGCGCGCCGGCGCGCCCTTCGTCCTGCGCGGCCGCTTCGGCGGCGTCCTGCCCTCCGACCATTATCCGGTGGGACAGGACGTCCGCCTGACGGCCGGCGCCAGTGAAGGCGCTACCAGCGAAGGCCCTAGTGGCTGATGTGCACCGCGCACAATTTGTTGCCGTCCAGATCGCGGAAATAGGCGGCGTAGAATCCGGGCCGGCGCTCGCCGGGGCCGCCTTCGTCCTGACAGCCATGGTCCATCGCGATCTTGTGGAGTTTGTCGACCGTCGCGGTGTCGCCGACATTGATGCCGGCCATCACGCCGTTGCCGACGCTCGGCGGCTCCCCGTTCGCGGTCTTGTCCGTCACGCCGATCCAGACCCCCTGCGGCCCGCCCCAGGTGATGTTGTTTTCCAATTCCATCTTGCGCTCGCCGCCGATCGCGGCGGCCAAGTCGTCATACAGCGTCGCGGCCTTTTTCAGGTCCTTCGTGCCGAACAAGACGTAACCGATCATGCTTTCCTCCCTCTGAAATCTTTGGCCCGCAGTGCGGGCGGCGCACACTAGGGCGCGCCGGGCGCGGGCGACAGGGCGGAATTGGAGGGCTGGAAATGCGCCTTTTCCGCCACAGGTGACGCAAAATCGGCGCGGGCGCGCCACCCCGCCGCGCTTTGCGCAGGGTCGCGCCCTGTCAGGGCCGCATTCGGCTCCTTACATGTAATCGCGAGCGACGATGTGCATCCAAAACGCGCTTCGGGCGTTGAGTGTGCGCCAGCCAGCGAAACCGGGTTTATGACCGATCTGATCAAAGACTGCTCCGCCTCCCGCGCCCTGGTGCGGACGAATGTATGGCGGGACGGGCTGACCGGCGCGGTGGTCGCGGTTCTGCGCGTCACCGGCACGCTGGTCGCTTCGGTCTTCCTGCTGGCCGGCCTCATCCTGCTGCCGCTGCCGATCCCGCTCGGCCTGCCGCTTCTGGCGCTGGGCGGTTTCCTGATGTGGCAGTCCTGCCCGCCGGTCCGGGGTCACGCCATCGCCTGGCTGCGCGCCCATCCGGGCGTCACCCGCCGCGGCCGCGCCGCGCTTGCGCGCTTCCGCCTGCGCCGGAAGGATCCGGGCAACCGGGACCTCTAGGTTTTCTCTGAAATTGAGGCCCTGAAACTCAGGCGCTGACGGCGCTCAGCGCCCGCACGTCGCCCCGGCCCAGCGCCTCCAGCGTCCGCGCCGCGATGGCGCGCGCGTCCAGCCCGGCCTGTTCGTACTGGCGGTCCGGCGCGTCGTGCTCCTGGAAGATGTCCGGCAGGGTCAGCGTCCGCACCTTCAGCCCGGCGTCCAGAACGCCGGTGCGCGCCAGCAGGTGCAGCACATGCGCGCCGAACCCGCCCTCGGAGCCTTCCTCGACCGTGATCAGCGCCTCGTGCGAGCGCGCCAGGCGCAGGATCAGGTCCTCGTCCAGCGGCTTGGCGAAGCGAGCATCGGCCAGCGTGGTCGAGAAGCCCTGCGCGGCCAGCATGTCGGCGGCCTTGGCCGCTTCCTGCAGCCGCCCGCCCAGCGACACGATGGCTACCGCCGATCCCTCGCGCAGCACCCGCCCCTTGCCGATCTCCAGCGGCTGCGCCGGATCGGGAATCTCCACCCCCGCCGCCGCGCCGCGCGGATAGCGGAAGGCGCTCGGCGCGTCGTCGATCACGGCGGCCGTCGCGACCATGCGCGCCAGCTCCGCCTCGTCGCCCGCGGCCATCACCACCATTTTTGGCAGGCAGGTCAGGAAGGCCAGGTCGAACGCCCCCGCATGGGTCTGCCCGTCCGCGCCGACCAGCCCGGCGCGGTCGATGGCGAAGCGCACCGGCAGCGACTGGATCGCCACGTCGTGCACCACCTGGTCATAGGCGCGCTGCAGGAAGGTCGAATAGATCGCGGCGAACGGCTTCATGCCGTCGGCCGCCATGCCCGCGGCGAACGTCACCGCGTGCTGTTCGGCGATGCCGACATCGAAGGTGCGGTCCGGAAAGCGCTCGCCGAAAATATCCAGCCCGGTGCCCGAGGGCATCGCCGCAGTGATGGCGCAGACGCGCGCGTCGCGCTCGGCCTGTTTCACCAGCTCCTGCGCGAACACTTTGGTGTAGGACGGCGGACCGGCCGCGCCCTTGTGCTGCTCGCCGGTGACGACGTTGAACTTGGACACGCCGTGATATTTGTCGGCCGCGGCCTCGGCGGGGGCGTAGCCCTTGCCCTTGCGCGTGACGACGTGGATCAGGATCGGGCCCTCGTCCAGCTCCTTGGCGTTCTCCAGAACCGGGACCAGATGGTCCAGATTGTGGCCGTCCAGCGGGCCGACATAGTGGAAGCCCAGCTCCTCGAACATCGTGCCGCCCATGACCATGCCGCGGGCGTATTCCTCGGCGCGCCGGGCCGGCTCCTCCAGCCCGATCGCCTTGACCACGCTCTTGGCCACCTTGCGGAACGAGGCATAGGGCTTGGAGCTGACCAGCCGCGACAGATAGGCGCTCATCGCCCCGGTCGGCGGCGCGATCGACATGTCGTTGTCGTTCAGGATGACGATCAGCCGGCTGCCCAGATGGCCGGCGTTGTTCATCGCCTCATAGGCCATGCCGGCGCTCATCGCGCCGTCGCCGATCACCGCGATGACGTGATTGTCCTTGCCCTGCAGATCGCGCGAGGCGGCGAAGCCGAGACCGGCGGAGATCGAGGTGGAGGCGTGCGCCGCCCCGAACGGGTCGTATTCGCTCTCGTCCCGCTTCGTGAAGCCGGACAGGCCCCCGCCCTGGCGCAGCGTGCGGATGCGGTCGCGCCGCCCGGTCAGGATCTTGTGCGGATAGCATTGATGGCCGACGTCCCAGATCAGGATGTCGTCCGGCGTGTCGAACACATGGTGGATCGCCACGGTCAGCTCGACCACGCCCAGCCCCGCGCCCAGATGGCCCCCGGTGGTGGAGACCGCCTGCACCGTTTCGGTGCGCAGCTCGTCGGCCAGCTGGCGCAGCTCCTTGTGCGAAAGGCCTTTCAGGTCTTCCGGGGTGCGCACGGCGTCCAGGATGGAGGGGTCTGCGGTCATCAGTTCTTTCGGTGTAGCACGAAGTCTACGGCGTTCCTCAAGCCTTCGGCACGGTCCCCGAACATCTCCAGATGGTCCTTGGCCTGCGCCGCCAGCATGTCGGCCTGCGCCCGCGCCTGCTCCACCCCTAATATGGTGACGAAATTGACTTTTCCCCGGTCGGCGTCCTTCTGCGCGGCCTTGCCCATGGCCGCCTGTTCGCCTTCCGCGTCCAGAAGATCGTCGACGATCTGGTAGGCCAGCCCAAGATCGTGGGCAAACCCGGCCAAAGCATGGCGGACGTCCTCTCCGGCGCACGCCATGATCGGTCCGATCTCCGCGGCGTAGGCGATCAGCGCGCCGGTCTTCATCCGCTGCATCCGGGTCACGACCGCCAGATCCGCGCCCTCCTGGTCGCACACCGCCGACAGGTCGATCATCTGACCGCCCACCATGCCGCGCGCGCCGGCCGCCTGCGCCAGCCCGGTGACCAGTTCGGTCCGCACCGCGCCCGACGAATGGGTGTCCGGATGGGCCAGGATCTCGAACGCCAGGGTCAGCAGCGCATCGCCCGCCAGCACGGCGGTCGCCTCGTCATAGGCCGCATGCACGGTCGGCCGCCCCCGGCGCAGATCGTCGTCGTCCATGCACGGCAAATCGTCATGCACCAGCGAATAGGTGTGCACGCATTCCAGCGCCGCCGCCGCGCGCAGCAGGCTGCGCTCGTCCAGCGCGAACAGCGCCCCGCACTCCAGCGCGAAGAAGGGCCGCATCCGCTTGCCGCCGCCCAGCGCCGCATAGCGCATGGCGGAGATCAGCCGCGCCTCCGGCCCGTCGGCCCGGGGCATCAGCGTGTCCAGCGCGACCGTCACCCGGTCGGCGGTCTCTTCGAGTTTTTCGAGAAAGGTCAAAGCCGCCGCCATTACCCGGGCCAGCCGGCCGGGCGGGCGCGGCCGGTCAGTCTATTCAAGGTCGGCGGGCTCCGCGCGCGCCTCGCCGGAATCGTCCAGCACGATCTTGTCGATCTTCAGCTGGGCGTCCTTCAGCTTGGCCTCGCAATGGCGCCGCAGGGCCGCGCCGCGCTCATAGATTTCGATGGAGGTCTCCAGCGGAATGTCGCCGCTTTCGAGGCGGGACACGATGGATTCCAGCTCCGCCAGAGCGTCCTCGAAGCTCATTCCGGCGACCGGTTTTTGATCTTTCGCGGGGTCGCTCATCAGGCTCCGTCTCCGTTCGCGGGCACCTTATCGGCGGGCGCCGGAAGCGTAAACGCGGCCCCCTGCGGCAGATATGTGCGGAACGACCAATAGGCGTCCCCGCCGTCCTGAACGCAGACATAGCCGCGCCGTTTCAGCGCCGGGCGCATCATCCGGTTGAACCAGCCATGCGCGAACACCATCACGCTGCTGCCCCCGCGCGCGGTGTCCACCAGCAGGGCCGCGCCCTTGTCGGCGCGGACTTCCGCCTGGGCGCGCGTCTCGCCGCCCTCCGAATAGCCCAGCCACCACATGATGCGGGACAGCACGCCCCAGGTCGGCGGCTTCAGCTGGAACGGCATTGGCGGCGGCGGCAGCGGCGCCTCGATGAACAGCGGGTCGACGCCGATCTCGCGCCCGGGCGCGACGGCCTTCGCCGTCGCCACCGCGCGCGGCAGGCCGCTGGCGATCAGGATGTCCGCCTCGCGCGCCGCGGCGATCACGTCGGCCGGCGGCTCGTCCCCCGGATACAGGCCGACCGTGTCATAGGCCGCCCACCATTCGCGGTAGCCGCCGGCGTTCAGCCGCACCGTGCGGTCGGCGTGCGGCCGTCCGTGCCGGGCCAGGATGATCGCCCCCGGCTGCGCGGCGCCCCGCGCGGCCTGGGCCGCGGGCGGAATCGGAGTCAGGGCGGGATCCATCAGGCCAGCCAGCCCGGCCCGCGTGCGGACACGGCGAATGCGTTGGAAATGCGCACGGCGTCGCGGCCCCCCGTCAAATGCGTTCAGGCGTCCAGCAGGGCCTTCACATGCGCGGCGGCCGACCGCCCGAGCGCGTTCAAGTCGTATCCGCCCTCCAGAGTGGATACAAGGCGACGCGGCTGCGCCCGGCGCGCCAGCTCGGCGGTGATCCACGCATAATCGTCCTCGGTCAGCGACCCGCTGGCCAGCGGGTCGTCGCGGTGCGCGTCGAACCCCGCCGACAGGATCATCATGTCCGGCGCGAAGTCCTCCAGCGCCGGAAACAGGCCGCGTTCCACCGCCGCGCGCCAGGCCGCCGCGTCCTCGCCGGGGCCGAAGGTGATGTTGGCGATCTCCCCCGCCTCGCCGTGATCGGCCGGATCGCCCGTGCCCGGATACAGCGGCGACTGGTGGATGGAGGCGTAGAACAGCCCGCTCTGGCCGCGGAACGCCGCCTCCGACCCGTTGCCGTGATGCACGTCGAAATCGATCAGCGCCACGCGCTGCGCTCCGTGCACGTCGCGCGCGCGCAGCGCGCCCAGCACAGCCGAGTTGAACAGGCAGAACCCCATCGGCCGCGCCGGCTCGGCATGGTGGCCCGGCGGGCGCACGGCGCAGAACGCCGCCTCGAAATCCCCCGTCATCGTCCCGTCCACCGCGGCCAGCACCGCCCCGGCGGCGCGCCGCGCGGCGGCCAGCGTGCCTTCGGACAGCCAGGTGTCCGGGTCCAGCGGCGCCGGTCCCTCGCCATCGCGCGGCGTGGCTTCCTCCAGCACGTCGATCAGGCGTTGCGGATGCAGCGTGGTGATGTCGGCGTCTTCGGCCAGCGGCGCCTCGCGCCGCTCCAGCCCGTCCAGCGCCTCAAGCGCGTCCAGGACGGCGCTCAGCCGCTCGGGCCGTTCGGGATGGCCCGCCGGCGGCCGGTGGGAAAGGCAGTCGGGATGGGTGAAGAGGACGGTCCTCATCCACCCCGACTAGCACGTTTCAGTGCGCGTTGGCGCCGTTGCGCTTGCGCGGTCCCGCGGCGTGGATCGCGACGGGGGAGACGGCCGGCGGCTCGGTATAGGCCGACACATAGGACGGCTCCATCTCGTGGTCCGGCTCGAACTCGTTATAGTTGCAGGTGATCTCCTCGCCCGCCTTGATGTCGCGGATGGCGTAGCCGTCCGTGACGCCGGTGAAGTCGGTGTTCGGCAGGGAGTCGTGGTTCATGTAGCGCCCGTGATCCAGGTCGATCACGAACATGGTCGGGTCCAGATTGTAGGGATAGCCGTAGCGCTTCACGAACGAGGCCAGATGCTCCGGGCCGGTGTCGATCAGCGATCTGGGGACCAGCTTGTCGAACAGCGGATCGAAACGATAGATCAGCTGCCCTTTCTTGATGTCTTCCGCGGCGAACACGCCGACGCCCTCGATCGGGCTCGGACCGACAAAGGTCTTTACCAGCAACATGTGGTTTTGAGATCTCCGGGAAGCGGGGGGACCATGATTGGCGCTTGGCCGCCCTGCCCCGGCCCAACCCGGTGCGGACGAATCGGCCTTGCGGGCGCATCGCTTCCGAGGCGGAAAATGATGAAGCCCGCGTCGCAATTCAAGTAACAAACATCAAGAAACTGAAATATTCGGACCGGAAGGACTTCGCCTCCGGGCGCGAAAGCAGTTACCCGGCGACCATCAGCGCCAGCCACCCCATTCCGATAACCGAAACGACAATCCAGAAGCCCCAGCGCGCCCATCCCGGCGCGTCGCGCCACCAGCGCATCGCCGGCGCGCCGAACACCGCCATGGCCACCGCGATCAGGACGAACCGCCCGCCCCGCCCGGCCAGCGCCCCGGCCAGGAAGACCCAGACCGGCAGGTCCGCCGCCCCCGCGCCCAGCGCGACCATCGGCCAGGGAAAGGGCGTCAGCCCGCCCAGCGCCACTGCGGCGAACCCCGCCTCGCGGATGCGCGCGGCCGCCTCCTCCACCTGTTCGGCCAGCCCCGCGCCCATCAGCCCGCCCAGCGTGTCCATCGCCAGCGCGCCCGCCGCATACAGCGCCAGCCCGCCGACCAGCGATCCGGCGACCACCGCGCAGAGGAACAGGGGAATGCGCCGCCGCGCCCCGGCCATCAGCCCGGCCAGCGCGATCTCCAGCGGCAGCGGCAGGATGCTGGAATCCAGCACCCCGGCGGCGAACAGCGCTGGCGCGGCGGCGCCCGACTGGGCGCGCCGCAATATCCAGCGCGTCACGCCGCGATAGTCGTCGGGATCGATTTCGCTGGGATCGATGTCGCTCAAGGACGGTCCGCCGGCTGCCGCGCCCCGTCTCAGATCCGGCGGGACGCGCGCCTAACGCGCGCCATGGCGGGCCGGTTCAGTCCGCCCTACCAGCGGCGGCGGCGGTCGTACCGGTAATAGCGGTCGTAGTCGTAATTGCTGTAGCCGATGGAGAAGCTGACGCCCGGCTGCCGGTAATAGCCGGAATTGTAGTAGCCCGAATTGTAATAGCGCGGCTGCGAATAGCCGTAATAGGGCTGCGAATAATAGGAATAGGACGGGTAAGCGTAATAGGACGACGAGCGGCTGTAGGAATAGCTCGGCTGGGAATACGAATAGGAATAGCCCGGCGAATAATAGCTGTAGCTGTAAGAGCCCGACGGCTGCCGCGTGTAGTACGGGGAGGCGTAGCGCCCGCCGCCGCTATGGCTGACCCAGGTGGAGCGGCCATAGCGTCCGCCGCTCACATACCCGCCATTATACGCACCGTTATAATAGGACCCGCTGGAATAATAGGGCTGGTAGCCCCCGCCATAGCTGGACCCGTAATAGGCGCGGGAATAGGGCTGCGCCCCGCCACCATAATAGGCGGCCGAGCCATAGGAGCCGCCGCCATAATAGGGCTGGTATCCGGAATTGCCGTAATAGGGCTGGTAGCCGCCGCCGTAGTAGCAGTCGCGGGAGGAGCCGCCGACCGCCGCGCCGAGCCCGGCGCCGACCAGACCGCCCAGCACCGCGCCCTCGGTGTGCGCGCCCGGCCCTGTCACCGCATAGCCCAGGCCCGCGCCCGCCGCGCCGCCGATCAGCGCGCCGGCCAGCACATTGCCGTCATTGTCGCGGCAATAGGTCTGGGCGCTGGCTGCGCCGGCGGTCAGCGCCATCGCGGCGGCCGCTCCTAGAATGACGTATCCGGTGTGGCGCATGGCCCTCTCCCCGCAAATCTTGACCAGAGGTTAACGCAGGAACGCGGCGGGGACCATTCGGTTTCCCCCGCCGCGCTGCTTTCGCCTCCTGCGCGAAATCAGTCGCTTAGCGGCCGTACTGGGTCGGATAGCCGCTCTGATAGACCTGCCCGAACACCGCCTGCTGGCGCGGATGCGGCGTGCGGCCATATTGCTGCTGGGCCCTCCGCTGATCCTCATAGCGGCGCTGCTCGTCGCGGCGGCGCTGTTCTTCGGCCTGGCGGCGCTGCTGCTCGACCAGACGGCGCTGTTCCTCGGCGATCCGGCGCTGTTCGGCCTCGACCCGGCGCCGGTCCTCATAGGCCCGGTCGTAGCCGATCTGATAGCGCGGGTCGCCATAGCGCCCGTCGTCATACCGCCGGTCCCCGTAACGCCCGTCGCCATACCGCTGGTCGCGATAGCCGCGCTGGTCATGGACCGGCGTCGGGGCGCCATAGCGGCGATTGTCGAAATAGCGGTCCGCGCCGCGGCGGCAGTCGTCGTCCTCAGCCACCGCGCTGCCGGCCACTGCGCCCAGACCCGCCCCGACCAGGGCGCCCACGGCCGCGCCTTCGGTCTGCGCGCCGCGGCTGGACGCGCTGGAGCCGACCACGCCGCCCAGCACCGCCCCGGCCAGCGCGCCGATCACGGCCGCCTCGGTCTTGTCGGTGTCGCATCGCCCGTCCCGGGCCAGCGCCGGGGACCCCGCCCCGAAAGCGACCGCCAGGGCCGCCGCGCCGCAAATCAGCGTCTTGTTCATCGCATCCTCCATTCCCGCCGCTTTCCCTCGCGATTCGGGCGGATGTCTCTGGACGCCATGAAAGGATTTCGCCCCTGAACGGGACATGAAGGTAAATGGCGGGTTTCCAGCCCGCTTCGCAGGGCGGGTTTCTAGCCCGCCTCGCGTAGGGTCCGCGCGGCCATGCGCAGGATCAGCCCGAACGCCATCAGCGCCAGCCCGTCCGCGCCCAGATCGACGCGCAGGGCGGGTTCTCCCAAATCCAGCATGGCCAGCAGGCTCGGCGCGCCCAACGCCGCCATCAGGCCGGCCAGAAACACCGCGATGCCGGCGTGGGAGAGGGATGCGGCGTTACGCGCCAGGCGCGGGCGGCCGTGCGCGAACCGGTACAGGATCAGCGCCGCCTCCAGCGCCCCCAGCGCCAGGAAGATTTCCGGCGATACGTCCAGCGCCGCGCGCGCCGCCGCCCCGGCCAGCGCCGCGGCGTCCTCGCCCAGCCCGCCCTGCAGGCCCGCGGCCTGCCAGGCCGGGGCCAGGATCACCGCCCAGGCCAGCGCCCCGGCGACGATGGCGACAAGAAACAGCGCGACGCGCCAGGTCCAGACCGCGCGCCGGCGGAACCGCGCCTCGGCGTTATGGGACAGCGGCCCGTCAGCCATGTCCGGCCTCCTTCGATGCGTCAGCTCCGCCGCCGCGGCGGGCGCGGAAGAATTCGCGCAGCAGCGCGGCGGACTCCTCCGCCATCACCCCGCCGATCACCGACGGCCGCCAGTGGCAGGTGGGCTGTTCGAACAGGCGCGGCCCGTGCTCCACCGCCCCGCCCTTGGGATCGGACGCGCCATAGACCAGCCGCCCGATCCGGGCGTGGCTGATCGCCCCGGCGCACATCGCGCAGGGCTCCAGCGTCACGTACAGGGTCAGGCCGGTCAGGCGGTAATTCCCGGCCCGCCGCGCCGCCTCGCGCAACACGCGGATTTCCGCATGCGCGGTCGGGTCAATTTCTCCAATGGGAGCGTTTCCGGCTTCGGCGATCACCCCGCCGTCGGCGGGGTCCACGATCACCGCCCCGATCGGGGCCTCGCCCGCGGCCGCCGCCGCCCGCGCCATCTCCATGGCGCGCGCCATGCCGGCCGCGTCGTCCCGGGTCATGAGGCCGCCAGCGCGGCCACGCCGAGCGCCATCACGCCGAACGCCGCGGCGATCAGCAGGATGAACAGGACGGGGCGTCGAATTTCGCGCATCGGGACAGCCGGCTGCGGGGCGCAGTTCGCGCCCCGCGCGCCTTTTATCGTCCAAGCGCCGGGAAGTGGAGGCCCGGAGGGAAACCGCCTCTACAGCCGGGTGAAGATCACCGGCACCTCGTCGCTGGCGCCGGTCCAGCGGTCGGCGCTGCTGCGGGTCAGCGTGGCCATCACATTGCCGGAGGAATCGGTCAGCGTCAGCGTGCCGTTCGACTCGTACCAGTTCGTGACCTCGCCGACATAGGCGGGGCAGCCGCGCTCGGTCCGCACCGCGTTCTGCACGGCATAGCGGTTGTTCGGGTCCGGCTTCACGAAGGTCACGCGGCAGCCGCGCGTCTGGCCGGGCTCCGCCGCGCGCCAGTCGCCGTGCAGCGTCGCCGCGTCGAAGCTGGGGGAGGACGGCGCATTGCCCGGGCCCACCGCCGCGCCGGGCGCGATCGTGTAGACGCGGAACGTGTCGGCCACGCCGCCGGTCCAGCCTTCGCCGCGCGGGTTCGGCTGGCCGCGCCAGATCGCGGTGCCTTGCGCGTTCATCAGCATCAGGTCGCCCTCGACCCGCTGCCATTGCCGCGCGGTGCCCAGCACGCCGGGACAGCCGGCCTGCGGCTCCACCGCGCCGCGGTCGCCCGCGCCGGACAGGATCAGGTCGCAGGTGTCGCGTCCGGTCAGGTCGCTGACGTCGAAGCGCGCCTGGGCCTGGGCCGCGGCCTGTTGCTGCTGTTGCTGGGTCGCGCCCGGCTGCGGGCCCAGAAGCCCCTGCAGGACGCTGCGGAAAATCTGTTCGCCGTCGGTTTGCGCCTGCGCCGGTACGGCGGCGGCGGCGAAAGCCAGGGCGCTAAAAGCGGTAAGCGTGGACAGGCGCATAATGTGTTTCCTCCGGTCGGCCGGTATCCCTCGCCGCCCAAAACCCCTATTCGCCCGCCTCCGTTCCATTCGGCAAGCCGCTCTCACGCGAATTTGCGTCTCAGAACGACTCGTACAGGGCGGCGATCAGCCGTCCGGGGCGCGGATCGCCGATCAGATGCGCCGACTGGCGGTTCATCACATAGGAAAAGGACACGCCCCGGTCCGGATCGGCGAAGGCGCACGACCCGCCCCAGCCCGAATGGCCGATGGCGTTGGGCGACGGACCGTAAAAGCCCCAGTCCGGCGCCTGGTCCTTGTTCGCCCCGGGCAGGTTGCGCAGCAGCCCCGCTGCGAACGCGACGATATAGGGCAGCACCCGGTCCTGCCCGCGCACCCGCTCCTCGGTCAGCGCCCCCAGCGTGGAGGCAGACAGGATTTGCGACCCGTCCAGCGCCCCCTTCTGCGACAGCAGATCCATCAGATGCGCCAGGCTGCGCGCCGTGCCGTGGCCGTTGGCGCCGGCGAATTCCGCCCGCCGCCAGGCCGGGGCCCCGCGTTGGCCCGGCGCCGCCCAGGGGGACAGGAAGGCCGCGGTCTTCTCCGGATTCACTTTGCCGAAATTCGGGATCGCCTTGGGTTTTTCCATCTCGGCGGCGCGGCCATGCTCTTCGTCCGGCAGGCCGATCCACAGATCCAGCCCGTGCGGCTGCGCAAACTCCTCGCGCAGGATCGTGCCGACGCTGCGGCCCGAGGCGCGGCGCGCGATCTCCCCGGCCAGAAAGCCGAACGTGACCGGGTGATAGCCGGAGCCTTCGCCGAGCTTCCACATCGGCGCCTGCGCGGCCAGCCGGGCGGTGATGGCGTTCCAGTCGAACCAGTCGGCCGGGTCCATCTGTTCGGTGATCCCAGGCAGGCCCGCCTGGTGCGACAGCGCCTGCGCCACCGTCACCGTTTCCTTGCCGTTCTGCGCGAACTCCGGCCACAGCGAGGCGACGGTCTGGCCGTAATCCAGCATCCCCTGCTCGACCAAGAATGCGATGGTGAGGGCCGCCATCGCCTTGGTCGTGGAGAATACCGGGACCAGCGTGTCCTCGGCCCAGTCCGCCCCGGTCTCGCGGGAGGCCGTCCCGGCCCACAGATCGGCGACCGGCTCGCCGTCCACGCGCACGGCCACGGCCGCGCCGCTCTCCAGACCCTCTTCGAAATTCGCCGCGAACGCGTCCCGGACGCGCGCGAACTGCGCGTCGGCGAACCCGTGAATGTCGGAGGTCACTTCAGGACGCGGTGACGGGCCAGCGGTACCGTCAGCGCGGTCAGGCCCAGCGCGCAGACAAGGCTGATGATGTCGACCCGGATGCGCGCCGCGCCGAACCGGCTCAGCTCGACCTGGGCGAAGGCGGCCATATCATAGGCCATGCACGCCGCCGCCACGACCGCGCCCGCGATGAAGGCGATCGCCGCCCAGCGCCGCAGGAAGGCCAGCATCAGGCCCGCGATGATGTAGAGCGCGCCGGCCGCGATCCACGCGCCCCGGCGAATGTCGCCGGACTGCGTCCAGTCGCCCAGGATGGGCGAGGAGGCGTCGACCGTCTCCGCGATATACAGGGCCATCAGGGTCAGGCCGCCGCCGATCAGCACCGCCAGGCCCAGTAGCCGCAATCCTCCCCGCATACGCTCCGCCTTTGTATCGCCGCCGCCGCCCAAGGCCGCACAAGATTCGTCCCCGCGGGGTCAGACTAGCCGCGCCGTGACGGGCGGTCACCCTTATACCCCAATGGGTTGAACCGGAGGGTGCTACATCCGCTCCGGCGCTTCCAGCCCCAGCAGGCCCAGCGCCAGCTCCAGCTGTTTCAGCGTCAGCGCGGCGAGGCCGAGGCGCGAGGCCCGCACCGCCGGATCGTCCGCGCCCAGAACCGGACAGGCCGCATAGAAGGCGCTGAACGCGGTGGCCAGCGAATAGGCGTGATCGGTCAGGAAATTCGGCGCGCGCTTGTCATAGGCGCCGCGCAGCGCCCGCTCGAAGGCGTCCAGCGCCAGCACCAGCGCCTGCTCTTCCTTGGCCTCGGCCCGGATCGGCCCGGGCGCCGCGCCGGCGTCGGCGGCCTTGCGCATCAGCGATTTCACGCGCACCGCGGCATACAGCAGATACGGCCCGGTCTTGCCCTCGAACGTCATGAAGCGGTCGAGGTCGAAAATATAATCCGTCGCGCGGTCGTGGCTCAGGTCGGCGAACTTGATCGCGGCCAGCGCCACCTGCAGCGCCACCGCGCTCTGCTCGGCCTCGGACAGCTCCCCGGCCAGATTCGCCTCTTTCATGCGCTCGCGCGCCCGCGCCTCCGCCGTCTCGATCAGGTCGGACAGTTTCAGCACCCCGCCCGCGCGCGTCTTGAACGGCTTGCCGTCCGGCCCGTTCATCGTGCCGTAGGCGATATGCTCCAGCCCGGTACGGTCGGCCATGCCGGCCTTCTTCGCGGCGCGGAACACCTGTTCGAAATGCAGGCCCTGCCGCTTGTCGACCACATACAGGATCAGCGCCGGCGCCCAGCCGCGCACCCGCTCCAGGATCGTCGCCAGATCGGTCGTCGCGTACAGCGCCGCGCCGTCCGATTTCAGCAGGATCAGCGGCGGCAGCTCCTTCTTGTCGTCCTCTTCGGCGACCGGGATGACCAGCGCGCCCTGGTCCTCCACCGCCACGCCGCGGCGGGTCAGCTGTTCGGCCATGTCCTCGATCAGCGGATCGGCGTCGGACTCCCCCTTCCACAGATCGAAGCTGACGCCCAGCCGCGCGAAATCGGCCTTCAGCGCCTCAATCGAGACATTCAGGAAATGCCGCCACAGCGCGACATATCCCGCCCGGCCCTGCTGCAGTTCGCGCGTGGCCTGCTGCGCCTCGGCCAGGCGCGCGGGGTCTTCCTTGCAGGCCGCGCTGGCGCGCGGATAGATCGCCTGAAGGTCCTCCATCGTCACCGGAGAGGCCTCCGGATACGGGCCTTCGAAGCCGGCGTCGAAATAGGGCAGGTCCGGCTGCTCGCGCTGCAGGCCGGTGATGATCTGGCCCATCTGCAGGCCCCAGTCGCCCAGATGGACGTCGGAGATCACCTCGTCGCCGCGAAACCGGAACAGCCGCTGCAGCGCATCGCCGATAATGCTGGAGCGCAGATGGCCGACATGCATCGCCTTGGCGACGTTCGGCCCGCCGAAATCCAGCATCACCCGGCGCGGCGTTTCGACCTTAAGCGCCCCGGCGCGGTCGTCGGCGGCCAGCGCCGCGGCGCGCGCGTCCAGCGCGCCCTGCGACGGGGTGATATTGATGAAGCCCGGCCCCGCAATCTCCAACCCCGCGAACAGCGGATCGCCCTCCAGCGACGCGACGACGGCTTCTGCAATGTCGCGCGGCGTCTTGCCGGCGGCTTTCGCGCCGGCCAGCGCGCCGTTGCACTGGAAGGGGGCCAGGTCCGGCCGGGCGGCCGGCTTCACCGCGCCCAGTGCGGCGTCCAGGCCCGCGCTTTCGAACGCGCGGCCCAGCGCCGCGCCCAGCACGTCCTCCAGCGGACGCGCGGCGAGGTCTGCGAATGCGTCGGCCATAGGCTGTTAGCCTTCGGGCGCCTCGAACGTTCCGACATTCGGCCGGAAGCGCACGCCGGAGCGGTTGAAGGCCAGCTGCTCGGGCGTCAGTTCGAACCCGACAAGGATCTCGAAATTGGAGCCCGCCACCCCGTCATCGGCGCGCGGAATGGTGATGCGGCGGATTTCGTCGCTGCCATAGACGATGTCGGCGTCGTCGAAATCGGCGGAGACGGCGAAGGTCCGCTTGGTGATCACCGCCCGGTCGCGCCGGGTCACCGCCACGAAATAGGGATAGGTGTTGTCGTATCCATTCGCCGACGGGCCGCGGCCGAAGGCGAACTCGATCTCCAGGTCGGATTCGATCGGCTCCCCGTCCGCATAGCGGCACAGCGAGCGCACGCCCAGGATTTCCCCGGTGAAGCCGACATTGGCCAGCCGCTCCTCGCCGAACATCTCCACATAGCGCGCGGCGTCGAACAGGACGGAGGCCTGCGGGCACGGCGCGGGATTGGTGATGGTGTCCAGTTCGGTCGGTCCCCCGCCGCAGGCGGCGGCGGCGAGACAGGCGGCGCTGATCGAGAGGCGTTGGAGCGGGATCATGATCTGTGTTCTGCGGTGGCGCGCGCTTCGCGCAAGCGGCGCGATTTGCTAGGAACGGCCTCATATCGTTTCCCCTGCGGAACCGCAACGCGCGCCCGCCGCGCCCCGACCCGCATAAAGTCTCCGGAACCATGCCCGACAGCGCCGCGCCCAAACCCGACCTGACCATGCTTCTGGCCGCCCCGCGCGGCTTCTGCGCGGGCGTGGACCGGGCGATCCAGATCGTGGAGCGCGCGCTCCAGAAATGGGGCGCCCCGGTCTATGTCCGGCACGAGATCGTCCATAACCGCCACGTCGTCTCCCGGCTGGAAAGCATGGGCGCGGTCTTCGTGGACGAGCTGGACGACGCGCCGGAGGACCGCCCCGTGGTCTTCTCCGCCCACGGCGTGCCCAAATGGGTGCCGGAGACCGCGCGCAGCCGGAACATGATCTATGTCGACGCCACCTGCCCGCTGGTCTCCAAGGTGCATGTGGAGTCGGGCCGCCATCACAAGGCGGGCCGCCACATCCTGCTGATCGGCCATGCCGGCCACCCCGAAGTGATCGGCACGATGGGCCAGCTGCCCGACGGCGCGATGACGCTGATCGAGACGGTGGCGGACGCCGAAACCTTCACCCCGCCCGAGGGCGCCGGGGGCCTCGCCATCGCCACCCAGACCACGCTCAGCGTCGACGACACCGCGGAGATCGTGGCCGCCCTGCGCGCCCGCTTCCCGGACATCGCCGAGCCACACAAGGAAGACATCTGCTACGCCACCACCAACCGCCAGGCGGCGGTGAAGGCGATGGCCCCGCGCTGCGGCCTGGTGCTGGTCATCGGCGCGCAGAACTCCTCCAATTCCCGCCGTCTGGTGGAGGTCGCGAAGAACGCCGGGGCCGGCGACGCCCTGCTGATCGAATCGGCCGCCGACATCGACTGGGCCCGCGTCGCCGCCGCCGGAACGGTCGGCCTCACCGCCGGCGCCAGCGCGCCGGAAGTCCTCACCGACGGCGTGATCGCTGCGGCGCGCGAGCGCTTCGCCCTGTCGCTGGAGGAGCTGCGCGTCACGCGCGAGGACGTGGAGTTCAAACTCCCCCGCGCGGTGGCTTAGGATAGGCCGATGGCCCAGCCTGCGAAGAAGCCTGCGAAGAAATCCGAAAACAAGACAAAGCCCACCCCGGTCAGCGTCGGCGCCTTCCTGGATTCGGTGGAGCACGACACGCGGCGGCAGGACGGCTACGCCCTGTGCGATTTGATGGCCCGGATCAGCGGGCAGGAGCCGGTGATGTGGGGTCCCACCATCGTCGGCTTCGGCCAGTACCACTACAAATACGACTCGGGGCGCGAGGGCGACATGTGCCGGATCGGCTTCTCGCCGCGCAAATCCAGCCTGTCGCTCTATGTCACCTGCGACGCCACCCGCCACGCCGACATCCTGTCCCGCCTCGGCAAGCACAAGACCGGCGCCGGCTGCATCTATGTGAACAAGCTCGCCGACGTGGACATGAAGGTCATGGAAGAGCTGGTCCGCGCCGGCTGGGACCACATGGCCCGGACCTATCCCGCCTGACGATGCCCGGATAATTCATGTCAGAGATCGTCATCCACACCGACGGGGCCTGCAGCGGCAATCCCGGCCCCGGCGGCTGGGGCGCGATCCTGGAATGGAACGGCCTGCGCAAGGAGCTGAAGGGCGGCGAACCGGCCACCACCAACAACCGGATGGAGCTGATGGCCGCCATCCAGGCGCTGGAGGCGCTGAAAAAGGACGGCAGCACGGTGCGCCTGGTGACCGACAGCATCTATGTCCGCGACGGCGTCTCGAAATGGATTCACGGCTGGAAGAAGAACGGCTGGAAGACCTCCGCCAAGAAGCCCGTGAAGAACGAGGACCTCTGGCGCCGGCTGGACGCCGCCGCGCAGCGCCACGACGTCACCTGGGAATGGGTGAAGGGCCACGCCGGCCACGCGGAGAACGAGCGCGCCGACGAACTGGCGCGCGAGGGCCTGGCCATCGCCCGCGCCAGACGCGCGGACTAGCGCCTTTTCGAACTAGTCCTTCGACCCCGCGCCGCCATAATCGGCGGCGTTCTCCGGATCGTCGTAATTGTCCTTCGCCGAATCCGGATGGGTGTCGGGCGTCGGATCGTCCTGTCCCTTCGGCGCCAGATCCGGTCCGCGCGGCGGGATATGGCCGCCATCGGTGCGCGGCTTGTCCATCGCCCCGCGGAAGCGGCCCTTGCGCATATCCTTGTCGTCGGTCAGCGCCGGATCGTTTTTCTTCGCCATCGCCTTGGTCCCGTCTTTTTCGTCTGCGCAAAATCGCATGGTCTGACGTCCCGGCAAACCGACATCGGCCCCGGGTCGTTCCGTCATTACGTTCCGTTCCGTTCGAAACCGCGCCCGCTATAGTGGCGCCCGGCAACCGATACGCCCCCGGGAGGTCTCCATGAACCGCACCGCCTTCGCCGCCACGATCGGCGCCGCGATCCTCGCCGCAGCCTCCGCCCAGGCCGGATCGCTGTTTCAGGTGACCACCAGCGATTCTTCTGGAGCGGTGACCGACACCAGCGAGATCAAGGCGGAGGACGCAAAGCTCGCCATGAGCGCCATCGGCGCCGGCGGCATGATGCAGAACGTGCGCATGATCTTCCGCGGCGATCTGGAGCCGCCGGTCATGTACGCGATCGACGATTCCGAACGCGCCTATTACGTCATGGAGCCGGAGGCGATGGCCGCCGGCATGGCGGACATGCAGTCCCAGGTGCAGGCCGCCATGGCCGCCGCGATGCAGAACCTGACCCCCGAACAGCGCGCCCAGATGGAAGCCGCGATGGGCGGCATGGGCGGCATCGGCGGCGCAATGGGCGGCGGCGCGATGGGCGGCTTGGGCGCGATGCCCGGCATGCCCGACCCGGACAGCATCCGCGTCGCCGCGACGGGGGAGGCGCGCACCATCGCGGGCGTGCCGACGCGCGGATACGAGGTCACCGAAAGCGGCGCCCGCGCCGCGATCATCTGGGCCGCCGCGCCGAACGATTTCTCCGGCGCCAGCGATCTGGCCGCTTCCATGGCCGGCATGTCGGACTTCATGTCGCGCATGCCCTTCGCGGCCGGCGCCGCGGCGATGTACGACATGGGCGCGCTGGAGGGCGGCGTGCCGGTTCAGGTGGAGACATACGCCAACGGCGCGCTGGACTCGGTCTCGACCATCAGCCCCGGCCAGCCGGCGGATTTTCCGGATTCGGATTTCGAACCCGACCCGTCCTATTCGCAGCAGCAGATGTTCGGCGGCCTTTAGGAAACAGGCGCCAGGAAACGGGCGCGAGGCTCAGGCGCCCGGCTTCGACCAGTTCGGGCGCAGCACGCGCCGTCCGGCCACGACCAGGATGAAGGTGAAGGCGGCGAAGGCGCCGATCTGCAGCCGCCAGTCCGGCGCGAAGCCCAGCGCCACGACCCCGGTCAGCAGCGCCGCCAGCCCGGCCCACAACAGATAGGTCGTGCCGGTGAAAATCTCCGCGCCCAGCATGACGAGACCGGCGACGAGCCATTTCCAGCCCGTCAGCGCCTGGAGCCAGCCGAGCGCGGCCTCGGTAAGCATCGCGTCCCCTTAGAGCTGACCTAGCATGTGTTCGGCGCTGGAGACGTTGAACTCGCCCGGCGCTTCCACATTCAGTTCCTTCACCACGCCGTCCTCGACCAGCATGGAATAGCGCTGGGAGCGCAGCCCCATGCCGAAGCCGGACCCGTCCATGGTCAGGCCGACCGCCTTGGCGAAATCGCCGTTGCCGTCGGCCAGCATCGTGACGTCGCCGCCGACATTCTGGGAATCGCCCCAGGCGCCCATGACGAAGGCGTCGTTGACGGACAGGCAGGCGATCTCGTCCACGCCCTTGGACTTCAGCTCGCCCGCCTTGTCCTTGTAGCCGGGCAGGTGCCGGGCGGAGCAGGTCGGCGTGAACGCGCCGGGCACCGCGAACAGCGCCACCGTCTTGCCGCCGAACACCTCCTGGGTCGTCTTCTGCGCCGGACCGTCCTTGGTCATCACGCCGAATTTGGCTTCCGGCAGTGTGTCGCCAACCTTGATCGTCATATGCATGTCCTCCCGCTTTGCGTGCGGTTGTAGCGCCGCCCGCCGGGCGGCGAAAGCCGCGCAGGCGCCAGCGATGCGGCGGGCGGCGCTTGCATCGCGCGCCGGGCGTGGCAAGCTTGGTCCATGCCCATTGAACACGAAAGTCATTGGGGATTGTCAGAGGACGACGAGTCTGCCGACTCGCTCCGCGGCCAGCTTTTGATCGCCACGCCCTCGATCGGCGACGATCGCTTCTCGCGCACCGTCATCTATCTCTGCGCCCATAACGACGAACACGCGATGGGTCTGATCCTGAACAAGCCCATGGGCGCCCTGCGCCTGCCCGATCTGCTGGAGCAGCTGGGCGTCAAATGCTCGATCCAGGTGCCGGACCGCCCGGTGCGCTCCGGCGGCCCGATGGAGCAGGACCGCGGCTTCGTCCTGCACAGCGACGATTTCTATCTGGAGGACTCCACCGTCCGCGTCGGCGGCGGCGTCGGCCTGACCGCGACCAAGGAGATATTGGAAGCGATGGGCACCAGCCAGGGCCCGCGCAACACCGTGCTGGCGCTGGGCTATGCCGGCTGGGGTCCGGGCCAGCTGGAGAACGAGCTGCGCGCCAACGCCTGGCTCCTCGCCCCGGCGGACATGGACCTGGTCTTCGGCGACCAGCTCGACGGCAAATGGGAAGGCGCGCTCGGCTCCATCGGCGTCGACCCCGCCATGCTATCCTTCCAGGCCGGACGGGCCTGAGAGCCGCACGATGCGCGCGGACTGGCCCGAACTCCATTATGACGACTGGGCCGGGACCTGCGCGGCGCTGCATCTCTGGGTGCAGATCGCCGGCAAATACCGGCTCGCCCGCACGCCCTGGGTGAACCATTCCTGGCACGCCACCCTCTATGTCACCCCGCGCGGCCTCACCACCGGCCCCGTTCCGGACAAAGGCGGGCCGGACACCGGCGGCTATGTCACGCTCAGCTTCGATTTTCCGGACAGCCGGCTGATCGCCGAATCCTCGACCGGCGCGCGAAACAGCTTCGCCCTCGGGCCGATGAGCGTCGCAGCGTTTTTCGCCCAGACGAAAGACCTCATCGCCTCGGTCGGCGGCGATCCGTCCATCAACGGCAAGCCGAACGAGGTCCCGGACGCCGTGCCGTTCGCGGAAGATACCGCCCCCCGCCCCTATGACGCGGCGGCCGTGGCCCGCTTCCACGCCGCGCTTATCTCGATCGAGCGCGTCTTCCAGCATTTCCGCACCGGCTATCTCGGCAAGTCCTCGCCGGTTCATCTATTCTGGGGTTCGTTCGATCTGGCCGTGACGCGGTTTTCCGGCCGCGATGCGCCGCCGCACCCGGGCGGCATCCCGAACCTGCCCGATACCGTAACGCGGGAGGCCTACAGCCACGAGGTCGCCTCCGCCGGCTTCTGGCCGGGAACGCCCGGCGGCCCGGACGCCAGCTTCTACGCCTACGCCTATCCCGCCCCGCCCGGCTTCGCGGACCGCACGGTCGCGCCCGACGCCGCGGGCTTCGACAAGACGCTCGGCGAATTCCTGCTGCCCTATGAAGCCGTGCGCACCGCCGCCGATCCCGAAGCCGCGCTCATGGCCTTCCTGCAGTCGGCCTATGAAGCCGCGGCCGAAACCGGCGGCTGGCGCGACCCGGCCCTGGAATGCGATCTCGGAATACCGGGCGTCCCCCGCCCCGTGCCAGCGGCCTGAGGCGCGGCCTGAAGCGCCTAGCGCAGCGCCTTCACTAGGCGCAGCAGCAGCCAGACCGGCACCACGATGATCGCGCCATACAGCATATAGCGCAGCACCGCGCCGAAATTGTCGCTCAGCGCCGCGAAGGCCTCGCCCAGCCGGTCGAACAGGTCGGCCCAGAAGGCGCGCGGATCGACCCCGAACATGGCCAGCAGGAAGCCGACCACCACGCAGGCCACGATCAGCACGATCACGTCGGAAGCGGAGAAGGACAGGAAGCGCGCGGCGAACCCGCCGCTGCGGCGGCCGCCGCGCTTGCCGGCCCGTGCGATGGCCTCGTCGATATCCCGCCGGTCCCGGGTCATGGCGCGACTATAGCAAGGCCCGCGCGAGGCGCTATTGCCCCTCGCCCGGATCGGCGCCCTTCGGATTGGCGCCGCCCTCGGCCGGGCTGTCCTCGCCGCCCTGTTCGGTCCCGGCCGCGACCATCAGGCGCTGCGCCGGCTGCACGCCGTCGGGCGTCTCCACCTTGGTGATCTCCACTTGGTGCGGATACGGGATCGACACGCCGTTGGCGTCGAAGGCCTGCTTGACCCGCTTGTTCAGCTCCAGCCCGGTCGCGAAATAGATCGAGGTGTCGCACCAGGCGCGCACCAGGATGTCGACCGAGGAATCGCCCAGGCCCCGCACCGCGATCTGCGGCTCCGGCTCCTTGTGAACCTCCTCCATCCCGTCCAGCACCTGCCGGATGACGGCCATCGCGTGGTCGATGTCGTCGTCATAGGAGATGCCGTAGGTCATATCGAGGCGGCGCGTGGCGTTGAACGAATAGTTCTCGATCACGTCGCCCCAGGCCTTGCCGTTATGGATGATGACCCGGCGGTTATCGATCGTGTTCATCGCCGTATAGAAGATGGAGATGTCGTCCACCGTCCCCGACTTGCCGCCGATATCGACGAAGTCGCCGACCCGGTAGGGCCGGAACAGGATGATCATCACCCCCGCCGCCAGATCGCCCAGCGTGCCCTGCAGGGCCAGGCCGATCGCCAGCGTCGCGGCGCCCAGCATGGCGACCAGCGAGGTCGTCTGGACCCCGAATTTCTGCAGCACCGCGATCATCACGATCGCCACCAGCAGATAGCGCGTGATCGAGCCGAAGAAGCGGCCCAGCGTCGGGTCGACATGCGGCGATTTCAGGATCCGGTTGCGCACCGCGCCGGACAGGAAGAACGCGACCCACAGGCCGACGACCAGGATCACCCCCGCATAAAGGATGCGCAGGCCCCACTCGATGACCATCGCCCAGATGGCCGACTCGAACAGCGTGTCGACCTCCACATTGAGTCCGGGGATTTCGGCGGCCAGTACGAAAAGATCGGTCACGTGTTCACCATCTGCTATTTATGTGTCTGCTGCTGATGTCCGTGTCGCGAACCGCGCCCGCGCGCGCTCCAGGTCTTCGGGCGTGTCGACGCCGTCGGGAACCGCGTCCAGCGGCGCGGCGACGATCGTCATCCCCGCCTCCAGCGCCCGAAGCTGTTCCAGCCGCTCGCGCTGTTCAAGGGCCGATGGCGGCAGGGCGCAGAACCGCTCCAGCGCCGCCCGGCGATAGGCATAGATGCCGACATGCTTCCATAACGGCCCCTCGCCCCAGGGCGCGGCGGCGCGCGTGAAATACAGCGCCCGCGCCGGCAGGCCCGCCCGGGCGGCCAGCACCGCCTTCACCACATTGGGATTGTCCGCCGCCGCGCGCGCCGCGTCCTCGACCGCCAGCGTCGCAATATCGGCCTCCGAGTCCGCCGCCAGCGCGTCCAGCGCGGCGCGCAGCGTTCCGGCCGGCAGCCAGGGCAGATCGCCCTGCAGATTCACCACCGCGTCGTGCGCCCCGTCCGGATCGGCCGCCTTCACCGCCGCCAGCACCCGGTCGGAGCCCGACGCCAGCTTTGGGTCGGTCAGCACCGCCCGCCCGCCGCCGGCCTCCACGGCCTCGGCGATCTCGGGGTCCCCGGCGGCGACCAGCACCGGCCCGGCGTTTTCGGCCATGGCGGCGTCCAGCACGCGCAGAATCATCGCCCGGCCGCAAATATCGGCCAGCGGCTTGCCGGGCAGGCGCGTGGACGCCATCCGGGCCGGAATCACGACGATCGGGTTCATCGCTGAGGTCACGACAGGGCCGATACAGGCCCCGCCGGAGTGCGGCAAGCGGGCGCAGGCCCCGGCATGTTGCAGAACCCGCCCCTCCATGCCAAACAGCCCAAGCAATCTATCGGCTTTGCGCCTCCCTCGAACGGCTATCTACCCGAGACGCACCAACAATGATGTTCACCAAGATTTCCGGCGTGCTGCTGGCCACCCTTCTGGTCGTTCTCGGCCTGAAAGAGCTCGCTCACGTGGTCTATCACCCGCACGAGCTGGAAGAGGCCGCCTACCATATCGAGGTGCCCGAGGATTTGGGCGCCGGCGCGGCCCCTGAAGAGGAAGGCCCGGTCGATTTCGGCGTCCTGGTCGCCGCGGCCGATCCCGCCGACGGCGAGGCCGTGGCCCGCAAATGCCTGGCCTGCCACACCTTTGAGGAAGGCGGCGCGACCGTGACCGGCCCGAACCTGCACGACGTGCTGGGCCGCATGGCCGGCTCGGTCCCGGGCTTCGCCTATTCCGACGCGATGTCCGACTACGACGAGACCTGGGGCTACCAGAATCTCTACGATTTCCTGGAAAACCCGCGCGGCTACATCCAGGGCACCGCCATGGTCTTCGTCGGCCTGCCCCGCGAAGAAGAGCGCATCGCCATGCTGGCCTATCTGCGCTCGATCAACCCGGCCGCCCCGGCCCTGCCCGATCCGCTGCCGCCCGAGCCGGAAGGCGAAGAGGGCGCGGACGGCGAAGCCGCCGACGGCGACGCCCCGGCCGAGGAAGCTTCGCTGGACTACGGAACGCTGATCCGCGCGGCGGACGCCGAGGCCGGCCAGGCCTCGGCCCGCATCTGCCTCGCCTGCCACACCTTCGACGAAGGCGGCATGATCATCACCGGCCCGAACCTGCACAATATCGTCGGCCGCCAGGCCGGCGCCGTGCCGGGCTTCGCCTATTCCCCGGCGATGCAGGAATTCGGCGAGGCCTGGGACTGGGCCACGCTGGACGCCTATCTCCAGAACCCGTCCGAGGTCGTTCCGGGCACCAACATGGTGTTCGCCGGCCTGCCCGATCTGGACACCCGCATGAACGTGCTGGCCTATCTGCACGAGGTCAGCCCGGACGGCCTGGCCCTTCCCGAGCCGGCCGCCGAATAGGATTTCCGGCCGGATGCGCCCGCATCCGGCCGATTCCTTGTATCGCCTGACAATCCGGTAACGCTTCGGAAACCGGGGGCGCCTAGTTTGCCTCCCCGGGGAGCATGGTCTGGCGGCGGCGGAATCGCTGCGGCCCAGCGCTTGCGTCCCGAGATGGGGAAGGCGGCCGCTCAGGCCGGCGTCAAGCGAATGACCGATTCCGGCGAAGCGAACATCGCTGAACAGCTGAGCCAGGCGACGATCCTGCTCGCCGACGATTCCCCGTTCATGCTGGAGCTGATGAGCGCCATGCTGAAGGCGTTCGGCGCCTCCCGCATCGAACGCGCCGCCAACGGCGAACAGGCGCTCCAGATGATCCAGGACCGCCATTTCGACCTCGTCATCGCCGACTGGCAGATGCAGCCGATGGACGGCCACGCCTTCCTGAAGCGCCTGCGGCACGAGCTGCGCGGCGCCGCCCAGCGCATGCCGGTCGTCATGTGCACCGCCTATACCGACCGCGAGCGCGTGCTGAAGCTGCGCGACGCCGGCGCCAACGAGGTGCTGACCAAGCCGGTCTCCCCGGCCGCGGTCTATGAAAAGCTGATGCGCGCGCTGTTCCAGCCGCGCCCCTTCGTGGTGTCCGGAAAATATGTCGGACCCGACCGCCGCCGCCGCGAACGGCCGATCGATTTCCCCGACCGCCGCCGCCGCAACCTCGCGCGCGCCGCCGGCGGCGAGGACATGTATCTCTAGAAAATCTGGGGGCGGCTTCCGCCCCGGCCGTCAGATCGTCGCGCCCGGCTCCGGCCCTTCGCGGTTCTCGGCGATGTTCAGCCGCACCAGCGCCCCGGCGCCGGGGCTGGAGACCTGCTCCACCGTCGCGTCCAGGCGCTGGGCGAACTGGCGCACGATGGCCGACCCGGCGCCCGACGCCGCCGGGCTCGTCCCCTCGGGGTCATAGCCGACGCCGTCGTCCTCCACCTCGAACACCAGCCCGCCGTCGCGGTACGTCAGGCGCACCGTGATCCGGCCCGGCCGCTCGTCCGGGAATCCGTATTTCACCGCATTGGTGATCAGCTCCACCGCCACCAGGCCCAGATAGGTCAGCTTGTCGGGCGACAGCTCCACCGGTGACAGCTCGGTCTCCATCTCCAGATGGCTGTCGGTGGCCAGCAGCGTCTCGCGCAGATCGTCGGTCAGGCGCTGCAGATAATCGTCCGCCCGCCCCTTGGACAGCGTGTCGGAGCGCAGCAGCAGCCGGTTCACGTCGGTGATCGCCGCCAGCCGGGCGCGGATCTGGCGGATCGCGTCGGCCGCCGCCGGGTCGCGCACCCCGCGCAGGGTCAGGCCGACAAAGCTGCTGATGATCTGCAGATTGTTGCCGGTCCGGTGATGCATCTCGCGCAGCAGCACCGCGCGCTCCTCGGCCATCTCCTCGGCCTCGCGGCTGCGGATCTCCAGCTCCCGCGTCGCCTCCTCCAGCGCCGCGGTGCGCGCCGCCACCCGGCTTTCCAGCTCGGCGTTGCTGCGCTCCAGCGCGTCCATCGCCTTCTGCAGGCGGCGATTGGCGCCGGCGTATTGTTCCGGGCTCGGCATCGCGGCCACGCGCGGGATCAGCGGCCAGATCACGATGGCGGTCGCCACCGACACCCCGGCGGTGGCCAGCTTCATGACCCCTTCGAAGCCGTACCAGGGCTTCCAGATGGTCGCGACCTCGATCAGATGGGTCAGGCCGCACAACAGGATGAAGGCGGCGAACATGCCGAAAATCCAGTTGAAGGCGACGTCCCGACGCTTGCGCATGAAATGGATCAGGCCGAGCGGGATGGAGAAATAGGCCCCCGCGATCAGCACGTCCGACCCGGCGTGCAACACGATCAGGTCCGGTCGCCACAACAGACAGGTGCCATGCGGGAAGGGCAGTCCCAGGTCGAACAGCCACTCGAATACGCCCATCCTAATGCCCCCCGAAGGTCCGGCGCGCGCCCGCGCTGCAGCCAGTGCATAGTTGTCCGCTATACGAAACGCCAATGCGCGGCGCCGGTTTCACGCCATTGGGAACTGGGGAAAACTGCGCCCGAACCGCGCTTGAGCCACCGCCCGGGCGCGGCCACTATCGCGGGGCACGCGGGCGTGGCGGAATTGGTAGACGCAAGGGACTTAAAATCCCTCGGTCCGAAAGGACCGTGCCGGTTCGACCCCGGCCGCCCGCACCAGACATCCTTCCCAAAATCGCTCATCCGGAAATCGCGCACCCCACCGCCGTTCCCCGGAAATCGCCCCCTCTCCGCCGTTCCCCGGAAATCGCGCAGCGATTATCCGGGGCCCAGAAAACCATCTCCGCCGCCCACACCCCTCACCCTGAGGGCCCGCTTGCGGGCGTCTCGAAGGGTGGCTCCAGCTGGCAAATCCTCTCAGCCCGTTCCCCGGAAAGGCGTCGGGGAAATGCGGGGAATTCCGCAATCTCATCCCCCACCCCTCCTGCTGCCCCATACTCCGCCTTGGCTCTGCGGATGAGGGAAGTGGCCACTCACCATTTCCGCGGGGCGTGCGTGGCGCGTCCGCGCCTGCGGCTGTGAGGGCCGCAGGCTCCGGCGCGGCCTTCGGGAAGGGCCGGCGGCACTAAACGCCAGACCGCCGCATCTCCCGGATTGGAAACGCGGGGCGA
>ENA-ORCV01000433-ORCV01000433.1-marine-metagenome-genome-assembly--contig:-NODE-433-length-30770-cov-4.265533_pt1 | contig 30770 bp, 34 predicted proteins | sample MGYA00237779_ERZ508509 | MGnify/ENA primary metagenome ERZ508509 (study PRJEB26180, sample SAMN06268772) | marine metagenome | isolation source: Bioluminescent Bay, La Paraguera, Puerto Rico | place... | reverse complement strand
GCGTCTCCTGGGCGCTGGCCGGCGGGTCCGCCGGGCGCCGCCTGCTGCAAATTGAGCCCTATATGTTCCTGCTGTTCTGCGCCCACCTCATCTTCATGTGGCTGGGCGCCTCCCAGATCGGGCGGGTCACCGGGCGCATGGGCGAACCGCTCTATCCGGTCTTCCTCATCCTGATGCCCTTCCTCTGCCTGCTGGCCACGATCGCGCTCGGCCGGGCGCTGTCGGTCTGGCCGGCGGCGGCGCGCCTGCTCAGCGGCGGCCGGTTGAAATCGGAACGGCGCGTGCGCCCCGGCGCGGCGGGCCAGGCGGCCGCCCCCGCTCCTGCTCCCGACCGGGCCTGAAGCAAATGAAAAACGCGCGCCGGTTCGCGGCGCGCGTCTCTCAACGCCGGATGCGGCGGGCCGCTACTCCCAGCCGGTGTCCGAGTCGTACGGCGCCATGAAGCCCATCGCCTCGATCTCGTGCACCATGCCGTCCGCGCCGATCTTGAAGACGTGCGCGGCCGGCAGGTCGAACGGGGCGAAGCCGAAACTGTCCTTGTCCCGCACCACCGTGGACCCGTCGCTCAGCGTCACCTCATAGGGCTCGAAATCCATCGGGTGGCGGAAATGGGACAGGCCCATGACCAGCCCGGTCGCCGGATCGGCCGCGAACACCCGGCGGTTATCGATCGTGGTGATATAGGCCATCACATTGCTGGACAGCTGGCCGGCGCAATCGCGCGGCGTCGCCCCCGCATTGTTCGGCCCGCCCCCGGTGCCGGGGTCGGGGCTGGCGGTGACCATGCCGTTCTCGTGCCGCTCGCAATCGGCGGCGAAGGGCATCAGCGTGCCGTCATTGTCGTCCAGCGCGTCGTAATAGGACTCGCCGATCTCGATCAGCTCCGCATGCGGCTTGCGGTCGGCCGGCGGGATTTCGCTGTCCAGGCGCAGGCCGCTGCGCAGCGCGTCGAACGGCGCCATGTCGCGCAGGCCGGTCGTCAGATGCTCGGCCTCCACGATCTCCCCGTCCTCCAGCTTCAGGCGCAGCGCGATCAGCGCCGGCTGCTCGGTCTTCTCGGTCGTCGCGGCGAACTCCGCGCGCTCCTCGGCGGACATGCCCTGCGGCGCCGGCGGCGCCGCCATGCGCGTGATGACGCCCAGGAAGCCGGCGGTCTGGTTCGTCTCGTCCGGCACATAGATGGCGAAATCCGTCGGGCCGGACACCGCCGTCTCCCACAGGCCCTGGCCCGGCTCCATCGGCGTGACGTCCTCCACGAAGCGCACATCGCCGGCCAGCGGCGCGGCGGACGGGTCGTTCGCGGCCAGCGCCGCCAGATAGTCGTCCGTCACCCCGATCAGGCAGCCGCGGTCGCACGCCGCCATCGCGGCGGTCATATCGTCGGCGTCCGCCTCGGCGTCCGGCCGTTCGGTCGCGTCGACGTCTTCCACGCCCGGATCGTCGGCCGCGCCCAGCGGCGCGTCGGACGTGTCCTCGCCGCACGCCGCCAGCGTCAGGCCCAGGGCAGTGACAAGGGCGGCGGCTATGGCGATCGTCCCAAAGTGCGAAATGCGCATGCGTGTCTCCTCACAGTGCGGCGCGCAAAAAGCGCGGCCTATTCCCAGCCGGTCGGGGATTGATAGGGAACGACGATCCCGTTCGCCTCGATCTCGTGGACCATGCCGTCCGCGCCGATCTTGAAGACGTGCGCCGCCGGCATGTCGAACGGGTCATAGGGCATGTTTTCCGAATTGCGTTCGGACGTGGACCCGTCGGTATGGGTCACGGTGTAGGGCAGATTGTCGAACGGATGGCGGAAATGGGAAAAGCCCATCGCCAGGCCCGTCACCGGATCGGCGGCGACCAGCCGGCGGTTCTCGATCCGGTCGATATAGACGAAGGACTGGCTGTCCAGCTGCGGCGCGCACAGGCGCGCCACCGGCGCCCGGTCGGGATCGGCGTTCGGTCCGCCCCCCGCTTCCGGGCCGGCGGTGACCATGCCGTTCTCGTGCCGCTGACAGTCGTCGGCGAAGGGCATCAGGCTGCCGTCATTGTCGTCCAGCGCGTCATAGTAAGACAGGCCGATCTCGCCCAGTTCGTCGTGCGGCAGGCGCGACTCTTCCGGAATTTCGCTGACCAGCCCCGCGCGCGGGGTTTCCAGCCGCGCCAGGCTCGCCTCGCTGGTGATCGGGGCGGCGATATGCTCGGCCTCCACGATCAGGCCGTCTTCCAGCTTTAGGCGGATGGCGACCAGCACCGGCGCGTCGTCGCTTTCCAGCATCCCCATCCAGCCGGCCTGCTGCAGCGCGGTGTCCGGCACATGGATGGAGAAAGTGGTCGGCCCCTGCGTGGTCGTGGCCCACAGGCCTTCGCCCGGCGCCATCGGCGTGACGTTCTCCACGAAGGCGACGTCGTCGGCCAGCGGCGCGGCCGCCGGGTCGTGCGCGGCCAGCGCGTTCAGGTAGGTGTCGGTGACCGCGATAAGGCAGGCCCGGTCGCAATCCGCGTCCTGCGCGAATGCGGGCATGCCGGCCAGCAGAACGCCGGCCATGGCCGTGGCGCCAGCTGCGCCCGTGAATGTGGGCATCGTCGTCTCCCCATGGGCCTCCCGGCCCGGGGCGTCTCTTGCGGACGCCCTCTGACCACTCCGCCGGGAAGCCTATCCCAGCGCGAAAGCCAAAGGAAGTTGACGGAAAAGGCGGGGAGGGGAGCGCCTAGTCGGCGGCGTCCTGGACGGTCTCGCCGACCGACTGAACGTCGCGGCCCACGCCCTGGACGGTATTGCACGCAGCCATGCACAGCAGCGCGGCGGCCAGGACGGCCCAGGCGGCGGGCTTCAGCGTCGTTTTCGTGGTCATCCTCGGGGTCTCCATCGCCTCCGGCCCCCAAAACCGGCCGGCGGCATATTTGATCGCCCGCGCCGCAAAAGAAAAGCCGGGAAATACCCCTCAAACCCCGCCCGGATTGTTATACAATCGGTCCGGACAAGGAGGCCGCCATGCGCGCAACACCGATCCTGATCGCCGCCGCCGCCGCGTTACTGGCCGGGTGCAACGCCGCGCCGCCGGGCCAGCCTCTGCACGCCGCGTCCGATCCGGACGCGATCCGCTGCCGCGAAGTGCTGGAGCCGCCCTCGAATGTGGTGCGGGAGCTGTGCCTGACGGAGGCCCAGTGGCGCCAGCGCGAAGACGGACAGCGCCGCGCCGCCCAGGACTATCTGTGGGATGTCTTCACCCGCTCGGGCATCCAGACCCAATAGGCGTTCAGGAAAATCTAGGCGGAGTTCGCGCCGCGCGGCGGCTGCGGCGCCGCGCCCTGCATGTACAGCACGCTTTCGATCCCCGCCGCCGTCATGGCCGGGGCGCCTCCGGTCTGCAGGGCGTCTTCCAGTTCCGCGAAATCCGCCGGCGCCGCCCGCATGGTCGGGGCCGGATTGTCGTTCGCCGCGCGGTTGGCGGGGGCGGTCCGTGTCTGCGCGGCCGCCTGCGGCTGGATCGCCGCGAGCAGGGCGGTGGCGGCGACCGTGGCGAAGGCGGGCAGGAATTTGCGCATCATGCTTGAAAAGCGCGAATCCGGCCCGCCGGTTCCGTGTCCCTGAAATTTCGTAGCGAACGGCTCAGAGCCAGCGGTCGAAATGCGCCATCGGGCGCGGCGCGCCGCTATGGGTGCAGTTCTTGGCCAGTTCCGCCCGAGCCCCTTCCGGGTTCGGCCGGTCCTGCGGATCGGCGCTGTAATAGCTGCGCTGGTCGTCGCCCTTCACCATCAGGAAATGGCGCACGCCGAACGGGGTCTGCTCGCTGCGCGCGGCTTCCACCACGCCGGTCACCGTCCCGCAGGCCTCGGTGCTGAAACTGTTCCAGGCCATCCAGCCCAGCAGCCCGGCGATCAGCAGGCCCGCCGCGGCGAAGGGGGCGGCGGTGCGCATCCGCTCGGCCCGCTCCATGCGCCGGACATGACGGGTGAATTCGGCGTTGCGATCTTGGCTCTTGGGCACGGGCGCTCCTGCTCCGCCTCCGATATGATCCCGGTCAGGCAAGCCCGCCATGGGGCGAACGGACGCAGGGGCGCGTTGCGCCCGGGCCCGCCGCGCGCTAGCGGAGCGCGATGGCCGCCCCGCCGCTCCTGTCCCTGCGCGACATCCGCCTGACCTATGGCGACTCCGACCTGTTCGAAGGCGCGGACATGCAGGTGTTCGAGCGCGACCGCCTCTGCCTGGTCGGCCGCAACGGCTCCGGCAAATCGACCCTGATGAAGATCGCCGTCGGCCTGGTGGAGCCCGACGGCGGGGAGCGCGCGCTGCGTCCCGCCGCCACGCTGCGCTATCTGGCGCAGGAGCCGGACCTGACCGGTTTCGCCACGGTCCTGGACTATGTGCAGGCCGGCCTCGCCCCCGGCGACGACCCCCACCGCGCCCAGCGCCTGATCGAGGATCTGGGCCTCACGGGCGCGGAGGATCCCGCCCGGCTGTCGGGCGGGGAGGCGCGCCGCGCCGCCATCGCCCGCGCCATGGCGCCGGACCCCGACGTCCTGCTGCTGGACGAGCCGACCAACCATCTGGACCTGCCGGCCATCGCCTGGCTGGAGGACGTGCTGGCGCGCAGCCGCGCCGCGCTCGTCCTGATCAGCCACGACCGCCGCTTCCTGCAAAACCTCACCCGACGCACGCTCTGGATCGACCGCGGCGTCACCCGCGCGCTCGACCAGGGCTTCTCGGCCTTCGAGGAATGGCGCGACAAGACCCTGGCGGAGGAAGAGGCCGCCCTGCACAAGCTGGGGCGCAAGATCGTCGCGGAGGAACACTGGGTCCGCTACGGCGTCACCGCCCGGCGCAAGCGCAACATGCGCCGGATGCGCGAGCTGGAGGATTTGCGCCGCCAGAAGCGGGAGGCCCGCCGCCCCGGCGGAACCGTGAACTTCACCGCCGCCGAGGCCCAGACCTCCGGCAAGCGTGTGATCGAGGCGCAGGGAATCTCCAAATCCTTCGGTGGCCGTCCCGTCGTTTCGGATTTCAGCATCGAGATCGCGCGCGGCGACCGGATCGGCCTCGCCGGCCCCAACGGCGCGGGCAAGACCACCCTCGTCAATCTGCTGACCGGCAAGCTCGCGCCGGACGAGGGCGACATCGTGCTGGGCGCCAATCTGGAGCTGGTCAGCCTGGACCAGCGCCGCGCCGCCCTGAAGCCCGACGAAACCCTGGCCGACGCCCTGACCGGCGGGCGCGGCGACCAGGTCACCGTCGCCGGCAAACAGCGCCACGTCACCGCCTATATGAAGGACTTCCTGTTCAGCCCCGACCGGATACGCCAGCCCGTCGCCAGCCTGTCGGGCGGGGAGCGGGGGCGCCTTGCTCTGGCCGTGGCGCTCGCCCGCCCGTCCAACCTTCTGGTGCTGGACGAACCGACCAACGATCTGGACCTGGAGACGCTGGATTTGCTGGAGGAGGCGCTGGGCGCCTATGACGGCACGCTGCTTCTGGTCAGCCACGACCGCGACTTCCTCGACCGCGTCGTCGCCTCCACGCTCGCTCCCGACCCCGCGCGCCCCGGCGCCTGGATCCAGTACGCCGGCGGCTGGTCCGATATGATGGCCCAGATTTCCGCAAAAGAGGTCGCGGCGGGGCAGGGGGACCAGCCGGCGGAGCCATCGAAGGCGGGCTCCTCGCCAAAATCCTCCGAAAAGCCGGCCCCGAAATCCGCCGCCCCGGCGAAGGAAAAGCTCAGCCCGCGCGAACGCCACGTCATCGCCAAGGCGCCCGGCGAAATGGAGAAAATGGGCGAAGCCATCGCGGCGCTCGAAGCCGCGCTCGCGGACCCGGACCTCTATGCAAAGGACCCGGACCTGTTCGCCAAAACCGCACAGTCTCTGGAGAAGGCGCGCGCAAAGCTCGCCGCGCTGGAGGAAGAATGGCTGGCCGCCGAGATGAAGCGGGAGGCGCTGGACGCCTGACGCGTCCGTCTATTCGCGGATATCCACCACGCCGCCGCCGTCCAGCGTCACCGCGTCCGCGCAGCTTTCGGTCGCCCCATCGTCCAGCATATGGGTGCACACCGCCCGGCTCAGCTTCAGGTCGACGATCTGGCCGCAGGAGGCGCTGACGAACATCCGCCCCGACCGGGTCTCGCCCGCGGCGAAATCGCCCAGGCGGATATATTCGCTGATCGTGCCCTGGCTTTCGGTGCGCGCCGTATAGGCGACCTGCACGTTCACCGCGTCGCGCTCCAGCCGGTTTTCCCCGTCCATGCCGATCAGGCAGACATCGTCGTCGTCGGGCGTCGCGTCCATCATCCCGGTCAGGGTCAGCGCCAGCGCCGCCGGCGCCGCTTCGGCCTCCGGCTCAACCTCTTGGGCGGCTTCTGGTGCGGCTTGCGGGGCGGACTCCGCGCCGCAGGCGGCGAGGGCGAACGGGACCAGCAGGATGGCGGCGGCGATGCGCATGGGCCGCTTCGTGCTAGGCCGCGCGCCGAAGGTCAAGAGACGGCGCGTCCGCCCGCTGGCGGGTCCCGCCCCCGCATGCTAACCGGAACGCCGTGTTGTCAGGCCCGGGAGGGGCGCGTGAAAGACACAAACATGCCCGGCGATCCGATCATCGCGGTCCGCGGTCTGACCAAGACCTATGAGGGCGGGTTCCAGGCGCTGAAAGGCGTCGATCTGGACATCCGAAAGGGGGAGATTTTCGCCCTTCTGGGCCCCAACGGCGCCGGCAAGACCACGCTGATCAACATCATCTGCGGCATCGTCACGCCCAGCGAGGGCACGGTGACGGTCGGCGGCTATGACCACCAGAAACAGTATCGCGAGGCGCGCAAGCTGATCGGCCTGGTGCCGCAGGAGCTGCACACCGACGCCTTCGAATCCGTCTGGGCGACCACGAATTTCTCCCGCGGCCTGTTCGGCAAGGCGCCCGACCCCGCCCATATCGAAAAGGTGCTGAAGGATCTGTCCCTGTGGGACAAGCAGAAGGCCCGCATCATGATGCTGTCGGGCGGCATGAAGCGCCGGGTGATGATCGCCAAGGCGCTCAGCCACGAGCCCGCCATCCTGTTCCTGGACGAACCGACGGCCGGCGTGGATGTGGAGCTGCGCCGCGACATGTGGGCGATGGTGCGCAAGCTGCGCGAATCCGGCGTCACCATCATCCTCACCACCCACTATATCGAGGAGGCCGAGCAGATGGCTGACCGGATCGGGGTGATTTCGAAAGGCGAGATCATCCTGGTCGAGGAAAAGGCCGACCTGATCGAAAAGCTGGGCAAGAAGGAGCTGCGCCTGTCGCTGCAGGAGCCGCTGTCCGCCGTCCCGCCCGAACTGGCCGAATGGAAGCTCGAACTGGGCCAGGACGGCCATCTCCTCACCTACACCTTCGACTCCCAGGCCGAGCGCACCGGCGTCCCGTCGCTGATGCGGCGTCTGGCCGACCTCAATATCGGCTTCGCCGACATCGAGACGCGCCAGTCCTCGCTGGAGGAGATTTTCGTGAACCTGGTCCACGACCAGAACGCCGGCCAGAACGCCGACCAGACCGCCGACGCGTCTTTGCCTGACGGCGAAAAGGACTCCCGTCCATGAACCTGCATTCGATCTGGGCGATCTATCGCTTCGAAATGGCGCGCAGCGTCCGCACGCTGTGGCAGTCGCTGATCACGCCGGTCGTCTCGACCTCGCTGTATTTCGTGGTGTTCGGCGCGGCCATCGGCTCGCGCATGCCCCCGGTGGAGGGCGTGGACTACGGCGCCTTCATCGTGCCCGGCCTGATCATGATGACGCTGTTCACGACCAGCATCTTCAACGCCAGCTTCGGCATCTATTTCCCGAAATTCACCGGCACGATCTATGAGGTCCTGTCCGCCCCGATCTCCTTCCTGGAGATCGTGCTGGCCTATGTCGGCGCGGCGGCGACCAAATCCGTCGTGCTCGGCCTCGTCATCCTGCTGACGGCCAGCTTCTTCGTGGACCTGGATATCGTCCATCCGCTCTGGATGGTCGCCTTCCTGGTCATGATCTCCGCGGCGTTCAGCCTGTTCGGCTTCATCATCGGCATCTGGGCCAAGGGCTTCGAACAGCTGAACATGATCCCGATGCTGATCGTCATGCCGCTCGCTTTCCTCGGCGGCGCCTTCTACTCGGTCACCATGCTGCCGGCCTTCTGGCAGAAGGTCGCCCTGTTCAACCCGGTCGTCTATCTGATCAGCGGCTTCCGCTGGTCCTTCTACGGAAACGGCGACGTGCCCGTGGAGATCAGCCTGGCGGCCGTCGCGATCTTCTTCGGCGTCTGCCTCGCCGTCACCTGGTGGATCTTCAAGACCGGCTACCGGCTGAAGAGCTAGGGCGCCGCGGCGGCCGCGCCGGAACCGGAGCCCGTCCCAAGCCATTCCCTGTCTGCACAGAACAGGGAGGCCGCCATGGATGCGCAATGCGTCGAGGAAATCACCCATATCGAGGCCCGGCAGGAGGGCTATGACTGCCATCTGCGGGTCGAGGGCCGCGCCGGCGCCGGCGCGCCGGACTTCCTGCTGAAGCCGCGCGCGGGCGACGGCCCGCCCGCCGACGGCGTGCTGGAGCTGGACATGGTCACCGTCGATGGCGGCGGCGGCGGAACCGGCTCCGCCGAACTGACGCTGGAAAACCTGGAGAATTTCTGGGGCGAGGGCGGCCATCCGCTGAAGGGCGTCCGCGTCCACAGCAAGACGAATTCGGAGGAAGTGCGGATCGCCGCAGCATAGGCGACAACCGCGCGCGCAACGAAAAAGCCCCGGGCGATCCGCCCGGGGCTTTTCTCTTTAAGGGCTGCCGCTCGCGCCTATCCGCCGCCCAGCGGGTCGGGCACGCCGATCACGTATTGCGCGATCAGGCCCAGTATGCCCAGCGCCGTCAGATAATAGATGGTCGGGATGATCGTCTTGCGCAGGATCGATCCCTCCTTGCCCAGATAGCCGACCGTGGCGGAGGCGGCGACGACATTGTGGATCGCCACCATATTGCCCGCCGCCGCGCCCACCGCCTGCAACGCCGCGATCAACAGGCCGGAGATCATCAGCGCGTCCGCCACCCCGTGCTGGAACGCCACGAACATCAGGTTCGACACGGTGTTGGAGCCCGCGATGAAGGCGCCGAAGCCGCCCACCGCCCCGGCCACCGCCGGCCACACGCCGCCGACATTGGCCGCCACCCATTCGGCCATCACGATCGGCATGGAGTCATAGCCGGACGCGTTGACGCCCGAATTGATATAGATCCGCACCATCGGCACGGTGAACACCAGCACGAACCCGGCCCCCAGCAGCGTGCCCAGCGCGGCGCGGAACGCCCCGCCCAGCTCGCTCCCGCTCATCCGGTGCAGCAGCGCGGTGATCAGCACCACGACGATGAAGATCGCCCCCGGCAGATAGAGCGGCGTCGTGGACGCCGAAATGCCCGTGCCCAATATGTCGGGCAGGCTCACCGTCACCGCTGCGCTGCGCAGCAGGTCGCCCACCCCGAACGCGGGGATGCGCGTGATCACCAGGAACGCCGCGACCAGCAGATAGGGCACCCAGGCCAGCGCCAGAGACATGCCCGGCTTGCCGACGCCGGACGCCACGCTGATCTTGCCCAGCCAGTCGGCGGGCCAGGAGGATTCCTCCGGGAAGTCCCAGCTGTCCTTCGGCGTCAGGAAATTCATCTTCGCCGCCGTCACCACGATCACCAGCCCGATCAGCCCGCCCAGCAGCGACGGGAAGGCCGGGCCCAGGATCAGCGCCGTCAGGAAATAGGGAATGACGAAGGCCAGCCCGCCGAAAATCGCGAAGGGCAGGGCCGACAGCCCCTCGGACCACGACTTCTTCGTTCCGAAGAAGCGCGTCATCATCACGATCATGAAGGCCGGCATGATGATGCCGATGATCGCATGCAGGCCCGCCGCATAGACTGCGATCAGGCGCACATAGGCGTCATAGTCCATCCCGGCTGCATCGGCGCGCGCCAGCATGTCCGGGCTCGACAGCCCGTCCGCGACCCCGACCAGAACCGGCGTGCCCGCCGCGCCGAACGTCACCGGCGTCGACTGCACCATCATGCCCAGCATGACCGCCGCCATGGTGGGAAACCGCATCGCGACCAGCAGCGGCGCCACGACCGCCGCCGGCGTGCCGAAGCCCGACGCCCCCTCGATGAACGACCCGAACGTCCAGACGATGATGACCACCTGGATGCGCCGGTCCGTCGTGATGCTGGAAAATCCCTTCTCGATCACATGGATCGCGGTGGATTTCTCCAGCGTCTTGAGGAGGAGGATCGCGCCGAAAATGATGAAGACCAGGTCGAACGTGATGACCAGGCCCTGGATCGTGGCCGCCGCCACCTGCGGCAGCGTCATGCCCCAGACCATAAAGGCGATCGCCACGGCGGCGAGGAAGACCAGCGGCATCGTCACCCGCGCCGGCACGCGGAACCCGACCAGCAGGATGGCGGCCAGTGCGATCGGCGCCACGGCGAGCAGCGCCAGCAATCCCAGACTCATCTCGACTGTCTCCCCACAGGCGGCCTCTTTTGCCGGGCCGCTTCCCCGGCGCGGACCTTAGGCGCAGGCCCCGCCCCTGGCCAGCCTCGGCAGGGTTTTCTCGCCCGCTTTCCCTTCCGCCATACGGAATCTCCATTCCCCCTTGAGGGGGGAAGGGTCGGGGATGGGGGTGGCCGTTCGCGCCGCGCGCCGGAATTTTGGGGAAGGAAGGCGGCGGACGCCTAGCTCCGGAAATAGGCCTCCACGGGGCCCTTCAGCTTCATGGTCAGCGGCTGTCCCCGCCGGTCCACCGCCTTGCCGGCGGCGACGCGGATCCAGCCCTCGCTGACGCAATACTCCTCCACATTCGTCTTCTCGACGCCCTTGAACCGGATACCGATCCCCCGGCCCAGCAGCGCCTCGTCGTAAAACGGGCTAGCGGGATCGTTGGACAGCCGGTCCGGCGGCGTATCGGTGGAGGCGGAAGCTTCGAAAGTCTGGTCGGTGTCGCTCATGCCGTTTCGATAGCCGCGCGCGCCCACCCGTTCAATCGCTTCCTCCTGTCACGCGCCCGGCGCACAATCGCGGGACTTCAGAGGAGACGCCCAATGCTGGACCATGTCGGCTTCACCGTTTCGAATTTCGCCAAAAGCCTTGCCTTCTATCGCGCGGCGCTGGCCCCGCTGGACGTCACCGTCCTGATGCAGCTTTCGAAAGACCAGACCGGCGGGTTCGAAGGCGCCGGGCTCGGCCGCGATGGCAAGCCATCCCTGTGGCTCAGCGGCGGGGAGGAAACGACGCCGCCTCTGCACATCGCCATCGCCGCCCGCACGCGGGCGGAAGTCGACGCCTTCCACACCGCCGCGATGGCCGCCGGCGCGACCGACAATGGCGCGCCCGGAATTCGCGAGCATTATCATCCGAACTATTACGGCGCCTTCGTCCTCGACCCCGACGGCCACAATCTGGAAGCCGTCTGCCACGCGCCGGAATAGCGCCTCTCTCCGCCGTTCCCCGGAAATCGCGAAGCGCATCCCCCTCACCCTGAGGGCCCGCTTGCGGGCGTCTCGAAGGGTGACTCCAGCTGATTCATCCTTCGAGACGCCCGAAGCCGGAGCACACGCTCCGCCTCCGGCCCCTCACCCTCAGGGTGAGAACCGGAAAAAGCGGGGAAACCCGCCCCGTCATCCCCCACCTTGCCTCCACCCTCATACTCCCGTCCGTCTCCCCGCCCGAGGGACGTAGCTAATCACTATGGCGGGGCGATCGCGTGGCGCGTCCGCGCCCGTGGCTGTGATGGCTGCGGGCTCCGGCGCGGCCTTCGGGGAGGCGGGCGGCACTAAACGCCAGACCGCGCCAAATCCCCGGATTGGAAACGCGGGGCGAGAGCCTTCGGGAAATCCACGCGCGGAGCGTCGGCGGCGGACTCTCAAAAACCGTTGGCGCCTTAAAATCCGGGTTCGAAGCCGACGCTCCGCTCCCTCACGTTCGGTAATGGCACGGAGCCGCCGCTCGCGTGGCCGCCCGTGCGCGCCTAGCCCTTCCGCTCCAGCACCTCGGCCCGCACGCGCAGCGTTCGCGTGGCGATGGCGATCTCGCCCAGGAACAGGACCAGCGATGCGATCAGCACGCCCATGGTCAGAATGAACAGCACCGCGACCAGACGGGACAGGTCCACCGTCACCAGCTCCCCGGTGAACAGCGTCACGATCACCAGACAGACCAGCAGCGCCGCCAGCGTGGCCAGGGAGATCGCCAGATTGATCCGCTTCATCCGCCCGTCCAGCATCCGCAGCTCGCGCAGATGCCGCTCGCGCGGCTCGCCGTCAGGCTCGCCGGCGATCTCGTCTTCCAGCGCCCGTCCGCGGTCCACCACCCGGCCCAGCCGGCTGGTCATCACGTTCAGCAGCGCTCCGACCCCCGCGATCAGGAAGACCGGCGCGACCGCCAGGTCGATGATGTGCGCGACGTCGAGGACGGGACCGGCCAGCGGGTTCATGGCGCGCAGCTTTCGCGCCCCGGTCTGTCCCGGTCAATGCCCGCGGCCGCGATCCTCCCCCGCGCCAGCGGGGGAGGGGAACCACGAAGTGGTGGAGGGGGCGGCCGCCGCCTCTGTCGCCGAAAGACGCTATTCGGCGTCTTCGGCCTCCAGATAGATCTCGGAGCCCAGCTCTCGGAACTCGGCCGATTTCTGCTTCATGCCCTCTTCTGACATGCGTTCCAGATCCGCCTTCTCGTTGTCGCTCAACCCGGCGGCGAAGTCCCGCACCTCCTGCGTGATCTTCATGCTGCAGAATTTCGGTCCGCACATCGAACAGAAATGCGCCACCTTGTGCGCTTCCTTGGGCAGGGTCTGGTCGTGGAAATCGCGTGCGGTTTCGGGGTCCAGCGACAGGTTGAACTGGTCCTCCCAGCGGAACTCGAACCGGGCGCGGCTCAGCGCGTCGTCGCGCAGCTTCGCCGCCGGATGGCCCTTGGCCAGGTCCGCCGCGTGCGCCGCGACCTTGTAGGTCACCACGCCCACCTTCACGTCGTCCCGGTCCGGCAGGCCCAGATGCTCCTTCGGCGTGACGTAGCAGAGCATCGCGGTACCGTACCATCCGATCATCGCCGCCCCGATGCCGGACGTGATGTGGTCGTAGCCGGGCGCGATATCGGTGGTCAGCGGCCCCAGCGTATAGAAGGGCGCCTCGCCGCATTCGCGCAGCTGCTTGTCCATATTCTCCTTGATCTTGTGCATCGGCACGTGGCCGGGGCCCTCGATCATCACCTGGCAGCCCTTCTTCCAGGCGATCTGGGTCAGCTCGCCCAGCGTCTCCAGCTCCGCGAACTGGGCGCGGTCGTTGGCGTCGGCGTTCGATCCGGGGCGCAGCCCGTCGCCGAGCGAGAACGACACGTCATAGGCCCGCATGATGTCGCAGATTTCCTCGAAATTCTCATAGAGGAAGCTCTCGCGGTGATGCGCCAGGCACCATTTGGCGATGATCGACCCGCCGCGGCTGACGATGCCCGTCACACGCCCGGCCGTCAGCGGCACATAGGGCAGGCGCACCCCGGCATGGATGGTGAAATAGTCCACGCCCTGCTCGGCCTGCTCGATCAGCGTGTCGCGGAACACCTCCCAGGTCAGGTCCTCGGCGATCCCGCCGACCTTCTCCAGCGCCTGATAGATCGGCACCGTGCCGATCGGCACGGGGCTGTTGCGGATGATCCATTCGCGCGTGTTGTGGATGTTCCGCCCGGTGCTGAGGTCCATCACCGTGTCGGCGCCCCAGCGGATCGCCCACACCATTTTTTCGACTTCCTCCTCGACGGAGGAGGCGACGGCGGAATTGCCGATATTGGCGTTGATCTTCACCAGGAAGTTGCGGCCGATCACCATCGGCTCCAGCTCCCCGTGATTGATATTCGCCGGGATGATGGCGCGCCCCTTGGCGATTTCCTCGCGCACGAATTCCGGCGTCACGAATTCGGGGATCGCCGCGCCGAAGCTCTCGCCGTCGGCGATGCGGGCGGCCGCGCCCTCGGCGGCTGCGGCGCGGCCCAGATTCTCGCGCTCGGCGGCGTAGACCATCTCCTCGGTGATGATCCCGGCGCGGGCGTATTCGATCTGGGTGACCGGCGCGTCCGACTCCGCGCGCAGCGGCCGGTTCCGCACCGGGAATTCGCGCGCCAGATATTTGCCGCTGGCCCCGCCATTGTCCTCCGGCTTCACGTCGCGGCCTTCGTATTCGGTCACGTTGCCGCGCGCCTTCACCCATTCGCTGCGGGGCCGGGCCAGGCCCGCCTCCACGTCGATGGTCACGTCCGGATCGGAATAGGGGCCGGACGGGTCATAGACCGGCAGCGCCGGCTCGTTCGCGCTCGGGTGCAAATCGATCAGCCGCCGCGGCACGCGCAGCGACGGGTTCGCCGCCGGGTTCGTATAGTCCTTGCGGCTCGACGGCAGCGGGCCGGTCGTCACCTTCGGCGCTTCGAATTCGTTCGGCGAAACGGGCTTGTTCATGGCGGGCCTTTCAAAGCCTGGGCGATTGCTGGGGCCCCGCCGATGAAGGGAAGGTCTGCGCGGATGCGCCGCGCTGCTCCGTCCCTTCGCCGGCATGACCCGGATCAGGTTCTAAGGGTGCTGGACCGGCCGGAGGTCCATCTCAGCGGCTGCCGCCGCGCCCCTCGGGATAACGCAAGTGTAACAGCTGCGCGTCAGGAGTGCGAGCGCCCCGAACCGCTGGACGGCCCATGCGTTCCCGCAACGGCCGGAGGAACGCCATGCGCGCACTGTCCCTGATCGCCCTCGCCCTGCTGGCCTTCGCCGGTGCGGCCGCCGCCCAGAATACAGGCCAAGACGCTGGCCGGAGCGCCAGCGAATTGCGCGCCCGGCTGGCGGACGCGCCCGGCGACGCCGAAGCGCGGCTGGACCTCGCCCGCATCTATTTCGAGGAGCATGAGGATCGCGCCGCGGAGTTCAATCTGCGCCAGGCGCTGGCCGACCGCCTGTCCCCGGATTCGGCGGCGGAGGCGCGCGACCTTCTGGCCGCGCTTCAGCGCCGCCGGCTCTGGATCCTCACCGGCGACTTTTCCGTCGCGCCCAGCGTGCGGGCCAGCGAAGTGTCCGGCGCGGCGAAATCCGGCCTCGGCATTTCCGCCAGCGGATCGGTGGAGCGGCGCCAGCCCATCGGCGAGTCCCTGCGCCTGTCGCTGGAGGCTCAAGCCTACGGCGCCGACTACGAAGGCATCGCGTTCGACGAATATGTGGTGACTGGCTTCGCCGGCCCGATGCTGCTCCAGCGCGGCGACGACCTCGTCTCCCTGCGCGGCCTGGTCCAGCGCCAGTGGTATGGCGGCGCGCGCAATTTCGACGCGGTGGGCGTGGAGCTCGCCGGGCGGCGCAGTTTCGGCGACCGCGTGCGCCTGGTCTCCGCGCTCACCGTGCGCGACATCGACCATCGCTTCGACGTCCGCGACGGCTGGGACGCTGCGCTCGGCGCGGACCTCCAGCGCTTCGGCCCGTCCGGCCGGTTCGAACGCCTGTTCGCCTTCACCCGCCGCCGCCAGGCCGAAGCGTCGTCCCAGGCCTATTGGTTCGTCCGCGCCGGGGCGGGCGCCTATCGCGAATTCCCCTATGGCGTCGGCCTGTATCTGGAGCCCTCCGCCGCGGTGCAGGCCTTCGACGGCGCCGACCCGCCGACGGGGCTGGAGCGCACCGACTGGCTGCTGACGGGCCGGGCGCGGATCATCAAGCGCGACTGGCGGCTGTTCGGCTCGGCGCCTTTCCTGGCGCTGGAGGTGACGCGGCGGGAATCCAGCGTCGATCTCTATGACGGGACGGACACCGCCATCCGCGCCGGCTTCACCCGCACATTTTGAGCCCGCCTATTTCGGCGGCCAGCCCACCGTGACGGTTTTCCCGTCCTCGACAACCGGCCGCTTGATCAGCGCCGGATTGGCGATCAGCACCTTCGCCTCGCCGGCCTTGGCGCGCTCCTTGTCCGCGTCGGACAGGCCGCGCCAGGTCGTGGACCTTGAATTGACCAGCTTCGCCGCGCCCACGGCGTCCAGCCATTGCGGCACTTTCGTCTTCAAATCCGCCTCGGCGCGGATATCGACGAAGTCCGCGTCCGGATTGTCCGCGATCGCCTTGCGGCATGTATCGCAATTTTTCAGGCCATAGAGCGTGGTCATGCCCGCGCATGTCCCCGATTCCGCGCGCCGTATCAAGCCGCGCAACCTTCAGGCACTTACGAGGGTTTCATCCGGGGTTCAGCGCGGAAATGCTGAAATGCGTGTGTCCGCGCCTATATAGGAAACCATGATGACCAGCCGCCTTGCCCGTTCCGCCCTCCTGTCCGCGGCGCTCGCCTGCGCCGCCGCGCCGGCCTTCGCCCAAGAGGCGGGGCAGGCGCTGGGGGAGAACGCGCCGGTCGAGGCGTTCGGCGAATACTCCTATTACGACGCCTATCCGAAGATGGACGCGAACGACCTGATCGATGTCGGCCTGTGGACCACCTGCTGGGCGTTCACGGAGGCGGAGAAGGACCGTCTGGACGCCCTCGCCGAACAGGCCCCGAATCCGGAGCTGGCGGACGAGATGAAGATGGCGTCGATCCATTATCAGGTCGCCGAAATCTATTATGGCGAGCTCGTGCGCGGCACCGCGATCTTCAACGGCGAAGCCATGGGCAAGGTGAACAGCCAGCGCGAGATCGAACAGCAATCGCTGATCGGCGGCGCGCCGCAATGGATCGCCAAGAACGCCGCGGACTGCATCTGGAAGATGCCGGACCGCGACATGCCGGAATTCGCGGAGCTCTATCCCTGGCTCGCCTCCGGCTTCGGCACCACCTACCGCAACTAAAGCGGCGCCCGCATACTCGGCGCGTGGCCAGCCGTCATTTCCCATCGCTTCGCAAACAATCGGCGCCGGCGCCAGCTGCAGAATCCGGCGCCGCGCGCGGCGATTTTCTGTTCCTGTACGGAACGCTGCGCCGCGGCGGCGTGATGTTCCGCACGCTCGGCCTGTCCGGCCGGCTCGCCCCGGCGGGCGCCGCCGCGATGCGCGGCGCGCTCTATTCGCTGGGCGCCTATCCGGGCCTGGTCCCGGGCGGGCGCGGCCTGGTGCACGGCGAACTCTATCGCGTGCTCGATCCGCGCGTGTTCGCCCCGCTGGACCGGTATGAGGATTTTTGGCCGGACGATCCGGCCGCCAGCCTGTTCCGCCGCGTCCGCGCGCCGTTGTCGGGCCGGGCCGATACCGCCTGGGTCTATGTCTATAACCGCGAAACGGGCCGCGCCCGGCCCATTCCGTCGGGCCGCTGGACGCTCTAGCGGCCCCGGAACGGGTCGCGCATCAGGATCACGTCCTCGCGCTCGGGGCTGGTGGACAGCATCGCCACCGGCCGGCCGACCAGCTCTTCCACCCGGCGGACATATTTCACCGCCGCCGCCGGCAGTTCGGCCCAGCTGCGCGCCCCGCGCGTGGAGCCCTTCCAGCCCTCGAACGTCTCATAGACCGGCTCCAGCTTCGCCTGATCGCCTTGCGCGGGCGGGAAGCGGCGCACCGGATTGCCGTTCAGCTTGTAGCCGACGCAGACCTTGATCTCCGCGAACCCGTCCAGCACGTCCAGCTTGGTCAGGGCCAGCCCGTCGATGCCGCTGATCGCCGCCGCCTGGCGCGCCATCACCGCGTCGAACCAGCCACAGCGGCGCTGGCGTCCGGTCACCGTGCCGAACTCCGCCCCGCGCTCGCCGATCTTGCGGCCGATATCGTCGTCCAGCTCGGACGGGAAGGGGCCTTCGCCGACCCGCGTCGTGTAGGCCTTGGCGATGCCCAGCACGAAATTGATGTCGCCCGGCCCGACGCCCGACCCGGCCGAGGCCTGCCCCGCCACGGTGTTGGAGGAGGTGACGAAGGGATAGGTGCCGTGGTCGATGTCCAGCCACACGCCCTGCGCGCCCTCGAACAGCACGTTCTTTCCGGCCAGGATCGCCTCGTCCAGCGTCCGCCAGGCCGGCCCGGCGAAGGGCAGGATGCGCGGCGCGATCTCCTTCAGCGCCTCCAGCAGCTCGCCGGCGTCCGCCTCCGGGCTGCCATGCCCGCGGCGCAGCGCGTTGTGGTGGTGCAGCAGGTTGGCGATCTTGGCTTCCAGATTGTCCGGATCGGCCAGGTCGCCGACGCGGATCGCCCGCCGCCCGACCTTGTCCTCATAGGCCGGGCCGATGCCCCGGCGCGTGGTGCCGATGCGCGCGGCGCTGTTGCGGTCCTCGCGCAGCTCGTCCAGCTCGCGGTGGACCGGCAGGATCAGCGTCGCGGTCTCCGACACGGTCAGCGTCTCGGGCGTCACCTTCACGCCCTGTCCGCGCAACCGGTCCATCTCCGTGGCGAACGCCCAGGGGTCGATCACCACGCCGTTGCCGATCACCGACAGCTTCCCGCGCACCACGCCGGAGGGCATCAGGGACAGCTTGTAGACCTCGCCGTCGACGGTCAGCGTGTGACCGGCGTTATGGCCGCCCTGGAACCGCGCGACCACGTCGGCGCGGTGGGACAGCCAGTCCACGATCTTTCCCTTGCCCTCGTCGCCCCACTGGGCGCCGACGACGACGACATTGGCCATGATGAAAAACTCCGAAGGTCGTGCCGGCTTTGCCCGGCGCTGGGTCTGCACGTGTCCTGACGGCATTGCGGCGGACCCTGACCGGGTTCAAGCTGCCGCGAAGGCGGACGCGAAGGGTTACGACATGGCGCAACCGATTTCAAAGCCCCTGCTGTGCGCCGCGGCCCTGCTGTGGGCGGCGCCGGTTCTGGCTCAGGCCCCGCAGCCGAACTGCCAGAGCGACCCGGTCTATTCCCAGTTCGATTTCTGGGTCGGGGAATGGGAGGTCGCCACCCCCGGCGGAGACCATGCGGGCCATAACAGCATCAGCAAGCGGGACGGCGGCTGCCTGATCCTGGAGGAATGGAGCAGCGCCGGCGGCGGCTCGGGAACCTCGGTGAATTTCTACGATCCCGTGGCCGGCCTCTGGCGCCAGATCTGGATCAGCCCCGGCGAGATCATCGACTATTCCGGCGGCCTGAACGCTGAGGGCGAGATGGTGCTGGAGGGCTCCATCACCCCCCGTGGAGGCGATCCCGCGCCGTTCCGCGGAATCTGGACGCCGCTGGAGGACGGCCGCGTGCGCCAGCATTTCGAGCAATACGACGCCGATGAGGACGCTTGGATCACCTGGTTCACCGGCGTCTACACGCCGGCCTGAGAGGCCCGCCGCCAGTCCAGCGTGGCCGCCAGTCCAGCGCAGCCGTCAGTCCAGCGTGTAGGAAACCCGCAGGCCCAGAATGTCGACGCCCTCATTGGACCGGCTCGACAGGATCTTGCCGTGGCTGAAATGCTCGAAATACGCCTCGCCGGCCACCTGGTCGGTGAAGCGATAGCCGAAGCCCAGCGCGTTCCGGAACAGGATGCGGCTGCCGTATTCGATATTGTTGGCGTTGCCGAACACCCGGCGGGCGGCCTCCTCGGCGGTCAGGCCGGGCTCCAGATCGTCGATCTCCAGCTCGCCGTCATGGATGGCGAGGCCCGGCGCATATTCGAAATAGAAACGGTCGCCCGTTCCGAAATCCAGCCGCAGGACGGAGCCGAACCACAGGAAGCTGGTCGCGCCGCCGAAATTCAGGTCGCCGCCCAGTTCGAAGGCCGGCATCAGGGGCAAAGCGCGGACCTTGTCGGACACCACGCTGGCGGTGATGGCGACGCTCTCTTCCTTGCCGCTGATCCCGGCGTCCAGCCCGCCGAAGTCGTGATACAGAACGCCCGCACGCAGTTCCGTCGCCTGCGCCGCGCCCGCGCAGGCCAGCATTGCGCCGCCGGTCAGGCACGCAAGAAAACGATTCATGGATGGGTCCCCTCGACTACGGGGGCAATCTAGCGGCGTTCGCACCCGCGGCAAAGTCTGCGCAATCGCCGCCGAGGCTAGAACAGCAGGGGTTTCACAGCCTTAACGTTCGGCAGGGCCTGCACTTTTTCCAGCACCGAGGGGTCGACCGCCCGGTCGATGGACAGCAGGGCCATGGCGTTGCCGCCTTCCGATTCGCGGCCCAGGCTGAACGTGCCGATATTCACGTCGGCCTCGCCCAGCACCTGACCCAGGCGCCCGACAAAGCCCGGCACGTCCTCGTTCTCCACATACAGCATGCGGGGCGTGATCGGCGCTTCCAGCCCGACGCCGTCGATGGACACCACGCGCGGCTCGCCGCCGAACACCGCGCCGCACACCACGCGGCGCCGGCGCTGGGTCTCCACCGTCAGGCGGATCATGTTCTCGAACGGATCGGCGCGGTCCTCCCGCGCGTCGGCCACCGCGATGCCGCGCTCCGACGCCCAGGCCGGGCCGGACACCATGTTCACGTCCGACAGCATCGGCTTCAGCACCCCGGCGATGGCCGCGGCGGTCAGCGGTTTGGTGTCGTAGGCGGAAATCTTGCCCATCGTGCCGGTCTCGACCCGCTTCAGGCTGGTCTCGATCAGCTGGCCGGCCAGCAGGCCCAGACGCTGGGCCAGGTCGATCCAGGGGCGCAGGCGCGGCGCGTCCTCGGCGCTGATCGAGGGCATGTTCAGCGCGTTGGTGACCGCGCCGGACAGCAGGAAATCGCTCATCTGTTCGGCGATCTGCACCGCGACGTTTTCCTGCGCCTCGACCGTTGCTGCGCCCAGATGCGGGGTCGCCACGAAATTCGGCGCGCCGAACAGCACGTTCTCCTTCGCCGGCTCGTCGGCGAACACGTCGAACCCGGCCGCGCGGACATGGCCGGACTCAAGCGCTTCGCGCAGGGCCTCCTCGTCCACCAGGCCGCCGCGCGCGGCGTTCACGATGATCACGCCCGGGCGCATTTTGGCGATCGCCTCGCGGGAGATGACGCCCCGCGTGCGGTCGGTCAGCGGCACGTGCAGGCTGATGATGTCGGCGCGGGCGAACAGCTCGTCCAGATCGACCTTGTCGACCGATAGCGCCGCGGCCCGCTCGTCGGTCAGATAGGGGTCATAGGCGATCGGGTGCATTTTCAGCCCGTGCGCCCGTTCGGCCACCAGTCCGCCGATATTGCCGCAGCCGATCAGGCCCAGCGTCTTGCCGTACAACTCCGCGCCCAGAAAGCGGGATTTCTCCCACTTGCCGGCCTGGGTGCTGGCGTCGGCCGCCGGAATCTGGCGCGCCGCGGCGAAGATCAGTGCGATGGCGTGCTCGGCCGTGGTCACGGCGTTGCCGTGCGGCGCGTTCATCACCACCACGCCCTTCGCCGTGGCGGCCTGCATGTCGATATTGTCGACGCCGATCCCGGCCCGGCCGATGACTTTCAGCCGCCCGGTCGCGTCGATCACCGGTGCGGTGACCTTGGTGGCCGAGCGGACGGCGAGACCGTCATAATTGACGATCTCGGCCATCAGCTCCTCTTTGGAGAGGCCGGTGTTGACGACAGCCTCCACGCCGCGGCGCTGGAAGATCTCCATCGCCGCGGGCGACAGCTTGTCGCTGATCAGGACTCGGGGTGCGCTCATCCCGCTTTGCGGGCCGCGCCGTCCTCCATCATTTCCGCACGCGCCGTGGCGTAGGCCCAGTCCGCCCATTGGATCAGGGCTTTCAGGTCGTCCGCCTCGATCGTGCCGCCGGTCCAGATGCGCAGGCCCGGAGGCGCGGTGCGATAGGCGCCGCAGTCCAGCCCGGCCTCGTTCTCGGCCAGCAGCTCCAGCATCCGCGCCTGCAGCGCGGCGCCGTCGACGCTCTGATCCTTGAACACCAGGCAGACGCCGGTATTGGAGCGTTCCGCGTCGTTCTTGCAGAGCGGCTCGGCCCAGTCGCTCGCCTCGATCCAGTCATAGATGATCTTGGCGTTGGAATCGGCGCGGGCGTGCAGCGCGTCCAGGCCGCCGATCTCCTCGGCCCAGTCCAGCGCGTCCAGATAGTCCTCGACGCACAGAAGGGACGGGGTGTTGATCGTGGAGCCCTGGAACAGGCCCTCGTCCAGCTTGCCGTTGGACGACATGCGGAAGACTTTCGGCACCGGCCAGGCCGGGGTGAAGGTCTCCAGGCGCTTCTGGGCGCGCGGGCTGATGATCAGCATGCCGTGCGCGGCCTCGCCGCCCATCACCTTTTGCCAGCTATAGGTCACGACATCGAGCTTCGGCCAGTCGAGCTCCTGCGCGAAGGCCGCGCTGGTGGCGTCGCAGATCACGATGTTGTCGCGGTCTTCCGGCATCCAGTCGCAGTTCGGAACGCGGACGCCGCTGGTCGTGCCGTTCCAGGTGAAGACGACGTCGCGGTCGGGCTTGGCCTGATTGAAATCGGGCAGTTCGCCGTAATCGCCGACATGGACGTTCAGATCGTCCAGCTTCAGCTGCTCGACGGCGTCGATCACCCAGTCCTTGCCGAAATTTTCCCAGGCAAAGACGTCGACGCCCTGTTTGCCGAGCATCGTCCACATCGCCATTTCCACGGCCCCGGTGTCGGAGCCCGGAACGATGGCGATCTTGTAGTCGGCGGGAACGCGAAGAATTTCGCGGGTGCGGTCGATGGCCAGCTTCAGCTTGGCGACGGCGGCTTTGGACCGGTGATTCCGGCCCAGGGCGGCGTCCTCGAGGTTCTGAAGAGACCAGCCGGGATGCTTGCGCGTGGGGCCCGGCGAAAAACGCGGATTAGCCGGCCGCGTGGCCGGCTTGCTTGGAAAGGTCATGTTTTACTCCCATCCTTCCAGATGGGTCGCGCGCCGTTGGGGGCGCGTGGCCCGCCGCGCATATGCGCTGTTTGCGGCGAGCCGTCAAACGGATTGCTGCAATCGGGCCACAGCGGATTGCATTTCCGCCGCTGATTCCCGATAGGGGCGCCCATGATCCCTTCCCAGCGTCACCTTTTCGAAATCCCCGACGACATCGCCTTTCTGGACTGCGCCTATCTGGGCCCGATCCCGAAGGCGGCGGTGCAGGCCGGCATCGACGCGGCCTGGCGCAAGGCGCACCCGTGGGAGATCACGCCCGACCAGTTCTTCAACGAGGTCGACGTGGTGCGCGATCTGTATGCGCGCATCTTCGGCGCCGACCAGGACGGCATGGCGATGACCTCGTCTGCCTCCTACGGCATGGCGACGGCGGCCAAGAATGTGCGCCTGACGCCGGTGGGGGAGGTCATCGTCCTCGCCGACGAGTTCCCCTCCACCGTCTATACGTGGCGGGACGCCGCGCGCCGCGCCGGCGCCAATGTCGTCACCGTGAGCCGGGAGGCCGGCCAGACCTGGACCGACGCCGTGCTGAACGCCATCGGCGAGCGGACCGAGGTCCTGGCCCTGCCGGAGACGCATTGGGTCGATGGCGGAATGCTGGACCTGCCGCGCATCGGCGCCGCGGCGCGCGACGCCGGTGCCGCGCTGGTGCTGGACCTGACCCAGTCGCTGGGCGCCTCGCATTTCGACGCGCACGCGGTGCAGCCCGATTTCGCCTGCGCCGCCGCCTATAAATGGCTGCTCGGCCCCTACACGGTCGGCGTCCTGTATGTCGCGCCGCACTGGCGCACCGGCGCGCCGCTGGAGCAGAGCTGGCTGAACCGCGCGGAGTCCGACAATTTCGCCCGGCTGATCGACTATCGCGACGACTACCAGCCCGGCGCCCGCCGCTTCGACATGGGCGAACGGTCGAACTTCCACACGCTGCCCGTCGCCATCTCGGTCATGCGCCAGCTTCTGGAATGGGGCATCGGCAATATCGCCGACACCTGCGGCGAACTGACGAAAAAGTGCGAGGAGGCGGCCATCGCCGCCGGCGCAACGCCCTGCGACACGCCGGACCGCGCCCCGCATTATCTGACGCTCGGCCTGCCGGAAGGCGTGGGCGACGATCTGGTGCTGCGGCTGCGGGAGCAGAAAGTCTATGTCTCCCGCCGCGGCCCGCGCCTGCGCGTCACCCCGCATGTCTGGGTCAATGACGACGACATCGCGAAATTCGAGCGCGCGCTGGGCGAGGCGCTGCGCGCCTAGCTTGGGCCTAGCTGCGCCTGGCCGCCTCTAGCGGCAGTCCGGCGTCGGCTCCACGAAGGCGTACCACAGCGGCATCTCGTAATCCGGATTGCCCCGGATCGGATGGCGGAATTCGCCGTCCGGCTGCTCGGGCCGCTGCACGCCCAGCCAGGCGAAGGCATAGTTCAGCGCCCGCGCCTGCGAATGCGGCACCGCGTCGGTCCAGACCAGAAGGCACTGGCCGGGCCCGTCCGGCTCCGGCGCCGGGAACGCCGCGACCGGATAGAAGGCGGCCAGCACCCGCGCCTCCGGCATCAATGCGCGCAGATTGCCGCCCAGATGATGATCCATCGCCACGATGGTTCCGCCCGTGAACCCCGCCGCGCGGAGATCGTCCGCCCACGCCTCCACCGGCTGGAACTCGCGGCAGGTCGGGGCGCAGGCCTGCGGCTTCCACGCATCGAACGCGAACCGCCCTGCGACGGCGGAGAGGATGAACACGGCGCAGGCGGCGGCGAACACCGCCAGCCGCCGCGTCCCGTCCGCGCCGGTCAGCTGCGCGCGCAGGAACAGCACGATGGGCAGCGGCGCCAGGATTTCGTGCATCCAGCGCGATTTGAACTCCGTCGCGCCGAAGGCGAACACCGCGACGGAAAACATCGCCGCCCCGATCAGCATCGACAGGCTCAGCAGCCGCGCCCAGGCGGCAGTCTCCGGCTCAGCATCCGGCCGCCGCCGCCAGTCGAACACCGCGCGCGGAAACAGCAGCGCGAACAGCGCCAGCAGCGGCAGGGAAAATTCCAGCATCGCCAGGACCAGCCCGCCGATCCCCGCGATCCACATCAGGGGATTGGCCGTCGCGCCCGACCCGCGCGAGGCCTCCTGGCCCAGCTCGGCCAGCGAATAGCCTTCGGTCGCCGACCACAGCGCATAGGGCGCGACGATCGCGATCCCGATGGCGAGCGCCGCGGCCAGCCGCCCCGGCGCGATCCGCGCGCGCAGGGCCGGGGTCAGCGCCAGCGCCAGCAGCAGCGCCGCGGGCTGGATCACGAAGACATATTTGGACAGCGTCCCGAGCCCGATCGTGACGCCCAGATAGGCCCAGTCGCCCCAGCGCCCGCGCTGCATGGCCAGCGCGAAGGCGTGCAGGTTGAAGAACAGCAGCGCAGTCAGAAGCACGGTGTGCGTCAGGTCCAGATGCGGGGCCAGGCCCAGCGCCCATGTCGCGCCCCAGGCCAGCGTGGCCAGCGCCGCCGCCGCCGGTTCGCGCAGCAGGCGCCGCGCGGCCAGATAGAAGCCGGCGAACCCCGCCGCCATCGCGACATATTTCACCGCATGGAAGCTCCAGCGGTGCAGGCCGATCGCCTCTTCCATTAGAGCGTAAATCCAGGTCACCAGCGGCGGGTGCCGGAAGCGGTAGCCCCATTGCAGGGATTGGGAGAACAGGACCTGCTCGGCCTCGTCCAGCGTATAGACGGGGGAGACCGCCATGCGCACCGCCCAGTGGACGGCGCAATAGGCGAGGATCAGCAGAAGGACGGTCCGCGGCCGGCTCAGCCGGTCCGCCCAGCCGCCCGCGCCGGTCACCGCCGGTCGTCCGTTTCCGCCACCGGGCTGAAGGTCGCGCGCATGCGCAGCCACATCACGCCCAGCAGATCAGCGATGCCCACGGCCAGCCGGCCCAGCGTGCCGTATTTCGACTTGCCCATATGGCGCGGCCTGTCGGTCACCGTGACCTCGATCACGCGCCAGCCCGCCCGTTTGATCAGCGCCGCGACGAACCGGTGCATGCCGCCGAAATTCGGCATGTCCAGCGCCGCCTCGCGCCGCATCAGCTTGAAGGCGCAGCCGACATCCTTCACGTCGTCGTCCAGCATGGCGCGGCGCACCCCGTTGGCGATGCGGCTGGACAGCCATTTCACCGTACCGTCATGGCGGCTGTTCCGGGCGCCCGAGATCAGGCCGAGGTCGGCCGGCGCGCCGGGCGCGACATGGGCGTTCCACACGCGAACGATATCGGCCGGGTCCTGCTGCATGTCGCCGTCGATCGTCTGGATCCAGGCGCCGCGCGCCCGGCGGAACCCGTTATACAGCGCCGCGGCCTTGCCCGCCTGTTTCGGGTGGATCAGCAGCAGGGCGGAGGGGGCCAGGTCCAGCGCCTCGCGAATCTCCGCCACCGTCCCGTCGGACGAGCCGTCGTCGATGAAGATCAGCTCATAGTCCGGCCCCGTCGCCATGGCGGCGACCAGCTCCCGCGTCAGGGGAAGGACGTTCCCGGCCTCGTTCATCATCGGAATTATGATGGAAAGCTGGGGCGCGGGACCGGATTCGGGAGCGGCGGAATTCATGGCCGGGCGTGTGTGGCGCGGGCTGGCCCTGCGGTCAACGCTGCTGATTGCCGCCCCGGCTCGCCTTGCCCCCGATGAACCCGGGCGCGGCCTGTGATAAGGCCCTGCGGCCATGACCGCCCCCTGGACCGCAACCGTGCTGACCCTGTTCCCGGACGCCTTTCCCGGCGCGCTGGGCGCCTCGGTCATCGGAACCGCTGAAAAGCGCGGCCTGTGGCGGCTTCAGACGGTGGACATCCGGGATTTTTCGACGCATAAGCACCGCGCCGTGGACGACACCCCCGCGGGCGGCGGACCTGGAATGGTCCTGCGGCCCGACGTGGCGGCCGCGGCGATCGACGCGGTCGGTCCGACGGATCGGCCGCTGATTTATTTGAGCCCCCGGGGTCGTCCGTTCCGCCAGGCCGATGCAAAGGCATGGGCGGCGGGTCCCGGGCTTGTTCTGTTCTGCGGCCGCTTCGAAGGGCTCGACCAGAGGGTCATCGAAGCGCGCGGGATGGAGGAAGTGTCGCTCGGCGATTTCGTACTCGCCGGCGGGGAGGCGGCGGCCGCGGCCATGATAGAGGCCTGCGTGCGGCTGATCCCCGGCGTGCTCGGCGAAGCGGAGTCGCTGGCGGAAGAAAGTTTCGAAGGTGGTCTCCTCGAAGCGCCCCATTACACGCGTCCGCGCGTTTGGGAGGGCAGGGAGATCCCCGAACCGCTGCTGTCGGGCGATCACGCAAGGATCGCGAAATGGCGGCGGGAGCAGAGTGAGGACATTACCGCGCGCGTCCGCCCGGATTTGCTGGGCCGCGCCGGGAAGACGGAGGACGGGCCATGAACCTGATCGGCCAGCTGGAAAAAGAAGAAGCCCAACGTGTTCTGGGCGACAAGAAGATCCCGGAATTCTCCCCCGGCGACACGCTGAATGTCGGCGTGCGCATCCGCGAGGGCGAACGCGAGCGGGTGCAGCGCTATGAAGGCGTCTGCATCGCGCGCGGCGGCGAAGGCCTGAACGAGAGTTTCACGGTCCGCAAGATCAGCTTCGGCGAGGGCGTGGAGCGGGTGTTCCCGCTGCATTCCCCGATGCTGGACTCCATCGACGTGGTCCGCCGGGGCAAGGTGCGCCGCGCCAAGCTGTATTATCTGCGCGGCCGCCGCGGCAAGCGCGCCCGGATTTCGGAGCGCACGACCGGCCGCGACGAAACCGGCACGGCCGAATAAATTTCCGCATATCGCGGAACGTGAAACGGCGCGGGGCCTCCCCGCGCCGTTTTCGTTTCAGCCTTCGCGCTCGGTCATGCCGGCCTTGCGCAGGCGCCACAGCAGGACCGGGATGCGGTCCTGGCCGAAAAACGGCTCGCCCGCGAACACCATGGTCGGCACGCCCCAATGGCCGGCCGCGCCCAGCGCCTTCGCATTCTCCTCCAGCGCCGCGTCGAACCGCTCCGGCGCGCGGTTCACGGCGCGCTCCAGCTCTTCCAGGTCCAGCCCGGCGCGCGCGGCGGCGTCGGCCAGCGCGTCGTCCGCCGTCCAGTCCTGGCCGGACCACAGCAGGCTCGCGACCTCGTCGATGAAGCTGAGACCGCGCCCCATCTCGCTCGCCGCCGCGCCCAGGCGCGACAGGCGCATCATCATGGGCTGATCGGCCGCCGGCTCCCGCCCGCCGCCTTCGGCGTCAATCATCGCCAGCGGATCGGGGTCGGGCAGGGCGTAGGGAAGACCCAGCATTTCGGCCAGGCGCGGGGCGTCCTTGCGCACATAGGCGGACCATTCCGGCCCCATGCTGCGCTTCACCCGGTCTGGATCGCGCAGCGGCGTCGGCAGGACGATGCGCGGAACGATGTCGAAATCCCAGCGCCGGCGCAGGGAGGCCAGCTGCTTCACCGCCAGATAGGAATACGGGCTGCGGAACGACCAGTAGAGATCGACGGAATAGGTCATGGCCGGCGGCTCGGTTGCGTTTCCTGTTTTGCGGCCGATCATGGCCTCCATGCGGGGAGGGCTTCAAGCAGCAGGCGCCCTGGCTGCGGCGCTCTGCCTCGCCGCCGCCGGTCCGGCTGCGCCCCAAAACGCGTCCCCGGCTGCGCCCCAGAATCTGGACGGCCTCGGCCGGGCGGAGGCCGCGCGCGGCGCCCGCGCGCTGGACGGCGCCAGCTTCGCCCTGCAATCCGGCGCGGTCGTGCGCCTGGCCGGCCTGAACATCCCGCCCGTCGAGGCTCCATTCGCGGAGAATGCCCGCGCCGCGCTGGATGCGCTGGTGCGGGACCGGGACGTGACGCTGCGCGCCGCCGGGGACCGGCGGGACCGGCGCGGCCGGACCGTCGCCCATGTCTGGACGGACAGCGGGGACTGGGTTCAGGGCGCGCTGCTGTCCGCCGGCCTCGCCCGCGTGGAGACCGCGCCGGGCGCGGCGGAACTCGCCGTGGACATGCTGGCTGCGGAACAGGCGGCCCGCGCCGCCGGGCGGGGCCTGTGGGCCGATCCGGACTGGTCGGTCATGGGGCCGGACCCGTACGCGCTGGCCCAGCGTCTGGACACGTTCCAGATCGTGGAGGGGATTGTGGTGGAAACCGCCGAAACGCGGGATTTCGCCTATCTCAATTTCGGCCTCGACTACCGGACCGACTTCACGGTCTCGATCCGCCTGCGCGATCTGGACGATTTGCGGGAGGAGAGGCTGGACCCGATGGCGCTGGCCGGCGCGCGCATCCGCGTGCGCGGCTATGTCCACGCCGTGAACGGCCCGATGATCGATCTGGACCACGCCGCGCAGATCGAAATTCTAGACTAGAGGCCAAATAGCGAAGCCCCCCGGCGCGCGAAGCGCCGGAGGGCCAGGCCGTCCCCCCGGGTGTGCCTTGGCGGCCCTTAGGCCGCCGCGGTCGCCTCGGCGCGCTTGTTCAGCGTCCGCGTCAGCTTTTCCTGGGCCTTCTCACGCGCGATGTCCTCGACGGCGGCGACTTCGCGCACCATCCGGTCCAGCGCGCTCTCATAGAGCTGGCGTTCGGAATAGGACTGCTCCGGCTGGTCCTCGCCGCGATACAGGTCGCGCACGACCTCCGCGATCGAGATCAGGTCGCCGGAATTGATCTTGGCTTCGTATTCCTGCGCGCGGCGGCTCCACATCGTGCGCTTGATGCGGGCGCGGCCCTTCAGGGTCTTCACCGCGTCCTGCACCACGCGGCCGCTGGACAGCGGACGCATGCCGACTTGCTGGGCCTTGTTGCAGGGCACGCGCAGGATCAGCTTGTCCTGCTCGAACGCGATCACATAGACCTCGATATCGAAGCCCGCGACCGTTTCCTGTTCCCGTCCCATGATGCGGCCGACGCCGTGCGCCGGGTAGACAATGTATTGATCCAGATCAAATTGATTATCGTTGTTGGCGGTCTTCTTTTTCGTCATCGACTCTCTCTAACGACCCCACTGCCCGTTTTTCGCACAAGAACAGTTTGACGGAGCCAAAGGTAATGGGCCGCGTCTAGTGTTCCATTTACACACGATCGATATCGCCTGGAAAAGTTTGCCCCGAAATCAAAGGGATTCCGGCAGCCGCAAACCGAGCGTGCTGCGTAGAATATCACAAAACTGATAAAAATCAACGCCTTTCGGCTGCTGGCGCAACCAAGGCGGGATCGTGACCGCTAGTCGCCCGAACCTGGCTTCTCGGAGAAATACTTCTCCAGCTTGCCATTTTCCTTGGCCAGCTCGTCGGCGTCCGCCGGCGCGTCCTTCTTCACCGTGATGTTCGGCCAGGACTGGGCGAAGCGCGTGTTCAGCTCCAGCCACTTGTTGTCCGGGTCGTCCTCGGTGTCCGGCTTGATCGCCTCGACGGGGCATTCCGGCTCGCACACGCCGCAGTCGATGCACTCGTCCGGATGGATGACCAGCATGTTCTCGCCCTCGTAGAAACAGTCCACGGGGCAGACTTCGACGCAGTCGGTGTATTTGCAGCGGATGCAGGCGTCGGTGACGATATAGGTCATGACCGGAAAAGGATGCTGATCAGAAACGCGCGGGACATTGCCCCCCAGCGCGCGATTGTCAATCAGCGCCCGCTTCTGCCCGCTGCCGCGCCAGGATGCGCGCGCGGTCGGTCACCGCCAGCAGCGGGCCGATCCGGCGGATGAAGGATTCCTCGTCGGCGCTTCGTGTACCGTCGGCCAGCGCCACCGACCACAGATGCTGCATCAGCGTTTCGCGCTCCTCCAGCGGCATCTGCTCCTTCACCACCTTGGTGAAGCGGTAATGGTCCACTGCCTGTTCGGTCAGGTTTTCCGCTTTCTGGACAAGGGCTTCGGCGTCCGCCTCGTCCAGCGCGAACGCCGCGCGCAGGGCTTTCAGGATCTGCGCGCGCTCGTGATCCTCATAGTCGCCGTCGGCCATCGCGGTCTCGACCAGCAACGCCGCGGCGGCTTCGTGCGGGGAGGGCTCTTCGCGTTCAACCGGTTGCATTCCGCCGAACAGGGTCTTCAGGGCTTTGATCATGTCGGCTCGG
>ENA-ORCV01000431-ORCV01000431.1-marine-metagenome-genome-assembly--contig:-NODE-431-length-30987-cov-2.661695_pt1 | contig 30987 bp, 28 predicted proteins | sample MGYA00237779_ERZ508509 | MGnify/ENA primary metagenome ERZ508509 (study PRJEB26180, sample SAMN06268772) | marine metagenome | isolation source: Bioluminescent Bay, La Paraguera, Puerto Rico | place... | reverse complement strand
CCGGTCCGCCACGCAACCGGCGGGCGGACCGGAAGGTCCGACTCCCGTTTCCCCGACCTACATTCATGGACAAGCTCCTCGTTCACGGTGGCACCCCGATCCACGGCGCGATCACGATTTCCGGCTCCAAGAACGCCTCCCTTCCGATCCTCGCCGCCGCGCTGCTCACCGAGGAGGACGTCGTCATCCGCCGCGTGCCCGACGTCTCGGACACCAACTACATGGTGCAGATCCTGACCGGCCTCGGGGCCGACGTGGAGCGCTTCTCGGGCACCGTCCGGGTCACCGCCGGCGACATCTCCGGCAATATGATCGAAATCGCCTGGGACAAGGCGGATCGTCAGGGCGTGGAAAACGTCACGTTCCGGCAGGGCACGATGCTCGCCGGCGAGTCAGGGACAATCCCGTATGACGCCGTGCTGGCGTTCAATCTCCTGCACCTCGTCGAGACCGCGCCGGCGACGGTGCGTGCCGCCCACGCCGCCCTGAAGCCAGGCGGCCTGTTCATTTCCAAGACCGTGTGTCTTGGCGAAAAGCGCTCGCTGTGGCGACCGATCCTGTTCGTCATGCGGGCCCTGGGGCTTGCCCCCTTCGTGAAGCTCTACCGGGTGGCCGAACTCGAGGCTATGATCGAGAGTGCCGGCTTCGAGATCATCGAGACCGGGACCTACCCCGCGTCCCCGCCGAGCCGCTTCATCGTCGCCAGGAAGAAATAGGCGGGGATATCGACCGGCTCGCTGCACCTGCCCGCCAGGGCGGGTGCCCGACCGATGGCAGCGTCAGGGACCGGGGCAGCGCAATCAGCCTGCGGCTTTGCCGTCTGGCGCAGATACGTGTTTTGCGCTGTAGGCCTGCTCGCCGATCCGTTCGATCAGGCTGATCTGAAGCTCCAGCCAGCTTTTGTGGCCTTCCTCGTCCAGGACGATTTTTTCGAAGAGCTGGCGCGTGCCGATGTCGCCGACCTCGGCGGCCTGTTGGGAGGCCTTGGTATAGAACTCTATGGCCTCTTCCTCGTCGGCCAGATCCGCCTTGAACATGGCGACGAGCGAGGCCGCTGCGACGGGATCCTTGGCCATCTTCGGTTCGGGCGTGCCTCCGAGGAACATGATCCGGGCGATGTATTCGTCGGAATGCCCGAGTTCCTCCTGCATTTCCTCGCGCATCTGATCGGCCAGTCTGTCGAGACCCCAGTCGTCCAGAACATGAGCATGCAACTGGTACTGGTGGCTGGCCGTGAGTTCCATGCTCAGCGCTTTTTGCAGATTCTCGATCGTCCGGGTGTTGGTCATCGGTGGCTCCGTTGTCCGCGAGGCGGGTCTCGGCTGAAATTCATATTCGATAATTCGAATATGAAACAAGTCCGAGTCTAGTTCAATATCGGTACGAATACGTGACCTTGCATCAGGGGCGGCTGGCGGAAACACGGGTCAAGCGGACCAAAGCGCCCCATCCGTGCCATGCCGCGGCGTGCCGCCGATAGCTTGCCACGTAATCCATAATCCCGGACACTCCGCGTCCCTGGCGCCCGTGCGGCGCCCGCCCTCGCCACCGGTACGCCATGTCTCCGTCTTCCCCGCCACTTCGCCTGCCGGTCTTCTACGGCTGGGTGGTCGTAACCGTCGCCTTCGTGACGATGGCGATCGGGGTCAATGCGCGGACGGCCTTCTCGCTGCTCTATCCGCCGATCCTCGACGAGTTCGGCTGGCAGCGCGGCGAGACGGCCGGCGCCTTCACCATCGGGTTCCTGGCCGCCACCGGATTCGCGCCGGTGTTCGGCGTGCTGATGGACCGCTGGGGACCGCGGCTGGTTATTCCGCTGGGCGCAGCGATCGTGGCGGCCGGCTTTGCGCTGGCGATCCTCATCGCGTCGCCGGTGACGCTTTATCTCAGCCTCGGGCTGCTGGTCGTCGGCGGGTCGGTGGGCATGAGTTATATCGGCCACTCGATGTTCCTGCCCAACTGGTTCGTGCGCAAGCGCGGGCTGGCGATCGGCATCGCCTTTGCCGGTGTCGGGGTCGGCGGGATCGTGCTGCTGCCGCTGATCCAGTCGATCATCGAGGATGTCGGTTGGCGCACGGCCTGCGTGACGCTGGCCGTCGCCATCGTCGTGGTGATCATCCCGCTGAACATGATCCTGCAGCGCCGCCAGCCCTCCGATATCGGCGAGGAGCCGGACGGCGGGGCAAAGCGCGACCGGGACGGAAACGCGGCAAAGCCGATCGACAACGTCGTCGACCGGGCCTGGGCGGAAACCGACTGGACACTGCCCAAGGCGTTGCGCACCGGCCGGTTCTGGTGGATTTCGGCAGGCGCGTCGGCAGGCCTGTATGTCTGGTATTCGGTGCAGGTGCACCAGACGCGCTACCTGCTCGATATCGGCTTCGGCGCAGGCGAGGCGGCGTTCGCGCTCGGTCTTGTCGCGCTGTTCGGCATTGTCGGGCAGATCGGCATCGGGGCCCTGTCGGACCGGATCGGCCGGGAATGGGCCTGGACGATCGCTTGCATGGGCTTTGCCGTCTCCTACGCGGCACTGATCGCGCTGGGCGACACGCCGGCGCGGTGGCTGGTCTACGTGATGGTCGGCGGGCAGGGCCTGCTCGGATACGGGCTGGCCTCGCTGTTCGGCGCCATTCCCAACGAGATCTTCGCCGGTCGCCGTTTCGCGACGATCTTTTCGGTGACCACAGTCGGCGCCAATGTCGGGGCGGGTGTCGGGCCGTGGATGACCGGCGTGATCTTCGACCGCACCGGCTCCTACGACCTGGCCTTCATGGTGTGCCTCGCCATGTGCTTCGTGTCGGCTGCATGCATCTGGATGGCAGGGCCGCGCAAGGTGCGGCTGGTGGCAGGCCAGGCCGCAAGGCGCGAGGCCCGGCTGCGGGTTGGCGGAGAGGCAGGCGAGGCGCCGGTCAGCCGCCCTTGAAGGCGAGCACCGACAGGCTGCGGCCGTGCAGGGTGACGTCGCCGCCGGTCTTCTCCGGGCGGACGGAGAACTTCCAGACCCCGGGCTTCAGATCGGAATAGATCCATTGCGCCGCCCGGACCGGCTTGCCGGATCCGGACCCGGCCGTGCGCTGAACGCCGTTGTCGTCGGGAACGCCGATGAGGACATCGCCCTCGGAGCAGGCATTGGCATAGCCGCCATGGCCGACGCACCTGGCGATCGCAGTTGCGGAAATCGTGTCGTCACCGGCCGGCAGGGCCAGACTGGCGGCGAAGCGCACGAGAACCGCGCCGCGGCAGGACTTGTCCATGTCGACGGTTGCGGCCGGTTCAGTACCGCCGGGGCTTGCGTCGTCACGCGGATGGCTGTCGGGGCGGATGTCGAAGCCGGTCTTGCAGACGCGGCCAAGCCTTCTGGAGGACAGGGCCGTCCGCGCCCCCGACCGGGCCGGACTGGCGGTTTTCTCATCGGTGACGAGCTGATCCTGCGTCGTGGCTTCGGCGGGGCCGGCGGACAATCCGGCGCCAAACAGGCCGGCTGCAAACAAGGCGGACGCGATCAGGGCAGAGCAGGCAATCGGTGTCCGTGCGCGGGGGGCAAAGCGAAGCGGCAGGCGGGTATCAGGCATCGTTTCCCTCTGTGTCGTCTGCGCCGGTCGGGACGGGCAGGCCCGAACGGCCAGGCCCGAACGGCGATGCGAACTGATTGGCAGCCCGGCGTTTCAGTTGTGTGGCTGCGATGCTGGAGAAATGTTTCCGGCGCGTAACAGTTCCATGCGCCGGTTCGTTCCGGGGCCGCGCGACGGCCGGGTGGCGGACCCGTGCGGCGCACCCGTGCGGAAGGGTCGGACTTACCCCGCCTCTCCAGTTCTGGCACACTCGCGCGCATGAGAGGGTGTTCGTCATGAAGCGGGGCAGCGGCTGCGGGCCGCAGGCCGGCCCCTGGGTCGCCCGGCGGCGCGGCTATCACCACGGCAACCTGCGCGAGGCGCTGATCGAGGCGGCGCGGCAGCTGCTTGCCGAGAAGGGGGCGGCCGGGTTCACCCTGAAGGACGCAGCCAAGCTCGCCGGCGTCAGTCCGGCGGCGCCCTATCGCCATTTCAAGGATCGCGCCGCGCTGATCGGCGCGGTCTCGGACCGCGGTTTCGAACTGTTTTCCGAGCGGCTGAAGGCGGCGGCTGAGAAGGGCAGGGATCCGGCCGAGGCTTTCGGCAGGCTGGGCGAGGCCTATCTGGCCTTCGCCGCCGAGGAGCCCGGCTACTACGAGGCGATGTTCGATGCGGAGGGGCTGGGCGCAGCAGATCACGATGCCGGCGCGGGTGCGTTCTCGATCCTGGTCGAGGGGCTGACGAAAGCCTATGGCGAGGGCGCCTTCGGGGGTACGGACCCGCGTGTCGTCGCGCTGAACGTCTGGGCGCTGTCGCACGGGGTCGCGACACTCGCCGCCGCCGGCCGCCTGCCGCGCGGGCCGGGCGTTCCCAGCCCCGCGGACGTGCTGGCGACCGGCGTCGACGCGCTGGTGCGCGGTGCCGTCAGGCCGGGTGGCCGGCAGCCGGCCAAAGTTGTCGCACAGGACGAACCGGCGGAATAGGACCGCGAGGTTCCGGTCGGGCGCGCCGGCTCCAAGTCCTTCGGCCGAAAGCGGTTTCGGATGCTACTCGATTTTTACGTTGCGTCCCCTTGCGCAGAGCCGTCGCCGCGCTTATGTAAATCCTGTTCACATCTGATGGGAGGTGCCACGATGGCATGCGGTGCAAGTTGGGCCGAATCCTGGGGCCCCGGTGTCTATAGCGGTAACGGGTCCGGGGAGAATGCCCGGCAGGATGACGCCGGTAACAGCCGGTGGGGACCGTTCGCCACCTGGAAGACCTGGGAAATCGTCGTCACGATCGTCGGCTTCATAGTGTTCTGGCCGATCGGACTGGCGTTCCTGCTTTGGAAAATCTGGGGAGCAAAGGCTATGTGCAGGCACAAGCAGAATGGCGGCTGGTCGCGTCGCGCCTATCGCGGCGAGGGGCTGCGCCGGAGCACCGGCAATGTCGCCTTCGAAGAGTACAAGGCCGCCGAGCTGGAGCGCCTCGAGCGCGAACGCCAGCGTCTGGCCGAGGAGCAGAAGGCGTTCGGCGCGTTCCTGGACGAACTGAAGCGCAAGCAGGACCGCGAGGAGTTCGACCGCTTCATGGCGAGCCGCGGTCCGATCATCGACGACGGAGAGGGCGCGCCGGCGTCTGCCTGACGGTTCGGCGCCGACCGCATTATTCCGACAGCCATTCGGCCGCGCACCTTCCGGGTGCGCGGCTTTTTTTATTTTCCCCGTTCACGGAGTCACCGAACCGTCACGCCGGGGCGGCGAAAGCGTCATGGACTCGCGGCATTAAGTCCGGTCATGACCTATCCGCCGCGCACCGGGACCGCCGGCACCTCGCCGCCGGTCCGGTTTTCCTATTCCAGTCCAGACCAGCCGGTGCTGCAGCGCGCCGTGATCCGCGCCGTGGAGCTTGTCGGCGGGCAGCGGCGGCTGAAGCGGCTCTACGAGGCGCAACGCTTTAGGCGCCGGCACGGGGAAACCTTCTTCGACGCAGCGATCCGCCTGCTGGCTCTGGATGTTGCGTTCGATCCCGCCGCGCTTGCCGCGGTTCCTGCCGAGGGTCCGGTGGTCTTCGTCGCCAACCATCCCTACGGGGTGCTCGACGGGATCGTGCTGGCCGCGCTGATGCTCAGGGTCCGTCCCGATACGCGGATCCTCGCCAACGAGGTCCTGTACCGGGTGCCGGAGACGCGGGCGCATCTGCTGCCCGTCGACTTTGCGCCGACGCGCAAGGCGCTGGCCACCAACATCGCCTCGCGGCGGGCGGCCCAGACCTGGCTCGCGGGCGGCGGTGCGGTCGGGATCTTTCCCGGCGGCGGGGTTGCGACGAGCGAGCGGCCGCTGAGCCGGCCGGTCTACGACCTGCCCTGGCATCCGTTTACCGCGAAGCTGATCCGGGACGGGCGGGCGAGCGTCGTTCCGGTACATTTTTCCGGCCACAACAGCCGGCTGTTCCAGCTTGCCAGCCATCTCAGCCTGACGCTGCGGCTGTCGCTGTTATTCCACGAGACGGCACGACGCATTGGCACGCGGCTCGACGTGACGATCGGCGCGCCGATCCCGTATGCGCAGCTCGAGCCGATCGGCGAGAGGGCGGCGCTTGTCTCGGATCTGCGGCGGCGCACCTGTGCGCTGACGCCGGCCGCGTGCGAAGACTGGATGCGGCACGGGCGGATCCGCGGGGATGGCCGGTCGCAGGCCGCCGCCCGTCGAACGGCAAAGGCCGCGCACCGCGACTGAAATCACTCCACCGCGTCCGGGCGATCGGCGCGCCGGATTGTACGGGGAATGCCTAGAGCGTGTTCTTGTAGATCACGCCGTCCTTCATGATTACGTCGAAGTTCGTGTGCGGGTCCGCGACCAGGTCGATGTCCTCGAGCGGATTTCCGTCGACGAGGATCAGGTCGGCATAGGCGCCTTCCTCGATCACACCGAGCGGTCCTTCCTGATACGGGTGTCGGGGGCCGGCCAGTTCCAGCAGTTCGGCATTGGTGGACGTGGCCATCTTCATCACTTCGTACGGTGTGAACCAGCGCTTCAGCTTGGCCAGGAAAGCACCCTGTCGTTCCGTAAGTGCCGGATCGAAGAGCATGTCGGTGCCGAAGGCGATCTTGACGCCGACCTCCTTGGCCAGCGGATAGATCCTGTCGGTGCCTTCGGTGACCTCGATCCATTTGCGCGTGGAGCCGGGATCGTTGAACTCGAACGCATCCTCGTCGTCCAGCAGAGGCTGAATGCTGAGCCAGACGCCGTTGTCCTTCATCATCCTCAGGGTGTCCTCGCTCAGCAGGAACCCGTGTTCGATCGACTTGACACCGGCCTCGATGGCGATCCGGGCGGCCTCGTCCGTGAAGATGTGCGAGGCGACATAGGTGTTGTAGGTGTCGGCCACTTCGACGAAGGCCTTGATCTCGTCGAAAGTGTACTGACGCACGTCGAGCGGGTCGTAGACCGAGGACACGCCGCCCCCGCCCGAAATCTTGATCTGGGTCGCCCCCATGCGCATCACCTCGCGGGCGCGCTTCGTCACCTCCGGCACGCCGTCGGCGATCAACAGAAGACCGGTGCGGCCCCAGTACCAGAGCGGCGCGGCTGGATTCGATGGCACGTCCTGATAGGCCCGGTAGTCGAAGTGTCCGCCCGTCTGACCGATCGGCGGGCCCGAAGGAAGGATGCGCGGGCCGGGAATCTCACCGGCATCGATCATTTTCTTGGTGGCGAACGGATTGCCGCCGACATCGCGAACCGTCGTGAAGCCCCGCATCAGCGTCTTTTCGGAGCCCATCGCGCCACGAATGGCGACTTCGAGAATGTCCCCGGTCACGACGGTAATCTGCGACGCGCAGCAATAGGAGGTATGCCAGTGCGCGTCGATCAGGCCGGGGATCATCGTCCTGCCGCCGGCGTCGATCACGGTCGCGGCGTCGGGAGCGGGAATCCCGGCGCCGATCCTGGCGATCTTGTTGCCCTCGATCAGGACGCTCATGCCTTCGATCAGGTCGGGCGAGGTTCCGTCGAAGATGCGCGCGCCCTCGATCAGGATGGCAGGCGAGGTGGCATCATTCGTCTGGGCGAGGGCGGGCGGGTTCACACCGGCCAGAGACACCGCAGCCAGGAATGCGAACGCCGTTTTCATGCGCAGTTCCTCCGTTGCTTGTCGGGGGGCGGACGCAACCTGGCGGCGTTTACGCCCGGTACTCGGGCGCCTCGGCGTCGAGGATCTCCTTCAGTTCGCGCAGATGCATGTCGGCGCCTTCGGGATAGTCGAGCCATTGCCGCATGGTCTTTTCGGCGACCTCGTCCGGGGCGACGCGCAGGTCGCGGCCGGTCATCATGGCGGTGACCAGCGTCTGGCAGGCGCGCTCGAAATAGTACATTTCGTCGAAAGTCTGCGCGATCGTCTCGCCGACCACCATGACGCCGTGATTGCCCATGACCAGGATCGGCTTGTCGCAAATCAGCCCGGCGACGCGCTCGGCCTCGTCGCCGAGCCCCATGCCGTCATAGCCCTCGTCGATGGCGATGCGGCCGTAGAAGCGCATGGTGTTCTGGTCGATCGGCGGCATCGAGGAATCCGCCAGCGAGGCCAGCACGGTGGCGTACTTCGAATGGACATGCATCAGGCAGCGCGCCAGCGGCACCTTGCGGTGGATCGCGCCGTGCAGGCCCCAGGCGGTCGGGTCCGGGGCGTCGGGCCGTTCCATCGTTTCCGGATCGTTGGCGTCGATCAGCAGAAGGTCGCTCGCCCGGATGCGCGAGAAGTGCCGGCCGTTCGGGTTCATCAGGAACCGTGCGCCATCGTCGGAGACCGCGTAGCTGAAATGGTTCGCGATGCCCTCGTGCATGTCGAGCCGCGCCGTCCAGCGGAAGGCGCAGGCGAGATCGACGCGGGCGTCCAGGTGGTCGAGGTTGGGGCGGTGGGTTTCGGGCAATCCGACGACGCTCATGGCGGTCTCCCGGTCCGGTGTTAGCCGGAGGCGATGGTAGGCCGCGCCGGCGACCGCTTCAATGCGCCCGCTTCAATGCATCCGGATCCCGTTACCCGGCGACCCGTTCGATCTTCAGGATGCGGCCGGAGGTGTCCACGAAGAAGATCTGGATCAGGTTCGTCCCTTGGGGTCCGCCGAGCGTCATGTTCCGCGTCACGACGCGGCTGTCGCCGCAGCCCTTCGGGTTGGGGCCGATGACGATGGTGACCGGGATCGTGTCGCGCCCGACGGACTGTCCGGACGGGGCGCCGCGCTTAGCCGACAGGGCCGCCTGGCAGGTATCGTGTGCGACATAGTTGGCCGTCAGCCGGATCGGGCCGCCATAGGGGCCGGTGCGGCGGGCATAGCTTCCCGGACCCTGGGCCGACGCCAGGTCGGGAAGCACCAGAACGAACGCGAGAAGGACGAGCGCGACATATTTCATGGGGGACCTCCGGTGGATTTGCCCGGTCTCATCGACGCCGCTCCGGGCCTGTTGCCAGTAACGAAACGTAGGCGCGCGGGCGGCGGCTTCAATGCGATGCGATGACCGCAGGCCCGGAGAGACGGTTGGCCGAGAAGCAAGGGTTAGCCGAACTCCGCGATCCTTTTCGCCGTTTCCGGGTCGAGGAAGCCGCGCACGGTGGCCGCCGTCTCGGCCTGCATGGCGCGAAGAAGGCCGGCGCCGTCCGGCCGGGCAAAGGCGCGACGGAGGTCGCGGACGGGGCCGGCGGGCAGGGCGGCGATGCGCGTCGCAAGCTGTGTGGCGGCGGGCAGCAGTTCCGCGTCGGCGACCACGTCGCGAACCATGCCCCACTGCTTCGCCTGATCGGCGTCGAACCGCTCGCCGAACAGGATCATGTCGCGGGCCTTCTGCAGGCCGACGAGGCGCGGCAGGATATCGGTGACGCCGCCGGTGACGAACAGGCCCCAGGAAATCTCGGGGAAGAAGAACCGGGTGCCCTCGGCGGCGATCGCGAAGTCGCAGTTGATCACCCATTCCAGCCCGCCGCCGACCGCCCAGCCGCGGATCGCGCCGACCACCGGCGTATCGCCCAGCACCATTGCCCGCGTCACGTCCTGGATGCGCTCGACATAGGCGGTGGTGCCGGCCTCGTCGGAGACCTGATCCTCGAAGTCCCTGAGGTCGTCGCCGGAGCAGAAGGCGCGGCCCTCGCCGGTCAGCACGATGGCGCGGACGGTATCGTCGCGGTCGGCTTCGGTGAGGGCTGCGACCAGGTCATCGAGCAACTCGGGCACGATGGCGTTGAGGCGGTCCGGGCGATTGAGCGAGATCTTGCGGACGCCGTCGCCCAGATCCTCGAAGAGAACGGTCATGTCGTGTCCTTTCTTATGGCGCCCGGGTCTGATGACGCCTCGGGTCTGATAACGCGCCGGGTCTTGCCTTCGGAGCGCGGCAGGGCGCCGAAGGGCAGGAGGGTGACCGCGGCGGTGATGCCGATGTCCTGCTTGATGCGCCGCTCCAGGGCGGCGGCAAGTCCGGCGTTGCCGGTCTGTCCCTCGGCGGCCTCGGCTTCCACCGGCAGCGCGTCGTAGGGGCCGGGGCCGTCGAGAACGATGCGGTATTCGCCGGACAGCTCGGCGAAGCGGTTGATGGTGGCCGCGACCTGGGTGGGGAAGGCGTTGATGCCGCGCACCACCACCATGTCGTCGCTGCGGCCGACGACCTGGAAGCGCGGCGCGGTGCGGCCGCAGGCGGCGCGCGCGGTGCCGATGATTTGCAGGATGTCGCCGGTGCGGAAGCGGACCAGCGGCTGGCATTCGCGGCTGAGGTGCGTTAGCACCAGTTCGCCGCGCGCGCCTTCCGTCCAGGCGATCGGCGCAGCGGTCGCGGGGTCGATCAGCTCGGGATGCAGGATGTCGAGGGCGACGAAATGCAGGTCGGTGTCGAGTTCGCTCTGGCCGGCGAAATTGCAGAACACGTCCGAGACACCGTAGTTGGCGTTGCGGACTTTGAAGCCCCAGGTCGCCTCCAACCGCGCCCGGAAGTCGGCGTTGTCGAGGCCGGCCTCGCCGCCGAACATGCCGAGCTTCAGGCCGAGATCGCGCGGTTTCAGGTCGGGGAAACGCTCGGCGAGGACGCGCTCGAGCACGGCCGGATAGGACGGCGTGCAGGAAATCGCGGTGACGTTCAGCTCGCAGATCGTGCGGATCAGAAGCTCGGTATCGCCGACGCCGAAGGGGACGACGGTCGCCCCGGTCGCCTCAAGGGTCATGTGATCGGTGACGCCGCCCATCCACAACCGGTAGTTCAGGCAGTGGATCACCCGGTGGCCGGGCCCGAGGCCGCCGGCGCTCTGAGCGCGGGCGCCGACGACCGCCGTCTCGTGTGCGTCGCGTTCGGACAGGGCGAGGTTCATCGCCGTGCCGGTGGTGCCCGACGTGCGGTGGATGCGGGCCACTTTGGCTGCGTCGGCGGCCAGATAGTCGCCGAAAGGCGGGTAGACGCGTTGGCTGTCGCGCAGCATCTCCTTGTCGACCAGCGGCAGCTCGGCGAGGCCGGCGAGGGAGGCCGGCGGCACAGCCGCCCCCCAGACGCGCCGGTGCAGCGGCGAGTGGTCGAGCACGTAGTCGCGCTGGCGCTCCCACAGGCGCTGCCGGTGGGCGGCGAGGTCGTCGAGCTCCGCGAAGTCCGCCCGGTCGATCAGCATGGACTTGCGCTCCGACGACCGGGGGAGGCGGGCGGCACAGGCGACGAAAACGACCGGATCGGCATTGAATCGCCTTCAAAAATGATTATGATATCAATGTCATTTTCTACGGATCCGTGCGAAAGTCAATGGCCGAAACGCGAGGATTATCAAGGCGAAGGAGATGAGCTCAGGCGGACGGCGGCGACCCAAGGCGGGCGCCGATGGCAGGGAGCCGGTCGTCAGCGAGCCGTCGCCAGCGAGTGTAATTGGGCCGGGCGTATTCGGGCAGGGTGACCGGCCGCAGCCGCTGTCGCGGGGCCGGCATCAGTCGAGACCGGATCTGAATGGCGAGGGGCAGACATGGCATTGACGGCGCTGAACGCCGGAGAAAGCGACGGGGCGGGCAACGAACCGGGCGATTTCGCGTCTGTCCTCCTAGCAGCTGCCGCCGTCGAGGGCTTGCGCAAGACGGAGCGGACGCGGCTCCGATTGCTGGCAAGCCTTGCCGGGCTCCTGCAGTCGGGCGTCGAGCGGGCCGGCCTCAAGGTGTCGGCCGTCACGGCGAATGCCGGCGTCGCGCACGGAACCTTCTACCGCTACTTCGCCGACATTCCGGCGGCGACCGAGGCGCTGGTCGAGGACTTCTCGGCCTATGTGCGCGACCGGCTCGACAGTGCGCGGGACGGCGAGACCGGCTCGCGCGAGCGGGTGCGGGGCGCGACGCTCATCTACGCCCGCACCTTCCGGGACAATGCCGCGCTGATGCGCTGCCTGATCGATCTGGGCGGCGAGGCGTCCGCCTTCCGGCAGTCGTTCCAGAAACTGAACTGGGAATGGAACATGCGCATGGCCGCGGCGATCGCCAAACGCCGGGCGGTGGTGTCCGGAGGCGCCCAGCAGCGCCCCGCCGACCTGCTGCCGGTCGCCTATGCGCTCGGCGGGATGATCGACGAGTTCCTGAGCCAGCTTTATCTGCGCAGGGACCCGGCCCTGGAACATCTGGCAGACGACGAGGACGCCGTTGCCGACCTGCTGACCGATCTGTGGTACCGCGCCGCCTATGGCGAGGTGGCGGCATAGGGGCGGCGAGCGCGTAGGCCGTCCTATGAGGCCGGGCAGCACAAACCGCTGGAGATCACCGTTCATTCGCGCCCCGACCTTACCGAATGAGGCCGGTGGCGCGACGGCTCATTGCACCGAAAAGGCAATGAACAGAGACAGCAACATGAACAACAGCGGCAGGTACCGGGCTCTGCGCTGTCCGGCGGCTTCGCGTCTGGTATAGACGTGCATGCCGAAGACGAAACTCATGATCAGGGGGTTGGCAGCGAGATTCGGTGCGAGATCGCGATAGAATTACACAGCTGGACCGGATAAACTGATCATCGACAGCCTTGAATTGGAGCGGGCGCGTTCCCGCGAATATATCAGGAAGACGGATCGATGCTACGCATAGCCGCGTTTGTCCTGGGTGTCGCAGCTCTTGTGCTGACGTTGTTCGCGGGGTCGGCTTTTGCGGCAGACGAGTCGCCGATCTGCCGATATGGGATGCTGGCTACCGGCACCGTCGAGTGGAGCGCGGAAGCATTGGAGTGCGACCGCCGCAACAGAAAGCTTTACGCCTCCATGACCTACGAAGAGGCACGCGATTACAGGGCGCGCCTTATCGAATTATGGCGCGAGGAACACCCGGAGGATTTCGAAAATCCGCCTCCTCGGTCCAGCCGAGAATAACAAGTTTCCCCATACCAGAAGCCAAGCCCCCGCTCGGGGGCTTTTTTATTGGGTGACCATGTCTGCAATGACCGGTCGGGGTGTGACAGGATTGCAATCGTGGCGCTGACCGCGCTGTCGATCATGAATTTAGTCGGTGACCCAAGCTTTCGAATAGTATTCGGGACGTCCTTGCGCAGAGCAAGCAATTCTATTTCACAAACGGTCGCAGCAAGACGGCCTCGTCATGAATCCTTGTTCGCCGGTTGATATTTCCCTTGCGGACTTGTGTAATCGAGAGGCGTTCTGTCTCAATAACTTAACATAACAAGCTTTCGGGAGGTCAATTCATGCCGGTTCACAGGAACATCATCCGCTCCTTCGCCCTGACGTGTCTGTTTGCTATGCCGGCGGCGCCGGCGCTGGCGGACGACATTGGTATTCTGACCGAGGACGATGTGCGCGGCGTGTTCCAGGCGCCTGGCTATTCGCCTTATGCCAACCGGCATTTCCCCACCCAGGTCTACTGGGGCGACACGCACCTGCACACCGACAACTCGCTCGACGCGCGCGCCTTCGGGGTGACGCTGAGCCCCGAGGACGCCTACCGCTTCGCACGCGGCGAGGAGGTGACCTCGAGCCACGGACTGAAGGTGCAGCTGTCGCGGCCGCTCGACTGGCTCGTGGTCTCGGACCATTCCGACGGCATGGGGGCGATGAAGGAGATTGTCGCCGGCAATCCCGACCTGATGCGCGACCCGACCGTGCGCGAGTGGAACAAGGGCGTAAACGCCGGCGGCGAGACGGCGCTGCTGGCGACAATGGACGTCATCAACAGCTTCTCGCAGGGCGATATCCCTGCGATCCTGCTGGACCCGGACTTCCAGCAGACCGTCTGGGACGACTACCTGAAGACCGCCGAGCGATACAACGAGCCGGGCCGGTTCACAGCCATGATCGGCTACGAGTGGACGTCGACTGAGGATGGCAACAACCTGCACCGCAACGTGCTCTATCGCGACGGCGCCGACATCGCCCGTCGCATGCTGCCCTATACGACGTCGGAAAGCTTCAATCCGGAGGACCTGTGGACCTGGATGGAGCAGTACGAGGACAAGACCGGCGGCCGCGTCCTGGCGCTCGCCCATAACGGCAATCTGGCCAACGGCATCATGTTCCCGGTCGAGACCAATCCGGCCACCGGCCAGCCGCTCGACGGCACCTATGCCGCGCGGCGCGCGCGCTGGGAGCCGATGTACGAGGTTACCCAGATCAAGGGTGACGGCGAGACCCATCCCTTCTTGTCGCCGAACGACGAGTTCGCCGACTACGAGACCTGGGACAAGGGGAACCTAAACCTGTCGGTCGACAAGACCGACGACATGCTGCAGTACGAATATGCCCGCGAGGCGCTGAAGAACGGCCTCAGGATGGAAACCGAGCTGGGCACGAACCCTTACAAGTTCGGCAGGGTCGGCTCGACGGACAGCCACACGGCGCTGGCCACAGCCGAGGAGGAAAACTTCTTCGGCAAGCATTCGGGCACCGAGCCGGAGCCGGAACGCGCCGAGCATCTGGTTGCCGAGTTCGACGGCAAGTCGATCGTCGGCTGGGAGATGGTCGGGTCCGGCTATGCCGGCGTCTGGGCGACCGACAACACCCGCGAGGCGCTGTTCGACGCGATGATGCGCAAGGAGGTCTATGCGACCACCGGCCCGCGCATGCTGGTGCGCTTCTTCGGCGGCTACGACTTCGTGCCCGAGGACGCCGCAAGCCGGCTGCCGGCCGGCGTCGGCTATGCCAAGGGCGTGCCGATGGGCGGCGACCTGAACCCGGCGCCCGAGGGCAAGGCGCCGACCTTCCTGGTCGCCGCGCTGAAGGACGCCTATAGCGGCAACCTCGACCGCATCCAGATCGTCAAGGGCTGGCTCGACGCTGCCGGCGAGACCCATGAGCAGGTCTACGACGTCGTCTGGTCCGGCGACCGGACGCCGGGCGCCGACGGCAAGCTGCCGGCGGTTGGCGACACGGTGGATGTCGAGAACGCCACTTGGACCAACACGATCGGCGCGCCGGAGCTGATCACGGTGTGGACGGACCCGGACTTCGATCCGGGGCAGAAGGCCTTCTACTACGCCCGCGTCATCGAGATCCCGACGCCGCGCTGGACCGCCTATGACGCCAAGCGGTTCGGCATCGAGATGCCGGCCGAGGTGCCGATGACGACCCAGGAACGGGCCTATACCTCTCCGATCTGGTACTCGCCGGCGGGCTAGGTTCGCGGCAGCTCAGGCGTAGAGCTTGCGAAATGCGGTCGGCGTGCAGCCGGCGAAGTCCTGGAACGCCCGGTTGAAGGCGCTAAGCGACTCGTAGCCGACGGCCAGCGCGACCGACAGCACAGGTTCGCCGCCGTTGCTGAGCAGTTCGAGCGCGCGGATCATCCGCATGCGGCGCTGGACTTCGCGCCACGTCATGCCGGTCTCTTCGGAGAACCGGCGCGCCAGGGAGCGCTCCGAGAGGCGCGCCGCATCGGCGACCTCGGCGAAGCCGAGTTTCTCGCCGAGCCGCGATTGGGTGACATCGAGGGCGCGGACGACGGCGCCCGATTTGCCTTTCGGGATCCAGGTGTTGCTGGGATGGGAGCCGAGTTCGGTGCAGGCGAAAGCCAGCGCCTTGAAAAAACTCAGCGCATAGGGGTCGAGAGGGCCCGAGTCCGGTCCCCAGCGACGCGTGTGCTGGATCATCTCGCGGGCGACCGGTGTCACCGGAAAGACCTTGCAGGCGGAAACCGGCGCGTCGATGAATCGTCGGTGGAACAGTACCGAGCAGCAGGTGACGGGACGGGCGATGCCGACGACGATCGGCGTGTCGGCCGGAATCCAGGCCGCCCGCGACGGCGGCAGCGTCCAGACCCGGTCCTCGGCTTCGAGGCGCATCGCGCCCTTCGCGCTGTAGAGAAGGTAGTGGCGGTCGAAACGGTGTGATTTCGGCGGCTCGGGTTCGAATATTCTGTAGACGCAGTATGCTTCGAGGTCGTCCCCGGCCATGACACGTCTTCCCGTTTGTCGAGACCCGATCCGGCGGCCGTCTCTGCCTTACGCGAGCGGACGGGCAATATAGCCCAGGCTCATGCGCTGCGGAGGCCCCTGCGTGAACGCATATGTCTCCGGCGCCGCGAACCCGGCCTCTTCGAGCATGCCGGCCACCGCCTGCGCGTCATAGGACCGGTGGCGCCACCAAAGCTGCAGCAGCGCGGTACACCAGTGCGGCTTGCTGACGACCAGCAGCAGCGCGCCGTGCGGTGCGATCCGGCTGCGCAGGGCCTTCAGGATCGCGCGCGGATCCTCGCAATGCTCGATGACATGGGCACACAGGATCACGTCGTAGGGCGCTTCGCCCGGGGCGGCATCCGAAATGCGGCCATGGATCGTCCGGGCATGGCGGTCGCGGGCTTCCAGCCTGGCCCGGGCGGCGGCCAGCATCTTCGCGGAGATATCGAGGACCGCGAACCGCGCGTCCCGGGCTGCCGCGTCGCTGAACGCCAGCGAGAAGGCCGCCGTGCCTGCACCGGCGTCGAGAACCGACAGGGATCGCCCTGGTATCGTTTCCAGCACCGGCCCGGCGTGCCGGATCAGGCCGGCATAGGCGCCGATATAGCCGAGGCGCCTGATCGCGTCGTGCCATTTGTGGGCAATGGCATCGTAGCGGCGGGCAAGCGGGGGAAACGGCGTTGTTCCCAACGCCGTCTGCCGGGCATGGTGCATATCGGTCGCTCCGGTTCGCTGGAGGACACTTACGACGCTGGCCGATCTGCCGTCCTGCGCGCAACGGCCGGAAATTTGCCCCGGACGGACAGATCGGCGGTCCGGGTCGGGCCGGCGCGCTGCATGGCCGGTCGGTCTAGGGCGCGGCTTCTGCGTCGGCGGCCAGCTTGAGGCCGAAGCCGACCATCACCGTGCCGGCCAGGCCCTGGATGAAGCGGCCCATGCGCCGGTAGGCGGCCTGGGTGGGCGGCGCGGCGAACACGAGGGCGACGAAGCCGTACCACAGGGCCGTCTGCACGCCGATCACGGCGATCACCGCGGCATAGAACCAGGCCGGCGCCTCGGGCGGCACCGCGACGACGAAGACGGACGTCCAGAAGACCGCTGATTTCGGATTGGCGAGGTTGGTCAGGAGCCCCGACCGGAACGCGGCGCGCGGCAGGCGCTTCGGCAGCTCGGGCGCACCTGCTGGATCGGGCGCGTGCCGGAGCGCGTCCCAGACCATGCGTCCGCCGAGCCACATAAGGTAGGCCGCTCCGATCAGCTTCAGCGTGGTGTAGAGCGTTCCCAGCTCCTGCAGGACGATGCCGACGCCGGCCAGCGTCAGGCTGACCCAGGTCAGCGTCGCGACGACGATGCCGGCCACGCACATCAGTCCGTCGCGGACCGTCCGGCTTGCCGCGACATGGGCGGTCACCACCATGTTCGGCCCCGGCACCATGGCGCCGACGAGATGGATCACGGCAAGGGCGAGAAGGGCGGAGAGAAGCGTGGTCATGGCGCCGGTCCCTTGGCTGTTCAGGATGGCCGACGGTACACGGCATCTCAGACGCTCGGTATGCGTCGTTTACCGGGTGCCTCTGCGCCTAGTCAGAGCCCATGACCGGCTCGCGGACCATCCAGATCTCCTGCTCATGAACCCGGATGCCGTCCGGATACGCCTCGAGATCGTCCTCTTCGAACTCGGAACGTTCGGTATAGCCGGCTTCGGCGAAACCGTCGGGAACGGTGAGGCCGAGCTCGCGGGCAAGGCTGCGTTCGGCCGGATCGAGCTGTGCCCAGGTCTGGCTCGGGTGGTCGCGGTCTTCGAAGGTGCGCCCGTACCCGGGATCGGTGAACACGCCGACCTCGCCGCCCCAGGGTTCCGGCCATGGCACGATGACATAGACGCGCTGATCGGCCTGAGCCGCGGGCCGGGCTGCCCGCAATCGCGCGGCGGCGTCCAGCATGAGTTGCAGGGTTTGGCGCTGATGATCGGGCTCCGCCCAGGGCGGGTCCATCAGCCGGCGGTCGACGGGCGGATGCCAGTGCATGTATCCGTGCCGGCGAACCTCTTCATCGTCGGGCGGGAACACGCCGTCGAACGACTTGGCCCAGTCCGCCATCGCGGCAAGGTGCTTCTCCGGCTTTCGCAGCCTCGGCGCGGGTTCGAAGACGATGCGGCGGATGCCGTAGATCATGGGAGGTCCGCAGTCGGTCCTAGTGCGGTTCGGGACACAGGCAGTCCGCAGAGCCCGACCCTAGCATGCACCGGCGAGGATCACGCCGCCCATACCCCCCGCCGCTCGGCGTCTTGATGATAATCGCGTCGCCGGGGGCGCAGACGGTCTGGTCGCAGCCTTCCAGCTGCTCGACCGTGCCGTCGGTGCGGCGGACGGAATTCGCGCCGCATTCGCCGGGCGAACCGCCGTCGAGGCCGAAGGGCGGCACCTTGCGGTGGCCGGTCAGCAGCGAAATGTCCATCTGCTCCAGGAACCGGATCGTGCGCAGGGTGCCGTCGCCGCCGTGCCACCTGCCCGTGCCGCCAGAGCCGCGGCGGACATGGAAATCCTCCAGCACGACCGGATAGCGGAACTCGAGCACCTCCGGGTCGGTCAGGCGGGTGTTGGTCATGTGGGTGTGGACGGCCGAGGTTCCGTCGAAACCGGGGCCGGCGCCCGATCCGCCGCAGATCGTCTCGTAATACTGGTAGGTCGCGTTGCCGAAGTTGAAGTTGTTCATGGTGCCCTGGGCGGCGGCCAGTGCGCCGAGCGCGCCGAACAGGGTGTCGGTGACGGCCTGGCTGACCTCGACATTGCCGGCGACGACGGCGGCGGGGAACTTCGGCGCCAGCATGCAGTCGTCGGGGATGACGATGTTGATGGGCTTGAGGCAGCCGGCGTTCATCGGGATCTCGTCGTCGACCATGCAGCGGAAGACATAAAGGACCGCCGCGCGGGTGACCGGCTGCGGGGCGTTGAAGTTCGAAGGCTGCTGGGGCGACGTGCCGGTAAAGTCGACGGTCGCCTCGCGCTTCTCCTTGTCGACGGTGATCCGCACGCGGATCGCCGTGCCCTGGTCCATCGCGTATTCGAATTCGCAGTCGTGCAGGGCGTCAATCACCCGGCGCACGCTTTCCTCGGCATTGTCCTGGACGTGGCGCATATAGGCGTGGACGACGTCGAGGCCGAAATGGCCGACCATCTTCTTCAGTTCCGCGACGCCCTTCTCATTGGCGGCGATCTGGGCACGCAGGTCGGCGACGTTCTGGTCGGGATTGCGGCAGGGCCAGGGGCCCGACGTCAGCAGACCGCGCAGCGCCGCCTCGCGGAATTCGCCCCGGTCGACCAGCTTGAAGTTGTCGATGACGACGCCTTCTTCCTCGATCGAGGTGGCGCGCGGGGTCATCGAGCCTGGCGCCTTGCCGCCGACATCGGCGTGATGGCCGCGCGAGGCGATCCAGAACAGGATGTCTCCTGACTTTCCTTTCGTCTTATCATTCTCCGTCATGGCCGGGCTTGTCCCGGCCATCCACGTCTTATCTGTGTCAGCCGCTGCTCGTGGATGCCCGGGAGAGTTGGTGTCGACGACATCGAACACCGGTGTCACGACCGTGATGTCGGGCAGATGCGTGCCGCCGTTATAGGGGGCGTTGAGCACGAAGACATCGCCGGGATGGATGTCGGGATTCTGCTCGATCACCGCCATGACGGACCGGTCCATCGAGCCGAGATGGACGGGCATGTGCGGCGCGTTGGCGATCAGCGCGCCGTCGGCGGCGAAGACCGCGCAGGAGAAGTCGAGGCGCTCCTTGATGTTGACCGAATAAGCTGTCTTCTGGAGCGTCACGCCCATCTGCTCGGCGATCGACATGAACAGGTTGTTGAACACCTCGAGCATGACCGGGTCGGCCTCGGTGCCGATGGCGGCATGACGGGCGAGCGGCACGACGCGGCGCATGACAAGATGCAGCTTCGGCGTGATCTCCGCCTGCCAGCCGGCCTCGACGACCACGGTGTTGTGCGGCTCGATGATGAGGGCCGGCCCCGAAACCGCCTGACCGGGGGGCAGCCGGTCGCGGGCGTAGACGGGCGCATCGCGCCACTCGCCGCCGGAGAACAGGCGCGTCTGCGCGAGCGGATCGGGTGTCGCATCGCTCGTCGGGAATACGGGCTCCTCCCGCCGGGCGCCGCCGCCGACCGTCTCGACCTCGATGGCCTCGACGACAATCGCCTTTTCCGGCGTGATGAAGCCGAATTGCTGGCGGTGGGCTGCCTCGAAGGCGGCCGTCATGGCGGCCGGACTTCCCAGTTCCACGTCGAGCGGCGTATCGGTGCCGGCATAGCGCAGATGGACCCGGACGATCGTGCGCGTCTCGTTTTGCGCGATGCCCTGCGAGCGTAGTTCGGTATCGTTCTCCCCGGTCAGGCGGGTCGCGATCTCTTCGATCTCCGCCATGACATCGGCCGACAGTTCTCGCTCGATGGCCTGCTGGCGGTTGGCGCGGATGTCGGCGAGACCCATGCCGTAGGCCGACAGGATGCCCGCCAGCGGATGGATCAGCACGGTGGTCATGCCGAGCGTGTCGGCGATCAGGCAGGCATGCTGGCCGCCGGCGCCGCCGAAGCAGGTCAGCGCGTATTCGGTGACGTCGTAGCCGCGTTCGACCGAGATCTTCTTGATGGCGTTGGCCATGTTCTCAACCGCGATGCGCAGGAAGCCCTCGGCCACCTGTTCAGGCGTGCGGCCGTCGCCGATCTCGGCGGCAAGGTCGGCAAAGGCGGAGCGCACCGCCTTCACGTCGAGCGGCTCGTCGCGGCCGGGGCCGAAGATCTTCGGGAAGAAATCCGGGTCGATCTTGCCGAGCATGACGTTGGCGTCGGTGACGGCCAGCGGGCCGCCGCGCCGGTAGCATTTCGGGCCCGGATTGGCGCCGGCGGAATCCGGGCCGACCCGGAAGCGGGCACCGTCGTAATGCAGGATCGATCCGCCGCCGGCGGCGACCGTGTGGATCTGCATCATCGGGGCGCGCATCCTGACGCCTGCAACCTCGGTCTCGAAGGTGCGTTCGAAGGCCCCGTCGTAGTGCGACACGTCGGTCGAGGTGCCACCCATGTCGAAGCCGATGATCCTGTCGTGGCCGGCCATGCGCGAGGTTTCGACCGCACCGACCACGCCGCCGGCCGGACCGGACAGGATCGCGTCCTTGCCCTGGAACAGGTCGGCGGCGGTCAGGCCGCCATGTGACTGCATGAACATCAGGCGGGGGCTGGCGGTCGCCACCTGATCCCTGGCGCTGAGTTCGCCTGCCACCTGGTCGACGTAGCGGCGCAGGATGGGGGAGAGATAGGCGTCGACGACGGTGGTGTCGCCGCGTCCGACGAGCTTCATCAGCGGCGAGACCTCGTGCGACACGGAAACCTGGGTAAAGCCGATGTCGCGCGCCAGAGCAGCGAGCTGCTGCTCGTGCTCGTGGAACCGGAAGCCGTGCATCAGGACGATGGCGCAGGCGCGGATGCCGTCCTGATAAACCGATTCAAGTGCCTGCCGAGCTGATTCAAGGTCGAGGGGTAACTCTATGGATCCGTTGGCCAAAACGCGCTCGTTCACTTCGACCACGCGTTCATAGAGTGATTCAGGTTTGACGATCTTCCGGTCGAACAGGCGCGGGCGTGCCTGATAGCCGATCTCCAGCGCGTCGCGGAATCCGCGGGTGATCACCAGCACGGTGCGGTCGCCCTTGCGCTCGAGCAGCGCGTTGGTGGCGACCGTCGTGCCCATTTTGACCGCGCTGATCCGGTCGGCCGGAATCGGGGCGTTGGCGGTGACGTCGAGGAGGTCGCGAATGCCCTGGATCGCGGCGTCGCGATAGGCTTCGGGGTTCTCGGACAGGAGCTTGTGGGCGACGATCTCGCCGTCCGGCCTGCGGGCAACGATGTCGGTGAACGTGCCGCCGCGATCGATCCAGAAATCCCACTTGGCCGGCATGTGTTTTTCCTCCGCTGAGCCCCGGTGCGCCCGTCCCGTTCCGGTCAAACGGCCGTTCGGTAAGGGTGCCCTGATTCCGTTCCGTCTTCTAACGCCGGTCCCTTAGCGCGGTGTTACCCGCGCGGGCTTCGCGCCGACCCGTGCCCGGCTGCCGATGGCGACCACGGCAACGACGGCAATGGCGAACAGGATGGTCGTCAGACCGATCTCCTCGCCGAGCAGCACCGCCGCGATCACAAGCGTCACGAACGTCTGCAGCAACTGGATCTGGCCGACGCGCGAGATGCCGCCCATCGCCAGCCCGACATTCCAGGCGAAGAAGCCGACGAACTGGCTGAACACCGCCAGATAGGCAAGGGCCACCCAGGCGTCGAACGGCACCGCGGCGGCATCTGCCGGCCACAGCCACCAGGTCGCAACGCCTGAGACGGGCAGCGACAGCACGACCGCCCAGGAGATCACTTCCCAGCCGGGCATGGTGCGGGCAAGGCGGGCGGAATAGGCATAGCCGAATGCCGCGCAGGCCGTCGACAACAGCAGCAGCAGGTCCCCGGCCTGCAGCGCCGGCCCTCCGGCCTGTATCGCGTCGCGCAATGCAAAGACGATGACGATCGCCGCGCCGAGCGCACCCCAGGCCCAGAAGGCGGGCGACGGCCGCTCGCCGGCCACCGCCACCGCTGCCACCGCGGTCGCCAGCGGCAGGATGGCGAGGACGACGCCGCCGTGCGCAGCGGGCACCGTGCGCATTGCGAGGGCCATCAGCGCTGGAAAGCCGAGCACGATGAACAGGGCGATGAAAATCAGCGTGACCAGGTGGCGGCGCGGGAACGGGCGGCGCAGGACAATAAGGATCGCTGCGGCCAGCACGCCGGCGATAGCGGCCCGCGCCGCGGTCACGAACCACGGGTCGAGGCTTTCGACGGCGAGCCGCGTGACGGGCAGCGTTGCGCCGAAGATCACGACGCCGATGAAGCCGAGCGTATAGCCGAGCAGTGTCCTGGAGATCGGCAAGGCAGGGCGCTCTCGACCGGTTCGGGGCGGGGGACGTTTCCCGCCCAGTCTTAGCGCCAATCGGGCTGTCCGTCATCGCTTAGGCGACGGGGAGATCCGGGCATAAGAAAACCGGCGGCACAGGACGATGTGCCGCCGGTCCTCGTTCTCTCGCAGACAATTGCACGCCGCGCAATCAGGCCGCGCCGGCGACGGCAACCGGGTCTATTCGTCGGAGGCCGTGCACCTGTTGACCTTGTCTCCGGTCCACGATCCGGCCTGCGCGGTCACGCCGTTGGTGCTCTTGAACTGCGCATAGCCGGTGCCGCCGATCTCCGAATTGTTCTGCATGTCGCCGACGGAGAAGTAGGACAGCTTCTGTTTGGCGTTCGCCCCGTACCACATGACGTCGTTGCCGTTCTGGATCCACTGACCCGAAAGAGCGCCATTCGTGGTCTGCCAGGTGCCGCTGAACTTCCTGTACCCGGCAATGTTGTTGGTCTGGACGAAGCGGACGCAAAGAGCAGCCCCCTTGACGTGGTTCGGACCGACATAGAACTGGATCAGCCACAGGCCGCTCAGCGACGGCCGCTTGGCATCCGCCGGCTGGGTGCTGACCGAAAGTGTCGCGAGTAAAAAGGCTCCCAGGACGAGCAATTTCTTCATTTCAACCCCCTCTATCGAGTGTGATCGTGGATGTATTGGTCTCGCCCGTGGGCAGACCTTACGTCAATACGCGGCGCGAGGTCGACCGGCCGCCCTGCCGTGAATGGCAACCAGCCTGCGCCATGTGACCGCCGATGCGTAACATCGGACTGAATTTGTCGGAGCCGTTTTTATAATATTTGTAGGTATTTAGCTGCCGGCGCGAAAAACGGTCCAAGTTGCTGCGGGACTGCGGCGGGGCGACGCGGGTGCCGTCGGCGGGCATCACGGCCGCGGACTTTTTCGCGCTCGGCAGAGGCCCGGACAGGGCCGTGGCGCGGCAATCGGCCGAATCAATTGGCGGGTGCGGCGCACCGTTCCGGCACCTGTGGCTGGCGCGGAGCCGAACCGTTTCGGCTGATTTCCAAGCGGCTTACCGGTCGACACATTTCGGCTTCAATCTTCCCCAAGGTAATGTTTCCGGGCTGGGGCTTGAGTGTGCGTGTGGGAACCCGGCGAATGGAAACGCAGCACCGGGCCGTTCTCCAAACGGTCACCCGGCTGGTCGATCCCGAGGAAATCGCGCGGCGGGACCGCGCCGAGCTCGTCGACGCCTGCCGGACGCTGGCCGACTGGCTTCGGCAATACGTGCAGATCGCCGCCGAGCAGAGCGCGGAAATCAATCGGCTATCGCGGGCCTACAAGGCCGCGCTCGACCTGTCGGTTCGCGATGAATCGAAGGCCGGCGGCGAGTCGAAAGACGGCGGGACGGTGGGCCGGCCCGATTAATCGGGGTCCCGATTGAACAAGGACCGAACACGCCTGGTTTCGTGAAGACGGCATCTGGCCTCCAGGCGTCGGGCCGACGGCCTAGGGATTGAACAGGAGCACCAGGTAGACGCAGAACATGACCAGGTGCACCGCGCCCTGCAGAATGTTGGTACGCGGTCCGCCGAAGGTGACCGCGCTGACCACCAGCGTCAGCGTCAGCAGCACCATCTCCTCCGGATTCAGGCCGAACAGGATGTAGCGGTCGGAGAAGATGCCGATCGCCAGTACGGAGGGCACCGTCAGGCCGATGGTGGCGAGGGCGGAGCCGAGCGAAATGTTGACGGCGCGCTGCAGCTTATTGTCGAGCGCGGACCTGAGCGCGCCGCCGGCTTCCGGCGACAGCACCAGAATGGCGACCATAACGCCGGCCACGGCGACTGGAGCGCCGACCGCATCGATGCCGTCCTCGACGATATGGGCGAGCTGGCCGGTCAGCAGGATCACCGGGAAGATCGCGACCAGCAGCAGCGTCGTATGATAGAGTGTCGAGGCCCCGCTCGTGGACTCGTGGCCATCGTGCTCATCGACGTTCGCTTCCTCCGGATTCTCCTGGACCGGTTCGGTGTCCGGATCCCTGAAGAAGCCGGTGTGACGGATGGTCTGGATCGCCAGGAACACGCCGTAAAGCAGGATCGTCAGTGCGCCGAATACGATCGCCTGCACGTGCGACATGGTCGGGCCGGGCGTCGATGTCGTGAAATTGGGCAGGACAAGCGCGATGACCGACAAGGGCATGATCACCGCCAGGAAGGCGCGCGCGCCCTGCAGATTGTAGCTTTGCTCCTGGTGGCGCAGGCCGCCCATCAGGATGCATATGCCGGCAACGCCGTTCAGCGTGATCATCAGGACGGCGAAGATCGTGTCGCGGGCAAGCGTGGAGTCCGTGTCGCTGCCCAGCATCGCCACGAAGATGAACGACACCTCGATTATGGTAACGGACATGGTCAGCACCAGCGTGCCGTAGGGCTCGCCGAGCCGGTGGGCGATCTCCTCGGCGTGCCGGACAACCGTGAACGCGCCCCACATGATGGTGCCGAACAGCCAGAGGAACAGTGCGAAGCGCAACGGAACCGAAGGGATTGCCTGCCAGCTCTCGCCGAAAACGGTGAATAGCCCGACCGTTGCCCAGCCGGCGACGAGCTGCATCTCGGTGCGCAAAGCCTTCAGCATATCTGACTGCCCTCCTGCCAACCCCCGAATCAAGAGCGAACGGCCCCCTTGAGTGCCGTCCGCTATGACATTCGTCGCCCATAAGGCTCAATATTTCGTCAATCCGCGTCCTGGGGGGAGGCGAGTGGATACTTAGCAGCCTTATATCCTGCCCTATGGTAAGATACCGTTAATCTTCGCCCGGGCCCCGTCGCTTGGCCAGCAACCGACAGGCGGGTCCCGGTCGGTCGTTCCGGCGGAGGCACCCTGACAATGCAACTGAACGAGAGGCTGCTCGAGGACAGGCTGGGCGCACTCGAATCCGCGCGGTCCTGGAGCCCGCGCGTCGTCTCGAAGCTCGAAACCCTCATTCGAACAAGCGACGACAGGGGGCTGCTCAGGATCAACCCCTACAGTTTCGCCGAGGCGAGGGGGATGGACGAGACGGAAGCCATCGATCTGTTCCTGCATGCGACCGCGGTCGGTCTCTTCGAGATGAACTGGCTTCTGTTGTGTCCGCTATGCTCCGGCGTCGTGGAAAGCTTCCAGGCGCTCAAGGGCGTCCACAATCACTATTACTGCAATGTCTGTGTCGCCGGCTTCGAGGCCAAGCTCGACGAGTACATAGCGGTCTCCTTCACCGTCAATCCGGGCATCCGCGAAATCGCATTCCACCATCCCGAACAGCTCTCGCCGCGCGACTATTTCTTCGAGTTCTGCGCCTCCCCCGAAGGACGGATGCCCGACGGCACACCGTTCGTGCGGGCGCAGGAATCGGTGACCCGCCACGTGACCTATCTGGAACCCGGCGAAACGGACCGGATCGAGCTGGAGGCCGAAGGCGGCGTCGTCTTCGCCGTCAGCCACGGGGCCGCCGCCGATCTCATGTGGATGGTCGAAGGAAAGGCGACGGACGGGCCGCACTCGGCCGGCATCGTGTTTACCGAGGACAATCGCGAACGAGGCGTCAAATCGGTCGCGCCGGGCAGGATTTCGACCGCCATCACGAACGCGACATCGCGGCGCGACGCGTTCATGGTCGCGCTGCTGCCGCCGGAATTCGCCGGCGGACCGCCGCCGCTGACATTCGCCCCGTTCCTGTCCGGCAAACGGCTGATCACCACGCAGACGTTCCGGCGGCTCTACCGCTCGGAGGTGATCGAGGCGAGCGAGGGCATCGGGATTGCGGACATCACGCTGCTGTTCACCGATCTCAAGGGGTCGACGGCCCTGTACGACCGGATCGGCGATCTCAATGCCTTCTCGCTGGTGCAGCAGCACTTCAGCAAGCTGCAGGCCGCTTCGATTCACCAGAACGGGGCAATCATCAAAACGATCGGCGATGCGGTGATGGCCGCGTTCCTGCAGCCTGCCGATGCGGTTCGCTCGGCGCTGGAGATGCAGGAGGAGATCGACGATTTCAACCGCGGCCAGCCCGACAAGGAACTGGTGCTCAAGATCGGTATCCATACGGGTCCGGCAATCGCGGTGACGCTCAACGACCGGCTCGACTATTTCGGGCAGACGGTGAACATCGCCGCCCGGGTGCAGGATCTCGCCGACGCCGACGAGATCTTCATTTCCGAGGACGTTTTCGGCAGGCCGGACGTCGCCGAGATCCTGGCCGGCTCCATCGTCGACCCGCAGGTCGTCCGCCTGAAGGGCGTACATCACGATCTTCAGGTGTTCCGGGTTCGCCGCGCGCATCCCGTGCACGGCGCTGGCGGCGAAAATGCAATGCAGACCCAGCGGCCGCATTGACGGACGGCGGGTCGGCAAGCCGTCCGGTCCGGGCTGCGGGAGATCAGGACAGCCGGCAATGCGCGTCCCGCAGATGCGCTCCGCGTTTGCGGGCATCGTTTTCGCGCATCGACTCCACTAGTGTGATCCCCATGAGCACCCGGAGAACGATCGGCGGCGCGGCCGTATGAGCATATGGGGAAAGATCGGCGGCGCGGCTGCCGGGCTGGCGCTTGGGGGACCGCTCGGCGCGCTGATCGGCGCGGTGGCCGGCCACATGATGTTCGACCGCGGCAAGTCGGCGCCGTCGCCCCAGCAGGCCCAGCTCGCCTTCACCATCGGTGTCATTGCGCTGGCTGCCAAGATGGCCAAGGCCGACGGCGTCGTCACCGAGGACGAGGTCCGCGCGTTCCGCCAGGTGTTCGAGGTTCCCGAGAGCGAGGCGGCCGGCGTCGCCCGGGTGTTCGATCTGGCGAACCGGTCCGTCGATGGCTACGAGGCCTACGCACAGCAGCTCGCCATGCTGTTCGGCGACCGTCCCGACATTCTCGAGGATGTGATCGACGGGCTGTTCTTCATCGCCAACGCGGACGGGGCCGTGCATGAGCGCGAGCTCGCGTATCTGCAGAACGTGGCGGCGATCTTCGGCTTCACCGAGGCGGATTTCGAGCGGATCAGCGCCCGTCATATCCGCCCGGAGGGCGAGGATCCCTATGCGATCCTCGGCATCGACCGGTCGGCCAGCGACGACGAGGTCAAGCGGGTCTACCGCCGGCTCGTCGCCGAGCACCATCCCGACCGGGCGATGGCGCGCGGCCTGCCGGAGGAATTCGTCAAGATCGCGACCGAGAAGCTCGCCAAGATCAACGGCGCTTATGACAGGATCCAGCGGGAGCGCGGCAGGTGACCACGCAGGCTGACCGGGCCAAGTCAGCATCCGCTCCGCATCTGTCGGTGACCGATCTCAGCCTGCTCATGATGATGCAGCTAGTGTGGGGCGGCAGTTTCGTCTTCACGAAGCTGGCGATGTACGAGATCCCGCCGCTTTTGTTCATCTCGCTTCGCTTCCTCGTTGTGTCCGCGATCCTGCTGCCGTTCCTGAAATGGCATCCGGGCCAGATGCGCTACGTCGCCGCGATTTCGTTCTTCACCGGCGCGGTGCATTTCGGGTTGATGAATCTCGGGCTGGCGATGGCCGATGACGTCGCGCCGGTGGCGATCGTCATCCAGCTCGGGGCGCCGTTCGCGACGCTGTTGTCGGTGATCGTCCTGCACGAACGGCTCGGACCCTGGCGGATCGCAGCACTGGTCATCGCCTTCGCCGGGGTGCTGGTGGTCGGCTTCGATCCGGCGGTGTTCCAGTACGGCGTGGCGCTGATCCTTATCGCCGGGGCCGCCTTCATGATGGCGGTCGGCACGATCTTCATGCGCCGGGTGCGCGGCGTGCCCGTCTACGACATGCAGGCGTGGATCGCGATCCTGGCCTGGCCGCCGCTGCTGGCGGCCTCGCTCATCTTCGAGGGCTCGCCGGTCGCCCCGATCGAGAACGCGGGTTGGGCCGGCTGGGGCGGGCTCGCCTTCGTGGTGTTCGGCACAAGCCTGTCGGGGCACGCGGCCTACTATTACATCATGCAGCGCCACGAAGTGGGCCTGATCGCGCCGTTCATGCTGCTGGCGCCGATCCTGGGCGCGGCCGGCGGGGCGATCTTCCTGGGCGACCTGATCACCTGGCGGATGGTGGTGGGTGGTGCCATGACGCTTGTCGGCGTGCTGATCATCACCCTGCGCGAGGGCCGCCGGCGCGCGCCGCCGGCCAAGCTCGCCGACACGGTCTAGCCGGCCCGATGTCCTTTTCCGTCGACCTGCGCGAAAGCCCCAACCACGACGCCCGCCTGGCGGGCGTGTCTGTCGACATCCTGCTGCTGCACTACACCGGCATGCAAACCGCCGACGCGGCGCTGGACCGGCTGTGCGACCCGTCGGCGAAGGTGAGCTGCCACTGGTTCGTCGACGAGGACGGGCGCGTCACGCAGCTTGTCGCCGAGGATCGCCGCGCCTGGCATGCCGGGGTATCGTGCTGGGCCGGCGAAACCGATATCAACGCCCGCTCGATCGGCGTCGAGATCGTCAATCCGGGCCACGAGTTCGGCTACCGCGACTTTCCGGACATCCAGATCGACGCCGTGATCGCGCTGTGCCGGGACGTTCTGGGCCGCCACGCCATTGCGCCTCAGCGGGTGCTGGCCCATTCCGACGTCGCGCCCGAGCGCAAGCAGGATCCCGGCGAGCGGTTTCCCTGGGCGCGGCTGCACGTGGCGGGGATCGGGCATTGGGTGGCGCCTGCGCCGATATCCGATGGCAAGGTGATCGGGCCGGGCGACAGCGGTGAGGATGTCGCAGCTCTGCAGCGCGATCTGGCCGGCTATGGCTATCCGGTTGCGGTCACCGGCACCTGCGACGCCGGCACGTCGAGCGTCGTCACGGCGTTCCAGCGCCATTTCCGGCCGGCGCGTGTGGACGGGGTGGCCGATGCCTCGACGCGCGACACGCTGGCCCGGCTGATCGCCGCGTTGCCGGGTCACTGATACCGGGCGAGGACCAATCTCCGGACACCTTGTTCAGGCGCCACCGGCCGGTCTGCGCGCCTAGTTCCCGAGGTCGTATTCAGGTCACGCGCCAGGCTTTGCGTGCGCAACATCCGGTCGCCGGAACGGCGCGTTGCGCAACATTCCGAAATAAACAGGCGGCGATTTGAAAGTAATTATTTCCGGCTGGCAGAGGGCCTTTGCTGTCTCTGCGTCAATACACAGATGTTTCCATGTTGAAACAAAGAGTATGATTCTGTGATTAAAAACTGAAAATTCGACGTTAATAGACTGTTATTCCTTAAATCTCCCATTTCTCGCCGCATTTCGTGCCGTGAGTCGCCGCAATCGCTGTTTAGCGGCGATTGTGTTTGTAAGTGTATCGAATGCGGGGATTATCCTGATGACAAAAAACAACCGCGCGGCAAGAGGATTGACCGCGCTCGGCATCGCTCTGTCGCTTGGACTGGGCGTTGCCGGACTGACCGCGAGCCCGGCCCTTGCCGAGTCGCGGGGTACGCACGACGACGCAACTTCCCTGTCCATCGGCAGCAAGGCGACCGCGACGCGGACGGCTTCGACCCGGACGGAGGTCGCAAAGACCGAGACTTCCCGGTCGTTCGGCTTTAGCGGCAATGCGGCGACCCGGGACTTCACCGTGTCGGCGCCGGCTGTGCGCTCGACCCGTTTCGGGGGCGATGCGTCGCTGCTCGTCGGCGGCGGCAATGTCTCCAGTTCGCGCACCACGACCGAGAAGGCGGCCGGCTTCACCGGTAAGCCCTATCAGAATGTCGTCGCCAAACATGCGCGTGCGGCCGGCGTTCCGGTCGCTCTGGCGCTTGCCGTGGTGCGGGTGGAATCCAACTACAACCCGCGTGCCCGCGGTCGCGCCGGCGAAGTCGGCCTGATGCAGATCAAGCCGCGCACCGCGCGGGGCATGGGCTTCAGCGGCTCGACCTCGGCGCTCTATGACCCCGATACCAACCTGAAATGGGGCATGAAGTATCTCGCCGGCGCCTACAAGCTGGCCGGCGGCGACACCTGCGGCACCATCATGCGCTATCAGGGCGGCCACTATGCCAAGCGCATGTCGCGCGTGGCGGTCGGCTACTGCGCCAAGGTGAAGCGCCACATGGCGGGCAAGTGGGCCTGAGGCCGGCGTAGACGTTT